>Ga0307414_10000157_pt1 | contig 45141 bp, 59 predicted proteins | sample DK1Ometagenome_FD_203804 | JGI IMG/M metagenome (GOLD analysis project Ga0307414, IMG submission 203804) | Maize rhizosphere microbial communities from greenhouse at UC Davis, California, United States - DK15-O-3 | ecosystem: Host-associated > Plants > Roots > Rhizosphere > Soil | place: USA... | reverse complement strand
CAATCGTCTCCCACGGGATTGTCGGTAGCCGGGAGAGCATCGGCCGCGGCGACAATCTGTTGCCCGGCCGACCCGAAGATCTCGCCGATCTGCGCCGCCGTCATAGCCACGCCCGACTTGCCGCCGCCGTAGTCGTTCAGCTCCTCGCCGTTGCCGCTCTCGCCGATAGCCTGCGCCGCTCGGGCGTCGATGCGAACGTTGTAGCGACCATCAGTCATCCGCACCGCATAGGTGGTCTCGCCGATGCTCTGGCTCAGATCATACCGATCCGCCTGCTGCTCCCCCGTCGTCCACGCCACCCGCTCGGCGCCGAAACGAGGGGCTTGATATGAGTTGCCTGATCCGCCAGAAATACCCTCATGCCAGTTGAGAAAATCTGCAAGAGCTGTGGCGTCGAGATCGTTCTGCGCTATCCCTCCGATGCCCGCCGCACCTTCTGTGGTCGGCCCTGTTTCGCTCGCTTCTACGGCGCGTCGCGGAGCGCCGTCATGGTAGCGAAGCTGCGGGGCCAGAAGGCCCACAACAACGCTCGCATCCACTTCGCTTGCCATCAGTGCGGGAAGGATTTCACCGTTCCGCCCAGCCGAGCGCGCAGCCGAAAGCTCTGCTCGAAGGCGTGCGCCGACGCGGCTCGTCGCTCCAAGCATCCCACGAAGCACCCGGCGACGATGATCGACGGGAAGGTCCGATATGACCACGTTCGGCTCGCGGAGAAGGTCTTGGGGCGTCCGCTCGATCGCAGCGAGATCGTTCACCACATCGACGGGAAGATCGGCAGCAACAGCCTCACGAACCTGATCGTGCTTCATCGCCGCGATCACACCCGCCTGCATAGCATCGAGCGATGGTATGGCGGCCTGCCCTCCGCCGAAGAAATCCTCCGCGACTACCCGAACGCTCTCTGGTTGGGTGACGCGAGAATAGGCGGCGCTGGCAGGTTGGCCGGGTAGGTCAACCGCAAACCTTATCATCCGCTTCATCACGAGCGCGGGCCAGGACGTGCGGAATGGGGCGTCAGGGATGCCGGACCCCTCACCACGCGCATTGCGGACAGTGGCGTGCGTCTCGGTCACGCGAAGGTCTAGACGGCGATGCTCAGCCAGATCATCGCCCCGGTCAGATGCGCCGAGAATATCCAGATCATCCGCGTTCGTGGTCTTGAGCAGGCTGCTCGTTCCCGTCCACAGGCGGCCCGCCTCAATCGCAACCTCCAGCGCATCGCGCGTCCGCTTCTGATCCTCCAGCGAGCCGTTCAGGTTGGTCAAATCCCAATCGTTCGACCGGCGTTCGATCTTCGCGCGGATGCGTTCGATGCGCGCCTCGACCATCTGAAGCACAAGCGGCTGGAGCGAGATCGCCGACTTGTCGCGAGCGTCAACAGCGGCGTCGAACTCGCGCTCGGCGGCGGCGAGAGCGGTCGCCGATGTCGGCTGAAGATACCCCTGATCCCGCCCCTTCTGGTGCCAGTCGGATTGGACCTCCTCGATGAACAGCACCTTGCGGCCCTCGGCGTCGACGCGCTCGGTCAGGCGCGCGTGGGCGACCACGTTCGGCGTGTCCCAATGGGTCGAGGGGCCGGGCAGGCCCGGCAGGGTCAGCAGCACCTCACGGTAGGTTTCGTCGGCGCCGGGGAGCTTCCAATCGGAGAACTGAGTCCCGCCGTCCGACGGTATGGCGTCGCCGAAATACCGGGCGCGCTGGCTGGCGCTCAGGCTCTCCCACTCATAACCATCCTCGTCCGCCGCTTCCCGCGCCGCATCCTCGTCGGCGCTGCGCGTTCCCCCCAGCACCACCTCATCGACCCGCACGCCGTTGCCGGCCAGGAACTCCGCCAGCGCCTCGCGCGCCACCGGGCCGTCCTGCATATCGAGCCAGTCGTTCACGCCCGACCACTCGACCTCCTCCTTCTTCACGCCCGGCGTTTTCGCCAGCGTGGCCTTCCACTGATCGGCCGGCGCCCGCTTGGTCTGGGATGCGGAGACGGCGGCGGCGAGGGCGGAGTAGAACGGCGGGGCGATGTCGGATTGGAACAGGATGCGCGGGTCGGCGGGGTCGAACGTGCCGCGGTTGAAGACGGACTTGATCTGGGTCGGCTCGAAGACGGCGAAGTGGTCCGACACGACGCCCATTTTTGGGCTGTCGTTCAGGTTACGGAGGATCAGCCCGTCATGGCCGTCCGCCTTCGCCTGATCCACCATATCCTCGAAGGCTTGAGCGCCCATCGAGATCATGCCGCCGTCGAAGTCGATGACCTTAGGGTTCTGGACCGACAGATAGACGGCCATCACCGAGTTGTTGGTCGTCGCGTCCTCGCGGGTCGCGTCGATCTCCAGCGTCTCCCACGCCGCCATAGCCTCCTCGTAGGCGGTCCAGTTTCCGGTCCGCTGCGCGGTGCGTTCCGCCGTTTCAGTCGCCTTCCGCAGCCGCTCGCGCTCGCGCTCAAACTGCTCGACGTTCGCCACTACGCGCTCGCCGGCGTTCAGGGCGTATTGGTCGGCGACCTCGCGGTTGTCGGTGAAGAAAAACGCCTTCGTCGCCCCCGCATTGGTCCCGGTGGCGGCTCCGCCGCGCGCGAGGTTGAAGGCGTCGAACGTTTGGTTGGTCCCGTGATAGACCACGAGCGGCTGACCTTCGGCGTCGACCACCTTCGACTCGCCGAACCACGCGCGAAAGGCCGGGCTGTCGGTGACGAGCGCGCCGGATTGGTCATAGGTCAGACCGTCAGAGTAGCGCACCACCTCGTCACCAGCGATTACCCCGTCATAGCCCTTCGCCCGCACGAACTCGCCGGGATCAGGGAACGCCTTGTTGAAGGCGACGATGGACGAAAAGTCGCTGTTCTGAAGAACCCAATCGCGGAACGTGCTTGGCGCGTCACCCCGGCCCGTCGGCAGCACCAGCGGGTTGCGCGGCCACGCCGTTTCCGGCGACACCTCGACCACGCGACCATTAGGCACCAAATCCCCCGCCGCGTTGCGGGCGTAGGCGTATTTCTTTGCGAACGACTTGCTCGGCGAGGTGTAGATACCTCGACCCAGCATGAACGTCCCGAGACCTTCCGCGCCGCTTTCCTGCGCCCCCTCGACGATGCCACGATAGAGTCGCTTCGGCGGCTTGACGCGATAGGTTGGCTCTCCCCGCTGCTCATAGGCCGACGTCTCGCCGCTCGCCGCCTCCAGCGCCGCCTTGATGTCCTCGACCGAATCCGTCTTTGCGTTCAGGCCCAGCTCGGCGAGCATTTGCTCGAAGTCCTGAAGCGCCGCCTCGTTCTCCTCGGCCGTGAGGTTGCGGTCGGCCATGCTGGAGAAGCGCGGGCGCCCGGCCAGCTCCTCACGGAACGCTTCGAGCAGATCATTGCCCGTCGATCCCTCCGGCAGATAGCCGGCGGCGATGGCGCGCTCGGTCACATAGTCCGAGCCATAGGTTCCTTCGTCGCCCTCGCGCACCAGCCGGCGCCGGAACGCCTTGCCCTTGTGCCACTCGTTCGCGCCCATCGCCGCCAGCTCGCCGCCGGTGTCGGCGATGCCGCCCTCCTGCGCCACGAACTCCATCAGGGACGGCCCGGCCATGCGGGCTTGCCGGTCCACGCCCCGGCTGGCCTTCAGCGCGGCAATGAACACGTCGGCCCGATCCATGTTGACCCGGGCCCGCTGCGCCGTCGGCGCCAGCCGGACCGTCAGCGGCTCGGCCTGATAGGCGGCCCACGCATCGGGGAAGGCGTCAGGGGAACGAGCCGCCCGGGTCCGCGCCCGCACGCCCTCGACCAGCGCCTCGCGCTGCGCCACGTCGATCGAGCGGCCCGCCGCCCGCAGTTGCGAGAAGGCGTCCGCCACCACGCGATCGAACGGAGCCGCCTCGGCCTCCGCAGCATCGGCCACGGTCTCGGCCTGGGTCATCGCCTCGTCGAGCCGGGCCTCGCCTTGCTCCGCCTCGGCCGCGATCTCCCGCTCCGACAGATCATCGAAGCCCATGCGGAGGTCGGCCTTGAACGCCTCGTGCGCCTCTGTCGGCCGGATCCGCGTCAGATAGACCGACGCCGGAATCACCACCTCTGCGCCGCCCGCGTGCGCCTGCTCCAGTTGGTCGCGGATGTCCCATTCGTCGATCCAGCCGCTCAGGTCGGGGTTCGACTGGAAGAACGTCGCGACCACCTCCGCCGGGAGGTGCACCATCGACTCGGGGTTCACCGATTCGAGGAACGCCTGCATCCGGTCCGGCGACCGCTTGAACAGCGGGTTTTCCAGCACCCGCTCGCCAAGCTGATCGAACGACTGGAGCCGGGCCGCGTCGGCCCGCGCCTTGTCCTGGCTCTCGACGTACTGGCGGCCGGGAAGGGCGGTGAGGGTCAGGGTCCGCACGAGCGAGCCGACCACCGCAGCGACCGAGCCCTCCTCGACCGTGCCGTCCAGCAGGCCGGTGTCCTCATCAAGCAGGGCCGACGCGAGGGCGTTGTGGCCGATGCCCTCAACCACCTCGGAGAAGGCTTCCGCACCGCCGGCGGCGATCACGTCGGCGACCTTGTTCGTCAGCCGGGCCCGGATAGGGGCTGGGAGACGCCCCAGGACCGCGCTCAGGCCGAACTTCTCGCTCGCCGCGGTGACGAGGCCGCCGCCCAGGATGGCCGCTGCGTCGGCCGTCGAGTAGCCCTCGCGCCCGTCCGCGGCCATGTCCTCGTCGACGCGCTGCCCCATCTGGCCGGCGCCCTGAAGGAACAGCGACGGAAGCATGGCCGTGCCGCCGCTGGCCGCGATCATCGTCAGCTGGCCGCCGATCTGACCGACGCCCGATGCGACATCACCGGCGAATCCGGTCTCGGTTTGGGACGGTCCGATCCGGGAGCGCAGGTTCAGCGCGGCGATCTGCGCCTCTTCGGCCGGCGTCAGATTGCCCTCCACCGCCCGGCCGCCGAGACGGATGCGGTCGGCGACATAGCTTCCGGCCGCCCGTTGCGCCGCGGTTGTCCCGGGATTCATGTTCTGGAGCGCGGACAGGCCCTCGGCCGTGTAGCCGACCGCGCCGATGGCGCCGCCCAGCCCCCGGCGAGCCAGGTCCCGCAGCCCTCCGCCCAGCCCGCCCGGCGCGAACATGGCGGCCGTCGACGAGGGCCCGCCCGCGCGCATGGTGTTCGCCAGCCGCTCCATCCAGGTCAGGGTCTCGACCTGATCGTGAGCGATGCGGGCGTTGTCCGGCTGGGAAATCCACCGGGCAGTCGCCGGCGCGTCGTGCAGGAGGAGGAGATCGGCCTGGGATTGGGCGCGCTGGCGCGCGACCTCCGGCTCCGCCTCCACCTGAATCGGCGCGATGCCGAGACGCTGGGCCGTGCGCTGTTCCTCCGCCACGACCTCGGGGTTCCAGCCGCGCGACGCATACAGCGTCCGCCCCGCCGCGCGCCGCGCTGCATCCGCCTCCGCCCGACGCCGTTGCTCCTCGTCCGCGCGAACGAGATCGTCGGGGTTCTGCATCGTCATGGGGAGGTTCCGAATACGAGACGACGATGGGCGGCTTGAATGTGCGCCTCGGTGAAGGTGCGAGTATTCTTATACTCGCTACGGAGCCACGCCAACGCCGCGCCGCGCTGTTGCGATGTCATCACCTCCTCGACGGGCGCGGAGCCAGCCTGGAACGCGCGCAAGCGGCCCGCTCGCCCGTCATTGTTCGTGTCCGCCTCGACCTCACGGACGAGCAGGTTCAGGAAGCCGATGACGGTCTCCCGGTCGGGGTTCTGGCCGTCGTGCGTCTCACGATAGCGCTGGACGGAGTTTTCTAGCCCAGCCCGCAGCCGCGCCTCCTCGACAGCATCCCGCCGGGTTCGGTTCGCGCCGCCCGTCACGAGGCCAACCTGCTCGGCGTATTCGGTGATGATGTCGTTCATCCCCTTGAGCGCGTCCTCGGCCTGGGGGCCGCCGGACAGAAGCTCACGCCGCATCGAGCGCAGGCTGTTGATCCGGTCGCGGCTCATCACGCTTCGCTCGGCCGTGAAATCCCCGCGCGCAAGGAACGCCGCCGGGTCTCGCGCGGCCTCGTTGGCGTAGTAGTTGTAGGTGTCGTCGGACAGAACCGGGTCGATGTCGCTCTCGCCCCGCTGCTCGTTCTCGATGGCGACCGCAGCGCCGCGGCGCGCAGCCGGCGAGATCCGGTCAATGATCTCGCGCGGGATGTCGTTGATCGAGGAGACCTCTTTCGAGCCGCCCGGGAGATAGTCCTGCAACGCCCGCTCGGCCTCGCTCTCGGCGTCCGCGCGCACGGCCTGACCCTGGTTGTAGCGGCGCACGCCCTCGGCCCGGAACACCTCGCGCCGGCGCCAGTCGTCGCCGGCCGCCGCGTCCGCCGCCTCATAGACATCCTCGAGCGTGGTTGGGAGCGCCTCGATGACCGGCGAGCCGCCGCCCGGCTGAACCGTGACCTCGCCGCCGAGCGCCGCCGACGGGTTCACCTTCTCGCCGTTCTGGCGCACCTCATAGTGGACGTGCGGGCCTTGGCTGTTGCCGGACCCGGCCGCGCCGCGCACGCCGCCCGACATGGCGATGATGTCGCCCTGCTCGACGCGCGTTCCCTCCGCCACCGTCCCGCGCGACAGGTGCGCGTAAACCGTCTCGAGGCCGTTGCCGTGGTCGATCACCGCATAGCGGCCATAGCCGTCGGGATCATCCCGCCAGCGAACAACGCCCGGCGCCGAGGCGGCGACCGGAGTGTTCGGCGCCACGGGGAAATCGACCCCGCGGTGATTGGAGCTTCCTACGCCCCCCGGCGACCGGCGCGGGCCGAACCCGGAACCAACCGGCGCGGACACCGGGGGACGTAGCGTCACGGTCACAGGCGACCCCTCGACCTCCGCCGTGACGGTCGGCGCGGGACGCTCCGCAGGGTTGGCGTCCCAGAACGTGATGGCCTCGAAGGTGTCGACCTCCTTGCGGACCCCCTCGCGCAGCCGGGTCAGGACATCCGGCTTGATCTGCGCGCCCCAGCGGTCGAGGTAGGACTTCGCCTCGCGCGGGTCGCCCGCCTCGACGAGCGCGCCGACCGTGGCCTGGTGGACGCCGCTGATCGTCTCGAGGAACTCGGTGTCGGCCACCGCCGGGTCGAGACCCATCCGGGCCGCCTTGGCGTCGATCTCGTTCCGCACCGCCTGGATTCCGGCCAGACGCTCCGGCCCGTCCGGCATGGAGACGAGATCGGTCCCCAGCGAGGCGATGCGCGCCGTCGCCGCCGTGGTCAGATAGGTCTCGGTCTCCTGAACGAGATGCGTCGAGGCCGCGCCGTCGAACCGCTCGCGGCGCTGCGACAGCACCCGGCCCAGCATCCCCCGCTGGCGGTCGTTCTGCGCCATCCCCTTGTAGCGGGACTCCAGCTCGTCATACCGCTGGCGAACGGTGGTCTCGGCCTCGACCGCGTTGCGGCCGCTCATCGAGAGGAACTCGGTCTGGATCTTCCGCGCCTCGGCGGCGAAACCCGTGTCAAGCTCCAGCGCAGAAGCCTCGTCCTGAGCGATTCGTTGACGCTCCCAGACCTCGGCCCCGCGCGACATCGCGCCTGCGAGGCGTTGGGCCGACTGGCCTACGCCCTGGCCGAACCCCTCTTGCACCGCGCGCTGCTTTTCGCCAGCGACCGGGCGGGCGCCGACATCCTGACGGTAGGGAACGATCTGCGCCATCTACTTGCCCCGGTAGTAGGGCGCGCCCCACGCTGAAAAGCCCGCCATGCCCGGCGACATCGATGGCGGCTTGATCTTCGCCTTCGGCGCCCTCATCCCCATGACTTGCGACGCCCCGCCGATCACGGTGGACGACACGTCGAACAGGGCCGAGACCCCGGCCTGGCGCCCGGCCCGCTTCTGCGCGAGCGCCTCCTGATCGTAGTTTTGCGCCGAGATCATGAACCCCGTAGCCTCGCGCGCGGCGTTCTCGCGGATCTGCCAGGCGTCCTGCCCGCCGAAGACCGCGGTGTCCGTCACCACATCGAGGGGCGAACCGAAGGTCGTATCGAGGCCGCTCGCGGCGAAGCTCGCCATCTGCGCGGACTTCGCATAGGAGACCTCGCGCCACTTCTTGATCTCGTCCTGTTTGCCCCGCTCCTCGGCGTCTGCGGCCTGGTTGCGCGCGGCTGTCGCGTTGTTGCGCGCGACCCCGGCCTGATACTTGTGCTGCTCAATCTGCGCGAGGCCGGAATAGCCCGCGCCGATGGCGCTAAGGGCGGTCGAAGCGACAACGAGGGCGGCGGGTCCACACACGATCAGAAGCCCTTTGAGAACCGGCGGAAAGCCACCCCGCCCACATAACGGATTTCCTCGTCAAACGCGAACCCCAGCCGTTTCAGCCAGGCGATCGAGCGCAGGTTGTCGACGGCGATGAGATTCTCCAGCCGCGGCGTATCCCGCTCGATGGCCCGCAAGATCGGCGGAGCGAGCCGGAGGATGGCGCGGTGCGAGCGGTCCAGCGCGTCCGTCCCCAGCATCCAGACCGTGCCCCGGCCCTCGATCACGCTCGTCGGCGCAACGCCCAGCATCGCCGCCGGCACGCCGTCGCAGAGGAAGGTGAGGCAGGGCGTGGACGCCTTCAGGCCCAGCCGGAGCGACTGGAGCACGGTGCGCCCCTGCGCCTCGCATTCGATCCGGTCGAAGCGGCGGATGCGGTTGGCGATGGCGCGGACGTGGCGCGGATGGCCGGGCTCGACAGTCCAGTGGTTCACGGGCACATTCCCTCGCCGACCAATCAAGGCGGCATAACCGACTGGAGCTAAGATGCACAGCGAAACCCTGAAGGCGACGGATGACTACTCCGCCGCGAAGGCCACCCATCCGCGCGTGTCGTTGGCGGATATGGAGGGCAAAATCGCCCGCCAGCACTACTTTACCGCCGACCAAGCCGTTTGTGCGGCGGAAAACGCGAACACCTATCCCGGCGACCCGCTCGCCATCCTGACCATTTGTATTCTCGTGATGCAGAACGGTTTCACCGTCATCGGCAAGTCTGCCCCGGCGAGCCCTGAGAACTTCGACCCCGAAAAGGGCAAGAGGTTCGCTTACGAGGACGCGATCAAGCAGCTCTGGCCGCTGGAGGCCTACGCTCTTCGAGAACGCCTCTCCGCTTCCTGATCGACCTGCGCCCGCCGGATCCAACCGGCGGGCGTTTTCTATCCCCCGACCTCGATGTCTGGGCTAACGCCTAAAACCACCATCGGCAGCGGGCGCCGCTGGAGCACCGTCACCAGCGCCTCCTCCCAATCGCCGTTGCTGAAGCCCTTGGGATCAAGCGTGCCCGTGAACAGCGGCGGCGGCACGACAGCCAGGCTGTAGGTCGGGAACTCGGCGTCATAGAGTTGGTCGATCTCCCGATCCAGCCCATAGCCGATCTCGATGCCATAGGTGTTCATCAGCTCGACGATGGCGTTCGCCACGATCATGCGGCGGCCTTTGGTCGTGCCAGCCGGACCCTGCACCACGACCGGCAGGGTGCGGATGTAGGACACATACGGCAGGCCGACGCTGACCGTGGAATAGGCGGCATCGAGATCCGGCGTCAGGCGCCCGTTGACGATGCTGTGCCCCGTCTTCACCAGCCCGTCGGCCAGCACGGCCACGTCCATACCCTCCAGATGATCCAGCCGCGACAGGGTGGTGGTCGGCGTGCCGCGATAGGTCAGCGCCGCGTCCATCACCACCGCATCCTCCTGGGCGGTCCAGTTCTCGTCGATCCACAGGGGTTGAGACAGGCGTTCGACGTAGCGCCGGGCCTGCCCGTCGATCTGGCGTTGCACGGTCATATAGAGGCTGTCGACGCCGTTCTCGCTGATCGAGCAAATGCTCTCGACCAGCCCATCCGTCTCGCACAGGGTCCAGCCCCAGACCTCTTGCTCCGCCTGCCAGGTCAGGGCGACCAGCTTGCCGTCATTGCGCCTGCACCACAGGATGCCGGAGGGCGTTTCGCACCATGCGAAATGGGTGATCTCATAGCCGCTGAAGAAGTGCGGCGCGAACACCGACAGGTTGCTCCCCCTGAAGCCCTCCTTCTCGAAGGTGTAGCCGCTCGTGCGGACGCTGTTTCCCCGCGCCGTGGCGTAGAACAGGATGTCGTCGATGATCTCCGGCCGGGCGTTGTTGGCGCCGCGATAGCCCTCATTCCGCGACTCGATCGAGGTGGGGGAGATATAGCCCGACGAGCCGCCGCGGATGCTCCAGAGCGCGTCATTCGTCAGCGCCAGCAGGGCGCCGCCGAGCGAGACGAGGTGCTGGATCGCGTTGACCCGCTGGCCCCGCAGGCCGAACGCCACGCTGTCGGTCGCCTGCGCCGGCCGCGACTTGTCGAAGTTGAACAGGTCGTCGATGCGCGAGCCATAGACCGCCGACGGCAGTTTCGGCGTGCGCGCCGCCCACAGCCGCGCCTCGTGAAACGCCACCGTCGACGGATACTCGTCGCCATCGAAGGGATCGAACGCCGTCGGCGGGCTGATCGAGAAGTCGGCCAGGATGTTGTCGTCGACAAACGAGGTGGTCTCGGAGCGCCCGAGGTAGCCGTAAGTCCCGCTCCGCACCTCGTAGATCCGATACTCCACCGCGTCGGCGTGCGCCGTCCACGAGATCGTATTGGTGTCGGTTTTCAGCGACAGGTCGTTGCTCCCCGAGTCGGAGGCGGACGCCTGGCTTTCGTGCCCGGCCTCATTGATCGCCGTGACCACATAGGTCTTCGTCGACGGCAGATAGTCCGCCGCCCCCGATTGCGGGTTGTTGACTGTGACCGTCACGCCCACGGGCGCGTCGATCTGGGCCCCGATCGGCGCATCATCGAGCCGCCAGTCGTTATGACCGAACCGGCGCAGGCGCCGCAGCGGATGGCCATAGCAGGCGATCACGCCCACGTCGGCCGTCTGGCCATAGCGGAGCTTGCGAAGGTCAGTCTCGCTGTAGGTCGTGGCGATGGTGAATATCTTGGAGGCCGGCATCGTTACAGTCCCCCGCCCCCGCTGGGGTCCCATTTCACGTTGTGGGTGAAGATCCCCGCGCCCTTGAGGTCGCCGGCCAGATAGACGCCGTTGGAGGCGGTGATCTGGGCGACGCGCTTGGCCTCGACCCGCGCGATCTTCTCGATCCGCTCCCAACGCACTCCGCTAGCGTCCTGAACGCATACCTCGTGACGGTCGGAAAGCGTCTCCGCGCGCCAGTAATCGACCTTCTCGCCGCGCTTCACCGGGACAGGCGTGGTCGTCGAGCACGTCAGGACGATGCCGCTGATCGTCTTGATCCGCACGCACGGGCGCCGCGCGAACAGCAGGCCCGTGACCGCGCCCTCGTAGATCGAGCCGTCCTCGGCCCGCATCGTCAGCGGCGTGCCAAGCTCGGCGTCGGCCGCCTTCAGGTCGGGCCCGACATACGCCTCGACCCAGACGCACATCGGCGGCTCGTCGGGGTCGGAATCGGGGAAGTCCGGCGGCTCGGGATCAGGATCACCCGGCGCCGGCGGCGGCGGATAACCCCCGGTCCCGCCTTCGCTGTCGCCCGCGACGCCCCCGCCCGATCCGGTGAAGGCGCTCCAGCCGCTCGCGTCCACGTCCCCGAACGTCGAGACATCCCCGGCCTGGCCCGTCACCGTCAGGATCAGGCCGTTAATCTGCGTCATCCCCTCGATGCCGCTGAAGTACACCCGATCACCGATGGCGTACCCACTATCGGGTATCGTCACCGTCAGCGGATCAGTCGTCGTGGCCGCCGTCACGATCAGCGCCGGCTCCACCACGGGGTCGCCGTCGAAAAACACGCGGATCAGGTTCGGTTCAAACTGGAGCGCATAGGTCTGATCGAGCGAGAAGGAGAAACTGAACAACTCGGAGAGCTTGGTCTCGTCGTGCTGGGTGTCGCAGAACAGCGAGCCCGGCCGGTTGTATTGCCCGCCCCCCGGAAGGCCCAGGGTGTTGCGGCCCTTGTCGAGCGCCGTCTGATACTTGGCCACATCGTAGCGGGCGCGGACTTGCCGACCGATCTCGCCCCCGGCGAACGACGGCATGGAGGCGAGAAAGGCCATCAGGTCAGGTCTCCGGCAGGCCGTCGTAGGCCATAGGCGCCACCGTGGCGACGGGCGCGGTGTCGGTATAGCCGTCCATCCCGATCGTGGCTTCGATGGCCTCGGGGATGAAGTTGTCGCCGTAGCGGTTGGCGCGGGCGTTCTTGTTCAGGTCGGCGGCATAAGCCCGCTCGCGCCAGACCTCGGCCCGGCCCTCCAGATCGTCGCGGAGTTTGCGATCCTTGGTGATCGGCATGGCCAGCTTGGCTGCGAGGGTGAAATAGAGCGCCTTCTCGAAGCTCGCGCTCATATCGGAGAAGGCGGGGTCTTTGGTGATGTACTCCAGCGTCACGGCGCTGTGCTGCGCCCAGATGGTCGTGCCCTCGAAATCGAACGGTAGGCCCAGGTCGTTTATCATCGGGCCCGGCGCATAGGAGGCCGACGGGTTCAGGATGCGGAGCGGATAGCCCATATCGCTCGGCACCACGAACGCGGACTGCCACAGGTTCGACCGGGTGTTGGTGATCGCCGTGAGCGAGGCTCGTCGGGTGGCGAAGGACCACTCCAGCTCCATCAGCTCGGCAAGGGCCTGGGGGTACTGGCGGCGGCAGACCTCGGCGCGTTGGTTGTTGTCGCTGATCGACACGATCTGCGCCGCCGGCAACTCGTCCAGCGCAAGGTTACAGATTCCGACGATCGAGTTTGTCACGCGCGGCCCTCACATGGAAAAGGCGGCGAGGCTTCCCCCGCCGCCCTCCCTTATCACCCGAAGCCCGCAGGCGCTACGCCTTGGGCGGAGCCGAGAGTTGCTTCTGGAGTGCAGCCTTCGTCGCCGAGGCGTCAACGGTGTCGCCCCGATCCCTGAGAGCCTGCACGATTTCAGCCTTGGTCAGCGAGCCGCCCGGCTCGCCGTCGCCGTCATGGTCGAACGCATTGGCCGCAGGCTGGCCGCCGGATGCGCCGGGCTGGCCGACATACGCCTCGACCGGAGCCGAGGCGCCCTCGGGAGCCGGAGCGACGAACTGGCCTTGCACCTCGACGGCGCCAGCGGGCAGACCTTGCGGACGGCCCGCATCGCCAGAGCGCACGGTGATGTCGGCCAGGGGAACGACGGTCTGGCCGGTGTTCTCCTTGGTCGGGTCGGCGAGGTTGGTGGAGTCGGCCGGAGCCTTCGCGCCGCGCTTGGCGCGGAGATAGGCTTCGATCTCCTCATCGGTCAGCTGCGCCAACGAGGACGACGGCGCCGGCACGGCCAGGTCGGTGTTCTGATCGTCGAAATCGACTTCTTCGCCAGGCTGACGCAGCCGGCCGCCGATGAAGGACAGGGTTTTGAGGACTTTCGTGACCACGGGAATGTCTCCTCAGACTGTGGCGCAAGGGGAAAGGGCGGGAGCCGAAGCCCCCGCCCCGCGGCTTAGTAGCCGGTGAAGCCCGACGGGCGAGTCCCAAGATCGGAACGCGCGACCTCGGTGATGCCGGCGGTGATGGCGCCCACGGTCGGGGCGGTCCCGACCAGGGTGGCCGACAGACCGACATAGACCTCGGACGTTTCGAGATCGCCGAGGCCCGCGGTGAAGCGGTATCCGTCGTTGTCGTTGAGATCAGCCAGAGCGACCGCACCCGAGGAGGCGATCGTACGGGACGACGTGCCGTCGGCGTTCGGGCCAGCCCAGAACGTGAAGTTCAGCGAAGTCAGGTTGTTGAAGTCGGTCTCGACCTGAGCATAGAGGTTCAGGTTGATGTTCCGGTGGGTGTGGCTGACCTTCACCACATCCCCGACGACGCCAGTGGCGGCGACGAGAACGCGGTCGGCGAAGGTGTTTTCCTTATCGGTGATCATCGTAAGCCCTCCTTGGGCTGAAAGGTGGTGGTCGGCGGGGGATCCCGCCGACCGGGGAAGGCTTAGACGACGCGCGCCTCGTCGACGTTGAGCGCGTCCATGCGGCGGATGGGGACGCCGCGGAAGGCCAGGCTGTCGATGCCGGGCCGGCCGAAGTTGGCGTAGTGGAAGCCGTTGTAGGCGCGGCCATCGTTCGACGCCTGACGATCAAGGAACGTCTGGGTGTTGCGGTCCATGTAGAAGGCCGCATTGCCGCCGCCGATGCCCTGGATCCGGCCCATCATCTGAACCATGATGTCGGACAGGTCCGCACCGGTGGTGCGGTCCTTGATGAGCAGCGACTTGTCGATGTTGGCGGCGCGCACGGCCCAGCGCGGGTCCTTGACCTTGAGACCGCAATCCCATTGCCAGTGATCCTTGTAGGCCAGGTACGGATTGCCGTCCTCGTCCAGCACCTCGTCACCGATCGGGTGACCATCGGGGCCCAGCGTCTTGTTGGTGGTCGTGTCCATGTGGAGCAGACCGCCCTTGCTGTTCTTCGGGTACAGCCCGGTGATCTTGTCCGGCGCCCACACGATCAGCCAGATCGAACGGTTGTCCGTGCCCGTGCCGCCGGCGTCGATGATCTGGTTGGCGTAGGAGCCCGACAGGGAGTTGTAGCGCGGGGCCAGGCCCGTGAACTCCTTATCGGCGAACAGGCTGTTGCCGTAGAACATCGTCTGCCACAGCTCGTCGCTCATGGCCTCGACGAACGGACGGCCTTCCGAGAGACGATATTCGGCGATGTTGCCCGACAGGATGGCCAGATCGCGGTCGACTTGGAACTTGCCGACGATCTGCGCGGTGGCCTCGTCGACTTGGGTGCTGCCACCTTTCGACCGGGGCGTACCCTCGTTCTTACGACGGAACGAGACCGCCGGCTTGGAGGTGCGCTGGCCAAAGCGATCGCCGGTGACGAGGTTGCCCTCGACCCACGACACATCATCGTTGGCCTCGTTGGTCTGGGTCAGGATCTCGGCGATGTCGGCGAGGCCGCCACCGGGATCGAGACGGTTCATCACGTCCATGAGGGACGGCACAGTGGCGTTACGGACGGCCATCGGTCTTCTCCTTCTGTGGCCCCCTCAAGGGCCGGTGGGAAATGCTGCACTGTCTCTCGACGTTCAGCGGTGAACCTCGGGGCGCCCGTCTCACGACACTCGCCCGTCGGTATGGGTTACGACTTCGGCTGGAATGCCGGGTCGTATAGCTTCTGTGCGGTGGTTCGGGGCTGTTGCCCGCCCTCGCCGCGATGGACTTCTCCCTCGGCCAGTTGCGCGCCGGCCTTCGCCATCGCTCGCCAGAGGCCAGGGTTGTTGGCATAGCCGCTCTCGGCCAGATCGCTCATCGTCTTGTCGTCGAGGAACTGATCGCGGAACAGGGCGACGTTGGCCTGGGAACGGTCGAAGTTGGCGCCGCCCAACTCGGGATCGGCGCGGATCTCCTCGACCCACTGGCGCGTCACCTCGGCCCGGTTCGCCGTCATCGCGGCCGCCACGCCATCGAGGGCGCGGTTGACGATCTGGCCAATGATCGGCGCGGCCCCGTCGAGGAACGCCTGCGCCTGATCGTCCGGCACGCCGAACTGTCGCATCAGCGGGGTTGCGGCCTCGATGTCGGCCGGGTCCAGCGTCGTGCCTTCCGGCGGGGTCAGCCCCTCATACGGCGCGGCGGGGGCGTCATCGCCAGCAGCGTCCGATTCAGCGCCATCAGCATCAGCGTCAGCGTCGGCAGGGGCCGCAGCGTCATCGCCGTCAGCAGCGCCATCCGCGCCGCCCGCCGCTGCATCGCCGATAAGGTTCGGTTCCGCGGGGGCCGCGGCGTCGGCAGCGGGCGCATCAGGGGCGCCGGCGGCCGGAGCCTCGATGGCGGCAGGCGCCTCATTCGGGATTGGATCGGGGGTCACTGTCACGCACTTTCTCCTCTAGCTTGGATTGCTCGACCGCAAGGTCGATGGGGAACTGTGGGTCGATTCCCACAAGCTCACTCAGCAGCTCCAGCCCAAGGGCGCGACGACCAGCCTCGAAAGGGTAGTCGTCATGATGCGCGTGGCGGACAGCCGCGTACATACCGGAGCGGGCCTGGACTGTAAAGAACCACCGACGGAAGGCCGGCAGGACGATCAGCGCCTTGGCGTCGAGAGCGGCTTGGGTGGCCAAGGCGAAGGCGCGGCGCTTCTGGGCGTCGTGGACCTTCTTGCGGGCGGCGACCTCATCCGGGTCGAACTCCCGCAACATTTCCTCATAGGCGTCGAAGTCCGCCCTCGTCGGTCCGGTCGTCACGTTGCGATCTCCCTCGCGCTGGCTGGACTGTCTGGATGCCCCTTCGGCCAGCCGTAGCGGTCTTGACCGACCACCACAACCACATAGCCGTCGCGCAGGGTGTAGTCGCGCACATCGACCGTGCCCCGGTACCAGAACACCGTCGTCGTCCCGTCGTCGTTCAGCCGGGGCGGTGGAAGCGGATCACAATGCAGTCGCTTCGCCGCCGCCGCCTGCTCCTCGCGCCCAATCGGGCGGAACGGCCAGGTCAGGAACATCAAACCCCCGGTTGGAGGATGGCGTCGAGGGCCGGACGCCCCATGACATCGGTGCGCGACAGCAGCTCGGCGGCGCCGGCCGCGTCTTTCATCGGCCCGGCCATCGCCGCCATCTGTTGCGCCTGCGCCTGTTGCTGCGCCGCGGCGCGCATATCGGCCACAGCCTGATCGCTCCGCATGACGCGGGCGGGAACGCCGATGCGCTCGCCGTATTCCTCGACCAGCTCGTCCGAGTCCACGCGATCCAGCACGGAGGGGAAGGCGCCGGCCACGTTGCCGACGAACCCGACGTAGCGTTCCATCGCGCCCAGGCCGAGCATCTTCTGCGCCTGCGCCAGCACGCCGACGAACTCGATGTTGAGCGGCACGCCGTCGATCTCCTCCGGCACGGGCGGGAGGCGGCCCTGACGCGAGGCGATCGAGAACGCCTGCATGACGATCACGCCCAGCTTCTCGACCTGCACCCGATCCGTGACCGGGCCGAGCTGCGCCAGTTGCTCCTCGTGGCGGCGGGCGATCTCCTCGACGTTGCGTGGCTGAACCCCCGGCATCCCCTGGCTGATCGCCATGAACAGGCGGGCGTAGGAAATATCCTCCAGCGTGTACTCAGTCCGGTCGATGGCCTGCCCGGCGAACTGCATGAACTGTGGATTCGGCTCCCAGATCGGGCGGATGGCTTGCTGCATATCCGTGGCGGCCGAATAGGTGATGCCGCCGGGGATGAGGTTGGCCTGGGCGTTGCGGTTGGCCACGGGCGATTGCAGCGCCGGGCGGGTGCCGAAGTCCATCGACATCTGATAGCGCAGCTCCTGGAGCTGGAGCTTGCGCGCCTCGGGCAGGCAGTCGAAGCCGGGGCCGGCGGAATAGACTTCCATCCCCTGCACGTCCCATCGCGGGGCCCAGAACGGCTTTTCGCGGAAGCCGCCGAACTCAAGGATGCCGTCGGCATTGTCGGAGCCCGTCTCCCAATAGACCGAGCGGTACGGCATATTGGTCCGGTCGATCTTGCCGTGGTCGCGCTCGCGGTTCGGCTCGATCGCGTGCATCACCGGCACGAGGGCGTCGAGTTTCTTCTGGCTCTTGAGGCGCTTCGCCGCCGGGCTGATCTTCGCCTCGTCGAACTTGTCGTAGAGCATATGCACCGGCATCGTCGCGTCGCGGTACAGCGTATCCGTCCGCAGCGCCCGGTCCTGGCCAAGCCAGTACTCGCCCACTTGCAGCGAATAGCAGGCGGCGCCGTGCTCATAGTCGGGGATCATCAGGCCGGCCTCGGTCCCAAAGCGGCCCAACTCCGAATAGCCCGCCTGCATCGCCGTGTAGATCGTGGTCCCGGCGAGGAAGTCGTAGAGGATGGCCGTAACGTCGTCGATCCAGACCTTGACCTCGTAGCTCTCGGCCAGTTCCCGGTCGGCGGCCTTCAGCTTGAACCACGGTTGCGACGGCGAGGAGAGGCCGCTCGACATCCCGTTGGACAGGGTGCGAAGGCACGTCGACGCCTTCGAGTTGAACATCCGCGAGTTAGCCTTGCCGCCCGTCACGTCGCCGGTCTGCGCCTGGGTCTGGGCGCTGCGCCCGCCGAGGGCGGAGATATACTGGCTATGCCGGCGCTGGGTGTAGTTGGCGGTCTCGCGCCAGCCCATTTCCCACGGGGCGCGGACGGCGCCGAGGCCGGTCCTGCGCTTCTCCAGCTTCTCGCGGAGATCCTTGTCGGAAATGTTCGCCAATCGCCTAGCCCCCCAGAACGGCCTTGCCGGCCGTCGGGGCTGCGCCGAGCACACCGTTCGGGCCGGTCAGAATGAATGACGACATCGCCGCCCGGCGCCGCGCGTCACCCTCCATCTGATCCGCGGTCATCGCCTGATCCGGCAGGCGGGGAGCTTGGCGAGGAGCGGGGGGCGGCGGAACCTTGGGGGCTTTCGGCGGGCACATCGTCAGACCTCGGTGTAGGGGTCGTATCGGTCATTGACCATGCCGACCGCATAATCAGCCGATACCGCAGAAATCTCCTCGGCGCTACCCGCGACACGGCGCGGGCCGACCGGATGGGCGAAGGTCAGGGCCAGCGCGTCGCCCTTGTCGGGGGAGGCCAGGCCGCGCGCCTTCATGTGCTCTTTCTTCTCCAGCAGGATCGCGCCGTCGGCGGTGTAACCGTACTCCACGCCGGTCAGGTCCGCCTCAAGGTCCGGGTCGTCGGCGATGGCGCCGAGCGGAAGCCACTCGCGCAGCATCGTCCACATCGACGCGCGCTTGTTCGCTGTCCGCACGTCGATCCCGTTCATGCCAACCAACCCGCCCTTCTCCCCGAAGTTCACGGGATAGACGTTCCGCACCCGTAGCTGGATCAGGCGATCGAAGACGCCGGCGCCGACGCCGCCCACGTCGACGAATACGGCATCGGGCTTGTGTTCCGTGCACCAGGCCGCGACCTCGGAGGCCAGCGACATCGTATCGGTCCCGCGCCACTCCTTGCGGGGCATGGTCTGGGCGTCGCGCCCTCGCCTCGGCTGGAGCACCGAGGAGTCGTCACCGTAGCGGGCCACGTCCAGCCCGACCACGAGCGGGTCGGACGGGATGTAGGACGGGTCGCGCTTCCTCGCCGCCTCGACCAGTTCGCTCCCGATCAACTGCATCGAGCCGACCGAGGGGAACATCCCGCGCACGCGGACCTTCACAAAGTCCGACGCCTCGCCCCAGGCGTCGACCCACTCCTGAATCAGCCGCTTGTTCGTCCGCTTCACCTTGCGGCTATCGACTTGCTTCGAGCGCCAGAGGTGGCGGAAGCGGCCGATGACGATCTCCTTGAACCGGCCGACGTTCTTCGTCGGGTTGCCATAGGCCAGCAGCAGAATCTCGGTGTCGGCGTCGGTCAGGGCGCCCTCGATCGTCTCCCAGATCGGGTCCTCGATCTCCGACGCCTCGTCGACGATGATCGTCACCCGCTTGCCGGCGTTGTGCATCCCGGCGAAGGCCGCGGGGTTGCGCGGGTTGTTCGGGATGGCGTCAGTGCGCCACGTCTTCTCGCGGTGCGTCTGATAGAACGCTGTCGCCGTCAGCGTGAACAGTTCGCGCAGGAGCGGATGCTCGACGCAGGCCAGGTCCCACCACTTCGCCAACTCGGCCCACGTTTTCGTGCGAAGCTGGGTGTCGCTGTTCGCCGTCACCACGCCGCGGGCGTCCACGATCGTCAGTGTCGACCACAGGATGATCCAACTCGTCTCGCTCGACTTGCCGATGCCGTGGCCGGAGGCTGTGGCCGAGCGGAACGGCTCGTGCGGGGTCTGGCGCAGATGCGCGCCGATGTCCTCAAGCTCGTCGCGTTGCCACTCGTCGGGGCCGGTCTCGTTCTCCAGCGCCGTCCCAGGCTTGCCCCACGGGAACAGGAACATGACCAGGCCATAGGGATCGTGCGTGAACGACGCCAGCGCCTTGGCCAGCGCCAGCTTCGCGGCCTCCGGCGTCTTCACGTCCTGATAGCGGCCATACTGGCGGGAGTCGCGCGCTGTGGCGTTGGCCGCGGTCACGCCGCCTCGGCTTCCGGCTTCGGCTCGCGCAAGTCGACGCGCCAGAAGCGCCGCCACGTCCCGGGCGCATACGCCGCCAGACACGGCTCCTCGCGCGTGCTCAGGATCAGATGCCCCTCCACCACATCCGCCGACACAGGCGTCTCGGCATCGTAAAGATGCGTCCGATAGCCCTGGTCCTCAACGCGCGCTCCAAACATCACACCACCTCCGCAATACGCACGCCCGCTCGCCGGGCACGCTCCTCCAGATCGCTATTACCACCGGGGACGACGAGAACGAAATCTACCCCGGTCAGGGATGTCCCCTCGACGACCTCGATCTCGCCGTGCCAGCGACGGAGGGCGGCCAGCGCGTCCTCGGCGGCGGGGGTCATAGGGCCGGTCGGGAGGAGGGTCATAGGGCCATATATCCGCGCGCTTCCTGCATCCGCCCGCTCTCGTTCATGAAGTAGAGCGTCTCGACCGGCGTCGCCAAGCGTGGCTCGCGCTTGCCCCACGACACCACCCAGATCGAGGTGCTGTCAGGCGTCGACGACAGATCGAGCCCGCCAGTAAATCGAGGCGTTATGCCCGTGAACGCCTCAACTGGCGGAGCCGGAACAGCAGAGGCCAGCGCCAGCGCACCAGCCCCTCGGAACAGGTCGCGGCGGTTCATTCCTCGCCGCTCCTCGGGTTCGACGCCAGCGCGCCGAAGACCAGCATCGCCGCAGCGACGACCGCAATCCCAAGCCACATCATCGTCCCGCCTCCTCTATCAGCCGCGCCATGATGGCGCTCCGCCCGGGTTCGGGCAAGGAATAGCCCGGCGACTTGCCGCCATGCTCCGTCGGGGGCGCCGTGACGATGACGCTCCAGAAACCCAGATCCTCCAGCGACCGGCGCAGGAAGCAGACGCGGATGCGCGTGCCGTTGCGGCTGGCCTCAGAGTCCTCCTGGTTGTTCCGCCACGCCTTCGCAGACGCGAGGGTGCGATAGCTCAGGACGCGGCCGTTCGCCTCCAGCAGGGCGATGAGCATGGCCGCCTGCCAGCGCGAACCGAGCAGGGTGAAGGCCACCACCTCCACGCCGAGGCGTTCCAACGGGGTCATCGTTCCTTCCTCCCGCCGGTCGCCGGCTTCAGGTGGTTGCGGCGTCCGACGTGCCAGAGCTTGCAGAAGCCGCACAGGTAGCTCTCGACGCCCTTCCCCTTGCGCTTCATCGCCTTGGCGACCCGGGCGGCGATCTGTCCCGTCGCGTGCGCCTCCTTGCCGACACAGGAAAAGGGCGAGGCGCGCGGGTTCTCGCGATGCGACATCAGCGCTCCTCCCCTTGCCGGGCGTTCGGGTCCAGCCCCTCGCCGTTGCAGGTCGGGCACGGGACCGGCTGCGCCACAAGCACCGTCTCCTCATAGGGGTTGGCGCTGATCGGCCGCGAGCCTGCGCGGCCCAGCACCACCCCATCGCCGTTACAGCGCGGGCACATCACCGCATGGCCGATGCGCTCGCCGAAGACGCGCAGGCCGCGGTCGGCCCGGCGCAGCTCGCCTAGCGCCCAGATGCGGCGGTTCTCCTCCTCACGCGGGTTCATCGAGCACCGCCTGGATCCGCTGGCGCAGATCCTTTCCGAGCCACGGCCGGGCCCTCGTGATGAAGCCAGTGGGGCTCGCCCCGCGTATCTGCTCCACGATCATCGGGGCGTCTTCCGAGACAACCACCTCCATCGTCGAGAACCTGTGCCCGCAGGCGCAGCGTCGCCGCCGCCGCCAGCCGCCCTCTTGCGGCCGGCTGTCGAGCACCTCGCTCAGTCCAGCCTCTCCGCACGCGGAGCATCCCAAGCCTTCAGCCATTGTCGTCCTGCCTCCGAAAGAACATCGCCTCGATAGACCGGCACACCGAACTCCCCGGCGCCGGTATCGGCCCAGACCGCACGGGTCAGGCCACGCGACCGTAGTATCAACAGGTGTGGATAATCAAGGTGCCTCGGCATCACAGGATCGGCACGAGCGAGAGCGGCGGCCAGGTCGTCGTCGCTCAGGTCAGGCAAGCGCCGCTCCCCGGGCCTGATCCCGCGGCCCTTGGCCTCCGGCACGCGGGCCGCCTCGGCCGCCTTCGAGCGGCGGTCTATGTCAATCTCATCAGCCCGACGGGCCATATGCCGCTCAAGAAGCACACGGTGCGCCTCGGCTCCCGCCCTCGCGCGCTCGGCCTTTCCGGCCTGCCGATCAATCCAGCGGGGCAACAGCGTCACCCCACGACCCGTCTCGAAGCCATCGCTTTTCCGGCGGCAAGCGTCGCGGCTCGCGCGGATCAGGGAATGCGGACTTGACCGCCGAGTCCGTCTTGCGCGTCCGCCATTGCCACAACATCAGGTCGAGCTCGCCAGCGCGCAGATCGCGGCCAGCAGCCACTTGCGCCAGAGAGAAGCCCCGCCTCATCCGGGCCCAGCAATGGGCCAGGTCGCCATCGTTCAGGGTCACGCCCGACCCTCCCGCACGGCCCGCAGCCAGTCCTCGATGTCGCCGGCCGTCCAGTCGAAGCCGGACGGGCAGACGGACGGCACGCGGTTGATGAGGATGTCGAGGATGCGGGCCACGCACTCCCGGTCCCCATTGTCCGACGATACCCTTTGCGTGGTGGTCTCCATCACCACCTCTAGCATCTCATCCCGTATCGTCACCGGCTTTCCTCCCCTCGGATCTGGCGCAACTCCTCGCGACCGTGGACCGATTCCATCTTCTCGATCAGGGCGTCGAGCACGGCGTCGACCGCCGCAGAGCCATCCAGCACCTGCCCTCCCGCGTTCTCGGCGGCCTCGATCAGATCATCCTTCGTCAGCATCGGCTTTCCTCCCTTGCCGTGAGCGGCGCAGCGCCGCCTCCATCGCGTCGGCGAAGCCTTCGCCCGCCGTCACCTCGAGCTTGTCCGTCAGCAGGCCACGATGCTTCATCAGCAGCGAGATCGCCTGGAGCTTGTTCGGCGCCTTGGCCTTCACCCGGCGCACGTCTCGCTTGATCGTGTTCCCCTCGTCGTCGACCTCGCGGCCGTCGGTGAAGTCCTCGATCGACACCTCGGTCAGCGCGGCCAGGTCGTCATCGGTCGCCTTCGACAGATCCAGATAAGGGTCGCCGTCTGGGGTGACGTGGAGAAGCCGGGCCATGCTGAAGCGGCCGATCTTCGCGGCCTCGGCCAGCAGCTCGTCGTCCGACATATGCAGGGCCTTCCACCTTTCGGCCCGGATGAGGTTCAAACGTGCTGAAATCTCCGGTTTCTTAAGGAGATCATGCGCTTGACTGTGCGCACTCTTTTCCGCGTAGCCAGCCTCCTTCGCCGCCCTGGTCGCGTTGCCGTGACGGGCGTAGCCCTGGCAGAACGACTCCATCTTCGGCGTCAAGGGCTTCGGGGGCGCAGCTTCGGTCATCCGTCACTCAACACTTGAAACAGGGCCGACGAGATCGGGATGGCCGTCATGCTGGCGCGGCGCTCCATCACCACCTCGTAATCCTCGCGGGTCACGACGGTCTCGGCCCGCATGGATTCAGCTTCCGCGTCGTCCACATAGAAGGTTGGGGCTGTCTCGGTCATGAAGTCGCCTATAGCACGAACGGCTGGCGCTTGGTCGGTGCTGTGGAGCGTGGCCACGCCTCAACAGTCAGCCCGACAGAGCGGGGCTCAGGGTTCACCTGTATCAGCACGCCAAGAAAGCGCCCTCCGTCCACGCTCTTACCGTCGAGCGCCGCGGGGGGCTGATAGGGCGCCGTAGCCAAGTGGTGCGCCAACAGCCTCGCCTCCCAATCACCCAGACGGATCACGGTCGGCTCAAGGCCAGCGTGATCGATGATGTAGAGCTGAGACCGGATCACCGTCTCGACAGCAGCGCCGACCTCGGCCAAGTCATCACGTTCGCTCATCGTCCGAATCCTCTCCCCTTGGGCCAGGCCCGTTTCTGTTTCGGCCACGGATCGGGCCGGCTCTTGATCTGGGATCCGTTCTTCTGGCGCCGGGCCCACTGGCCGGTCTCGCCGCCCTGGGCCTTGGCCTTCACGATCCGCGGCATATCCTGGCCTTGCGTCTTCGCGGCCGCACAGGGGGCGCGCAGGAGCCGCCGGTTCTCGAGATCGTTGGTCCCGGTCAGGCCGAGCGGGTTCCAGTGCTCATCGATCGTGCCCTCCCTGGCGTGGTCGAGCTTCTGACCGCACTCGCCGCAGCCGCAGATCCCACCCTGGCGCAGCGCGAGCTCGGCCCGCTGCTTCTTCGTCAGGGGCTTGCGCTGCTCGGTTGATTTGTCGGGCTCGGGGATGAGCGAGAAATCCGGCTTCACGGCTCCCCCCTTCTATACATGGTGTGGATGGTCCTCATGACACCCGCACCGCCTTTCCGAAGCACTCGGCTATGTAGAGGATGGCGGCTCGGGCCGTCGCGCGCGCTCCCTCAGCCACATCGAACGGCGTGAAATTGTTCAGCACCTCGGTTGGCGATGACGCCTGCACGCGCTTGCACTGGCCCATCGCCTCGATGATGCGGACAGCCAACTCGTCTTCGCTGACCTCGCCGATCAGTTTCTGGACGGCTTTCGGGTTCATGCTCATGGCTTACTCCCGGTAGGGGTGGGATTGGGTTCACTCGCGCAAGCGCTCGTCCCTACCGAGCTTGCAGTGGTAGGCTCCCAACGCTCGCGCTCGACGGTTTCGGTCCAGCGCCGAAGGGTCTGCGTGTGCCCCTCGCACCAGAGACAGGACCGTATGTCGCCGCTCACCGCCCAGCGAGTGTCGCCGCCGATGAAGTGGCGCGAATGGTCGGTGTCGATGGCGCAGCGCCCGATGCGGGCGTAATCGCTCCAGAAGTCCGCGAGCAGGGTCAGCTTCCCGCCCATGCCGGTCCAACAATACGCCTCTGCCCGTGCTCCGCTCGTTAGAACCTGCCAAAGGCGCGATCCGATCAGATGGCCCTCATCCATCCAACCAATGTAGAGATTGCCATCTTCGTGCCGGAAAACCTCGTTTCGCGGCCCACGACTGTTCTTCGCGCACCACTTGGCTAGGTTGGGGCTGTAGCGGTCGCCGGTCAGGCCCCAAGGCCGTCCAACAGGACAAGCCCCGCCGCCAACCTCAGTCTCGCCGGGTATGAGCGCATCGCGCGAATGATCCCTACTCATTGCGGTTGTCCAGGGTTGTTGAGGAAGGCTTCCGCCTGATCGATAACTTGGCCCCAGCCGATCACCCCCATGCCATTGTCGTTCTCAATCTCGACAATCCGCCGCAGCAGCCTCACCGCTTCATCCCGTTCTCTGGAGACCTGTTCCAGATCGGAGGCGGGGATGAGGGGCTGGGCTCGAAACGGGACCTGCTTTATTCGAAGCGAGCACCGGCCCATCCCCCGGATCGGATCGGTGTCTAAGGCAAAGCCGCGATGATAGCCTCGCACCGCGTGATCAAAATACCAGCGGAGCCTATCGTCGCTAACGTCTACGTCTGACGGCACAAACACGTCGATGGAATAGTAGTGATCGCGCGCATCGCGCGTAGCCTCTCCCACCTGTCTGTTCTCCCTACTCATATCAGGCGTCTCCCGTGATGGTGGAGAGGATGGTCTTGGCGTCGCGAAGCCGGATCGAGACCGTGCTGTTCAGATGGTCCTCGGCCAGATTGATCTGCGCGGCCAGTCGGGCCTTGATGTTCGACCAGACATCGCCCGACCTCACTTCTACGGGAAGGACGGGAGCGGCGGCGCGGTAGAGCGGTTCGGCAGACCATCCGGCGGCGCGGTCGGCGTCGGTGATCGGCTCCTTCCACGGCGAGGCCAGTTCGCAGTCTGTCGGCTCGGTTGGGTGGGTCAGCAGCCAAGCGACGGGTGCACTCCGCTTCGCTCCGTCCCCACCGCGTGACCGGTTCTCGTTCTGCGCCTCCAGTGCGTCGAGAAGGGCGATCAGGGTGTCCTCATAGGGTTGCGCGACCGCATCGAGGGCCTCTATCGCGGCGTCCAGGTCGGCTTCCTCGGCGTTGTCCGCGCCGCCGGGGGCGGCCTCGTATGCGAGCCGGGCGTTCTTCGCCTTCTCCGCCAGCGCCCGAAGGTCAGCGAAGTCGGCTATGCTGGGTGCATCGGCTGCGCCGATACCTGGCTGTGATGCGTCTCTGGTTCGGCTGGTCATGCTGCCTCTCCCGGTTCCATGTTCTGTTCGGCAATGAAGCAGGTGATCCCGCACGAGATCGGCTCGGGCGTGTCGTCGTCGGCACCGTCGAGCGGGTCCAGTTCGTCCAGAAAGACGCTGACCTTCTCGCCGCCGATGGTCTTGCGAACGAGGGCGTAGCCCAGCTCACGTTCCAGCGCGGCCATGCGGTCGAAGCGGTCGGGATAGTTCCGCCGGATGCGGTTCCAGTAGGCCGGGCCTTCCGCCTTCACGCAGGGCAGGCAGTTGTTGTTGTCGAAGCCTTGCAGGTAGGGCTCGGGCAGTTTCATCCCCGCCCGCTCGATCAGGGCGTAACAGTCCGCCTTGCTGACGCCGTGGTCGATCAGCGGAAACTCGCAGACCATCTCGCCTTGGTGGTGCTGGCGGAAGATGGCGGCGCGCTTGCGTTCCTCGACCGTGAATCCCCAAAGCTGGATTGCGTCGGATGGCAAGGCCTGGGCGTTGCGGACCTCGCGCTTCAACTCCGTCGTGCAGGGGGCACCGCGCGGGCCGCGTAGGAACCGGCGCTTCTCCCACACCGCCCATGTATCGGCGTATTGCTCAGACCGGAGGCGCGCGACCGGCTTTCCGAGCCACACCTCCAGATCGGTCAGGAACCGCTCCGTGTCGGCGTGTTCCGAGCCGGTGTCGATGTAGGCCAGTTCGACCCGCTCAAGGCCGTATTTGGCGATGCCGAGCTTGCAGGTGACGGCGGATGCAGCCCCGCCAGACACCCAGCCAATGACGCGGGCGTCGGTCATCAACCTTCTCCGGTCGGAGGAGTGGGGAGGGTGGCGGCTCCCGGGTTGCACTTCGGGCAGGGAATATCGCCGCCCTGTGTGAGGCCGCCGCCCGGCTCGTCGCAGCTGTCCAAGTCCCACAAGAACCCGTCGATGCAAGTGCTGTCGTTGTAGGGCGCGCCAAAGTCTCGGCCAGTGTAGCCGCACCCGGAGGCGTATTCCTCCTCCCTCCCCGCTACTGGCTGGGCGGCTCCCACCGCATAGGCGCGTTCACAGTCAGCGGTGCAGTCACAGGCCGCGCCGCACTCCTCGGCGGGCGGGACGACGGCCTGCCTGAGCGTCTCGCGAACGACAGCCATTTCGATCTGGTGCGAGATCGACTCCTTGGCGGGCTGGGCGGCTTCGGCTCGGGAGAGGGCGCGGATGGTGTCCTTGGCCATGTCGATGGCGATGCGGGACGATTCCTCCCATGTCGCGCAGCCGAACGGGTGCATCGGGCTTTCCTCGACAAGGATGGAGTCGAGCCGGTCGAACAGGTCGGTCAGATCAGCTACAACCGTCCCTTCCGAAGGATTGGGTGGGGGTGGCGGGGCAATCTCTGCGACGGCAAGGCCGAACCCCGTTTCGGGATGGTAGGCCATGCGGGTTTCGTAACGCCGCTCCCCCTGTGTCTCAGGAGTGGCAGCAGGTTGAGCGGCTATGGAAGGACGCCAGTGGGTGATGTCTGCGAGGCGGCTTTCCCCGACAGGCCACGTCCACTCATCCGAGATGTAGCCAAGGCGCTCGGCTGCACCCTTTGAAAACCGCACGTCCACCCGCATCCCCGGAGCCGGGTTGAAGCCGGGGTTGGGTATCCAGCCGGAGGAGTCGGGGCGGCCGAGGAAGGTCTCCCCAAGGTCGGCACCGTCGAGGAAAACGCACGTCTGAACGACCGTGCCGTCGCGGCGTCGCAGCCAATCGCCGGGCTCAACGAGTCTCGCGCTCTCCGAAGTCAGCACTTCTCCAACCGGAGGCCGCTCTCTCTGTGTCATTGTATCGGTCATTGGTCTGGGCCTTTCGGAAACAGATCAGTTTGTTCAGGAAGGGCGCGGCGCTCTGCATTGGCGGCCCAGCGTTCCAGGGTCGGTGCGAAGTTCCGGTGCGGCTCGCTGTCAGACACGGCCCATTGACGAGCGGCTGAACGGTGAGCGGCGGCGGTGAAGGAGGCGGGCGTCATGCGGCCTCTCCGTCAAAGCCGCTCGAACACGAGCAGGCCCTTTTCTGTGACGCCGCACCGCCGCCATCCGGCTCGGCGAAAGCAAGCACCCGGATTGGCTGACCGGACAGCTTTCGGATCGACAAAGGTGTAATGCCGCAGACTAGGCCAGCAGTGATCAGCGACCGCGTCAGCCTGTCGGATAAGGATGGACGAGAGGACCGGACCCTCGTTGCGGAACAGGGTGCATTCGACCCCGGTTTGGCTGTCAGCCCGGTATTCGCTTCGCCTCCAAACAAAGGCAGCGTCGCCGTCAGCTGATCGCAGGACGATCTTGTCGCCGGGACCGATGCATAGGTCCGACGTTCGCTTCGACTTTCGGCTGCTGTAGTGGCGCCGGTATAGGTCGCGGACGGATAGGTCTCCGTCCTTCGTGAGCCACCAGTGTGCGCCTTCACGAAAGGGCATTGCTCACCCATGCCGCCCTCCCCGGATGATCTGGGTGTCGCCGGCCGTCTGGCGAGGCGCCCCGCACGCTTCGCGCCAGCGACGGGCCGAGCGGATGGCGAGCGGATGGCCCCTCATCCCCAGGAGCCGGGCGATCGGCTTCCACTCGAAGCCGGCCTCGCGCAGCTCGTGCGCGGCATGACAGCGAGCCATGACGACGTGGGCCTTCTGGCGCGCGGGGTGCGCGCCGCTCATCGCCTTCACGTCGACGAGGTGCTCAGCGGCGACGCGGGCGAGGATCCGCTCGGCCGCCGCCCTGGAGGCGTTGGCCGCGACGATTGCGGGCTCGATCATCATGCGCCGACCATGATGCAGATTCCGAGGATCGAGCCGACCGCGACGGCGAGCACGCCCACGGTGGCGAACGCCTTGAGCAGCGCCGGCGCCCGGCGGCGGGGGAGCTCGAGCACCTCGCCGGCGATCAGCGGAAGATGATGGCCGCACGGCGGCGGCGGAGGGGCGATGTCTTTCACGCGGGGGCTCCTTGAGCTTTGGCCTGGCGGATCGCCGCGGCCAGTGAAACGATGCGGCCGGCGCCGATCTCGGCGTTCAGCTCGCTTTCCTCGGTCAGCAGATCGGCGATCAGGTGAAGCCGCTGCTTCGCCTCCTCGACGGTCCAGAGGTTGCCGAGACGGTCAAGCACCTGACCATCGACGGCGGTGAACGGGTTTTTCATCTGATTCTCTCCCGCCCGTCCGACCGGGCAACCGCAAACTGCGCCCGTCGCGCGCCGGTGTCAACCTTGTGTGTCAGTCTTTTCTCGTGCGGTAACCCACGCCTCGCGTGCCGCTGTCGCCTCCGCCACCGCGGCGTCCGCCAAGCGAATCCGCTCCCCTCTCGGCCCTTCGTCAGTCGCGGGCCCGGGCCCCACCTTGTTCGACAGTTCCGTAGCCTTCAGTCGCAGCTCGCGCCAGACCGATTCCAGCCGCGCCACCTGAACCGCCGCTGGGTCGGGCTCGCGCCACGCCTGGAGTCCGCCGAGAATCGCTGCGCGATCCGAGCCTAGACGGCGGCACTCGCCCTCCAGTTCCGCCACGGTCGGGAACCACGCCGTTCCGCCCTTCGGCTCCACCACCAGACCCCGCACCGCCTCTCGCGCCACGTCGAACGGGTGGCGCATCAGGGCGTGGGTGTAGAGATCGAAACCGACCTCGGCGATGGCGTCACTGTTTGCCCGCCGCGCCGTTCCCGCCTGAAGCTGGACGATGAGATCCTCCGCCTGCTCCCGGCTGGGCGGCGTCGACATAGCCGTCACCCGAGCAATGGCCCGATCAACGTTCGCCTTCGATGGCGCCGTCACTCCAGCCCAAGTCGAAACCCGATACGGGGGCTTGTTCTCCGGGAATCTCCATTCGTGATGCGTCTTCAGCTCGACGCCGAGCGCGGACATCAGCGAATGTCGTATCGTTTCGTCGACCTCCTCCGGGGTATGGGCGGCCAGCCATGCCCGCGCCTCGTCGGGCGACCTCGACAAGGCGGGCGCGGAAGGTTCTGTGCCAGTCGGCCTTTGCTGCGTCGCGGCTTCGACCAAGCCAGTAATCACGGAACTCATCGGCTGCATCGTCAACATCCTTTCGGGTCAGGTGAAGGGAGACGCCTTTCGCGTAATCCCCATCGTTCGGCTTCCAGTCCTCGGCGATTCTCGCGCCTCTGGCCCGCGTTGGTTTCGGCAACGCGGGTGTAGAAGACTCGCTAGAGTCTTCTACATCTGGTTCTGGTTCTGGTTCTGGTTTTGTCGGCAAACCGGAAGCATTTGCTTCCCGATTTCCTGTGTCTTTTCCTGCCCTTGCTGCCCCGCCCTTTTTTCCGGCCTCTTTGCGTTTACGGCTGGTGGATTCGTAACTGGCCAGTTCCTCACGCACCCGGTCGTGCCACCATTTCCCGCGGCGAAAGGCGAAAAACTCCATGACGATCGGCTTCATTCCGGCCCATTCTTCGGGGGTGCAGAGCGCCCACGCGGCGAGCTTCGTATCATCGTCGGGCAGGGCGCCGCCTAGCTGCCACGCCTCGCCGATCAGCAGGAAATAGGCGCCGTGTTGATCGCGCTTCAGGTGGCGCGTGCGCTTGTGGTAGTCGCCCCAAAACAGCTTCATGTAAGGCGGCGCAGCCATCAGACGCGGCACCGGATAGGAAAGTCCCAGGCCACCAGCGCCGCGCACAGGTTCTCGACCGACTTGCCGCTGGCGCCGCGGCCGGCCGGCCAGAGCGCATCCATCAGGAGCTTTTGCTCGGCAGTCAGCACGCCGGTCTCGGACTTGACCTCGAAGTGATAGGTCTGCCCGGCTTCCATGCCGCGCAGCTTCACGAATATCAGGTCATAGAGCCCCGGGCGCAGGCCCTGCTCGACTACCCGCCCCCGCTGCTTCGGCGTCAGCTTCACGCCGTTCAGCGTGGCCGACCACCAATAGGCCGGCGACGGTTGAGGGAGCGCCAGATCGAGATACTCGACCATCGCCTTCTGAACCTCGGCCTCGGGCTGTCTGCGGCGCTTGCGGGTTTTCACGAGGCGGGGGGCTGGCGGCCACATCAGCGGCGGCCAGCCTGGGGGCCGTCAGTCGGGAGGGACGACGGCCCCCGCGAGCCAGCCTCGTTCGGAGGCGGAGCGGCTGGCGCGCTGGCGAGCCGGTTTCTCTCACGGATGCGGGCGGCGATCAACCTGTCGACGGCGGCCTCCATCCGGCGGAGGCTCGACATCGCGAAGTCTTCACCGCGGCACATCCGATACCAGGTAGCGCGGCCGACCTCGGCCTCATCTCGGACGGCGGAAGCCTTGAGCCCGGCATCCATGATGCGGATGCGGAGCGCGCGAACAGCGGGATCAATCTGTGTCATGCGCCGTATCTGCTACAGAACCGGATGCGTCGTCAACGATCCTTTTTTCACCGAAGATGATTGACACGCCTCCCGACGCGCCCCTACTGTCCAGTCATCGGCTCGGAGGCCGACGGGAGAAAACATCATGGGCTTCGCCCCCTCAGACTACATCCGCGCAGGACAGCGCGACGCGACCGACGGGTTCGGCAAGGTCGGCAATGCCGGCGAGCGAATCCCCGGCGCCTACGAGACCCTGGCCGAGACCCGCGCCCGGCTCGCGACCGATCCCGCCTTCCAGAAGATGCAGGCCAGCGTCGACGCCGCGGTGGCGCAGGCCGAGCGGGCTTTCGGGAGGCGGGCATGAACGACCCCGATTGGGATTTCGACGACCTGAATCCGCCGCCCCCGCCCGCCCCCAAGGGCGACGCCTTTTTCGGCCTGATAGTCTGGGCCTTCATCATCTGGGGCATTTCGTCCCTCGCGCTGTGGATATTCTGATGACCGACACCGCCATTCACCTCCAGAACAGCCTCGACGCCCCACTCGTCGACCCCGAGTTCATCGCCAACAAGCACAAGGACGCCTTCGTGGCCGCGTCCGAGGTGCTGAAGCAGGCCCAGGACTGGCCCGCCGAGGTGAACGGCCCCGCCGATCTGGAGGTGCTGACCGTCGGCGTCCGCCAGATCATGAGCGCCGCGAAGACCCTAGACGCCTGCCGGTCCGCCGAGAAGCGCCGCTTCGACGAGGCGGGCAAGGAGGTTCAGGCCCTGTTCCTGCCCCGGCTGACCAAGCTGGATCAGGCGAAGCAGACCGCCCTCGCCGCCATCACCCGGCATAATCGCAAGGTCGAGGAGGAGCAGCGCCGCCTCGCCGCCGAGGCCGCGAATCGCGAGCGCGAGGAGGCCCGGCGCCGGGCCGAGGCCGCCGCCGCGCTGGAGACGGCCGGGCACGATGATGTCGCCGAGACGGTGATGGAAACCGCCGTCGACGCCGAGCGCATGGCCGAGAAGCTGGACCGCCAGGCCACGGGCTCAGCCGCCGATCTCGTCCGCACCCACACCGCGGGCGGGACCGTCACCAGCGCGACGACGATGACCTTCGAGATCATCGACGGGCCCGCCCTGCGCGGCACGCTCGGCCCGCTCGGCGACTACATCGACCAGCCGTCCATCGACAAGGCGATCCGCGCCTACATCAAGGCGAAGAAGCTGGCCGGGCAGTCGCCGTTCATCCCCGGCGTGCGGTTCTTCGCCGAGAGCAAGGCGCGGGTGCGGTGAGAGTAGAGAGCATCCAGTGGCGGCTTCTGTCGCTCTATCTCGCGGCCAGCTTCATCCACGAGGCCGCCACGACCTATCTCGAATGGACGCAGCACAGCCTCGTCCGCAACCTCCTTCAACTGTCGCTCATCCTCGGGCTCGCCACATGGGCCGTGATGGCATGGAGAAAAGCATGACCACCGACCCCCTCCCCGGTTTGCCCGAGCCCGCCGCCGAGCCCCGCGAACTGTCGCAGACCAAGATTGTGACCCTGAACCTTCAGGTCAGCATCAATCAGCTCTGCGCCCAGCTGCGCGAGGAGAACCCCGACATCAACCAGGCCGACGCCGCTGGCATCGTCGGCGAGATCGTGGCGCGGCAGCTCGGAACCATCATGGCCCCCGGCGCCGCCCGGCTCGGCCTGCTCGTCGCCTTCGAGCAGACCCACGAGGAGCCGATGAACTTCATCAGGATCAACCAGGCGAAGGAGGCCCTGACCAAGCTCGCCGACCGCCGCCGGGCGCGCGACAAGCGCACGGCGGGCGGCGTCATCATCCCCGGCAAAGGAACCGCCACATGACCCTGACCTATACGAACAGCGCCGGCGAGCCCGTCGAGATCGCGACGATGGCCTACCCGCACCTCGTCAACGCCCACGCCAAGGCCACGCGCGACTACCAGGACCGCATGGAAACCGCGCGGTCCGAGGGCGTCCCCTACAGCGACCCCGACCGGCTCGCCGAGAGCGACGCCATGAAGGCCGAGATCGCCAAGCGGGACGCGGCGTATGCGGCGGAGCAGGCCGATGCCATCGACGCCGGAGAAGGGTTCAGGCCGCGATGAGCCCGCAAGCCAAGATCGCCGTGCTGACGTTCGCGCTCCGCATCATCAAGAACGGCACCAACTACCCGAGAGACCTCGCCAGAGCGGCCCTTTCGTTTGTCGACGGCGAGGAGAGAGTCGAGATCACCCGGACCCCGCCGGCCGAACTCATCGGGGCGGCCTTCGCGGCGGCGAAGGACGAGGCCGCCCTCGTCGCCGCCGCCGAAAGGCGCGCGGCGGCCAGAAAGAAAAGGCCCGCGCTGTGACCGAACCCGAAACCCTCCCGCTGTTCGACGCCTACCCGACGACGCCGGGCTATCAGGACACGGACACCAGCAAGGCCGCGGCCGAGAAGGTGAAGCCGAAGGCGTCCTGGGTCCGGGCCCGAGTCATCGACTGCCTCACCCGGCAGGGCCCGATGACCACGGTGCAGATCGCCAAAGCGATCGGCATTGCCTACGAGACGGTGCAGCCGCGCACGAGCGAGGCTCGCGCCCAAGGTCTGATCGTGGACACGGGCCGGCGCGGGCCAAGCCGAGACCCCGGGAAACAGAGCATCGTCTGGGCCGTCGCGCCTACGTCCGATTCTGACGCATCGCCATGCGACGGTGACGCATGACCGAACTCGCCCCCGGAATCTACTTCAACCTGCCGGAGCAGGAGCACCACGACGACCCCGCCCTCGGCTCGTCGTCGATCAAGGCGCTCCTCACCAATCCCGTTAACGGATTTTGGAAACGCTCGCCGCATGGTCGCCGCGTGATGGAGGCGCTCGGCCTGGCCGAGCCGGAGGCCGAGGAGGTAAGCCTCGCGCAGCAGTTTGGTTCGGCCTGCCACGTCGCCGTGCTCGAGCCGCACCGCTTCGATGACTGTTACATCGAGGCCGAGGACGCCCCGCCGGAATACCTCACCTCGAAAGACGTGATCCGCGAGGGCCTGATCGCCGCCGGCGCCAGCCTCCCGCCGCGCCACGCCGGGAGGGAGGAGTATGTCATGGCCGCCAAGCGCGCGGGCCTGAAGGTGATGGAGGACTGGAAGGCCGACTTCCTCATCAAAGCCGGGCCGCGCAAGGTGCTGTCCCGCCGCTGGCGCGCACAGCTTCGCATGATCGAGCACCTGATCGACGTGAAGCGCGCCGACCTCGACGGCCACAGCCTGCGAGAGATGAACTTCAGCAACGGCTATCCCGAGGTGACGATCATCTGGGAGGAGCATGGCGTTCGCATGAAGGCCCGGGTCGACTATCTCCGCACCGGGGGGATGATCGACCTGAAGACCTATGCCTGTCCCGACGACAAGGCCCCCGTGAGCCACTTCCTGTCGCAGATCGCGACGTGGGCCTACGACCTTCAGGCGGCCCACTACAGCGAAGCGTGGAGGCAAATCGGCCCGTTCATCGAACAGGGCCTCGTGTATGGCGAAGCCGACGAGGGGTTCCTCGCCCGCCTCCGCAAGTCATGCGCCAAGATGGAGGCCGAGAACCGCCGGCCGGCGTGGCGCTGGATCGCCGTCTCCTCAATGGGGATGCCCGAGGTGGACTTTATCGACTTCCCCGACGGCCTCGCCATCGGCGCCGCCCTCGTGCAGCGCAATCAGGCGGTCGAGACCTACCGCCGCTATGTCGATCAGTTTGGCCTCGATCAGCCGTGGGTCGCCATGCGCGGCCGAATCGTCGCAGACGACATCACCCTCGACGCAACCGGCGTGGCCCGCCGCATGATGAGCCGAGGCGAGCAGACCTGGACGACGCCCGAATGAAGCCCCTCCGCATCAAACCCCACGACGCCCCGCGCAAGCCCCAGACCAAAGACCAGCAGCGGGCGACGATGCGAAACTTCCACATCATGCGCCTGCGCGGCCTGTGGTCGCTGGCCTACATCCTGTCGCCGGCCCGGCGCGAGGCGGTTCAGGCCATCATCGACGCCGATCTGCGCGAGCTCGGCGCGCAGCCCCAAGGCGAACGCCACGCCCTGCATATGGCAGCGTTTGAGGCGGAGACCCGTCGCCGCCTCGCCGCCGACCGCGAAACTGAAATCCCCTTTTGACCCCGGAGACCATCATGACCGACACCGCCACCGAAGAACGCCAGACCTCCCTCGCCGAGATCCCGCTCGCGCGCGACCTTGTGCCCGCCGACCGCCGCCTGTTGCCCGCCCCGATGGAGGTGCTGGAGGAAGGCGCTGATCTCATCCAGAAGGCCGGCGGTTTCGTCTCCCCGGACGTTCGCAATGATCGCGGCGCCTGCGTCGCGCTGGCCTATATGTCGGCCCTGCACGGAACTGATCTGATCGCCACCGCCAGCAAGGCATACCTCGTCCCCGGAAAGGGCGGCGGGCCCGGCCGACTGGCCTTTGAGGCTCAATACATCAGCGCCCTTGTCCGCCGCCACGTCGACGAGCCGTTCGACATCACGTTCTCAGGCTCCGGCACCGCCCGCGTCGCCAAGGTCGTCGGCAAGGTGAACGGCAAGGCGCTGGAATATATCTCGCCCCAGCTCGGGCAGATCAAAACCAAGAACTCGCCCCTATGGTTCGTCGATCCCGACCAGCAACTCGGCGGCTACTACAGCGTCCGCGCCTGGGCCCGCCGCCACAAGCCCGACGTTCTCCTCGGCATCTACGCCGTGGAGGAGCTTCAGCAGATCACCGTACGCGACGTGACACCGCCGCCGCCCGACGCCTTCGCGGCCGAGGAGCCGGAAATCGAGGACGCCGAGGTGGAGGGCGAACCCTTCGAGCCGTCCGGCGGCTTCGCCACGGACGCCCCCAGGAAGCCGTATCAGGAGAGCGGCGCGGCGCCGCAGGACGAGAAGGCCGACGACCCGCTCGAATGGGCCGAGGGTGTGAAACAGGACATCGACGCCTGTGAAGACGAGCCCGCGCTCGTCGCCCTATTCCAGCGCACCGAGGCCAACCGCCGCGCCCTGTTGGCCGCCGACAAGGCCGCCAGCAAGGATCTCGACGATCGGTTCACCCAGCGCCAGAAAGAGTTGCGCGCCGGCTAGATGGTCGTCGGCTTGCGATAGCCGCCGACATAGATCACCGCACCGGCGTCGCCAACGGGGGTCGACCCGGTGCGGTTGATGATCTCAAACTGAATCGTGCCGTTGGCCGACATCCGGGGCTTTATCAAACAACCCTCTTGCGAGTGGCTGTACCAAGCGACCAGGGCGTCCCCCATGACCGAGCCGGGCACGCCGACCGAGGCGGTGCCCCGCGCGCCGGCGGCCACCGTGGCGATGTTGAAGGACACCCCTGCAACATAGTCGAACACGGGCCGGATGACCGAGATCGTCAGCACGCCGGCGGCGGCGAGGTTTACCGCGGCGTTGTGCAGGTTCGCGCGAACGACATCGACGCTGTTGTCCGCGACCGCGTATGCGTCGAGCACGACGCCGTTCAGGCCCACGCCGTCGTAGAACTCGCAGACGACGGGCAGGCCGACCTTGGCCCCCGGCACGAAGTAGTTGCTGACCGCGGCGGCGCCGCTGGCCAGGTCGGCATAGTCCACGGGGAACTCGGCCTGCGCCACGATCTCGTCGGGACGGAACGCCCGCAGGTTCAGTTTGCCCGCCGCGATGGCGCGGGTGGCGCCGGTTTGCTGATACGCCTTGACCCGCCACGACCCCTCGGCCGCGATGCGGTACGGCTCCAGGAAGTTGAAGTTGGAACTTACGTCGACGCTGGCCAGAGCGGGCGTGCCTTGCGGCAGGAATACATCCTCGAAGGCCGCGAGCGTGGTGGTGTTGCTCGTCGGGCCGCTGGCCACCGACAGACCCGCGAAGGCCGTCGTGCGAGCCTCCAGCCTCCGGCGCCTGGGGACCGTGCGGAAGTATTTGACATCCGGCGCGAAGTCGATCTGCAATTGGCTCGCGCCCTTGTCCTGAACCCGGCCCAGCGCGAAGTCGATAATCGTGCCGCCCTTGACCGTGACCCCGTAGGCGCTCGACCCAGCCTCGGCCACGACGGCATAATCCACGTTGCCGAAGCCCTGAAACGAGCAGTCGGTGAAGTCGACGTTCTGCGTGCCCTTGCCGCCCGTGCCGAAGCGCACCGCCGCACATCCGGCCGTGCCGACACCGTTGCCGGGATCGAGCTTGCACCCCCGGAACGAGCTATCGGCGAGGGTGTAGATCAGGACGCCATTCTGGTTGTCGGCGATGTCGGTCGGCTTGGTCGGCTCGCACTGGACTTGATCGAAGATCATATGCTGGACGCCGCGCGAGACGCCGGCCGCGTCGCCCAACTGCATCGGGCTCTTGTAGTAGAACAGCTTGACGTTCTCGACGCGGCCCTCGATGCAGCCCTCGATCCACAGGCCGCGCTCCGGCCACGCCCCCAGGACACTCCCTTGTTGAATCGCGTGAAGCTCGATGTCGCGCAGGGTTACATCGTTGACATAGGTGTCGGCGAGTCCGTGGACGCGGATCGCGGCGTCCGCCAGCAGCCCGAAATAGCCCTTGTTCGCGCCCGCCTCTGAAATGATGTCCGTGACCTTGGGGAAGAACGTGCCCTCCTCGATGAAGATCAGCGAGCCATAGGACGAAGTGTCATCACCGATCAGGCGGAAGCCGCTGAACTCTTGCTTCGAGCGCGTGGTCGACCCGCCGGAATCGCGACGGGTGGACAGCAGCTCGATGGCGTTTTGGGTCGGGTCAATGCCGCGCAGGTCCAGTCGCGCGCCCATACCGCGCACCTTCTGATGATCGCCCCTGATCTGAACCCGTCCATCCAGAAGATAGCGCGAGCCTGGGTTGCCCGGCACGATCAGGCTCTCACCGCTATCGACCGCCGACTGGAACGCGGCCGACAGGTCAACGTCCGATGCGCCATTCAGGATGTTGGTGTGCAGCGCCGGGTCGATGAAGCGAAGGATCGAGACCCAATCCCGAAAGACGGCGCTCGCCGGTTGCTGCACGGCGCCGGTCTGAGGCGGCGTCCAGTCGACGTTTTCGGCCAGGTACGGCCCGGCCGCCTCCGCGGCCGCCCTCGCCGCCTCGGCCAAGATCCGGTCAGCCTCGGCCGAAGCCGCCGCCTCCGCTGCGTCCGCCGCGTTTCCGTTGATGCCCTCGACCACCTCGATCCGGCCGCGCATATGGATGTCGCGCAGCGCGCCCCGGTCCAGCGCCTCGTTCAGATTCTCCAGCCGCGTCCCCGAGCTGGAGTACGACTGATCCTGAATGAACTCCGGCACGGCGCGGATGTAGAAACTGGAGGCGGCCGGGACGGCGCCGGCGTCCAGCGTCACAGACCCGCCCTCCAGGGCGTCGCCGGCGACCGAGGTGTTCCGCTCGACGGTGTAATCCGCCGGATCGATGACCGTCGAATCAGCGCCGTAATAGACCTCGATCTCGTCTTCCGAGAAGACCTTGAAGCCATAGGCGGTGGTTTGTTCGGCCCCCGTCGCGGTGAACGGGCCGGCGACCAAACTCGTCACGGTTATCGTCAAGGTCTCTCTCCCACGGTCGTCTCGACGTTGGAGCTTCCGCCTTACAGCATCAGCGCCAGAACTGCCACCAACGGCTGTTGCGGCTCTCGGCGATGGCGACCACCGCATCCTTCTTGACCGAGCACACCCGAAGGTCGGCGTCGCCGATGATGATGCCGTTGCTCACGTCGCCCAACGTCTGCGCCGTGCTGGCGTCGAACGTGCTTTCGCACGGCGCCTTCAGGCTTTCGGGTATGTGAAGGTCAACCGCCCCGCCGCACGCGCTCAAGAGCAGAGCCGTAGCCATCAGGGAGGCGTTGATCCGAGCCTTCGATTTCATCGACCTCACGTTGCTTCTCCTGTTGGTCCTGTCGGATGTCGGCGGTTTGATCGGCCACCTTGTCCAGTTGTTTGCCGGTGGTCTGGGCGAGGGACGCCTCCTCCTTCGCCTCGTCAGCCGCCTTGCATCCCGCCCGCCAACCAAGGAGGGCCAGCAGCAGCAGGACGACGAACAGGCCGATCAGCCAGGTCTTCATCGGGAGAAGGTTGAATAGACGCTTCATGGTCTAGCCTCCGTAGAGCGCGGCCTCGGCCTTGCGGCGCCGGATCAGGCCGTTCAGTTTCCGGCCATCGTTATACACCCACGAGCCGAACGCCGCACGAGCGCCGGCATAGTCGCCGGCCAGGTGCTTCTTCAGCAGGGTTGAATCCCCCAGCCCCTCGGCCTTGTCGTCGTCGTCGATGTCGAGCCCGACGTTATAGGCGAAGCTCACCAGCGCATCGAACTGCGCCTGCGTCGTCGGGAGCCCCTGAAGCAGCAGGTTCACGCCGGTCTCGGTCGCGGCCAAATCACGCCGGAACTGTGCATCGGCTTGCTCCCGCGTCCAGACCGTGCCGAGCGGAATCGGCCGGCCGTTGGCGTCGCGCGTGCTGCCCCATCCGATCGTGATCGGCAGGCCGTTCGCCGAGCCCGGATCTTTGTAGGCGCGCGGCTGGAACGACTCGAAGGAATGGATCAGGTCGATCGCCGCCTGGCTGGCGCGGAACCCCTTGTCGGCGGACGACACCTCGCCCAGCAGGGCGCGGTTCACGGCGTCGACCTCGGCCTGGGTCAGACCCTCGCCCTTGATCCTACGGATGACATCGAACAGAGCCTTGCTCACGGGACGATCTCCTCTGACAGGGGCGCCGCCGGCGGCGGCGGGCCCGCCCCGGCCATCTGAGCCATCGCTTCGTTCGACTGCTTCGCTCCGACGCTATTGCCCCACCTGAACGCCGCATACATTCCGGGCATAGCCAGCAAGGCCGTTCCCAGGCTCGAAATAATCGGCGCGACAGCAGGGTCGACCTTGAAAACAAAGAGGCCGATGATGATGCCCGCGACAATCGTCAGCGAATAAACCACGGCGATCGCGTCAAGCGTTTCATAGTTTCGTTCTGGCAGGCTCATCGCTCCGCCTCATCCTTCGGCCGCACCACCGGCGCGGGCTCGTTCCGCAGATAGGCCCAGAACTTGTCCCAACCGCGCACCGCGTCCGGCACGTTGTCCAGGGCGATCATGATGGTGGTGAAGCCCGAAGCCGCGATCAGCACCCGCCCCCAAACCGTCTTATGCCACGGCGCGACGATGGCGGGGGGGATGATCTCCGGCGCCGCGGCGACCACCGCAGCCACCGCCTTGTCGGCCCCCAGGTTTGCGGCGTCACGAAGCTCTCCGAGATCGCGTCGGATCTCCCTCATTTCCCCTGTCAGACGGTCCCTGTCCTGTTCGCCTTGTGCGATGTCGCGCTCCATGCGCTCCACCATCTTGATAACCCGATCGAAACCAGCTTCGACCCGGCCAGCGAGAGCATCGTGCCCCTCCTCGACCCGCTGCATGATCCGATGGTAGGCGGGCGACCCAGCCTGAAACAACGGATCTCGGCGGCGGTCGGTCACGAGCGGCCTCCTGGCCCTGTTGGCCTGTCGAGCCCTACGCTCGACGTTCAACGGCAGAGTTGCAAGCGCAGCCATAGGGTCGCCTTTAGGTTCCCAACCCCCATACACGATCAGCGGCGGTCGGTCACGACGCTCCATCAGAAACGCCGAACGTCGCGGGTCCAGACCATCAAGCCTAGCGCCACCACCGCTATGGCGATCGCGCCCAAGGCGGTCCAGCGCGCGAAATCATAGCCGGTCATTTCTGATCATCCTGTGGACCCCTCGCGAGCCCGTTGAGCACGTCGCCCATGTGCGCCGGCTGTTGCTCACCATCGGCAACGTCCGTCGTGTAGCTCACGATGCGCGAAGCCTGAACCGTTCCCGCGATGCCGAACCCGTAGCCGAGAGACTGGAGAACGTGCGCGGGCCAGCGTCGAGAAACCTCCTTGTCCTCGACCTCGAAGCCGGCGGAGATCAGCGCCGAGTCCACCGCCCCGCGATACAAGTCATCCCCAAGCTGTGCATAGGTGGTGAAGATGCGGCCCATCGCAGTCCCGCCGATGTCGCCAGCGAACTTGCCGGCGGCGCGGCGCTCGAGTTGACCGGCGATGTCACGGATGCCCGGGATGCCGTTCGGGATGCCAAACATCACGTTCCGCATGAACCACGCGAACACGTCTTGCGGATCCTCCCAATCGGGCCAGTCGTTCGACAGCAGGGCGTCGATGAGCGGCTGGGCGAAGAACATCCCCATCAGCCCGACCATCGCCTTCGCGCGGTCCTTGCCGTCCCGCAGATTTAGCACATCCTCGCGCTGGAGGTTGTAGGAGGCCGAGGCCCAACCATAGGCCAAGGTGAAGGTCTTGACGGCCTCGCTCCCGCGCATCACCGGAGCCGTATCGATCGGGCGGCCACCGCCCTGCGCCTGGATCACCTTGGAGTCGGCGTAGTGGATCGCATCCGCTTCCGACATCCCCTGGGTCAGGGCCATATCGTAGGCGCCGAGCCACGTCGGCCCCGACACCAGCATCAGATCCACCGCCCCGATCAGCCAGCCGCCAGCGCCAGCCAGATTGTTCCGGGCCGCCGTCGCCAGTTGCAGGGCGACCGCCGCCCGGCGCTTGGCGCTGACGTTCTTTCCGGCCACCAGCATCCCGATCGTCGCCGTCGACGCCGGCTGGAGCGCGGCGCCGCGGATGTCACGATCAAAGCTCGCCTCCTCGACGCGGGAGCGCATATAGCTGGACTGCTCCATGACATATCGGAACGGAGCGAGCGGCCCCTTCCGCATCGCCATGCTGGACGCGAGGGCGAAACCACGCGCGAGAACCTTCGGGCCGACCGTGCGCGTCGACTGCACGAGGCCGCCGACTTGCGCCATGAGGACCGTCGACGACAGCAGCATCATCCCGACCATCATGTTTGCCCGGGCGCCGCGGATCAGGCCGTCAAGCTGGCGCGTGGCCTGCTCGGGGACGGCCTGATCCTTCACCTGTCCCGCCACCCACGCATTCATATGGCCGATTACCTCGAAGCCCAGTCGGGTCTTGATGACCGACTGCACGTCGGGATGACCGAGAAACTTCAGGGCGTCGGCGACATATTTTCCGTAGGCGATGCGAACCATCTGCGTATGCGCGTCGGCACCCGCGCGCCGCATCCCGAAGTTGACCGGGCCGACATAGACTGTCCGGTCCTGAGCTGCGCCGTTGGACGTGCGCGCAACCCGGGTCACGCCGCCGAAAATGTCGTTCTCATCGGCCAGGTCACGCGCGGCCGCGGCCTTGTCGAACCGGCCGTCATACGAGACCGGAGCGTAGCCGCCGCGCAGGGTCCGTCCCGCGATCATCACAGGCGCGGCCTCGACCGGAATCGGGCGGACGCCGGTCAGCTCGCGCTCGTTGTCGAAATACTCCTCGCGCTGGCCCTCGTGAGCGTCCCACCACGCCTGAACATAATCCCACTCGGTCGGATGAAGCTGACCGTCGAGCCAGACCACAAATGACCGTCGGGCCGTCTCGACCGCGAACTCGTCGGCGTTGCGCGGGACGAACCCCCACCCCTTCGCGAACTTCTCGAAGTTGGAGGCGGAGCCCGTGTGCTTCGCCATACCGATCAGGTCTTGCCGGACCAGATCCTTCAGCGGCTCGCCCGTGTCGGGATTGACGAGCGGATGCCCGGTCAGCCGTTCCGACCACCGCACCTTGACCTCATCCGGGATCAGCCGCTCGACGGCGCGGATCGGCTCCCAGAAAGCGTGACGCAGCGCGATCATCTTCGCCGCCGCCGCCTGCCCGGGCTTGTCCAGAACGTCAGTGAAGATGCCGGTATCGCCGCCCTGGAGCCGGCGGAAATAGTCCTGTATCCGCACCAGCGACGCCTCGGCGTTCGGCAGGAAGTTGATGATCTTCGCGGCCAGCGTCTCCTCGGCCGCCATGCCCTCACGTGCGGGCTTGACCGGCAGGTTCTTCTCGCCGGTCTCCCGCGCCTCGCGAGCGGCGGCGTCAAGCTCGCGACGCTCCCGGCCAGAGATCAGCTCCTTCTTCAGCCGCCCCAGCTTGGCGAGGTGCTGGACCGCCTCATCGAGCTCGCGCACCTCGTCGACCGTGAGGGCCGAGTAGTGCTGGAGCTTCGCCTTTTCGAGCAGGCGCGACGGGATCTGGACGTTCGGGCGCACGAGATTGCCGTCGGCGTCCTTCTCATTGACCCACGCCAGCAGCGACTCGCGGGCCTTCACCTCGACGGCCGGAACCGCCGTCAGGTCATATCGGCGCAACAGGTCGTGGATCTGATCGAGGTAATCCTGATCCATCGACTTGATCGTGCGCTTCTGCCCCAGCCGGGCCATGCGCTTGATCGCCGCCTCGACATCCCGCTTCGCTTTGCGGGCCTCGCTGTAGAGCAGGAAGTTGACGGTCTGGGCCTGCTTCTGGCGGAACGCCTCGGCGTTGTTCTTCGCCGCCAGCGCCCGGATGGCGTTGCCCGCCGCCGTCCGCTCGGCGCGCAGGAACCGTTGCGGCTTCGCCTCGGAGACCGGACGCGAGCCGATATGCCGGGCCGCCCACTGGCGCAGGATGGTGTACGGCGACGGCGCCCGACCGGAGCGGCGCGCGAGGATCCCCAGTTCGGCCGCCAGCACCTTGCCCTGGGTGTCGTTGTGGATCGCCGCCAGCGCCTCCTCCTGGATCGAGCCGTCGGTGAACGGGTCGCCGTAGTGCTCCAGCATCTTGTCGCGCACGCGCTCCTCGACGCGGGCGTTACGGACGGAGCCCTTCATGCCCTCGGCCACGCGTTGCTCGCGCTCGGCCTGGTACTCCATCAGGCCGTTGAGCATGGCCACGCCGGACGGATAGCCCGCCGCCTCGGCGATCATGTCGGGGTGGACGCCGTTCTGCGTCACGATCGGCGGGACGCCCTTCGGCAGCAGGGCCAAGCCCGCCTCGTTGCCGAGCATGGCCACCGCCACCTCGCGCGACATCGGCGTGCGGCGCAGCAGGGACATCGCCTGAAGATCGGGCATCTGGTCGACGTCGGCCTCGATGTCCGGCCGGAACTCGTCGGCCAGCGCCTTCCACTCCGCCGTCTTCTCCCGGCGGATAGCGCGCATTGTCTCGCGCAGGAGGGTGTCCTGCGCTTCGTCACGGGCCCGGTTCGACAGGGCGGCGTACTCGGCGAAGGCTTCCGGCGTCATGCCCGCCAGCTCGGCGGAGGCGATGCCCTGCCCCACGCCGGAGGCCGTGCGCGCCTCCTCGATCTCGGCGTCCGTCGCCAGCAGCCGGTCCATGACGCCGCGGATGTCATCGTTGATCGCGGCGTTCGGCAGGCGCCGGCGCACGCCGTCGTAAATGTCCTTGAGCCAGGCGGCGAATCGTTGGAACGTCGAGCGCAGCTCGACGGACGGCGCGCGGCCTTCCATCAGATATTGTTCGAACGTCTCGGCCCAGCGCTCATGAAGCTCGCGCGTCACCTCGGCCGAGTCGTTGACGTTCATCCACGCCAGCACGGCCCGGGCGTCGGCCTTCACCTGTTCGCTCGCGCCTTCGCGCGCAGCGTCGTTGAAAAGCTGGAACAGGTAGCGGTGGCCCGCCTCGTGCAGGAAGGTCGACTTGTCGGCCGTCGCCATGAGCGTGATGAGGTGCGAGTCGCCCGGCTGGATCGAACCCCGCGGCCCGGTCATCCCCTGGAACAGGGTGAAGCCTCGGCCGGCCGCCTCGCGCATGGCGTCGGTGATCTCGAAGCCGGGTTGCATCCCGGTTTGTCCCTCTCCGCGATCCAGCGCCGCCATAGCCGCAGCCGCTCCGGCCTCGTCACCAGCATAGAAAGACGCGACCTCGGAGCGATGGCCCGGTGCCGTCATATCGACGCGCCCCACCTTCGCCCCATACCGC
>Ga0307414_10000156_pt1 | contig 45193 bp, 33 predicted proteins | sample DK1Ometagenome_FD_203804 | JGI IMG/M metagenome (GOLD analysis project Ga0307414, IMG submission 203804) | Maize rhizosphere microbial communities from greenhouse at UC Davis, California, United States - DK15-O-3 | ecosystem: Host-associated > Plants > Roots > Rhizosphere > Soil | place: USA... | reverse complement strand
GAAAGTCAAGCCTTAGGAAATTTGGATGGCATTGTTTGGATGCGTAAAACATTTACGATTTCTAAAGATGATGCCAATAAAGAAGCCTTTTTAGAATTAGCAAAAATTGACGACATAGATATTACCTATATAAATGGCAAAGAAGTAGGAACAACTAATCTATATAATTTAAAAAGAGCCTATAAAATACCTGTCGGTGTATTGCAGGAAGGCGTCAATACCATTGCCGTTAGAATTATTGACAACACTGGTGGAGGTGGCATTTATGGGGAAGCATCCGATTTAAAATTAACCACTCAGAATGACGTAATTCCTTTAACTGGAGCATGGAAATATCAAGTGGTTGATATTTTAACGTCCATATCACCAAATAGTTATCCATCATTATTATTCAATGCCATGGTTAATCCATTAATTCCTTATGCCATCCAAGGTGTATTGTGGTACCAAGGAGAAGCCAACGTTAACAGAGCCCAACAATATAAAACAGCATTTCCTTTAATGATAGCAGATTGGAGACAAAAATGGAAGCAAGGAGATTTTCCATTTTATTTTGTACAGTTGTCCACATTTGATGAATTTGGAGGAAACAGCAATAATGGAAGCAAATGGGCCGAACTTAGGGAAGCACAAACATATACTTTACAAACAGTTCCGAATACAGGTATGGCTGTGACAACAGACGTTGGAAATGCTAAAGACATCCACCCTACAAACAAACAAGATGTTGGAAAAAGGCTGGCTGCTATTGCTTTAAATAATGTTTATAAAAAAGATGTTGTTTTTAGCGGACCTACTTATAAATCGATGGAAATTAAAGACAATCAAATCATCTTAACTTTTGATAATATGGGAAGTGGTTTGATGACACCTGATAAATATGGCTATATAAAAGGATTTGAAATTGCAGAATCTGATAAAGTATTTCATTATGCCAAAGCATATATAGAAAATAATAAAGTGATTGTTTACCATGATGAAATTAAAAACCCCATTTCTGTTCGCTATGGATGGGCAGACGATGCTGGTGATTGCAATCTTTATAATGAAGAAAAATTTCCTGCTTCACCATTTAGAACAGATGATTGGAAAGGTATTACGGAAAATGAAAAATATCAATTTTAATAAGTAACTATTACAAAAAAGCCAAGAATTAAATTCTTGGCTTTTTTGTTTTTACCTCTTATATTCTCCATCAACCAGTCTCATTATTCCTAATGGATTATCAGTTTTTAATTCATCTGGCAATAGGCTTTCAGGGAAATTCTGATAACATATTGGGCGTGTAAAACGATATATGGCAGCTGTGCCGACAGATGTTGAACGACTATTTGAAGTCGCTGGAAATGGTCCACCATGTACCATGGAATGGCAAACCTCAACACCTGTTGGGTAGTCGTTAACAATCAGTCTACCGACTTTCTGTTCTAAAATTTCGATTAAATCGGTGTTATTTTTTAAATCATTTTCAGTTCCAAAAAGGGTTGCTGTTAAATGTCCTTTCATTTTTTTTGCCGCAGCCAATAATTCTTCTTTAGAATCAGCAATAATATTAATTGTTGATGGCCCAAAATTTTCTTCCTCTAAAAAATGGTTTTCAATAAAGCTTTTTGCAGTCGTTTCAAATAAATGGGCACTACCTTTAAAACCTTCAGGATTTGTTTTTCCTTTGGCAATTAAAGTCACACTCTCGTTATTTTTAATCAGATGCTCCACACCACTATCAAATGCGGATTTAATACCTTTATTTAACATAGCAGCTGCATCAACAGCTTCAAAATGTTTTATTGTTTGTTTTTGAAAATCGGCCACATTTTCATCCTTGTTTAAAAATACCAAACCGGGATTGGTGCAAAATTGTCCAGCCCCAAGCGTTACTGAATTAGTTAATTCTTTCGCAATGACTTCAGAACGCTCTTTCAAAGCTTCAGGCAAAATAAAAACTGGGTTTGTGCTTCCCATTTCAGAATAGACTGGAATCGGTTCTTCACGTGTATTGGCGGCATTAAAAATTGCCATACCACCTCTAGTCGAACCTGTAAATCCGATGGCTTTAATATGTGGGTGCATCACAATCGCCATACCCACTTCAACCGAAGCCCCATGGACCATAGAGAACACGCCTTTGGGCATATTGGTTTTTTCAGCAGCCTTAGTAATTGCCATGGCTACCAACTCCGAAGTCCCAGGATGTGAAGGATGCCCTTTTACAACAATGGGACAACCACTTGCTAGAGCAGAAGCCGAATCGCCTCCGGCAACTGAAAATGCCAAAGGAAAATTACTAGACCCAAAAACGCCTACAGCCCCTAAAGGTTTCTGTATGTAACGAATATCTTGTTTGGGTAAGGGTTGTCTATCTGGTTGGGCGGTATCTATTCTGGCATCAACCCAAGAACCTTCGCGTAAAACCGTGGCAAATAATTGTAATTGCCCCATAGTTCTTGCACGTTCAGAAATCATCCTACCTACTGGCAAACCAGTCTCAGCAGAACAACGCTCTATCAAAGTGTCTCCAAGATTTAAAATCTCATCGGCAATAGTATCTAAAAATAAGGCTTTTTCTTTTCCGCTTTTTTTTCCGTAGATAGCAAATGCTTCATGTGCTTTAATAGCCGCTTGATTGACTTCTTCTATCGTGGCTTCATAAAAAGTAGTTGGTAATTCGGAAGCATCAGAAGGATTGATACCTTTAAATGTTGTTTTCCCTTCTGATGAAATTGTGTCTGCTATATAATTCTTTCCTGTTAATTTCATTTTGTAGGTTTAATTTTGTTTATTATTTGGATTTAATATCGCCCCACAACCATCTTAACGCTTCTGGAAGCACACTGCCTCCATGTTTTCCATTGTGGGCACCCGTTCCTGTTACAAAAGTATAATCATAAGATTTATACTCTAAAGAAGATGCCATTTGCTGATTGGCAAGCCACCAATTACCGTGTTCATTATTTAAATCGTTGGAGCCGTCCTGTAGATATACCTTAATATCTTTTTTAGGTGTTTTTCTAATCATGGCCTCATAATTATGGCCGCCACGAATGTTAGTAAAACTTCCAAAATGGCTCATGACTTTACTAAAATAATCGGGGCGTTCCCAAGTCGCTGTAAAGGCGCAAATACCCCCAGAAGACAATCCGCAAATGGCTTTCATTTGTGGATTGGTGGAGATATTGTATGTTTTGCTTAGTTCTGGTATTAGTTCTTCTATAAGAAACCGTACGTAGGCATTATTTAAACTATCATATTCAATGCTTCGGTTACTCGCTCTAAAAGGATTTTCAGGCAATTCTGAATCTTTGTGCCCCGGATTTATAAACAATCCAATAGTAACAGGTATTTCTTTTTTATGTATGAGATTATCAAATACGATTGGTACTCTAAAATCTCCTGTTTCATTCACATAAGCATGGCCATCTTGAAAAACCATTAAAGCAGCAGCTTCATTGCGATTGTACTGCACAGGAACGTACACATAATATTCCCTAATAGTACCATCAAAAATGGTGCTCTTCCAGACATGTTTTGTTACCATGCCTTTAGGAACACCATCGTGTCTTTTAGAATCTTCACTAAAACTGTACTCCGTTTCTTGTCCGAAACCCATGTTTAGAGTCAGGAGAAAAAAAACTAAAACAGTCTTTAATGGTTTCATCTCACATAATTGATTAAAGTACCTATATGATCGATAGTGATTTGAATTTCATCCTCACTTTGTAATGTAAAGGCCGTTGTTGGCACGATACCAGTTCCTGTCATTAAAAAGCTTCCGGTAGGAAAAGAACATTCTTTATATAGATATGAAACCAAATCTTCAAACTTGCGTATAATTTTATTGATTTCTATTTTATCCTCAAAAACAATTTGTCCTTTTCTAAGGATTTTCATGGCAATTTTAGTATCCGTTGGAAGTGCTTCTTTAGTCAAAAAAACACAGGGTCCTAAACCAGCACAGGCATCAAATGTTTTAGCCTGAGGAAGATATAAAGGATTTTCACCTTCAATACTTCTAGAACTCATGTCATTACCAATAGTATAACCAATTATTTTTCCAGAAGATGTAATGGCTAATGTTAATTCTGGTTCTGGAACATCCCATGTAGAATCTTTTCTAATATTTACTTTTCCACCAGATGGCACGGCTCTATTTACTGTTGCTTTGAAAAACAATTCAGGTCTGTCAGCATTATAAACGCGCTCGTAATAATCACCTCCGCCTGCACCTTTACTTTCTTCCTGTCTTCCTAATTTACTATTGAAATAGGTAACACCACTTGCCCATAATTCTTGGCTATGCATTGGCACTAACAAATTATTTGTTAAAATGTCTTCTGCATTATCAATTGCTGAATTCTGTTTAACAATGTCTTGAACTTTGTCGTAAAGATTATCATTATTAAAAAAATCATCCCAATTTTCATTTACTAAGTAAAATGATTTGTCAGATTGAACTAAGATTCCTTTCGAAGTGTTGTAAATTTTCATTAGTCTATGTTTATTGTTTTAATTGTTGGATTAAAAAATCCTTTTTATAATTAGTTTGAATAAATATTTAATTTAAAATCAAATAGGTTATAAATAGTAATATGGCTGCTGAAGTTCCTAAAACGGCTGTTCCCAAACTATGAAGGCGATATCCCGTTTTCACATCCATTCCTGATAATTGGGTAACGACCCAAAAGAAACTATCGTTGACATGAGAAACAACTGTAGACCCTGCTCCTATGGCAATAACGACCATCGCTTTTTGCAATTCGGTTTCAAAACCTAAAGTTGACATCATTGGTGCCAAGATTGACGCTGTTGTTATCAACGCAACTGTAGATGACCCTTGCGCTGTTTTTATGGCGGCAGCTAATAAAAATGGCAACCAAATACTAATATGAACGTTTGATAATGTCTCTCCTAAAGTAACTGCAATTCCAGAATCACGTAATACTTGTCCAAAAATCCCACCGGCGCCTGTAATCAATAAAATGGACGAAGCATCAACTAAAGCTTTCCCAATCCATCCGTCTGTTGAAAACATGTTGGTTTCTAATTTTTTAGGAAGCGTTAAAGATAAAAAACATCCTATTAATAATGCCATAAATGGCGCTCCCAAAAAGGTTAAAATTTTGATAAATATTGGAAATGACTCATAATCTTCAGGTTTATAACCATATACAGATGACAATAATGAACTGATTACAATTAAAATGATAGGAACAAAAATAGGAATGAAAGATTTTATGGCACTTGGTTTTGACTTTAATCGTTCTAAAATTTCCTCTTCAGAGATATCAGGACTTGGGTCTATATAGGTTTTTGAAACATACTTATTGACAAAAATAAGACTGATTGCCAAAGCTCCCAAACTGATAAAAATACCAAATAACATCACCAATCCTAAATCAGCTTTCAGATAATGCGCTGCAGCTATAGGCCCTGGTGTTGGTGGTACTAAAGTATGTGATGCTGTTAAACCCAAGGCTAAAGCTATAGCCGAACCTGCCAATGAAATGCCTGCTTTTTTAGACAAGCTTTTATTTAAAGGTGATAGTAACATAAAGCCGCTATCCGCAAATACAGGGATTGATACAAACCAACCAATAATTCCCATGGCGAATGGAATTTTTTTCTTCCCAGTATATTTCAATACTTTTTCAGCTAAAGCATAAGCTCCACCTGAATTTTCTAAAAAGGCTCCAATAATAACCCCTAGAATGATAATCATTCCTATACCACCCATAGTATTGCCAAACCCATTATTGACAGAAGTAATAATTTGGTTTAAAGGCATTCCAGAAACAATTCCGTAAAGAATAGCCACTAAAAGCAGTACGACAAAAGGGTGTACTTTTAATTTTGTGGTTAGCAAAATGATTAAGGCAACACTTCCTAATAAATAAATAACGACCATTTAGTTGTTGGTTAGTTGGTTGGTTTCTTTAATATATTTTAATGCAAATCTCTATCGACTTTAGAACCCGAACCACCTACAAGCACATCTAAATCGGCTCCCAATTCGGCACCCTCAACATGGTCTAAATAAATACGCACATAGCCTCGTGTTGCCATAGGTTCTGGAGCTTTCCATGCCGCTTTTCGTTTGGCTATTTCTTCATCGGAAATATTAAGTTGCAACAATCTCTTGTCAACATCCAAGGTAATCATATCGCCATTTTCAACAATGGCAAGCGTTCCGCCAATGGTTGATTCTGGAGAGACGTGAAGTACCACGGTTCCATAAGCTGTTCCGCTCATACGTCCGTCAGAAATACGAATCATATCCTTCACCCCTTTCATTATCAATTTGGAAGGTAAATCCACATTACCAACTTCTGGCATACCCGGATAGCCTTTTGGACCTACGCCTTTAAGAACGATGACACTATCTTCATCAATCTCTAAATTCGGGTCATCGATTCTATGGTGATAATCTTCCATGCTTTCAAAAACAACCGCTTTCCCTGTGTGGTTCATCAATCGTTTTGTAGCTGCGGAAGGTTTAATAACCGCACCATTTTCACATAAATTTCCTTTCAAAACAGCAATACCTGCATGCTCTTGCAATGGTTTATCTATTTTGGCAATAACCTCTTCATTGTAGCAGATTGCTTTTGCATAATTTTCTCTAAACGTTTTTCCGTTAGCCGTGATGATATCTTGATGCAATAAATCGCCCAATTCTTTCATAACAACAGGGAGACCACCTGCATAAAAGAAATCTTCCATCAAATATTTTCCAGAAGGCATCAAATTAAGCAATAACGGAATTTGACTTCCAACGCTATCAAAATCCTCTAATTTTAAATCGACTCCAATACGGCGTGCAATGGCAATTAAGTGAATGATTAAATTGGTAGAACCACCAACAGCTGCGTTGGTTACTATGGCATTTTCAAACGCTTTTCTGGTAAGGATTTTAGATAAGGTTAAATCTTCTTTCACCATCTCTACAATACGTCTTCCAGATAATTGTTGCATCACTTTTTTACGGGAATCTGCCGCAGGAATCGATGAAAATCCTGGAAGCGTCAATCCCAACGCTTCGCACATCGTTCCCATAGTGGAGGCCGTTCCCATCGTGTTACAATGACCAATACTTCTAGCGGCACAAATTTCTGCTTCTTGCATCGCTTCTGCATCAAAATCCTGTGTTTTTTGTTTTTCTTTAATCATCCAGTTGAAAGAACCAGACCCAATGGTTTCACCTCTAAATCTACCATTCAACATCGGTCCCCCTGGAACAACTATCGTTGGTAAATCTACACTACAAGCACCCATCACGGTGGACGGTGTTGTTTTATCACAGCCTGTTAAAAGTACAATCCCATCTAAAGGATTTGCACGAATAGATTCCTCAGTATCCATACTCGCCAAATTACGGAACAACATGGTGGTTGGTCTCATAATGGTTTCACCCAATGACATCACAGGAAACTCCAAAGGAAAACCACCCGCTTCAAGAATACCACGTTTTACAACTTCGGCAACATCACGTAAATGACCGTTACATGGCGTTAAATCAGACCAAGTATTGCAAATCCCAATCACGGGTTTGCCTTCAAAATAATCATTTGGATAGCCTTGGTTTCTTAACCATGAACGGTGTACAAACCCCATTTTATCATTGCCACCAAACCATTCTTGGCTTCTTAATTTTTTTTTATCTTCACTCATAGTTCTGTAAAACTGAAATATTATTTATTTGGAATATTTAAAATGGCCTCTAAAGCCAATTTGTGTTTTTTGTTTCTATCGTATAATAAGGGGTAATTAGTTCTGCCGAAAATAGGATAATCATTTTTCCAAGACATGCCATCATGCAAACCCCATAATGTAACCCTATTTATTTTATCTTTTCTTTTGTAAAAAATCTCAAATAATTCAGAATATCTTTTTGCTAAAGCTTCTTCTTCCGCTACAGGAAGTCCGTGTTGATAAGGATCTAAAAATATTTTGAATTCCTTTAGCTGATACTGCGGATGCAGTAATCCCGTGCCAATAATTTGTCCTTCCTTTGTTAACGGCAACACATCCACATCCAATTCGGTAATCATCACTTTGACGCCAAGGGAAGCAAAAGAATCGATAGCAGCTTCAATATATTCTGTTTTTGGGTAATTTAATCCCCAATGTCCTTGAATACCAATACCATCAATTCTAATTTTTTCTTTTTGAAGCATTCTTACCATGCGCATGATACCGTCTCTCTTCTCTGGTCGCCATGCATTGAAATCATTATAATATAACTCGGTATTTGGAGCATATTCACTAGCAAATTTAAACGCATTTTTTACCAATTCATCACCATTCCCTATGCTTTTTACCCAAGCCGTTTCGCTTCTGTAAGAACCATCATTATCAATAACTTCATTAACTACATCCCATGCCTGCACTTTGCCCGCATATCTACCAGCAACGGTTTCTATATGTTGGCGCAAACGCTCTATTTGCGCTTCGGGTGTATTGGGGTTTCCTTTTTCATCTTGAAAAAACCAAGCAGGTGTTTGGTTATGCCAAATTAAAGTATGCCCCACAATAAACAAGTTATTTTTTTGACCGAATGCCACAAAATCATCAGCATCCTTAAAATTATAAACCCCTGGTTCTGGATTTACAACCTCGGCTTTCATCACGTTTTCTGGCGTAATGGAATTAAATTGTTGTAAAATGATTTTTTGAGAAACGGAATCAACCCCAGAAGACACCTCAACATTCAGCGCACAACCTATTAAAAAGGCCTCTTTATAAGCATCTTTTAAATCCTGTAGAGTTGTTGGACTTACTTTTTCTTTTTCGGTTGAAGAACAACCAATAAAAATTAAAACTGACAGGCAAATTCCTAAAAAGAATATAGAGCTTTTCATATTTATTGAATTATCGCAAGGATTTTGCGTAAATATATAAAATTTAAAAACAAACAAAGGAAGTTTAATCTTATCTAAGTTTTAACTTAAATAAATGATTTCTGATAAAAAATCTCTTAATATTATGTGAATTTTTATAATATACTCATCTAAATAAACACTAGATTATGATGCATAAATAAAAAAGCTTTTCTAATCCGATAGCTATCGGGAGAAAAGCTTTTTAAAAGTAAGGGCTGGGAGAATCATGAAAATCAAATTAGTGGATTTACATTTAATTACATTTTTATTGATATATTTTGATTCGATTTAAAACCAAAATAAATTCAATAAATGCTGTACCTATTTTGTATGTGAAATTGATTCATGAACTTTAAAAATCCCCTGTATAATAATCCAATATTTTAGTTCTCAATACGTACTCATATCGTGCCATGGAAAGGTTTTGTTTGGCATTATCTACATTATTTTTGCTAATAATATATTCAATCACGTTGGAGACGCCATTATTAAATCTGATTTCATTGACTCTAAAGGATTCTTCAAAAGCTTCCACTTGTTGCTCCAATGTTTGATATTTTCCTAACGCTGCTTCCATATTTGCATAGGCCAATTCTATAAATTGTTTGTATTGAAATTTTGTACTTTGAAGTTCTACTTGGGATTCTTCTAATGCTATTTTGCTGAGTTTTACATTGTTTTTAGCCCTGAATCCATTGAACAATGGAATGGAAACTGCCAAACCATAAGACGAACTTAAATTATTATCCAGTTGATCGCGATATCCGATATCTGAAGATTCGTATTGGGTTTGGTTGGTCATGACATTATACTGTTGGCCATTGATGTCTAAAAAATCACCTGTCTCTACAGTAGTGATTCCAGTTTCAGTAAATAATTGTGCCGCACTGGAATAATTGGTGTTTAATTGTCCGAATAAGGATATTTGCGGCGTAAAACCTGCTTTCGCCACACTCACAGCACTTTTCGCGGCATCTTGACGAAACTCTTTAGCTTTAAAAGTGGCAAGATTTTCTAAAGCTTCGTTGTAAATCTCATCATCACTCATGGGATATGAAGCAAAATCCCTTAGCGGATCAATGTCCTCAAAAGATGCATTAAAATCGGAGTCCAAACCTAGCAACAGAAACAAATCGGCGATACTTTGTTTCAAACTATTTGTAGAAGAAATAACAGATACCTCATCATTTGCCAATTGTCCTTTCATATCGGTGTAGTCAGCCGGATTTCCTTGTCCTTCCCTATATAAAACAACCAATCTATCCACTTGTTTTTGGGTCACTTCCCATCTGGCTTTATTGAGCTCCAACAAATCACGCATATTAAGCACTTGCAAATAGGCCAAAGTCAACCTAAAGGTTAAATTTTGCTTGGCTTCTTCAACCTCCATTTCCGAAGCTTTAAGATTTAAATAACTCTGTTTTATTAAATTTTTGAGTCTAAAACCATTAAAAATGGGCAGTCCGGCACTCAGTCCAGCATTGGAAAATGTTAATTGCTGATTGATATAACCGTTTGTAAAGGGGTCAATACTGCGTCCGTTATTAATCCCAAGATTGTAATTCCCATTTATATTCGGCATGATATCACCCCAGGATTGGTTTAAATTTACTTGAGATGATTCTGCTCTTAATTTGACACCTTTTAAATCAAAATTATTCTCAAAAGCAATATCCAAACATTTTTCTAGCGTGTAGATTTCTTGGGTATGCCCGACTAAAAAAGACATAAAAATCCCTAAAAAAAGTATTTTTTTAATTTTCATTTTATACGCTTTTATTGATGCCACCATCTAATAGATTAATAATTCTGGAACCATATTCTGTATTTTTTTCGGAATGTGTTACCTGAATGATGGTGACGCCTTCCTTATTTAATTCCCTAAACAATTCCATGATGTCTTCACCTTGTTTGGAATTTAAATTTCCGGTAGGCTCATCTGCCAAAATAAGTTTAGGTTTGGTAATCAAAGCCCTGGCAATACCCACCAATTGTTGCTGACCGCCACTTAACTGACTGGGGAATAAATCTTTCTTCCCAACAATATTAAATCTATCCAATATATCGGCTACTAAAGCTTGACGTTCCGAAGATTTTATATTCTTGTACAACAAAGGCGTTTCAATGTTTTCATAAACAGTTAATCCATCAATTAAATGATACGCCTGAAACACAAAACCGATGTATTCTTTATACAAATTGGCTTTTTGTTTTTCTTTAAGCTGATGCACAGGTTCTCCAAGGAAATTATAGCTGCCTTCATCAAAATCGTCTAACATCCCAATAACATTGAGCAAGGTAGATTTTCCTGAACCCGATGGTCCCATGATGGAAATAAATTCCCCTTCTTCAACATCCAAATCCACATCCTTTAAAAGAAAAACCCTTCTGCCTCCTGAGTTTACCCATTTGAAAATACCTTTTAATTGTAATAACATAATCTTTATTTTTTATTCTGTTCTTAAACTTTTAACGGGGTTTGATGTTGCTGCCCTTAAAGCTTGTAAGCTTATAGTTAAAAATGCAACCAACAAAGCAATAAGCATCGCCAATGCAAATATCCACCAGCTCATTTTTATTTTATAAGCATAATCGTTTAGCCATTTGTGCATAAAATAAGCGGCGAGAGGTACTGCCACAAAAAAGGATATAAACACGAGCTTTAAAAAATCTAAGGATAGTAAATTAAGAAGGTTCGGCACACTGGCTCCCAATACTTTTCGGATTCCTATTTCTTTGGTGCGCTGCATCGTGCTATAGGATGCTAAGCCCAACAAACCAAGACAGGATATAAAAATGGCCAGCAATGAAAAAATCAAAAACAGTTTACCAAATTTTTCTTCCGTTTGGTATTGTTGATTGAAAAATTCATCCAGAAAATAATAACTATTGGGTCTATTTGGAAAGGTATTTTGATATGTTTTTTCAATGGCTGCCATGGTAGATTGCAGATTTGATGTGTTAAGGCTTATAGACAAATAATCCATATTACCTTCATCAACACGCATACTTAAGGGCTTTATAGATTCCTGAAGTGAACGGAAATGGAAATCCTTTACTACCCCAACAATTTTTCCTTCATATTTCCATTGCTTGAATTTTTTGCCAATAGCTTGTTCGGGAGAGGTAAATCCAAACATTTTTACAGCAGCTTCATTAAGCACCATAGCCTGTGTGGTATCTGCCATAAAATCCCTTGAGAACGCTCTTCCTGCAACTATTTTCATCTTGTACAGCGGGATATAATCGAAGTCAACTAAATAAAGATCCAGATTTGCTATTTGAAATTCTCCTTTTGCATTTTCTATTTCGGAATACGCGTTTGGATACCCTGCTCCAGGCACACTGCCAGATAAGGAAACTTCATTAACATTAGCCAAGCCACTTATGGCTTGCTTAAGTGCCTTGGCTCCAGAATCCCCGTTGGTATCTAAGACCAATACCTGATCCTTTTTAAAACCAAGTTCTTGATTACGCATGTAACTCATTTGTGTATACACGATAATGGTACCTATTACCAATGCTGTAGAAATGGCAAACTGGCATACTACCAAACCTTTGCGCAACAAGTTTCCGCTAGAGCCTGTTGCAAATCGTCCCTTTAAAACCGTTACTGGTTTAAAAGAAGATAATACAAACGCTGGATACATACCGGCCAATAATCCTATTCCCAATGCAACCCCTAACAGATAAATTATATAGTGAAAATTATTAAAGACTCCTGTACCAATAACTTTCCCTGCAAGTTGATTAAAAGAAGGTGTTAATATGGCTATGAGCACAATGGTCAATAAAAAAGCTATCGTACAGATTAATATGGATTCGCCAATAAATTGGAACTTTAATTGCACTTTATTGGCTCCAATTACTTTACGAATACCCACTTCTTTAGCTCTTTCAGTAGAACGTGCTGTTGTAAGGTTTACAAAATTGATGCTTGCAATGAGGATGATGAATAACCCAATGATAGAAAAAATATAGATATTATTGATATTGCCTTTTACGGATCCATAACCATCCCTAGGAGAACGCAGATACACATCTTTTAATGGCTCAAGAAACAAAGTTGGAAACATTTGAATTTGTTTCATATGCGTGCCATCCCATTTTTCAAGAAACCCGGGAAGCTTTTTTTCAAACGCTGCAGCATCAACGCCTGGTTTTAATAAAACATACGCAAAAGGGCTATAATTTCCCCATTGGTCATCCAATCCTGCATTAAACTTTTTTGTAATGGTAGTCATAGATACTACCGCACTTCCTTTTATATGTGAGTTATTAGGAAAATCCTTCATAATACCTGTTACGGTGGCTGGTTGTTGTTGCGGATTTTCAAACAGTGTAATGGTTTTACCCATAGGGTCTTCATCAGCAAAATATTTTTTCGCAAGCGTTTCAGATAAAACAATACTTAATGGTTCAGATAATGCTGTTTTTGAATCTCCTTTTACCAGAGGAAAATCGAATGTGTTAAAAAAATCAGCATCCGCCCATAAAACTTCGGATTCATTAAATTTTAGATTGTCTTTTGTAAAAAGCATCAAATCGCCCATCACCCTTACTGCTGTTTCTATTTCAGGAAATTCAGTTACATGTGGCACAAACGCCCATGAGGGTCCACTATTATGAACAACTTCGGTAGGCGTTTTAATATCGGCTACGACTCGGTAGATACGATCGCTTTTACTATGGAAATTATCATAGCTAGACTCAAAACTAACATAGGTAAAAATCAAGAAACAAGCGGTCATGCCAACCGTTAATCCTAAAATGTTAAGAAATGAAAATAAACGGTGACGCCAGATGTTCCGAAAGGCTATTTTGAAATAATTCTTTATCATGATTTAATATTTTATTCTGTTCTTAAACTTTTAATTGGGTTTGCTGTTGCCGCTTTAATTGATTGAAAACTGATGGTGATGATGGTAATTATGATAGCTCCGGATCCAGCCAACACAAAAACCCACCAAGAGATATCGGTTCTGTAAGTAAATTTCTGAATCCAGTTACTCATAAAATAATAGGCTAATGGTGATGCGATTATTATTGAAATGCCAACCAACACCAAAAAGTCTTTAGATAATAATTTCCATAAGTTCATGACGGAAGCTCCCAATACTTTCCTCACACCAATCTCTTTGGTGCGTTGCTCTGCTACAAATGAAGCCAGCCCAAATAATCCCAAACAACTGATTAATATTGCTAATGCTGTAAAAACACTTGCTAAACTTGCCACACGTTCTTCCGATTCAAATTTTTGGGCGTATTGCTCATCTATAAATTGATATTCAAAAGGTAAATTCGGAAAATGCTTTTTGAAAACCTTTTCTATAGTTTCAAGGTTTTCACGAACACTTTTGTTGGGATTCATTCTTAAATTATAGTAACTGGAAGCCTGATATTTATCAAGGACATATAAGGTTTGTTTTGCTGGCTCATAAGGAGATTGCATCACCATATCTTCCACAACACCTATGATTTTTAAAGGAGGTGAAGTATCTTCGGGATCTGAACTTTTCATAAGGGATCCAATGGGGCTTTTTAGTCCCATATACTTCACAGCTGTTTTATTTAAAATAACCGCCGTGGAATCGGTTGAGAATTCCCTGGAAAAATCCCTGCCCTCTACAAATGTTAAGCCTAAGGTTTTAGCGTATTCTGGAGATATCATAATAAAGGCAAAATCATCCTGAAATCCGATAGGTTTTCCTTCCCAAGTAAAGCCACCGTTATTAGACCAGACATCTGTTAATGGACTGCTGGATGACGCCATGTTAACCACCGCTCCAGAATTTATAAACTCATTCCGCATTAAATCCGTTTTTCCATAAAAATCAGGACTTGCTGTTGGAATTTGAATCAGACCTTCTTTATTGTAACCAACAGGTCTGTTTTTAGTGTGTTGGATTTGTTTCATGACAAGAACGGTTCCGATAATTAAAACTATGGAAACCGTAAATTGGGTAACAACCAACACTTTTCTTGGTAAAGCCGCTAACTTACCAGCCTTAAAAGTGCCTTTAAGAACTTTTACTGGACTGAAGGATGATAAATACAATGCTGGATAACTACCTGCCACCAAGGCTGTAAACAAGACGAACCCCAACGATACTATCCAAAACAACGCATTATTCCATGGAAACATAATCTCTTTACTCGCCAAAGTATTGAATCCTTTCAATGAAATTAATACCATAATAATAGCCAATACAAAGGCAACACTCACCATAAAAAGCGATTCCCCTAAAAACTGTCTTACTAATTGTACCCGACTTGAACCTACAGATTTTCTAACACCCACCTCTTTAGCTCTTTTTTCAGACCGAGCTGTAGATAAGTTCATAAAATTGATGCAAGCCAATAAAAGAACAAATATACCCACGATACCAAATAGCCAAACATATTCAATACGACCACCACTTTGTACACCATTTTCAAAATTGGACCGTAGATACCAATCTTTCATAGGTAATACCAAAATTTTGGGATGAAAACGTTTTTGGTCTTCGGGGGCGGCATTCATTTTTGCCAGTTTAATCGCTTTATTTACTTGATCCATGGTAGTATTATCCGCTATCTGCACAAACATTTGAAAGGAAGCATTTCCCCATTGGTCCGCAGCACTTTTAATCCATTCTGCGGAATTCACATATTTTTCCCAAGGAGCAATAAAGTTTAAGTCGTGAAACGTATTGTTTTTGGGAATATCCTGATAAACGGCACTCACCACCATATCATCCTGACTATTTAGCCTAATGGTTTTCCCAATAGGATCTTCTTCTCCAAACAGTGCTTTAGCACTAGACGCCGATATCATTAAGGAATTTGGCTCCTTTAATCCTGTTCTAACTCCTTTTAAAATAGTTAAATCAAGCATATCCACAACGCCTTCCTGCATAAAACTACCTGTTCTAGACACTTTTAAGTCTCCAATTTCCAGATAATTAGAATTATTCCAAGAAGACATTACAATATGCTTAAAATTATCATTATAATTGTTTCTAAGTTCCGTTTCCAGTGGTCTCGGAAGGGCATAAAATATATCTTCTTCTCCATTATAAATTAATGATTGATATACTTGCGCTATCCTGTTTCTGTTGGAGAAATGACTGTTATGGCTAACCTCATCCTGTACCCAAAGTCCAATGATAACAGTGACCGCCATACCCATGGCCAAACCAAATATGTTGATAAAAGAATAGGCTTTATTTTTCCACAAATTCCGCCACGCTATTTTGAAATAATTCTTAATCATAATTTTACTTTTTTGTCCCGATACCTATCGGTAGATGATGATTTTATTCAGTTCTTAAACTTTTAATAGGGTTGGCAATCGCCGCTTTGATGCCTTGGTAACTGACCGTTATTATTGAAATAGCTATGGCTAAAACGGTTGCTAATACAAATACGCCCCAACCGATTTCTATTCGGTATTCAAAATCCTCAAGCCATTTATTCATGGCATACCATGCTAGTGGCAATGAAATGAGAATGGCTATCCCCACTAATTTTAAAAAGTCTATGGAGAGCTTGTAGGTGATTTGGCTTACGCTGGCTCCCAATACTTTTCGAATTCCAATTTCTTTAGATCGTTTTTCCGCATTAAAAGCAGCGAGACCAAATAACCCCAGACAGGCAATTAAAATAGATAGCAGCGTGAACACAGTAAAAATGCTTCCCAAACGGCGTTCGGCTTGATAAGTGGTATTGAAAGATTCTTCCATAAAGGAATAATTAAAGGGTTGTCCTGGAACTATCCTTTTCCAAATGCTTTCAATATGGGATACCGTGTTGGTTAAATCTCCCGAATTTATCTTTACGGCCAGCTTACCATTAGCATTTCCTATGGAAATACTTAAACCATCAATACTATTTCTAAGCGATTCAAAATGAAAATCCTTCACAACGCCAATAATCGTTGAAAATTTTGCGTCTTGATTTGTGAAATCAGCTTTCATACGTTTCCCTATGGCTTCTTCAGGCTGTATTCCCATAATCTTAACGGCAGTTTCATTAACAATCATCGCTAAAGAGTCGGTGGCATATTTTTTGTCAAAATTCCTTCCAGCAATAATTTTTAGTCCCAACGTATTTACATAATCATAATCAACAACCCAGCGTTGCATCTGTACGGCATCTTCCTGATTCGTTGTGCCTTCTTCAAAAAAAGAACCGTCACTTCGGTAAGATGGCGTTGGTAAATAACCCGTCAGCGTGGCATTTTCTACTTGCCCCAATTGTTGTATTTCCTGCTTAAATATTTGGGCTTTATCGCCAGCAGCATGCATGTCTTCAATAATTAAAACATGATCCTTTGTATAACCCAGACTCTTATTCTGTATAAATTTTAATTGTTGGAAAACAACCAGTGTACTTACAATTAAAAATGCCGAAATAGCAAATTGAAAAATAACTAGCGAGTTCCTGATATTGATGTCATTGGTACTGCCTTTACTACTTCCTTTTAGCACCTTAATAGGACTGAACCTCGACATAAAAAAAGCTGGATACATACCAGAAAAAATACCTAATATGGTAACTGCTAAAAGTAAAACCAGCCAGAAAAAAGGATTTAAAAATGGCATGGACACGTCTTTTCCCGAAAGAGCATTAAAAAAAGGCATGGCAATGGTGGCTATTATTAAAGCCAACACTAGTGAAATGAATGAGATGAGTCCAGACTCCGTTAAAAATTGTCTTATAAGCTCTATTTTAGAGGAACCAAGTGTTTTACGAATACCGACTTCTTTAGCCCGTTTAAGGGAGTGGGCGGTTGATAAATTCATAAAATTAACACTCGCCAAAATAAGCAGGAACAAACCAATAAAAGAAAGTATATAAATATTTTTAATATCTCCGTTAGGACTCATTTCTACATCTTTATTTGAATGAAGGTGAATCTTTGTTAGCGGAATGGTGGTATAGTTTAAGTAATTTCCTGAAGCTAAAAACTTTTCTTCCGTGATGCCCGGAAAATAGTCTTGTGCCCATGGAATCATGTACTTTCTAAACATGGATTGTAAAGAAACCTGAACGTCTTCAATTTTGGCTGACGGTAATAATTTAATAAAAGTTGCAAAATTATGATCGCCCCATTCATTTGATAGTGCTTCTTCATAACCGGTCATGGACATAAACACACTATAGTCCCTAAGAAATGAGTTTTTAGGCAAATCATCAATAACGCCTGCCACCATAAAAGTGGTATTATTATTCAGCGTAAGGCTTTGACCCACGGCATCATGGATTCCAAAATGTTTCTCGGCAGCCGACTTCGTTAAAACTAAGGTATTGGCCTCTTTCAAAGCTGTTTTGGGATCGCCAGCTAATAAATGAATACCGAACATCTCAAAAAAATTAGCATCCACATACGTTATAAACGGTTCTTTGGTATTTAAATCCGTATCACTTTTTCTAATCAGGGCACTCCCTCTGCTACGAAATCGTGTCACCATGTCTACTTGTGGCAAATCCTTTTTTATAGTAGCCGCCATAGGAGCTGATACTACTGCCATTAAGTTCTCTTCGCCACCAAATTTCATATCTACATTGACTCTGTGTATGCGGTCTGCATCAGCAAACATCTTATCATAATTGAGTTCGTCATAGATGTACAAGGAAATCAACAAACCTCCTGCCATACCAATGGCAAGACCAAAGGTGTTTAGGAACGTAAAAAAGGGTTGCTTTTTAAGACTTCGCCACGCTATTTTGAAATGATTTTTAATCATGATTGTCCGATTTTTTAATTGATGATTTTATTCTGTTCTTAAACTTTTTATGGGGTTTGCAATAGCAACTTTGATTGCTTGAAAGCTAACGGTCAAAATGGTAATGACAATTAAGCTAATAAATGCTAAAACAAACGTATCTGCATTTAATTGGGTCTTGTAAACATAGTTGTCAAGCCATTTATTCATAGCCCACCAACTTATAGGAATTGATATTAAAAATGCAAGTACTGCCAGTTTCAGAAAATCTTTTGACAATAGGAAGATGACTCCCGATACAGTAGCCCCAAGAACTTTTCGAATGCCTATTTCTTTTGCCCTCATTTGTGCATTAAAAAGAGCTAAACCAAATAGCCCTAAACAGGAAATAAGAATTGCAAGGCCTGCAAAATATTTTGAAAGCGTGGTAACACGCCGTTCAGAAGCGTACAAAAGTTGGTATTTTTCATCCATGAATGTGTATTTGAAACTGTAGCCAGGATTAAACTTTTTGTATAATGATTCCAAAGAGGCCAACATTTTACTTTCGCTTCCCTGCTTTATTTTAATTACAAAAGAAGAGGTTTTTGAGGGTTCAAAACGCATCACCATAGGAGCAATAGCTTCATGAATGGAACTGGTAAAAAAATCTTTAGTAACACCTACAATAGTTTTATTTTCTCCCCACATATTTATTGTTTTGCCAACAGGATCTTTCAGACCCATAGCCTGTATGGCTGTTTCATTTAGAATTAGGTTTTGACGGTCATCACCAAAATCTTTTGAGAAGCTTCTTCCTTCTTTCATGCTGACCCCTAGGGTTTCGATCAAATTATAATCTACTGTTTTGATAGAAAATACTACTGATTGATTTGGAGTTTTCCCTTCCCATTGAATACCGCTGGTGGTCGAATTGTCGCCCGTTTGAGCTATACCTCCATTTATTGCAGATGCATTTATAATACCCGGTAGATTTTTCACCTGATTTAAAAAATCTTCTGAATGCACCATCAGCGGGCCTTCCCGTTCAACATAGAGAACATTATCCTTATCGTAACCTAAATTCATGGTTTGTATATATTGTACTTGCTTGTATATTACTAAAACCGAAACAATCAGAAATAGTGATATCACGAATTGAAAAACAACAAGACCCTTTCGGACAAATAGCTCACTGTAGGAAGTTTTTATATTCTTTTTAAAAGCGTTAATGGTATCCATACCAGAAAGATAAAAAGCAGGGTAAGCACCAGAAAGTATGCCTGTAATAACTGCAATAAAAAATAAATACATTACAATTACAGGACTCATGTTAAGTACTAGATTTTTACCAGTGATGTTGTTGAATTGTGGCATCAATAGCCATACTAAAAAAATAGCAACCCCGAGCGATACCATACAAGTTAAAATTGATTCTGTCAAAAATTGAACAATCAATTGCTTTCTGGTTGAGCCTAGTGTTTTTTTAATGCCAATTTCTTTTTCTCTTTTGGATGCATTGGCTGTAGAAAGATTCATAAAGTTGATACAGGCAATAAATAGAATAAACAAGCCTATAATGGAGAAGAGTTTCACGTATCCTATTCTACCACCAGATTGTATCCCGTTTTCATAATTGCCATATAAATAACCACTGGAATAAGGCCTTACAAATGCAGTAAAGCGATCATCATTACTATATTTTTTAACAATGTCTTTTATTTTAATATTAAAAGCAGCAATGTTAGTCTCTTTTTTTAACTGCAAAAAGGTGTTGGTTCCTTCATTATACCATTCTTTAAAATTAGGTACTAATCCAAACAGCGCTGCTTTGGTAAGTACAAAATCAAATTGTTGAGTGCTATTGGCTGGCACATCTTCCATCATTCCCGAAACAATTGAAATACCCTTTTTATCCAAAATGTCCCATTCAAAAGATTTTCCAATCGGATTAACGCCTTTGCCAAATAAAGATTCAGCTAAACTCTTTGAAATCACAACTGAAGATTGATTTTTTAATACCTGAGAAGGTTCTCCCTTGAGGAGCTGATATGAAAACATTTCGAAAAATTTTTCATCAGCAAACACGCCACCCGATTTAATGATATCCTTTTTTTCGGTTTTGACATTAAAGAAGTAACCTTCATTTACCAAAGAGAAAAAAGTAGTGGCTGCTTCAACTTCAGGAAAATCTTTAAGCATTGTTTCAGCTAATAAGCCTTGCGTACCAGTGCTTACATTAAGTTTATCATTAGCTTTAGATACTTCCATTACTTGATATAATTCACTGTTCTTTTCGTGAAATTTATCAACTGATAGTTCACTTTGTACCCACAAAAAAATTAAAATGACACAAGTCAAACCTGTGGACAAACCCACCATATTAATTACAAAAGATCCCTTGTTTCTAATAAGATTGCGCCACGATATTTTAAAATAATTCTTGATCATGATTGTTTGCTTTTTGATTGATGATGATTGATTACACTAGAATATCTTCAGTTACTTTATGCCCATCCAACATTCTAATAATGCGATGGCTGTATTTAGCATCATGCTCACTATGCGTCACCATGATAACCGTAGTGCCTTGATCGTTTAGCTCTGTTAGTAATTGCATCACGTCATTACCATTACTACTGTCCAGATTTCCTGTGGGCTCATCCGCCAAAATCAATTTCGGATTATTTACAACTGCCCTAGCTACCGCCACACGTTGTTGTTGACCGCCCGATAATTGTTGTGGAAAGTGGTTTCTACGGTGCATAATCTGCATTTTTTCCAACACTTCTTCCACGCGCTTTTTTCTATCCGCTGGTTTTACCCCTGTGTAGATTAATGGCAATTCCACATTTTCATACACGGTAAGCTCATCAATGAGATTAAAGCTTTGAAATACAAATCCGATGTTATGTTTTCTTAAATCGGCGCGCTTGCGTTCATTAAACCCAGCAACTTCTATCCCATTAAATACAAAACTGCCGCCATCAGAATCATCTAAAAGTCCTAAGATGTTCAACAAAGTAGATTTCCCGCAACCAGATGGTCCCATGATGGCCACAAATTCACCTTCCTTCACATCAAATGTCAATTTGTTTAAGGCTACCGTTTGTACTTCTTCGGTACGATAATATTTTTCAAGGTCTTTAATCTTTATCATTTTGATTTATTTTTTATCATGTTAGGTGTCATTAATTTTTTTCTAAGTTCAGACTGACAATAGAGAACTTATGGCCTTAAAGGTTTATTAGGATGGCTATGTTTCCTGACTTTATTGATAAGCACATCATTAAATTTTTCAGGCTCTTCAAAAGGAATCCAATGTGCTGAATTTTCAAACCAGATGATTTCCTTATATGGAGCATCTAGCAATTCCGCATATGCTTCTACCAATATAACGGGTGTATTATAATCGTGACGACCATTAATAAAGTAAACAGGCACTTCTAATTTTGGAGCTGATTTCATAAGATTAACACGCATTAATTCATCAAACAGCATTGGGAATGAGTAATCGTTGCCAGCCTGCGCTTTTTCTGCATCGTACAAAGGGTTATTCTCCATTTTAATACGACTAAAAATCTTATTGGCGTTTCGCTCACAATAAATAGCGCCACCATAATAGCCCAACCATTTCCGTTGTATTTTTAAGTCTTCCAACTGTGCATTACCATGGGGTGGATAACGTTTTTCAATGCCTTTTAATTCTTTAATGGCTTCTTCATTTTTATCGGCAATAGCTTTCTCAAGTGTAAATTTAAAACTAAGACTTTCATTATCAAACACATTAACGCCCTGACCTACGCCAACATAAGCATAAAAATCTTCAGGATAGCGTTGCACCAGATTAACACCTAGTATAGACCCCCAACTATGGCCAAGTACATAGATTTTATCTTTATTGTATTTATTTTTCAGCCAGGCTGCCAGTTCATGAGCATCATTCACAAATTGTTCAAGGGTCATAGTAGAATCGGGTATATTGGTAGTATGTGAAAGTCCGGCGCCACGCTGATCCCAATTTACGACAATAAATTTTTTCTCTAGGTCTTTGTTATACTCCGAAAATAAAGCCATTTCTGTAAAACCAGGCCCGCCATGCAATAGAAGCAAAACTGGATTGTCCGTATCATCACCCACTACTCGTACCGCCTGCTTAAGGCCACCAAGTTCGATATATTGGGGCGGTGTTATGCTGTCTTCTATTGACAGACTAGCTGTAATTTTATTATTTATCTCAGTCTTATTTTTGCAAGATGACATCACTACAGTTGCCATTATCATTAATACTGATAAGCATTCCCTAATATTTTTCTTTGAAATGATCATGTTTTTATATTAGTACTTTTAATTTTTTAGCACGAGTTCTTCGATGTCTTTATAATTACTATAACTGGATGTGATGACTTTGTCCCCAGGTTTCAAGCCCTGCAACACTTCATAATATTCGGTATTTTGGTTGCCAAGTTGGATATCCATTTTATAGGCTGATTTTCCATCATCACTCACCTTAAAAATCCAATTACCACCAGTTTCTTGAAAAAAGCCTCCTTTGGGAATCAAAATAGCTTCTTTTTCTTCACTTAAAGCCACACGAATGGATAAGGTTTGTCCTCTTCGAATACCTTCTGGAACCTCGCCTTCAAATTGCATATCCACTTGAAAACGTCCGTTGGTGACTTGGGTATATACTTTTTTGATAACCAATGTGTAGGTTTTATTATTTAATGGGAATGTTCCTTGTTGACCGGTGTAAATTCTGGAAATATAATGTTCATCGACATCTACACGCACTTTATAACCGTTCAAAACATCCAACTGTCCCAAGCGTTCCCCTTTGTTTTTAGATTGCCCAATTTCGGCATCCAACGAAGTTAATTGTCCATCAACTGGTGCGCGCACAATGAGGTCGCCCACTTTTTTACGCATCAGTTCCAAAGCATTTTTGGTTCGGGCATACGAACTGGATTCTTGATTGCCCACTTGTTTCACGGCAATGGAATCTTGCTTTAAAATTTCCTTGGCTAACTGAATACGCTCTTTTTGATAATTATAATCGTTTTGCGACTGTAAATATTCTTGTTTTCCAATGGCTTTTTCTCCATACAAGGTTTTGTTCAGATTAAAGACCCTTTGAGATTCTATAAAAGCATTTTCAACATCGGTCATTTGGTTTAATCTATTAATGGTATTTTGGCGGGCTGCCGTTTGGGAAATCTGCATCTGTGTCAATAAATTATAAACCGATGTTTCTTGGTTTACCAATGTCAGCTCCAAATCTGTGTTAGAAAGACGCAAAATAGGATCTCCTTGTTTCATAATGGCGCCATCTTCTACAAATAATTCTTCAACCCGACCACCTTCAAGGGCATCTAAATAAATACTTGAAATGGGTAACACAATACCATTCACTGGAATATTTTCTTGAAAAACGCCTTTAGTAACGGTACTAATAGTAATCCGTTCGGTTTCAACATTTAATTTTGAACCTCCTCCCGTTGAAGCATAAACAAAAATAATTAATGATAAAATAGCTACTACACCTACAATTTTAAGTATGTTTGACGTACTGAATCGTTTCTTTTCTATTGGAATATCCATATAAATTTTTAATTTCTTATACATCATTAGCACAATCGTGCCAAACAATTAAAACATTCATTTTCAATTATTTAAATATAATAATTATTTTTATGTGTTCGATTTTGAAACACCACCTGTTCGATAATGATACACTTTTTACTTACTGAAAATTAGCTTGATACATTTTTTATAGAAGTCTTATAAAATTGTAATATTGTAATTATGCAACTTAAAAATGCTTCCATATTAATTATTGATGATGATGCAGATGTACTGACTGCCATCCGGTTACTTTTAAAACCTAAAGTAAAGGAAGTCCTCACCGAGAAAAACCCAAATAACATTCAATCTATTTTATCACAGAAAACATTCGATTTGGTCATTCTCGATATGAATTTTAATGGTTTGATTAATACGGGAAATGAAGGCATTTTTTGGTTAAAAAAAATAAAGGGCATTAATAATGACATTGATGTTATTCTAATCACAGCCTATGGTGATATGGATTTGGCCATACGGGCTTTAAAAGAAGGTGCTTCCGATTTTTTAATCAAGCCCTGGAAAAACGAAAAACTCTTCCAAACCATTGAAGATATTTTAAGCAAGAAGTCGTCTGGAAAACCAAAAATATGGAAACCAGCATTAAATGACGGGAAGATTCTAGGTGAAAGTGATGCCATGAACCATGTATTTCTTAAAATAAAAAAAGTAGCGCCTACAGATGCCAATGTATTAATTTTAGGCGAAAATGGCACTGGAAAAGACTTAATAGCGAAAGCCATTCATGATAATTCCCATAGAAAAGATAAACCATTTGTGAAAGTAGATGTTGGCGCTTTAACCTCTAGCCTTTTTGAAAGTGAGTTATTCGGACATAAAAAAGGGGCTTTTACCGATGCGCGGGAAGATAGAAAAGGACGTTTTGAAATTGCCAATGGTGGTACGCTGTTTTTAGATGAAATAGCAAATATTTCCCTGCAACAACAGGCCAGATTACTCACTGTGCTTCAAAACCGACATATTACGCCTATCGGTTCTAATTTGAATATCCCCATTGATATCCGACTCATTTGTGCCACCAATGTGGGATTGGACATTCTCGCTGATGAAACTAAATTTAGAAAAGACTTAATATATAGAATCAATACAGTAGAAATTTTGGTTCCAGCACTTAGGGAACGTGAAAATGATATACTTCTTTTAGCAAAATATTATTTAAATTTGTATGCTGAAAAATATTTTAAGTCCGAGTTCAAACTTGATGAAAGCTTTATAAAAAAACTTAAAAACTATTATTTTCCAGGGAATGTTAGGGAACTACAATACGCCCTTGAACGTGCAGTTATCATGGCGGATACTTCTGTTTTAACAGATCATGACCTGCTGTTTTCCTCTTTGGAAAAACACACGGCATCCCAAGAAATTCAAAATGTGAACTTGGATTATGTGGAAAAAAATACCATTCAAAAAGTCATCGATAAAAATAACGGCAACATTTCTAAGTCCGCAAAAGAACTTGGAATTACAAGAACGGCCCTTTACCGACGGATGAATAAACATGGCCTATAAAAAATTAAAATATCCGCTGGTTCTTAGGATACTTTCCATTGCATTATGTGTGGTATTGCTTCTTTTTACATTCCAGCTTCAAAACAAATATTATTTTTTTGGTTCTTTAATCTTAACCGCCATTCTGTTTTTCAACCTATTCAATTTTGTAAATAATCGATTTGCTGAAATAGATGATTTTTTAGAATCTATAAAATATCGTGATTTTTCTAGGTTTTTTAATGAAAAGTCGGGAAACAGAGAACTTCATAAAAGCTTTAACACGGTTATTAAAACCATTAAGGCTATGAACAGTGAAAAAGAAATCCAACACATTTATTTAAGACGGATTTTAGAAATGGTAGATACCGGTATTATCGCCTACAATACAAAATCCGGAAAAGTATTATTGGTAAACAATGCCTTTAAAGACATTTTAGATGTTCCTGAATTCAAAAATGTGAGCTTTTTGGAAAAAAGAAAATCCGATTTTTATAATAAAATATGTGCTTTAAATCATTCTGAAACAACATCTCTTTCTATAATTATAGGGAATGATAAATTAAATCTTTTAGTATCGGATTCGCTTTTTAAAATTGAAGACGACCTTTATAAAATTATTGCCATTCAAAACATTGACGAAACCATAGACCATACGGAGTCTGAGGCATGGAAAAAGCTATTAAGCGTCATGACACATGAGATTATGAATTCCATATCCCCTATTTCGTCCTTAGCTGAAACGCTACAAAATCATGTTCGAGACAGTATGCAAAATCCAAAAGAAAATCCTTTGGATATGGAGGATTTGGATTTGGGGATTGAAAGTATTAAAAAGCGAAGTGAAGGCCTTATGATGTTTGCCAAAACCTACCGAAGTTTACACAAAATAACACAATTAAATCTGAGTACTGTTAGTCTTGCTGATTTGTTCGAAAATATCAAAAATCTTTTATTACCATCATTAGATAAGAAAAACATAGACATTGAATTCCACCTTTCTGACCCCATCATACAAGTTGATATTGACCGCCATTTAATTGAACAGGTACTTATTAATCTTATGCTTAATGCCATAGACGCTACTGAACAAACAGAAAAAGCCAAAATGAAAATTTCAGCTTTTTTAAATTTGAAAGACCAGGCAATTATTCAAGTTGAAGACAATGGTACAGGTATTCCTGATGAAATATTAGACCGTATTTTTGTTCCTTTTTTTACCACTAAGAAAAACGGAAGTGGTGTTGGGTTAAGCCTTAGTAAACAAATCATGCTTTTACACAAAGGAAAAATAAAGATAAATAGTGCTGTTGGTAAGGGTACTTCGGTAATGCTTATTTTTAATTAGAGGTCTTTCTTCTCAATATTTAAAAATGAGGACTAAACAAGGGAAAGCAAAATTGTAATATGTCTTATCTGTTAAAAAAGATGCCCATTTTTTGAAATAAAAAAGCCGAAGAAGTTCTTCGGCTTTTTGTACGGGCGGGGAGACTCGAACTCCCACACCTCGCGGCACTAGATCCTAAGTCTAGCGTGTCTACCAATTCCACCACGCCCGCAAAAGGACTGCAAATATAATCAAGATTTTTAAATGGCAAACTTCTAAGATTAAAAAACATTCTTTTTTTATACTTTTGAAAAAATCAATTTATACATGCCATGAACCAGATTCAATCTTACATAAACGAACATAAAGATCGATTTATAAACGAACTTTTTGAACTTTTAAAAATCCCCTCAATAAGTGCCGATTCAGCTTATAAAAACGATTTACTAAAAACTGCTGAAGCCATAAAAATAAGTTTAGAAAAAGCAGGCTGTGATACCGTTGAAATCTGTAAAACAGAAGGCAACCCCATTGTTTATGGCGAAAAAATTATAGATTGCAACCTACCTACGGTTTTGGTTTACGGACATTATGATGTACAACCCGCAGACCCATTAGATTTATGGGATTCACCACCTTTTGAACCCATCATTAAGAAAACGGATTTACACCCTGATGGAGCTATTTTTGGCAGAGGTTCTTGTGATGATAAAGGGCAAATGTACATGCACGTGAAGGCTCTGGAATTTATGGTAAAAACCAACCAGCTACCTTGCAACGTAAAATTTATGATTGAAGGCGAAGAGGAAGTGGGAAGTCCGAATTTGGCTGTTTTCGTGAAAAATAATCAGGAAAAATTAAAGAATGATGTGATTCTTATTTCCGATACTGGGATGATTGCCAATGATATTCCATCCATCACCACAGGTTTACGCGGACTAAGTTACGTGGAAGTAGAAGTTACTGGCCCCAACCGTGATTTACATTCTGGTTTATACGGTGGTGCTGTGGCGAATCCCATCAACATCCTCACAAAAATGATTGCGTCACTTCACGATGAAAACAATCATATTACCATTCCTGGATTTTACGATAAGGTTGAAGAACTTTCAAAAGAAGAACGTGCCGAGATGGCAAAAGCTCCTTTCGATTTAGAAAACTATAAAAAAGCCTTGGATATTGAAGCCGTTTATGGAGAAACTGGCTATACTACGAACGAACGAAATTCCATAAGACCCACTTTAGATGTGAATGGTATTTGGGGCGGTTACATAGGCGAAGGCGCCAAAACCGTTATTGCCAGCAAAGCCTATGCTAAAATATCCATGCGATTGGTGCCACACCAAGATTGGTTAGAAATCACCGAATTATTTACAAAACATTTTACCAGTATGGCTCCAAAAGGCGTGAAGGTAAATGTAAAACCACATCATGGCGGACAAGGGTATGTTACGCCAATTGATAGTGTTGGCTACCAAGCGGCAAGCAAAGCTTATCAAGACACGTTTGGTAAAACGCCTATTCCACAACGCAGTGGCGGTAGTATTCCTATTGTGTCGCTTTTTGAACAAGAACTAAAGAGCAAAACTATTTTAATGGGCTTTGGTTTGGATAGCGATGCCATACACTCCCCAAACGAACATTTCGGGATTCTTAACTATCTAAAAGGCATTGAAACCATTCCGTTGTTTTATAAATATTTTACGGAGCTTTCCACAAAAACCACTTAATACATGATACTTACACAAGAGTATGACAAAAATTGGAGTTTTGGTAAAAAAGCATTTTTTAAAATTGTCATTTCATATTTTGCTCTATACATAGCATTAATGTTTTCGAGCAACTTCTTTGAAACACCTTTCAAATGGGTTGGAAAGCATATTTTAGGAATATCATATAGTTATAATTCAAGTGGTTTTGGAAGTGGCGACCATACATTTGCTTATGTTACACTTTTTATAAATACTATTCTTACTCTTTTAATATCTACTTTATGGATATTTTTAGACAACAAAAGAAAAAGCTACAATAAACTTTTTTATTGGTTTATGGTTTCAATTAGAATTTTCTTAGTGGTCTTTATGTTTTCATATGGTTCTGTCAAAATTATTCAATTACAATTCCCATACCCTTCGCTAACTAGGATGATGGAACCTTTAGGTAATTTTTCACCTATGGGACTTGCATGGACATATTTAGGTTATTCCAAAGGTTACAATCTATTTATGGGCATTATGGAAATTTCTGCTGGGCTTCTTTTGATTCCAAGAAGAACATCTACTTTAGGAGCATTTATAGCGATGGGAGTCATGATGCATGTTGCTGTGATGAATTTCACTTACGACATTCCAGTTAAATTATTTTCTACCCATCTTTTTTTAATGGCACTATTTATTTTTAGCACTGATGTTAAAAGGTTTATTAATGTATTTATTAAAAATAAATCTACCGAATCCTATAATTATTACAACCCAATAAATAATAAGACATATCATAAAGTGATTTTTTGGTGTAAGTCAATTCTATTAATACTTATTGCTGGTTTATTTTTTATCCAGATGGCTGGTAATGATAGAGGTAAAAACTACAATAATAAACTCCCTCTCTATGGTGTATGGGAAGTTGAAGAATATATTAAAGAAGGAGACACACTCAAACCGATTATTACAGACGCTGAAAGATGGCGTTACTTAATTATTGAAGAACCTCATCGTGCTATTGTAAAAACCATGAATGAATCAAATAATCCTTATACATTTGAAACGGATACGGTGGCTAAAAAAGTCATGATTTCCATGGGGGTCACGAAACCTAAAAGTTATAATTTCCATTATGACCTTTTGAATCATGATATGCTCATACTTGAAGGTAGCCTTTATTTTTATAACCTAAAAATCAAACTTAAAAGAAAAGAATTATTATTAGATTCCAGAGAATTTAACTGGATTAATGAGACTCCATATAACCGCTAAATGAAAAACCAGCACACCAAAAACCTTATTTTTCTTTTTATAGCCACATTATTTGGAAGTACCTCCGGACCTTTAGGAAAATTTATAGACTTACCACCGCCCGTAATTATTTGGTGTCGGTGTATTTTGGGCGGCATATTTTTATATGCTTTTTGTTACTTTAAAAAAGTTAATCTAAAAATTTATTCCAAACGTGATTTTTTAACCATTCTGGTCAGTGCTTTGTTTTTTGGCGCCCATTGGATTACCTATTTCTACGCCCTTAAATTATCGAATGTTGCTATTGGGATGCTCTCGTTATTTACCTATCCCATGATTACCGCTTTAATAGAACCTCTTTTTATTAAGGTAAAATTCGACCCCATGTACATTATTTTGAGTCTTATGGTGCTTGTCGGTCTGTATATTTTAGCTCCTGAATTCAATCTTGAAAATTCCCATGTTGGTGCCATTTTGTTTGGTGTTTTATCGGCGCTCTTATATTCCATTAGAAATATTATTTCTAAAAAATTAACCAGCAATTATTCTGGCAGTACTATTATGCTTTACCAAATTTCCATACTAAGTGTCTTATTGCTTCCATCGTTATTTTTCATGGATATATCAAATATCACAAACCAAATTCCATCTTTAGTCATGTTGGGATTGTTAACAACAGCTATTGGTCATACTATGATTGTAAGCAGTTTTAAACATTTTTCGGTAAGTACTGCCAGTATTATTACCAGTATTACACCCATATTCGGAATCATTTTGGCCTTTATGTTTTTAAATGAAACTCCTACTCTAAATACATTCATTGGTGGTTCGTTGATATTAGCAACCGTTGTTATTGAGAGTATTCGTTCTCAAAAAAACAATTCTTAATTTAAATAATCTTGTCAGTTCCATAAAAAATATATTACTCTACACTTGTAGAATTGAAATATTTATTCTATGTTTGTAGAACACAATATAATTTTGTATAATGCAATTATCAAAAACCGAAGAAGAATTAATGAATTACCTCTGGAAGCTAGAAAAAGCCTTTATGAAAGACTTGCTTGAAGTCTATCCAGAACCCAAACCTGCAAGCACCACTGTGGCAACGCTTTTGAAACGCATGACCGATAAAGGGTTTATTGATTATAATGTATATGGAAACTCTAGGGAATATTATCCGTTAGTTAAAAAGAAAGATTATTTCTCAAAACATGTAAACGGACTCATAAAAAACTTTTTTAACGATAGCGCTTCGCAATTCGCCTCGTTTTTCACCAAAGAAACCAATTTAACCAAGGAAGAATTGGAAGATTTAAAAACGCTTATAGATAAAGAACTCAAAAATAAATAGATATGGAATTCTATATTTTAAAATCGGGCATCTGTTTAGCAATCTTTTATGGCTTTTATAAGCTGGTATTGGAAAAAGAAAGCTTTCATGTTTTCAAACGTTTCTATTTATTGTCTTCTGTAGTTTTAGCATTCGTTATTCCGTTAATAACCTTTACAGAATATATAGAGGTTATTCCACAAGAAGTGCCTTTATTTTTTCCAGAATCTTCCATAACCCATACTGTAATAGAAGCCGAACCTATTAACTATATTCCCATTATGTTATGGAGCATATACGGTTTAGGTGTTTTGCTTTTTAGTTTTAAATTCTTAAAAAATTTATCAGGAATCATTTTTAGAATAAAACGAAACCCAAAGTTTAAAAACCAAAGTTTCATTAATGTCTTGCTGCAAGATTTAGTCATTCCCCATACTTTTTTTAGTTATATATTTTTAAATAAACACAAGTTTGAAACACAGCAAATCCCCAAAGAAGTATTGCTTCACGAAGAAACCCATGCCAAACAAAAACACAGTTTAGATGTGTTATTTATTGAAATATTACAAATACTATTTTGGTTCAATCCAATAATTTTTTTCATTAAACACAGTATCAAATTAAACCATGAGTTTTTGGCCGATCATGCCGTTTTAAAACAAGGTATAGCCTCATCAACTTACCAAAACATTTTATTGGCATTCTCATCTCCCGATAGCAATCGGGGTGCTACAGAACCTCAATTGGCAAACGCCATCAATTATTCATCCATCAAAAAACGATTTACAGTTATGAAAACCCACACATCCAAGAAAGCCTTTTGGCTTAGAAGTTTAATTTTATTGCCCTTACTAGCTATATTGATTTATAGTTTTAGTGAAAAGAAGGTTGTTGAAAAACCATTTGTTGCTCAACAAAACATCTCAGCTAATGGTGTAACAGAAACTATGATGAAAGAGTATCGAGACTTCATCAATGAGATAGAAAGTTCAAATAGGATAATTTATCCTAAATATTTAAGAGCCGTAGCAATTTATGATTTAATGACTGAAGAGCAACGTAATACGGTAAAAAAATATCCTGAAAATATCGTTTCCAATCTGTCGAATGTAAAACCAAAAACACCTACTGAATCAGAGTTCAATTCTTGGAAAGACTCTAACAAATTTGCGATTTGGATTGACGGAAATCATGTAAAAAATTCAGAACTGAATAATTACAAAGCTTCTGATATTAAATACTTTGCTAACAGTTTTGTGCATAATAATGCAAGAAGCGAAAAATTTCCCCAACCTTATCAAAATCATTTATATACTCAACAAGGATTTGATACGGCATTTACCAATTCAGAAAAAGACCATTCTGCTTTAGAACAAATTAAAAAAGAATTATTGATGGGTGCTTCCCAAGAGGAAATTGAAGAATATAATAACCTAATTAAACAATTCAACTCAAGACCAGAAAAGGAACGCATAATAAGAGTAAAAGATAAAAACCGTATAGAATACATCTTTGGATTAATGACTAATGAACAGAAAAAAGAGAATGAATCGTTTCCTGATTTTTTAACCGTAGCGCAATCACCTATTCCTTATAATGCGACTAAAAATTTAGAAAATTACATTATCGAAAGAAATAAAGTAACGGATTATGTTTCAAAAAACATTGCTAATTACCCTTATGGATATGTTGAATTATCGGAATCAGAACAAAAAGAGTTCATGAAACTTTACAATGCCATGTCCTCGGCATATTTGAAACTCTCAGAACAGGAAAAAAAGTCAGCTTCCAAAATGCTAGTACCGCCACCTGACCCAAAACAATACAATTTAGTTAATGGTAAACTTATTAAGAAAGACTATGGGTCAAAAAACCAACAAAAAGCAACTCCAAAAGAAATCAAGGAGTATAATGATTTAATTAAAAAATTTACAACCTATAAAAAAGAAAAACAAATTTATAGTCTGGAAGACTTAAACCGTAGTTCTGTCATATTTGAAAAAATGAGCACAGAACAAAAGGCTACTGTTGATGACGTCCCTGTTATGCCTCCAAGCCCAATGCCACCTGTCCCTCCTTTACCTAAAACAGTTTCAAAAGAGCTTACTGAAGCAAAGAAAAAATTTGATGAAAAATCAACAGCTTATTACGAACTGGTTAGTGCTTATTTTGCAGGTAAAAAAGTTAATTCTAAAGAACTTTGGCTTCTTTATGATGAGTCCATGAATTTGTATAATAAATATATTGATTTAAACAATAAAGAATCTGAATCTTCGAGAGATTAAACAAAAAGCATTTAACAATTAAAATAGCCAAGCTCAACCCTTGGCTATTTTTTTTACCCATTATGTAACATTTAGCATACTTTAACGTTCTAATAACCAATCAATCAAATCACAAACGTTATGTTAAAGCAATTCTTCATTATTTGCTCGGGTGCCGATACCGATATTTTAGAAAGCTGTTCTAAAGGCGAACAAAATAAATATGCCGGCATAGGCGCCACCGTTTTCTTTACAGCCGTTATGGCTTTTATAGCTGGTAGTTATGCACTTTATACGGTTTTTGATAATCTGTATTCGTCGGTGTTTTTCGGACTTATTTGGGGATTACTCATTTTTAATTTAGACCGTTTTATTGTGTCAACCATTAAAAAAACGGGCAACTTTATGGATGAATTCATTCAAGCCACTCCCCGAATTATATTGGCTGTGATTATTGCGGTTGTGATTTCAAAACCTTTGGAACTTAAAATTTTTGAAAAGGAAATCAATCAGGTACTATTAGAACAAAAAAACGACTTAACACTTGCCAATAAAAACCAGATTGCCGAGCAATTTACCCCAACCATTACGGGCTTGGATGATAATATTAAATCCCTTCAACAAGAAATTGCTACTAAAGAAGCTGAAGTAAATGCGTTGTACAACACCTATATTGCTGAAGCCGAAGGAACAGCAGGCACAAAGCTTTTAGGAAAAGGTCCTGTTTATCAAGAAAAACGCGACAAACATGATGCTTTGTTGGCAGAATTACAGCAATTAAAAGCAGATAACAAATTAAAAATGGATGCTTTTGAAGTTCAAAAAGCCGATTTAAAAAACAATTACTATACCGAAGTGCAAAAAACGCAACCCATCATCAATAATTTTGACGGTTTGATGGCACGTGTCAACGCTCTTGGAGAATTGCCTTGGTTGCCGTCGTTCTTTATTTTCCTATTATTCCTAGCTATTGAAACGTCGCCAATTTTCGCGAAACTTTTATCACCTAAAAGTGCTTATGATTTTAAATTGGAGGATGAAGAAGCCGCCATTAAATCAAATGTGCTTCAAAATAAAAATCAACGGGAAGCGATGCTTAAAACAGATTTCGCCATAAACGACCGAATTTACAAGGATATAGAAAACGAAGACGAGTTATACAATTATAAACGCAAAACAGCTAGGGAACTCATGCAACTGCAAGCTGATGCGTTCTTTAAACAACAAAAAAATGTGTTATGATTAAGCAGCTTCCGATTTAAAATGATTATATAAATCTTCACACCCATTACCTATAATTGCGAATTTTTTGTTTTTAATAATCGCTTGATTATGCAGCTCTGCCATAGCATTAACGCCATATTTGTCCATACTTTCAATGCCTTCTATGCTAATGGTAATAGTCGTCAGTTTTTCAAAAATATGCTTGAATTCTTGTTGAAACATGTAAACACTGTTTCTGTCTAGAACACCTTTCAGTTGAAAGAAATTATTGTAGTTAGTAATTTTTAAATCCATATTCATTTTTTTTAGGTTAAACAATAAATTTAAGGCTATCAATTAATTGATTATCATATAAATATATACTTAAAAATAAACTAAAAACTATTTAATCGATGAAGTTAAAATTACTTTAGTTGAAAAATTTAAATCTGTTAAATAAATCGACGTACAACTAATTAAAAGTTTGATTTTGCTATTTTTACTACTATAAATCAAAATCAGCTATGAAAAAGTTTCTACTCCTATTCTTTATTTTATCGTTTTATATTAATAACGCCCAAACGGAAGAGAGAGACAAAAAAGATATTCAAGCTGTTTTAAAAGCGCAAAGAATTGCTTGGTCCAAAGACGATATTGAAGGTTTTATGGATGGCTATTGGAAAAATGACTCTCTTAAATTTTATGGCTCAAATGGCATCACACGTGGTTGGGATAATACTTTTGAGAAATACAGAAGGAATTATCCAGATAAAGACCATACAGGTATATTAAGCTATAAAATAAACGATATCTCTAAAATTAGTGACAATAACTATTATGTTTTGGGTGAGTACCATATAAAACGAAACGCAGGAAATATTGACGGCTTTTTTATGTTACTTTTTAGGAAAATAGAAAATGATTGGAAAATTATAGTTGACACCTCCAACTAAGATTTTTTTAATTTACAGCAGGACAATTACAATCGTATCGTTCCTTTCTACAATTAAAGTTATACCCAAGAGTTAATTGATGAAACCCACCATTTGTAAACACCACAGAATTGGTTTGGTAAGTATAATTATAAGCAAACATAAACTGATCATAATTTACACCAATGATGGGGGTTATATTTTGTAATTTTTGGCTAGCAATGGCTCCAGAATTTGTTAGATATTGAGCACCATCTAAACTTTGACGGTAGGATAAGCCACCCCAAAGGGTTCCAAATTGCGTTGTTTTATAAACTTTGGCGTTTATATCAATAGAGGACTCTTGCGTGCCTTCTTTATATTGAAACATCAGCGATGGTTCATAACTCCAATCACTTCCATATTTTCCAAAAACATAGCCCGCAGACAATAAATAACGTCTTAAATTACTTGTGATTTCAATATCGTTGTTAATGCCTTCGTTTTTCAATAGATTTTTAACCGTTCCGTGCGCATAAAAATCTAAATAATTATATGAGAACCCAAAATCCATATTAAGATTTGTGGCACTTTGTACAACACCATCAATTATAGGATCAAAACCATCTTGCGGAAATGATGTTTCATCTAATTTGTATTGAATAAATCCAACACTTAAACCAAAGGACAATTGATTTAAATCAACTTCAGACCTAGAAAACATCAAGTGATGTGCATAGGTTACATAAGCTCCAGTTTGGGAATGGTATCCATTTTTATCGGTGTATAAAATACCTCCAATAGCAGATGGCGTATCTCCTATTCTACCATTCATACTCAACGTTAAAAGTTTGGGAGCATCTTCATGTCCAAACCATTGTTGACGACCCGTTAAACGCACCTTAGCACAGTTTGCTGCACCAGCCATAGATGGATGGATTAAATAATAATTATCTGTTAAATAGTCTGTATAAATAGGCAACCCTTCTTGGGCTTGGGTTATAAGTGTTCCTAAAAGAGTTATTACCAAAATAAAACAATATGTAGACTTCATAAACTATTATTAAGTAGGTATTATATAGTTGTTATTTATTTGATTTTCAGTGTATTAAAACAAAAAATATCACTATTTATCATGCCTCGTAAAAGAGCAACAAAACCCAAATATATACATAACTATAGTTTTCTTTTAGTATTTTTACAAAAAAAAGCTAAAATGAACACTTTTACCGTTTCAATACAAGAAACTTCTAATAAAGCTATCATCAAGTTTGAACTTAATCAGTTCATTACCAAAAATCAGAGTTTTGAATTCAACAATATAGATGAGGCTAAACCATCGCCATTAGCGCAACAACTGTTTTATTTGCCCTTTGTAAAAAAGGTGTACATTTCCAGTAACTTTATTGCTGTAGAACGTTATAATATTGTGGAATGGGAAGATGTGCAAGATGAAATTGCCGAACAAATTGCTGATTTTTTAAATGATGGAGGTATTATTATTGAAGAGACCACCGTATCTAAAAAAGTCCCTGTTACTGTGTATGCCGAAAGCACGCCAAATCCCTCAGTGATGAAGTTTGTTGCTAATAAAAAATTAGTAACGGCTCTATTTGAATTTACGTCTATTGATGAAGTAAGACTGTCCCCATTGGCTACGGAATTGTTTCATTTTCCGTTTGTGAAAAATGTGTTTCTTGATGAAAATTATATATCAATTACAAAATATGATATTGCTGAATGGCAAGATATTACCATACAATTACGCGAATTCATAAGAAGTTATATTGAAAATGGCAAAGACATTGTGTTGCCTGGAGCTGCAGAAAGCTTGCAAAAATCGACCAAACAAATTGATACCTATTTTGAATCCCTTGATGATACTTCAAAAGAAATAATCAATATTTTAGAAGAATATGTAAAACCTGCCGTTGCTAGTGATGGTGGAAACATTCAGTTTATTTCTTATGATGCCATTACCAAAAAAGTAAGCGTGCTACTTCAAGGTGCTTGCAGTGGTTGTCCGTCTTCAACTTATACTTTAAAAAGTGGTATTGAAAATATGTTAAAGGAAATGCTGAAAGATAAAGTTGAAACAGTGGAAGCCATAAACGGTTAATTTTTTTTACATAATGCAAAAACCATTCTATATTTTATTAATTTCAACTATGTTCCTTTTTAGTTGTAAAAAAGACACTTCAAAAGACATGACACATCCATATACAAACGACCTAATACACGAAACGAGTCCGTACTTACTACAGCACGCACACAATCCTGTAAACTGGAACGCGTGGAATGACAAATCATTAGCTAAAGCAAAGTCTGAAAAAAAACTTATACTCATTAGTGTTGGTTATGCAGCGTGTCATTGGTGCCATGTTATGGAACACGAAAGTTTTGAGGATAGTTTGGTGGCGCAAGTGATGAACAAAGATTTCATCAATATAAAAGTGGACCGAGAAGAACGTCCCGACGTAGACCAGATTTATATGAGTGCCGTGCAACTTATGACTGGCAGTGGCGGGTGGCCTTTAAATGTGATTGCATTACCTGATGGCAGACCAGTTTGGGGTGGTACTTATTTTAAAAAAGAACAATGGATTGATATTTTGAACCAGATTTCTAAATTGTATGCCGAAAACCCAAACAAACTTTATGAATATGCAGACAAATTATCACAGGGAATTAAGTCGTTGGACGTTGTTAGTTTAAATACCGACGAACCCGTTTTTGAAACTTCATATATAAATGATGCACTAAAAAATTGGGAGAAAAATTTCGATTACAACTATGGTGGCACTAAAGTAACCCAAAAATTCATGATGCCTAGCAATTATCATTTTCTGTTAAGGCAAGCTTATCAAAATAATGATAAAGAGTTGCAAGAGTTTGTGAATTTAACGCTTACCAAAATGGCATACGGAGGCATTTACGACCATCTTGGTGGTGGTTTTTCAAGGTATTCAGTAGATGAAAAATGGCATGTGCCTCACTTTGAAAAAATGCTATATGATAATGCCCAGTTAGTCAGTTTATATGCCGATGCCTATCTTATTACTAAAAATCCGCTTTATAAAAATGTCATTACGGAAACTTTAGAGTATATAAAAACCGATATGACTGCTAACAATGGCGCGTTCTATTCATCTCTTGATGCAGATAGCAATACTCCTGAAGGCAAATTAGAAGAAGGGGCTTTTTATGTTTGGACACAAAATGAACTAAAAACGCTTCTTAAAGACGATTTTGATTTGTTTTCAGAATATTATAACATTGATGATTACGGACTTTGGGAACATGATAATTATGTGCTCATCCGACAAGATGATGATGCTTCCATTATTAAAAAATATAACCTATCTGAAAATCAATTAATCGAAAATAAACAGCAATGGAAGTCTACGCTTTTAAATGTTCGAAACAAACGAAGTAAACCGCGTTTGGATGATAAAACACTCACCTCATGGAATGCCTTGATGCTGAAAGGTTATGTAGATGCTTATAGAGTTTTGGGTGATAAAAGTTATTTGGAAACTGCTGAAAAAAATGCCAAATTTATTATAAGCACACAACTTCGTAAAGATGGCGGTTTAAACCATAATTATAAGAATGGCAAAAGCACCATAAACGGTTATTTGGAAGATTATGCCGCTACCGTAGAGGCCTTTATCACGCTTTATGAAAGTACTTTAAATGAAACATATTTAAAAACAGCAAGAGATTTAGCCAATTATAGTTTCGATCACTTTTTTGATGAAACTAGTAAAATGTTTTTTTTCACATCAAATAGTGATGCATCGTTAGTGTCTAGAAGTATTGAATATCGGGACAATGTAATTCCTGCGAGTAATTCTATTATGGCTAAAAGCCTGTTTAAATTATCGCATTATTTTGATAATGAGCATTTCTCAAAAACGGCGATGACCATGTTAAATAACGTAAAACCAGAAATGAAAGAATACCCATCTGGATATTCAAATTGGTTGGATCTAATGCTAAATTATGCTAGTCCGTATTATGAAGTTGCCATAGTAGGCAAAGATGCCAAACAAAAAATAACGGAGTTAAATAAATATTACGTTCCAAACAAATTAATCGCTGCAAGTACCACTGAAAACAATATGCCATTATTGGAAAGCAGATACAATCCTCAAGAAACATTCATTTACGTTTGCGTGAATAAAGCCTGTAAATTACCCGTTAAAGACGTTGGCAAAGCTTTAGAATTTTTAAAAGAATGAGTTTTTTAAGCATTATCTTAATAGCAATTGTTGCATTAGAACATTTCTATTTTTTAGTATTGGAAATGTTTTTTTGGACAAAACCAACAGGAATCAAATCTTTTGGATTAAAGTCTAAACAATTTGCTGACGACACTAAAGTATTAGCCGCCAATCAGGGGTTATATAATGGTTTTTTAGCTGTAGGATTAATTTTTTCAATCATTCAAAAGAGCACCATTTTTGCTTTATTTTTTCTTGTTTGTGTTGTTATTGCTGGTATGTATGGTGCATATTCTACTAAAAAAATCAAATTGTTTTATATACAATCCATTCCTCCTGTCTTTGCTATACTTTCCCTTATTATTAAATTTTTTTAACTTTTTTCATTCCCTTTTTTAGGAAGAAAATTGTAATATGTGATAAATAGATTATAATTTAAAATTAAGAAATATGGATCTAAAAAATGTTGATATAGAGAAATGGCTTGCATTAGCTACAACTTATGGACTGAAATTAATTGGCGCCATTGCTGTATGGATTGTTGGGTCATGGATTATAAAAAAAATTCTTATGACCACCAGTGGTATCATGACCAAGAGTGATTATGATGAGAGCTTAAAAAAGTTTTTATTAAATCTTTTTAATTGGTCATTAAAAATATTGCTTATAATTACCGTTTTAGGAACCATAGGAGTTGAAACAACTTCATTTGCAGCAGTTTTGGCTGCAGCAGGGCTAGCTATTGGTCTAGCTTTACAGGGTTCATTGGCAAATTTTGCCGGAGGCGTGCTTATTTTAATCATTAAACCCTTTAAAGTTGGTGATTTTATTGAAGGGCAAGGCGTAAAAGGAACTGTAAAAGAAATTAGTATTTTTGACACAAGATTACTCACTTTTGGAAACGAGTTGGCTATCATTCCAAATGGTAAATTATCTAACGATAACATTATTAATTTCACTGCAGAAGGCATAAGAAGGGATGAACTGAAATTTGGGATAAGTTATGAGAGTGATATAAAAGTTGCTAAGGATGTTTTACTTAATTTGGTTAACGAACAAAAAAAAGTACTGCAAGATGAAGGACAAACACCTGCCGTCATGGTAGTGGAATTAGCTGATAGTTCCGTTAATTTAAGCTTGCGTTATTGGGCAAAAAATGAAGATTTTTGGGACTTACACTGTTTAATTCTAGAAGAAGGAAAAATTCGTTTAGAAGCTGCTGGTATTGAAATCCCTTATCCTCATCAAGTTGGAATACACAAAATACTTAATTCTGATATTAAGTTTTCAACCAAAGAGAAATTACTTTAGCTCTTATTTGATTTCAGAGCAACAAAATCTTTTAAATAATAAGGTTCAAAATAAGCGACATCTTCAAAATCGCTTATTTTGTATTTATTATATGCTAACAGACCCATTTCGTTCGCAGAAGGTAATTTGTCATCTATAAAAGTTGCATTCGTGTGAGTTATTGTTTCTTTGGTTTTTTCAACTCCATTTCCAATAAAATACACTTTGCTTCTATTTAAATATTCCATAAATGAGTCACTGTTTAAAATCTGAGCCTCTGTTTCTCTTATTTCATTATAATTTGAATCAAAAATAGCAGAATACACTTCCATTCGCCTAGCATCCAGCATCGGCAAAATAATTCCTTCCTCTATTTTAACTTGGTAAGCCAAAGCTTTAAGTGTGGAAACTGAAATTAAGGGTTTGTTTAAAGCGAAACAAAGCCCCTTTGCTGCCGAAACACCAATACGCAACCCTGTATAAGACCCTGGGCCTTTACTCACTGCAATAGCATCGATATTACCCAAATCTATTTTTGATTCTTTTAAAACAGCATCAATAAAAACGTGCAAACTTTCTGCATGCGAATAGTTTTTATTGTTATCTTCTTTTAAGAAGACTGTTTTTCCTTCTTTTGAAATGGAAACCGAACAATTGGTTGTTGCGGTTTCAATATTAAGTATTAATGCCAAATTAATTTGCAGTTATTATATCCTTCTGTAAAAGTCGAAAACTTTTGTTTTAAAACAAAAATTGTATCTCACTTTATTAAACTATAATTGCTTTATTCACTAGGAATAAAGCAATTATAAATGATAGGAAAATGATTATTTGTTTACTGTATTAGTCTAATTCAGATATTGGAATTCCAAAATAAAATTCCAATACTTTTAATTTAAAGATATAGTCGTATTTGGTTCTAATCACATCACTTTGTGCTGCTTCTAACTGATTCTGTGATTGACTAAAATCAAATGAATTTAACAACCCAACGTTGTAACGCTCTTGTGAATAATTATATGCTTCTTGACGTGCAGTTACCGTTTTTTGGGCAGCTTCATAAGCCTTCATAGCGCCTTTGGCATCATTAAAGGCTTGATAAACATTGGCTTCTAAATCTAAATTAGCTTGCTCCAATTGAAATTTTGATCGTTCTAAACTCACACGACTTCTATTCACATTGTTACTCGTTGCAAAGCCATTAAATATGGGAATGCTTAATTGAAATCCAAAATTATGACGTTTATTATCAGAAATTTGCACATCAAATGGCTGTGTATCAAACAATTCTGAAGTAAAATAATTAGTTCCAAAGCTATAAAAACCACTTAATGTTGGTTGCAAAGCTCCTTTTGCTATTTTTAAATCGTATTCAGCTAATTTAGTATTGGCATCCGCTATTTTAATTTCATAGCGTTCTTCCTTTGCCTTAGTAATAATAGTTTCAGGTGTTTCATTCAAAATATTGGTCACAGGCACATCATAATCAATGTCAGCCGTATCAAAATTTTGATAATCTTTTATTAATAACGTTTGTGCCAAGCTTACTCTTGATAATAAAATGGCATTTTCTGCATTTACTATTTGTTGGTCTTGCGATGCAATAGTTGCTTGAACTTCAAGTAAATCACCTCTTGGCAATAAACCACTGTCTACTAAACTTTGGGTTCGATCTAACTGCTGTTTGGAAACGTTTTGTTGTGCTAATAATACTTTTAATTGTTCTTTATTGAAAAGAATTTGTAAGAAAGAATTTGCTACCATAAGTGAAATATCATCTTTCATTTTATCCAATTGGTATTGGCTTGCCACAATCTCTAATCTAGAACGGTACAACTGATTTAAATTTCTTAAGCCATCATAAATGGTAACATTCGAATTTATATTACCGGATAATGTATTGGATGTTGCCGTGACGGCATCAAAAGTTAACGGATTTTGGGTTAGACCAATGCTCCAAGAATAAGATGACGATGCGCTTAAACTTGGTAAAAAATTACCTATGGCATCTTTCTTGTTTATCTCAGAAGTCTTTAGATCTAGGCCTGATTGTTTTACTGAAATATTATTTTCAAGAGCATAAGCCACACATTCTTGTAATGTCCATTTTTTTTGTGAAAAACACAACGCACTTATAAGGAAAACACTAATTATAATGCTATTTTTTGGTTGTTTCATAATCAAATTAGTTATTTCGTCTTCTTTGTTCTTGTTCTTCTTCTCCGTTATCATCTTGAGATGCTTTATTCCAAACTTTAATCTTGTCACCTTTTTTAACGCCTTCAAGAATTTCAACATTAATCCCATCAGACAATCCTATCTTGACATCTTTTTTTTGAAATTTACCTTCTCCTGATTGAATTTCAACAAATGGTTTATCCGTAATTCTATCATATTGAAGCAAAGCTTCCCTAATAGCAAAAACACTGTCTTTACCTTCTAAATCTATCTCGGCATTGGCACTGTACCCAGCTCTAATATTAGTGCCATTATCAATAGCTACATCTGCTTTTATGGTAAACTGAACCGCACCATTCTCTTCAACTCCCTTTGGCGCCACAAATGTTAATTTCCCGGGGAAATTTTTATCTTGGATAGCTCCAAGAATTATTTTAATTTCTTTGCCTTCTTTTAACTTACCAACTTCAGCCTCATCCACTTTGCCTTCAAAAATCATTAGGCTCATATCTGCAATAGTTGCAATGGTGGTTCCATCATTAAACGTATTACTTTCAATAACTTGGTCGCCCTCTCTTACGGGAATCTCTAAAATAGTCCCGTCAATTTGAGCCGTAATACTTGTGTTTGCGCCACTACCACCAGAAATAGAACCTTTTTTAGTTATTTGGTAATCATTCTGTGACTGCGAATAGGTTTCTCTAGCCTGATTAAAACTTAGCTCAATATTCTCAAAATCTTGTTTTGAGATTACGCCTTTCTCAAACAACGCCTTGTTTCTATCATATTGAATTTTAGCATTATCAAAAGCCAATTGAGATGTTTTTATTCTACTTTGTGCTTGAACCAACGTTTGTTCATTAGGTACCACTCGTATAGTTGCTATTAAATCTCCTTTTTTAACAACATCGCCTTCATCTACAAAAATCTCGTCAACAATTCCAGAAATCTGCGGTTTTAATGCCACTTCTTCCTCTGGATTTAATTTCCCTGTGGCTACAGCTTTTGTGCTAATAGTTGTGTAAAAAGGTTCCTCAACTTTAAAATCTTCAACGGTTTTTGAGTTGGAATCCATAAAATACTTGAGCACGATTATTAATAATATGGCTGCAATTAATCCTAAAATAATTTTTACTGTTTTGTTCATTTGGTTGTTCTTATTGTTTTTTAATTTGTCAAATGGTGCTTTTATACATTTAATTTTTAGAAGATATTTTTATAATTGTTTATTCTTCTCTTAATGCTTCGATTGGTTTTATGCGTGTGGCTCTAAATGCGGGAATCAAGCCAATTAATGTTCCTAAAATGACTAATAAAGTAAGGGCAACAAATACAACGGCTATGGATACAGATGCATTGACTATAACGGCCTCATCCCCTTGTCCAAATGCAGAATCCAACCATATTAAAATCCATCCGCCAGAAATAATTCCAGATAATCCCGCTATAAGGGTTAAAAAAACTGCTTCTACGACTATTTGTCTTTTTATTTCAAATGGTGTGGCGCCCAATGCCCTGCGTACGCCAATTTCTTTGGTACGCTCACGCACGGTAATTAATAATATATTTCCAATGGCAAATACGCCCGCTATTAAAGTGGCTACACCTACAAACCATGTTAAGAACTGCATTCCTGTTAAGAAACCTGTTACTCTTGCAAAATCACTACCTAAATTTCTACTCGCCAGACCTCTTTTATCATCGGGATGGATGTTATTCAAATTTTTTAATAAAAGCGTGGCATCCTTTTCTATCTGTTTAATATCATATTCAGGTCTTCCAGTTATCATCATATAAGCAATTTGATCGCCTTG
>Ga0307414_10000155_pt1 | contig 45971 bp, 64 predicted proteins | sample DK1Ometagenome_FD_203804 | JGI IMG/M metagenome (GOLD analysis project Ga0307414, IMG submission 203804) | Maize rhizosphere microbial communities from greenhouse at UC Davis, California, United States - DK15-O-3 | ecosystem: Host-associated > Plants > Roots > Rhizosphere > Soil | place: USA... | reverse complement strand
GGGTACACCCAGTCGGAGATCGCCGATGCACTTGGCGTCCCCGGCTCCACCCTATCAGACGCACTCTCATAGAAGGGAATGTAGATGGCTACAGAAGATGTAATGCTGACAACGATCGACAATCCCTGGAATCCATTCACTCATTGGGATGAATGGCGAGAGTATGATGAATCCTCCGGCTACTATACACTCGCCCTCCTGGGCAGGGTGGTCATCACGTCGGATGAGATGTCAGAAGCTGATCAGGACTTGGCAGTTTCCGATGCGATTGATGAAATTGTAAAGGAAAATGTTTCCGGGGTACATGTCAAAGTCACAGAAAATTCAGAAAGATTCGCAAGAGTCTGATGAACAGTGACGGGGGGAGGGGTCTTCGCAAACGGACCCCCCCTCCTGCATCGCGTGACTCTTCTATATTTCCCCGGGGGGATTTTTCCGGGGGACAAGCTTCAAAAGTGCCTCCAGAAAGTGGGGGCAAATAGGACTAGAAGTCCCTAAAACCCAACTGGAAGGTAGGTGAACACATGGCTAACGCGGCAGTAGTGGATTGTTACGCAACCCTAACTGATGCCTTCGGATCGATCATCGGTCGAACAAGTCCGCATCGTGGCGCAGACTACCGCAGAAGCGCCGGCCAGCCCGTTGTGGCCTATGAAGAGTGCATCGTTACGAACAGTGACATCTATTCTTCATACCTCGGCTACTGCGTGACTGCAACTCGAGTTCGTGACGGTCGCGCAATCGGCTGGGCACACCTTCGAGTCGGAACTCGACCGGCAAACGGTACTCGTCTCTATCCCGGAGACCAGGTCGGTATCGTCGCGGGCTGGGGAGAGAACCCTGGCAGCAGCTGGAGTGGTCCTCACATCCACACGACTGAGGATGACGCCAACGACTGGGAGCACATCTGGGCCGGACAGAACTCTGACCCCGCTCCTGATATTCAGGCGGCCAAGAACGGCACAGCTGGTGGTAGTGGAACGGCGACTCCTGGTCTTGTCAACTACGCATGGTATGGTCTGACCAAAGAGGCGATGCTCGCAGTACAGCAGATGCTCACGGTCCACAAGCTTTACTCGCTCGACGAGGATGGCGTGTTCGGACCAGGCTCAGTCAAGGCCTTCCAGGAGTTCTTCAAGATCCACGGCTTCCTTCCTGGAGACTACGATGCTGACGGCATTCCTCACAACCTCGATCAGGAAGCTCCTTCCGCGTACGGGTTCGCCTGTCAGGACTGGGCAACGGGTTACGGCTATGACGGCAAGCGGGATGGTCTTCCTGCTAACTACACGAGCGAGTTCCTGGTCAAGGCGGCGAATGCGTATAAGGCGCACCTGCTCTCAACCCAGGCTCCGCCTCCCGTAGTCGTTCCTGTTCCTCCGGCAGTTCTTATTCCGGAGTTCCCGCCGGCACCCGAAGGATACTTCTTCCTTCCGGACCTCGGATCCAGTCAGGGCGGCTTTGACTTCCAGGAGTACTTCTCGAAGGGCGGTCGTCACGCGGGTCTCAAGTTCGGTGGCGGCAATGCCAGCGACTCGCCTTATATTGCTCCGCGATACAAGGACCAGTTCGATCGTGCCATGCTCGCTGGAGTCGACAAACTCCTTCACTACTGGTTCAACGGTCGTGAGAACGGTGTGACTCCTGAGAGCAGTGCCGACTTCTTCTTCGCCAACTCGAACTTCCGTCCTGGCCATGTCATGGCGATCGACATCGAGCGAGAAGACGACACCGATACCGATCCGTGGACGGTCGATGAGGCTGTGCGATATGTGCTGCGTTCTCGCGTACACTATCCCGGAGTCAAGGGTCTCTTCTACCTGAGTCTCAGTCTGTACAACGCGTTCGACTGGTCTCCGCTGGAAGATCTCGGCTGGCTTCCGTGGCTTGCTTCGTGGGGCCGCAACAGTGGTGATCCTGAGGCGACGGCTAACCCTGTCGGTGACGAGATCATCTGGCAGTATACCTCCAAGGAGAAGGTTCCCGGCAACTACTCTGGCAGTCCTCGGACTTACGGAGACACCGATGGTAACCTGGCTCGCAATGATCTCTTCGAGGTTCTCGGTTGGGTGGTTCCCACTCAGCCTGATCCCGGAACAGATCCCGAGCCCGAGCCTGAGCCTACCGACTCCGTGTCGAAGGCATTCCTCATCGAGTATCTCGATGCACAGGCACAGCTGAACGCTGAGTTCGCAGCGGGGCTCAAGTAAAACCCATGAGGCCGGTAGTTCCCCCGAACTTCCCCCAACTGCCGGCCTCATGGCTCTACCCTACTACCTAAGTCATCGGAGACCGCTTCATGAAGCACTTTTTCTTGATGCCGGTCCTCATGACTGGCGAATCCGTAGACCCTATTACTGCGATTATTTCGCGTGATTGGGTGAACGTTGGAGGTTGGTCTCTATTCCTAGGCCTCTGCCTACTTATCGTGATCGGAGCATTCCGTGAATGGTGGGTTCCTGGTGGAAGATACCGGAGACTAGAAGATGCAGCAACTAAACAGTCCGATACTCTCGCCACAACGGCGTCAGCTTTGGATAAGCAAGTGACAGCAAACGAAATTGTCAAGCACTTCTTCGAGGAAACAACTCCTAAGCGAAGAGAGGTTGAAACGTAATGAAGAAGCGTTATCGCCTCGAACGACGCGTAGACCCAGAAGAGCTGAACAAGCAGACCGCAGAGATCGATGCGAAACTGAAACGAGAAGCACCGCGAATGCACGCTATCGCGACTTATCTAGAGTGGCGTACTGGTCGAAACGGTTTTGGTACCGATTTCGAATTCACTTTGAGACCTAAGGAGACCTACTGATGGATTTCGAATTCATCAACAACCTTATGGTAGTCACAGGAAGAATTCTCGTTGGATATATTTCCATCGCAATTGTAGTGTTCGTTATCGGGTACTACATCCTGTTCGACCCAAGAGCAACTACTGCCGGTAAGTTCGTATTCCGGTTTATGTTGGCTCTCGTCGGTGTGATCGCGTTGTCGTTTCTTGGAACATTTATTGAACCCTCAAGTCACGAACATTCCCGGTCAATTCCCCCACCGGATGTATTCAGTTGGAGATCATTGCTTCGAATCGTGGTTTACGGCTATCTAGCGTTCGCAATCACTTCGCTTGCGGGTATTCTCGCAGCCTATAAGTGGTGGCCACACCGAATCAAGTCAAAGAGCCTTGATCTCGAGCCACGTAATACTAAAGAATCGTCACGATGATTTACTGTCCGCAGAGTCCTCTAGAAGGACCGCCAGTTCTCAAAACCAAGGGGTTCATCAGCCCTTCTCCTTTCAAGAGGCGCCTGTCTTTTCGGGAAGACGAGCGCAGAGAACTGGCGGTCCCTCCGGAGGACTCTGCGGACACCTAAACTTTTTAAGGAGGTGATTACCATGGTCGCCAAGCGCGAAAACGCTGGAAACAGCAGGCCTCGCCGGCGACCGGCTACCACACCAGAGGCACGCGAACAGCAACTAGGCTCTTTGGCCTTTGATCTTGCTGAGCAACAGCTTGCAGACGGTTCGGCTTCAGCCCAGGTAATCACTTATTTCCTGAAGTCCAATTCTGTTCGGGAGAAACTCGAGCTTGAAAGAGTTAAGCAAGAGAATCTTCTTACACAAGCTAAGATCGCTCAGGCTGGTTCTGCCAACAAGATGGAAATTCTCATGGAGAACGCTATGCGGGCTTTCACGGAGTATAAGGGCAGTTCTTCTGAGGAGGAAGAGTATGACTTCTAGGTCATATCTTGAGCTCTTGGAGTTTAAAACATTCGAGGAGCGATTTGAGTATCTATCTCTTAAAGCTCGTGTCGCAGCGGAAACATTCGGGTTCGAACGATGGATGAATCAGACTTTCTACCGCTCAAAAGAGTGGCGAGATCTTCGTCATCAGATAATTGCTCGAGATGAGGCTTGTGACCTGGCCATAACCGGGTTTGACATTCATGAGCGAGCAATCATCCATCATATCATCCCAATGACAGTTGAGCATTTGGAAGATGGTAATCCTCTTATTACCGATCCCAATAACCTCATCACGACCACGCATAACACGCATAACGCAATCCATTTCGGCGATAAGTCGCTGCTCAGGCTGCCGCTTGTAGAACGACGTCCCGGAGATACAAAGTTGTGGTAACTCAGAAAGGAGGGGTTAATGCCGCAAATCGAAAACAGCATTCTGCACGATATTAAGCAGATGTTGGGGCAAGAGTGGGACGATACCACATACGATCTGGACATCAAGAACCATATCAACATGGTTTTCTTCAACCTGAACCAGATCAACGTCGGCCCTCCTGAGGGTTTCACAATCGACGACGAAAACGCCACGTGGACTACCTATATTGGTGAGAGTAAGAACCTTCACGCGGTCAAGACGTACATCTACATCAAACTCAGGCTTATCTTCGACCCGCCGACCAACGGCTTCCTCGTAACCTCGCTCGAGAAGCAGGCCGACAAGCTGGAGTGGACTCTGATGGTCGAATCTGATCCGCCTCTGGCTACGGAACTGGGAGGAGTGTAATGAGGAATATTGCCGATGAAGTTCTCGCCCAGTTTGGCGTTGAAGTTCCTGGTGAATTCGCACACTACGGCAAAAAGGGCATGAAGTGGGGCGTTATTCGCGAACGAGGCGCCGGCGGACGAGTAACCTCTAAGGTTGTTTCGGACGACCACTCGCGATCTCGTGAGCTCAAGGCTAAGCCTCGTTCGCAGATGTCGAACAAGGAGCTTGAGGATCTCAACAAGCGACTTCAGCTCGAGAAGACCAACAACGAACTGCAGTCTCGTACTGCCCTGCAGAAAATCAAGACTGGGACGGCGATTGCCGGAACAATTCTTGCTGTTGGGGCTACTGCAAACACTGCGATCACCTTTGCGAAGAGTCCTGCTGGTCAAGCGATCATCAAGGCTGTTCGCGATTCGTTCAAGTAATAGAAAGGAGGATTGGCGATGGGTCTATCCAATACGGCGACTCCGAAGTACTACGGGATGTTCCGTGAGAAGGTTCTCAACGGAGAAATTCCAGTAAACGAGATGATCTCGTTGGAGATGAACCGCATTGATGAACTCATCGCCAATCCGAACTTCTTCTACGATGATCGAGCAATCGAAGGATTCATCAAGTACTGCGAAGGTGAGCTCACACTCACTGACGGTAGCGACCTTCGACTTCTAGATACGTTCAAGTTGTGGGCCGAAGCTGCTCTCAGCTGGTTCTACTTCGAAGACCGTACCGTCTACGTCCCTAGCAAGGACAATCACGGCGGACACTACGTCCAGAAGATGGTAAAGACCCGCCTGGTTCGTAAGCAGTACATCATCGTCGCCCGAGGCGGCGCGAAGTCTATGTACGCTTCCTGTATCCAGGCATACTTCCTTAACATCGATCCGTCAACGACGCATCAGGTCACGACCGCGCCGACAATGAAGCAGGCCCAAGAGGTCATTGCTCCGATCAAGACCGCAATCGCTAGGGCGCGTGGACCCCTCTTCAAGTTCTTGACTGAGGGTTCCATTCTCGCGACCAGTGGTTCGAAGATGACTCGCGTTAAGCTTGCGTCAACCAAGAAGGGTATCGAGAACTTCCTCACTAACTCGATCCTTGAAGTCCTGCCGATGAAGATCGACAAACTTCAGGGCTATCGTAGCAAGATCGGAACGGTTGACGAGTGGTTGTCTGGCGACATTCGTGAGGATGTCATCGGTGCGATTGAACAGAGTGCGGCAAAGGGCGGTATCGACGACTACCTGATCATCGCGACGAGCTCTGAGGGAACTGTTCGTAACGGTGTTGGTGACACCATCAAAATGGAACTTACGGACATCCTTCGTGGGGACTATGTTGCGCCGCACTATTCGATCTGGTGGTACCGACTCGATTCAATCGAAGAAGTCGGCATGCCGGACATGTGGCCTAAGGCTCAGCCCAACATCGGCATCACGGTTACGTACGAAACGTATCATCTAGATGTTGAACGAGCTGAAAAGGCGCCTGCTGCTAGGAACGACATCCTTGCCAAGCGCTTTGGCATCCCAATGGAAGGCTACACGTACTTCTTCACGTACGAAGAAACCGAAGTTCACCGGCCTCAAAAGTATTGGCGTATGCTGTGTGCTATGGGCGCAGACCTTTCGCAGGGTGACGACTTCTGTGCGTTCACATTCCTCTTTCCTCTTCGAGGAGAGAAGTTTGGCGTGAAGACGCGAAGCTACATCTCAACGCAAACAATGCAGAAGCTCCCTGCGGCGATGCAGATCAAGTACCAAGACTTCATCAAGGAAGGTAGTCTTCATGTTCTAGAAGGCACCAACCTCGACATGATGGAAGTCTATGACGATCTCGATGCATACATCATTCGTAATGAGTGGGATGTCAGCGCCTTCGGGTATGACCCATACAATGCGAAGGAGTTCGTTACTCGTTGGGAAGCCGAGAACGGTCCATTTGGGATCGAGAAGGTACCTCAGGGAGCTCGAACAGAATCTGTCCCGCTAGGAGAGATCAAGCATCTGACGTCTGATCGTTTGCTCATATTCGACGAGTCCCTAATGGGCTGGGCGTTGGGTAACGCGATCACTCTTGAAGACACCAACGGAAACCGTAAGCTTTACAAGAAGCGACAAGAGCAGAAGATCGACAATGTCGCTGCACTCGTCGACGCATGGGTCGCTTACAAACTCAACAAGGAGGCGTTCGAATGAGCACCGAAGTAGACAATTACCTTGCACACTACGGTGTGGAGGTCGACGACGACGAGATCAAGCACTATGGTAAGAAGGGCATGAAGTGGGGCCATCGGAAAGCCGAGATCGCCACTGCTGCCGGAATGTCTCGACGCGATCGGAAGATGGCCAAGAACAAGGAGATCACACAGGCTCGTGAGCGCCAGCGTATGCGCGGCGTGGAGCTTGAGCGTCAGGCGTTCAAGACCTATTCGGCAAAGGGTCGAGCAGCAGCTGAGGCCGCCGTGCGAAAGTACGACAAGATGGCCGATGACCTGGTGAACAACCCGGATGCCGCGACGGCCGCCAAGATGACGAGTGGTGAGAAGACCGCTGCTGCCGTCAACTGGTCTATCGTCGCCGGTCTCACGGCCGCGACCTGGGCTCTCAGCGCCGCTGCGAAGTCCTGAGCGGATGTCTTCGATATTTGAAAGGAGGTGACTAGTGGGACTCCGTGATCGTCTTCAACACGCATGGAATGCCTTCTCTGGGGGCAACAAAGAAGAGGAGATGGCCGATTATCGAACGTACGGAGCGGCGAGCTTTGGGAATAGGTCCGATCGCTTCCGCTCAACCGTTACGAACGAGAAGTCGATTATTTCCTCCATCTACATGCGTCTTAGCGTCGATGTTGCTCAGATCTATCTCCGGCATGTTCGGAAGGATGGGAATGAGCGGTACATCGAATCGGTTAAGAGTGGTCTGAATGACTGTTTGACGGTTGAGGCCAACCTCGATCAGGCAGGAACAGCATTCCGGCTCGACATGGCTATGACGCTCTTCGACAAGGGCGTTATTGCGATCGTCCCAGTCGAAACGGACAAGAATCCTAACGACACTGGCGGATACGATATTCGACAGCTTCGTGTTGGCGAAATCACAGCTTGGTACCCGAGCTACGTTCGTGTTTCGGTATACAATCAGATGACAGGCGTTCGCGAGGAGCTCATGCTTCCTAAGCGACTGGTCGCCATCGTTGAGAATCCGTTCTATTCTGTGATGAACGAGCCAAACTCGATTCTTCAGAGGATCATTCGGAAGCTTCAGCTTCTGGACGCAGTGGATGAGGCAGCAGGCTCCGGCAAGCTCGACCTCATCATTCAGCTTCCATACACGATCAAGACTGAAACTAAGAGGGAGCAGGCTGAGTCTCGTCGTAATCAGATCGAGACCCAGCTCAAGGGTTCCAAGTACGGAATCGCTTACACCGACGGCACCGAGAAGATTACTCAGCTCAACCGGCCGGCCGAGAACAACATGCTCAAGCAGATCGAGTATCTGATGGGGCAGCTTTACGGTCAGCTTGGTTTGGATGAGACAATCTTCAAGGGTACTGCTGATGAGGCGACGATCTTGAACTATCGAAACCGGACTCTCGAGCCCGTTCTTCGTGCGTTCGCTGAAGCACTATCCCGTTCCTTCCTCACCAAGACGGCGAGGACCCAGGGACAGGTCGTTGACTTCCTCATCGATCCGTTCAAGCTTCTGCCTCTTAGTCAGCTTGCAGAGATTGCTGACAAGCTTCTCCGCAATGAAGTGCTCAGCTCGAATGAGATGCGCGCGATTCTTGGGTTCCGTCCAGTGGACGATCCGAAGGCTGATCAGCTTGTCAATTCTAACATGCCTCAGAAGACAGAGGAACAGAAGGCACTTCCACCTGGAGCGCCTGAAGAACCGATCGTTCTGACGCAGGTTAAGTCGACTACTAAGAATTAGGAGGGAGCCCTTCAAAATGGGAGACCAGCAGCCGGACTTTAGCGGCTGGGCAACGAAGAACGATCTGAAGTGTACAGACGGACGAGTGATTAAGTCGGGTGCCTTCAAGCACATGGACAAGATCACTGTTCCGCTCGTCTGGATGCATCAAGTCAAGGACCCCGAGAACATTCTGGGGCATGCGACTCTCGAAGATCGAGCTTTCGGTGTTTACACGTATGGATTCTTCAATGATTCCGAGCGTGGTCAGCACATGAAGCGGGCCGTTCAGCACAAAGACATCGTTTCTTTGTCGATTTACGCCAACAACCTTACCGAGCGTGCAACTCGGTCTGGTAAAGAGGTGTATCACGGCGACATCAAGGAAGTAAGTCTCGTTACTGCAGGCGCCAACCCTGGTGCTTTCATTGAGAATGTGAACATGGTCCATGGTGACAACATTCACGTTCTCGACGAGGCAATCATCTACACGGGTCTCGAACTCGAGCACTCGGATACATTCGAATTGGAGAATGACATGGCAAACAAGGACAAGGAGACTCTGGAGCACGCAGAGGTCTCTGCCGAGTCGATCAAGGAAGTCTTCGAGGGACTTGACGAGACCGAGAAGGCTGTCGTCTATTTCATGCTCGGCGACGCCGTCGAACGAGCCAAGGCTGAGGCTGGAGCAGCTCCTGCCGCAGAGCACGCAGAGGTCCTCGATCGCGAGGAGTTCCTCGCACACATCAACGACCAGATCAAGGAAGGTTTCGAACACATGACCACGCACAACCTCTTCGAGAAGCAGGGTGAAGTTACCACCGGTACTTCGATGACCCACGCGGACTTCGCCAACCTGATGACCGCGGCCAAGAAGCTCGGTACCTTCAAGGAGGCTGTCGACGCGCTCGTCCACGGTGACATCAGCACCATCGAGCACGCGGCTACCTATGGTATCTCGGACATCGAGATGCTCTTCCCCGACGCCAAGTCGATCGGCGCACCCGAGGTCTACTCGCGTCGCATGGGCTGGGTCCCCAAGGTTCTCGGTGCCACCAAGCACACCCCCTTCGCCAAGGTTAAGTCGATCGTCTTCGACATCACCGAGGACGAGGCTCGTGCCCGTGGTTACATCAAGGGTAACCAGAAGAAGGACGAGGTCGTCAAGCTGATGAAGCGAACGACCGGCCCCACCACGATCTACAAGAAGCAGAAGCTCGATCGTGACGACATCGTCGACATCGACATCACCGACATCAACGTCGTCGCGTGGCTGAAGGCGGAGATCCGCACCATGCTCGAGGAGGAAATCGCCCGTGCGATCCTCTTCGGTGACGGTCGTCTCTCCTCGTCGGAAGACAAGATCAAGGACCCCGAGGGCGCGAACTCCGGTGACGGCATCCGCTCCATCCTCCACGACGCCGACTTCTACTCGATCAAGACGGACCTGCCGGCCAACGTGTCCCCCCGTGACGCGGTCAAGGGCATCATCCGTGCGCGTTCGAAGTACCGTGGTACCGGCAAGCCGACGCTGTTCATCTCGGACAACTTCCTCACCGACATCATGCTCGAAGAGGACAAGTTCGGCCGGCCGCTCTACGAGACCGAGAGCGTCCTCGCGGACAAGCTGCGCGTTTCGGAGATCGTGACCGTCGACATCATCGACGACACGGAGAACCTCTTCGCGATCCTCGTGAACCTCGCCGACTACTCGATCGGTACGAACAAGGGCGGCGAGCTCACCTCGTTCGAGGACTTCGACATCGACTTCAACCAGCACAAGTACCTCATGGAGACTCGTCTCTCGGGTGCGCTGACGAAGCCGTTCTCGGCGATCGTGATCCGTCGTGTTCTTGGTACGCTGGCCGTCCAGGTCAACCCGTCGTTCGATGGTACCACCAACGTGATCACCATCCCCGACGTGACCGGCGTCTACTACACGATCAACGACGTGGTCGTGACGGGCGCTCAGCCGGCCATCACCGGTCCGACCGAGGTCGTGGCCAACGCGGCCGACGGTTACTACCTCGAGCCGAACACCACTCGCGAGTGGGTCTACACGCCGTAAGGTAGGTAGGACATGCGGGTCTCCGGAGTTATCGGCTACGGCATACAGACGAAGATCCGCCCGGGGGTGGTCGACGACGTCATCACAGAAGTTAAATTCCGTGGTGAAATCGCTCGGCCACCCTCGTCTGGCCCCGATGAGTCCTCTGGGAAAGTCAATGACGATCTCAAGGTCGGGGTAACGATCTCCGTCGTAGCCGGCGCATATCACAGTAAGCATGTACATCAAATGCGCTATATTTCGTGGCAAGGTCAACTTTGGAAAGTCGCAAACGTTGACGTCGCCCATCCCAGACTGAGTATTCGGTTGGGAGGATTGTACAATGGCCCCACGCCAGTCCCTGCAGACGCTCCTTGAATCAATTCTTGGGTCTGAAGAAGTATATTTCCAACCAGGCGAAAACATCACTATGAGTTATCCAGCCATTGTCTACAACGTGGACGGGCTGAATACGAAGTGGGCGGACAACCTAGCTTACGACCAAGTCGTTGAGTGGCAAGTAGTCTTTATTTGCCGCGATCCTGACGACGAAACATGGCGTAAAATTGGGCGGCTTCCAAGGTCGTCCATGAACCGAACTGCAGTGGCTGAGAATCTCAATCACTACTACTTCACCCTATACTTCTAGAAAGGAAGTGAAATGACCGAGCTTATGTGGGACAAGGTAGGCGAACGCAAGTACGAAACTGGCGTGGACCACGGCGTCCTGTACCTGCCCGATGCCAATGGCGACTACGTCAACGGCGTGGCATGGAACGGTCTCGTCTCCGTCACGGAGGCCCCGTCTGGTGCAGAGGCATCGCCTCAGTACGCGGACAACATCAAGTACCTGAACCTGGTCTCCGCTGAGGAGTTCGGTGGTACGATCGAGGCGTTCACCTCGCCTGTGGAGTTCGACCAGTGCGATGGCACGGCTCAGCCGTACCCGGGCATCTCTGTCGCTCAGCAGTCGCGAAAGACCTTCGGTCTCTCCTACCGCAACCTCGTCGGTAACGACCTGCAGGGTACGGACTTCGGCGAGAAGATCCACCTCGTGTATGGCGCACTCGCGGCCCCTTCAGAGAAGAACCGCGCAACCGTCAACGACTCGCCTGAGGCAGTCACCTTCAGCTGGGAGTTCACCACGACTCCCGTTCCGGTGCCTGGTCTCAAGCCGTCCGCACACATCACCGCCGACTCGACGCTGGTCAGCGCCGCTGGCTTCGCCGCTCTCAAGCAGGCCCTGTACGGTACCGCCGGCGCAGACCCCCGTCTGCCGCTCCCCGCGGAGGTCTTCGGATTCTTCGAGGGTACCATCACCGTGGCAACCCCGCTGAAGCCGACTCAGGTTGGTGCGGATGTCACCATCCCGACGGTCGCTGGTGTGGTCTACAAGGTGGACGGGGTGGTCGTCTCTGGCACCATCACGATCACCGAGGACATCATCGTCGAGGCACAGCCCGAGGCGGGCTACCAGTTCCCGCCCGCAACCGACACCGACTGGGGCTTCGAGCTTCCGTAAGTCGGCTACTAGAAAGGAGACCAGGGAATGCTCACACTTACAGTTCCAGGAGTCGAGTCATTCGACAACGACACCGAGACGTTCGTCACAACCGACGATGTCATTCTGCACCTCGAGCATTCCCTGGTCTCTCTTTCGAAATGGGAGTCAAAATGGGAGAAACCATTCCTCACAGGCGACTCCAAAACCACCGAGGAAGTGCTTAGCTACTTTCAAGCTATGTCACTCGATGGTGAAATTCCCGAGGAGGTTCTTGTCAGACTTACTGAGGACAACCTTCGCGAGTTCAACCAGTACATCGAATCTAAGATGACTGCTACGTGGTTTCGAGAGATGCCTCAATCACGCTTCGCCAACGCGGAGACTGTTACGGCAGAGATCATCTATCACTGGATAACCGCACTTCAGCTCGACTGGGAATGCCAATACTGGCATCTGAATCGACTGATCACACTCGTTAAGACAATCAATGAAAAGAACAAGGCTGCTTCAGACACTAAGAAGAAGGCTCCGACTAGTAGCGATCTTGCTAATCGTCGCGCCCTTATGGAACGTCGTCGGGCAGAAGCTGGCGGACGTGGGTAGAAAGGACCCCAGACATGACTAAACTTGCCTGGGGTACTCCCGGACAGCGATTCTTTGAAACTGGCGTTGATCGTGGTGTTCTATATCTCCAGGGGCAGAATGGCGTTCCTTGGAATGGCCTCAAAGCTGTAAACGAGGAAGCTAGTGGTGGAGAACCAGTTCCCTACTATCTCGATGGGTACAAGTACCTTAATGTGGCTTCTTCCGAAGAGTTTAAAGCCACACTCGAAGCCTTCTCAAGCCCTCTTGAGTTCGCTCGGTGTGACGGGACGATGGCTCTCCAGAACGGACTCTTCGCGACACAGCAACCGCGTTTGCCATTCAATCTGTCTTATCGCACTCTTGTTGGTAACGATATTCAGAGCACAGATCATGGTTACAAGATTCACATCGTCTACAACGCACTCGCGGCACCTGCGCAGCGAAGTAATCAGACGGTCAGTAATTCGGTGACCCCTCTCAGTTTGAGCTGGTCAATTACGACTACTCCGCCGAAGATGACCGGTCTCAAACCGACTGCACACTTCGTAATCGACTCGAGGCTTACGCCGCTTGGTCTTATGACGCAGATCGAAGATATTCTGTATGGTTCCGCCGATAATGAGCCCAATTTGCCTAGCGCAACAGAGCTCATAGGCATCATGGCTAACTACGTAGAGGCCTTGCTCATTACCGATCTTGGTAATGGCTTCTATCAAGCCGAGGGTGATGCAGTGACGACTCTCTCTGCTACGAATTTCGAGCTCGATCACGTTGCTGTATCCGAGCCGGATCCCAACGGCGAATTCAACATCACTTATTAAGGAGGAGCTATGGCAATAATTGAAAGCTTGATCGCTGACGAGATCATAGCTCGTCTCGCAGGTAAAGTTAGTTCGGAAGAGCTGTCGCTTGCGCTAGCTATGAAGGCCGCACTCGAAAGTCCGGCATTCACGGGCAACCCGACGGCACCTACGCCGGCCACAAGCGACAACGACACGACGATTGCCACCACGGCATTCGTTAAGGCTGCTCTGGCGCTTTTGGTGGATTCATCTCCCGCGACGCTGGACACACTCAATGAGCTGGCGGCCGCACTTGGTGACGACCCCAATTTCGCGACTACTATGACGACGGCTCTTGGGCTTAAGGCGCCTTTGGCTAGCCCGGCATTCACGGGTAATCCCACTGCGCCCACACCCGCCACTAGTGATAACGACACCTCAATAGCAACTACGGCATTTGTTAAAGCCGTAACCGCAGCTATGTCTGCAGTCGTTTCTGTCGTTCCTGGCACCGGTAGCGGTGGTATTGACGTCTGGGCTAATACAGGATGGGGTATGCTCACATTGAGTAGTACTTCCCCGTATGTATATCTCGGCAATCTTGCCGGATGGGAGCATCTGAACGTTAACAGCACCGTTCTTCCGGTCCGTGCGATGACGATGTACCGTGATCTTGGCGGCGGTGCTTTCACCGGCACTCATGAACAACGAGTCTTTGGTGTGAACGACGAAAGTGTTCAGCTCGAAGCAGTTCGTCATCGTCAGTATTTCTCCGGTGCTTGGGGTGCATGGGGTGCGTGGGTTAACGTACCTACAATGGCTACGTCTGAGGACACTCCGAATACAATTATGGCTCGAGACGCTACCGGTCGTGCCGAAGTTGTCGTCCCGTCATCAGCTAACCATGTAGCTAACAAGGGCTATGTTGATGCGCTTTCGTTCCGCGAATACGGATCCGTTGCGTCTCTCGATGGCGTATCGAACACCGAACAGGGAACGTTGATCCTTCCAGATTTCAACATTCTCGGTCTCCCCGGTGTTTCTGCGGCAATCTATGACGAGATGCATGTCCGCACGACTGTTCAGTGGTACGATACAGCTCCTTACGGAGAGTTGGTACAGGAACTTACGGGTGTTATTCAAGGTGACACGCTCACCACTACCTGGGTTCGATCGCGCAAGTATGAGGTCAGTGCGTGGGGAGCCTGGACTCCATGGGCTAAACTTGCGGCTCCAGCCGCTGCGGCAATGCCATATCCGCCAATCACCTCATACGCGAGTGTTTGGTGGGCTGGTCCTGCTCAGAGCGGCGCTCGTCCTATCGGTGTAAATCTTGATATTCGACCGCTAGTTATCGGTCAGCCCGTTAGGCTTACTGGCTTTCGAATTAACGTATCTACCGCAGTAGCTGCTACCACGACTAGCGTAGGTCTTTATGGTACGGCAGCGGATGGAAGTACGCCGCATGGCGGTGCTCTACTGGCAACACTACTTTCAAACGTCGACTGCTCCACGACAGGTGTTAAACAGGCCACAGGTCTCGCGATCGATCTTGAGCCCGGTCTGTACTGGCTTGGGTATTCGGCATCTGGATCTGGGGTTTCAGTTTCCGCCGTTACGAACACAACTGATCCTCTTCAGGGCATGTTTATGCAGCATCGTGAAGGATCGCAGGGTCGCGTTGGTGGTCTTACGGCTCAGCTCAACGTGGCTGGTGTACTTCCTGCGTCGCTGGCTTTGGCTGATACGTGGGATACAAACACCGCAGCTATGTGGTATGGACTTCAGACCGCAGTTATTCCTTAAGGAGGAATATTTGAGTTATCAAGAGTATAATGAAAACGGCGTACTCAAGATCTGGTCGGACGACGAAACTCGTCTGTATCATATTTATGACGATAACGGTGTTGAGATCGGTGAGCCGCGCGCTTTCACTCCGGAAGAAAACACAGTAGCTGATGCTAATGCAGCGCGGGATCTTGCAGAAGCTGAACGCAACGTGCTGAAGGCCGCTGTCAAACTCATTATCACGGACGCTCGAGATGAACGACAGCTTCTTGATGCAGAGTTTACGGTTACCGACGCCACGACAGGCGAGCCAAGACAGGTATCTAACACCGAAATCAAGGATTCTCCAGGAAAGTACATCAAGGCTAATAAACGAGCCAACATGCGAACGCTAGCGGCGTTGATCGATTTGTCAAAACTTATCGGTCTTACGCCTTAGAAGGGAGGTGCTCGACGTGGTACGACTTAATTGGAATGCCGCGGGCGAGCGTATCTATGAGGCCGGGGTCGATCGTGGGGTTTTTTATCCTGCAGTCGGCCCCGGCATCGCATGGAACGGTTTGATCAGTGTGAAGGAAGAACCTTCTGCTGAGCTCTCACCGATATTTGTCGACGGTGTACCTTATAGGTCCCAGAAGACAATCACAAGCTTTGCTGCAGTACTTCAAGCCTACACCTGTCCTCGCGAGTTTGAGGAATACGACGGGAGTTACGGACAGCAGAGAAGGAAAGCGTTTGGTCTATCTTACCGCACACTTGTCGGCAACGATATTACAGCGGATCACGCATACAAGATCCATCTAGTCTACAACGCATTGGCGATGCCAGCGAAAGTGGATAACCGCACCCTCTCAGGTGGACTAGACGCTACGCCTTTTAGCTGGGGGATTAGTACTAAACCAGTACCTATCCCGGGCGCGAAGCCCGCAGCTCATTTGATAATTGACCCTATGATCGCACACCCAGAAGCACTAGTGGCCATTGAAGCCGTGCTTTATGGTTCCGAGAACGGTGAGGCACGCCTTCCCGATATTCCAGATCTGTTGGAGTTGTTCGAACAGCATGCGATTCTCACAATTATCGATCATGCAGATGGAACTTGGACTGCTATTGGTCCAGATGACGTAGTTCAAATGCTGGACGCGACGTCGTTCCAGATTAGCTACCCGACCGCAGTCTACGTCGACGAAGATAGTTACCGGATCTCAACGTTTTAGAAAGGATGCTCATGGCCACCGTTACCGGTCTAACCAAAGAAAGAATGTTGGCCATTGAAGCCGCCTCCGTTGTCGGTGGAACTGTCGATACAAATGGCCATCTTGTTCTTGAGAAGAATGACGGCACGTTTATCGACGCCGGGAACGTCAAGGGAGCTACAGGCGAGGATGGAACTCCAGCGCCGGTCACTACGTTCATTCGAGATCCAACTAACGCTGTCGATATTCCGTCTTCTTTCGGTATGGGACTGACTATCGGTACAGCCGGTTCGGATATGCCGTATACGTTTGCGACGGTCGAAACTGTCTACATGAACATCAATCGTGGTGTTCAGAAAGTAACAGATAAGGAGACCGGACGCGTTATTTGGCGAACTGCAATCAGCGGGGTTTGGTCTGAGTGGAGATACCTCCAAGATCGTGGAACTTCTGCTGAACGCGATGCGATCTACGGAGTTCCGGCTACCGATGCAGAAAAAGTTGCTCTTGCAAACAAAGAAGTACGGTGGCACAACACTCAGTATGGTTGGGATGAGAGTTACTATGCTCCTAGCGGGACGACTGGTCTGACCGTATTGGGGCTTGTGAGTTTCGCCCCTGCTGGTTGGTATCCAATGGGCCCTGGTCCAGAGATCACGCTAGAACCTTCCGCCGTCCATGCGGCTACCGCCGGCGTAACGATCGGTGGCTGGAATGGCTATATGCGTCGAAGGGGTGGTGCTAGTTGGTTCTCTGTTCCTACTGATCTTGGTGTTCGCATCATGGTCGCTGGGCATTATGATCTTTCATGGTGGACAATCCAGCAAGCTGGTTCAGGCAATGCCGATTATCATACGCGCCTTATCGATGCTGCGGGAACACCGACGAACTGGATGAGTAACGTCGCGGGCACGTCTCTAAGTTCGACGCTGCTAACACGAACCGGGGCTCTTTACCATAGCGTTCTAGTACGTCCGGGCAACAATTTCAGAGTAGTGTGTCTGAGTGGTGCACTAAACATCCATAATGTTACTGGCGGAACTACAGATCCGTCAGCTCGAGGACAAATGCACGTCCGATACGTGAGGCCGCCACTAGTTAGCTCATAAGAAGGGGGCATCATGATCACATTCGAATCAACTGGCGATTTCAAGAATACAGATCGCTTCTTGAAGAGAGTGTCGACTGATGTCGTTCGATCCGCACTTCGTACCGCAGCCCAGAGGGGCGTCCAGGCACTCGCGTCGGCTACACCAACCGACTCGGGTCTTACGGGCGCCTCCTGGGGGTATGAGATCCGGATCACCAAAGGCTCATCTACCATCACCTGGACGAACTCCAATACGGTGAACGGTGTTAACGTCGCTATCATTCTCCAGCTGGGGCATGGTACGGGAACCGGCGGATGGGTCGCCGGGCGGAACTACATTAACCCCGCGATTCAACCCATCTTTGACCAAATAGCCGAAGACGTATGGAAGGTGGTGACTACTGCATGAGCAGCAAGGTAGACGATCGTATCGTCAACATGAAGTTCAACAATGCCCAGTTCGAAAAGGGTGTTGCTGACACCTCGAGTTCGCTCGAGAAGCTCAAGAAGGGTCTCACCTTCGCGGGCATCGGTAAAGGCATCGGCGATGTTGCGGCATCCATCAAGAACCTTTCACTCGACGGGCTTGCCAATGGCGTAGCGAACATCGCGAGCAAGTTCACCTCGCTGTCTGTCATCGGTGTTACCGCTCTGGCCAACATTGCCAACAAGGCTGTAGATGTTGGTATTCAACTTGCCAAGTCCCTGACGATCGATCCGATCAAGGCTGGACTTGATGAGTACGAGCTCAAAATGGGATCTATTCAGACGATCCTGGCGAACACTTCTCGATACGGAACCGAGCTCCCTGAAGTTACATCTAATCTTGAAGAGCTGAACGCATACGCCGACAAGACGATCTATAACTTCGGCGCCATGACCAAGAACATTGGTCTGTTCACGAACGCTGGAATCCGAATCGAAGATGCTACATCGATGATTAAGGGTTTCTCTAACGCGGCTGCTGCTTCTGGCACATCCGCTGAGGGTGCTGCTGGCGCTGCGTACCAGCTTTCGCAGGCTCTCTCTACGGGAACCATTCGCCTCATGGACTGGCGCTCGCTCACCAACGTGGGTATGGGCAACAAGAACATGCAGACGGGCATCATCGAGATTGCTGATGCGATGGGAACGCTCGATGCGGCTTCTATCACTTCGCAGGAAGTTGCTGCTGACTTCAATGGGTCGCTTGAGAAGAACTGGCTGTCGGCAGACGTCATGTCTAGTTACCTCAAGGTTATGGCCGAGGACAACTATGAGTCCGCTAAGGCGATGGCTCTGTCTATCGGTCTTTCCGAGCAGCAGGCCGATGTCATGGCGAAGCAGGCAGTTACTGCTAACGAGGCAGCGACGAAGGTTCGTACTTGGACACAGCTGGTCGGCACCATGCAGGAAGCTGTTGGTTCGGGTTGGTCTGAGACCTTCGACATTCTCATTGGTGACTTCGATCAGGCAACAGAATTGTGGACTAACGTCAACAATGTTCTTGGTGGTATCGTCGGCAAGATGAGTGACGCTCGCAACGATCTCCTCGAGGCCTGGGCTGCTGGTGGTGGGCGAGACTCGCTTATTTCCTCGGTAGCAAATGCTTGGAAGGCTGCAGTAGCGATCATCACGCCGATTAAGGAGGCATTCCAAGAGATATTCCCGCCCATGACGGCGGCTAGACTGATCGAGATCACTAAGGGCATCGAGAAGTTTACAAAGTCACTCATGCCCTCAGAGAAGACGATCGCGAATATCAAGAGTACGGCTAAGGGCTTCTTTGCCGTTCTCGATATTGGTTGGATGATTCTCCAGCAGATCGTTGGGGTATTCGGTCGTTTGCTTGGGGCAGTTGCTCCGGCTGGTGATAGCATTCTCGATATTACCGGTAACGTCGGTGATTTCCTGGTTAAGGTTCGAGACGCGATTAAGAACGGCGACGGGCTCGCAAAGACGTTCAAGTTCATCGGAGATGTTCTTCAGAAGCCGATCGATCTACTCAAGCAGCTTGGTGCCGCGACTCTCGATTTCGTCAAGGTGGAGAGCTGGGCTGAAGCCTGGGACAATGTTGGTAAGGCGCTTAAGAAGGTTGGGGATTTCCTTGCTCCTGTATGGGAGTGGCTTGTCGGATTCTTTGCTAACGCGAAGACCGTTATTGGAGATTTCTTCAAGACGCTGGACTTCAACGTCCTCGTCGGCCTTCTGAACTTTGGCGCTCTCGCCGGCATTGGTGTTCTGTTGAAGAAGTTCATTGATGGAATCATGAACATGTTTGGCGGAAAGGGTGGTGACGGTCTTCTCGATAAGATCAAGGGTGTCTTCGGTGCAATTACCGACACGTTTGGTGAGATGCAGAACACTCTTAAGTCGGCACAGCTGGTCGGCATTGCGATCGCTATCGGGATCATCACGGCCTCGGTAGTAGCACTGTCGTTTGTCGACACGGGAAAGCTCTTCACGGTTCTCGGTGCGATGTCGATCATGTTCATCCAACTCTCGGCTATGCTCCTGGCTATCGACAAGCTGACTAAGACTGTCAGTGCTCCGAAACTCATCGGTGTCGGTATCGCTCTGGGGCTCCTTGCTGGCGCAATGCTGATCATGTCAACGGCAGTTCTTGTCATGTCCACAATGGACTGGAACGAACTCGCTCGAGGCTTGACTGGTATGGCTGTTGGTCTCGGCGTTCTTGTCGGCGCGACTCAGTTGCTCGGCAAGGCACCGGCGAAGATGGTTATTGCAGCTGCTGGTATCACGATTCTGTCCACGGCGATGCTCATTATGGCGGGCGCACTTTCGATTGTGGCCAACCTTAGCTGGGAAGAGATCACAAGAGGTCTCGTTGGTCTTGGTGGCGCTCTAGCCATCGTGATCATAGCGGCGAGGACTGCTGGGGATAGTGTTCAGGGTGCAGCAGCAATGCTTATCATCTCGAACTCCCTTATGATCCTTGGTGCCGCACTCATGGTAATGGCTAAGATGAACTGGGACGAAGTCATGCGAGCACTGGCAACCCTTGCCGGCTCCATGCTCGTTATGGCGCTCGGTGTCAAGATGATCGAGGGATCCATCCGTGGAGCCTTCGCTATGGTCATCATCAGTGGCGCCCTGCTCCTCCTGTCCGCCGCCTTCCAACAGTTCGCTAAGTTGAGCTGGGACGAAATTGGCCGGGTGATGGTGGTTATGGCCGGCGGCCTGCTCATCCTTGCCGGGGCCATGGCCCTAATGGGCATCCCGATCGTTCTGCTCGGCGCCATCGGTATCGTTGCTGCTTCGGCGGCCATGATGATGCTGGCCCCTGCTCTACTCCTCCTGGGGACCATGAGTTGGGACGCTATCGGTCGAGGTTTGACCGTTCTGGCAGGTGCCTTGGCAATTCTGGCGGTAGGCGGCGTGCTTCTGTTGCCAGCTATTCCTGCGTTCCTGGCTCTCGGTGGTGCAATCGCACTTATCGGGCTTGGGGCAATGATGGCTGGCGTCGGTATGCTCGCATTCTCAGTGGGCTTCATCGCTCTTGCTGGGGCTGCTGCAATCGGTTCAGAAGCAATCAAAATGGCACTAATGACCCTCATCGGTCTGATTCCTGCAGCCATGGCAGCATTTGCACAGGGCATCATCGACTTCGCGTTGGTGATTGCACAGGGCGGTGTTGAGTTTACAGCGGCAATGGTGACTCTTCTTAACTCGCTCATCGATGCTATCGCCGAAGTAGGCCCTAAGGTTATCGACACCTTGTGGAACCTGCTAATGCAAATGGCAACGAAGCTGGAAGAGAACGTTCCTATTCTTGTCGAAAAGGGTGGAAACCTGATTATCGGCGTTCTGAACGGAATGGAGTCCAAGGTTCCGGGCATTGCTCGGGCGGGAACCAACCTCATGATCGCCCTCATGCGGGCAATCGCTAATGAGGTTCCGCGTCTCGCCGATGAAGGCGCTAAGGCTATTATCAAGCTGGTCAACGGCATTGCTACTGCTGTGGATAACAACGCCGCGGCTATGGGTGCTGCTGGTGGACGACTTGCTGCCGCCATTGTCCGAGGTATGGTCAATGGTATCGGAGCCGGTGTTGGTGAAATCATCAGCGCGGCGAAGAACATGGCACAGAGTGCACTCAACGCAGCCAAGAACCTTCTGGGGATTCGTTCCCCGTCAAGGAAGTTCTTCGAGGTTGGTGGGTTCTCATCTAGCGGTCTGGCCAAGGGTCTTATCGCATCCGTTGGTGTCGTCACTCAGGCCGGTAAGTATGTGGGTCAGAGTGCGTTGACGGCGACCAAGAAGGCGATGGCAAACATCTCTTCTGCGGTAGCCAACGATATGAGCATGAATCCGACCATCCGACCGGTCCTGGATCTGTCTGCAATTCGAAAGGATGCCACGCTTATTAGTGGTCTCCTCACTCCGCCCGCCCTCACGCTCGAGAAGAGTGTTGCGTATGCATCTCAGGCTCAAATGTCTGGGTTCGAAGCGCAAGAGTCGGCGAACCAGGTGGAATATGAGCGCTGGGCAGAAAGCCGTGGTGGCGACGTCTACTTCAGCCAAACCAACAACTCGCCGAAGGCTCTGTCCAACGCCGAGATCTACCGTAAGACAAACAACCAGCTGTCTGTAGCCAAGAAGGAGTTGACAACAACCGATGCTTAACAAAGTCGAAGCACGTACCGATCAGGGCGTACTGCTGTCGCTCCCGTTTGACGATATTTCAGGCGGCTATCTGGTACAAGGCATCGACGGACTGGACCCCGTCCCGGCGAACATTGTCTCATCGAGCTTTGCGCGCCTGGACGGGGAACAGTACCAGTCTGCCCGTCGGGAGAAGAGGAATCTTATCCTGAAGTTGGGTCTTGAACCGGATTACACAACTCAAAACGTAAGGGAACTCCGAAACAACCTGTACCGCTTCTTCATGCCTAGGCAGAACAGCAACTTCAGGTTTTACACGGATGACTTCCCGACAGTGGATATTTCAGGTCGAGTGGAAACATTCGACTGTCCGCTGTTCGTAAAGGAACCTGTGGCCACCATTTCGGTACTCTGCTTTGATCCGGATTTCTACGAGCCGGTTCAGATAGAGATTTCCGGCGCTACTACCGCGGGTACGCTTATGGGGACGATCGAATACTCTGGGACTGTCGACACTGGCATTGTCTTTAGTATGGTTGTCGATCGCCCCCTTACCACCTTCACAATCTATCATCAGCCGGCAGGCGAGCAGGTTCGCACTCTCGTAGTTGTGGGTAACTTCGTCGCTGGCGATGTTGTCGAGATCTCAACAGTTCCCGGCAATAAGTACGCAACCCTCACTCGAGGTAGCGTCATCTCGTCCATTCTCTATACGGTTTCGCCATATTCGGACTGGACGCATCTTCAACCGGGGACCAATGACCTCCGCGTATATGCGGAAGGAGCAGCAATCCCCTATACCATTCGGTACACAAACAAGCATGGAGGTCTTTGATGGAGGTGTATATTCTTGACGATCAGCTTCGTAGAACCACGGTCATTGATCGTTACGAATCCTGCATCTGGACCGAGCGTTACACCGGCTACGGTGATTTCCAGCTTGTAATCCATTCAACCCCTCAGACTCGCAGTCAGTTGATAAAGGGGGCGCGTCTCGCGTCAAACAACTCCAAAAGAGTCATGACAATTGAGAACGCGCAGAATAAGGAAGACTCCGAGGGCCGGTCGCTGCTAACCGTATCCGGCCGGTCCTTGGAGGGTACCGAACTAGAAAGTCGTGTCGTACGACCTAATCTAAACGGTCTTGATTCGACTCCAAACTTCGTTATTCCGGCGGCTCTTCCTGCCGATTCGCTACGTGTCCTATTCGACTACATCATGGTGACTGGTGCACTCGATCCTGCTGACATTCTTCCGATGTATCAAACGGGGAGTCTATATTCAGTAAACACGATCGCCGAACCAGATGTCCCGGTCGTACTCTCGATTCCGCCGATGACTTTGTATCAAGCTCTGAAAGAAACCTGCGAAGCTTATGGTCTTGGCTTCCGTCTTTATCGAGGACCGGATACGTCAAAGCTCTACTTCAACATCTACACGGGCGACGATCGTACATCAACCCAGACAACTATGCCGGCGGTTATTTTCTCGCCGGATCTTGAGAACCTCACAAACATGTCGGAGTTCAGTTCCATTGAGCTCTACAAAAATGTCGCCCTTGTGGTGTCTAAGTTCGGTTCTCGTTGGGTGTATGCGGATGCGGATGCAGTCACGGCTACTGGTTTTAAACGTAAAGTGGTCGTCGTCGCAGCTAACGATATTGATACGCCCGCTGGTGTGGACCTTGATGCGGAACTCGAACAGCGAGGTAAGGAAGAACTCAGTAAGTACAAACCCCTCCAGGCTATTGACGGCGAGCTTCCTACGAACAGTAAGTATCGATACGGAATCGACTACGAACTCGGCGATATTGTTGAGATGCGAAACGATGACGGTCTCACGAACCGAATGCGCGTTACAGAACAAATCTTCGTTGATGACGCAGAGGGTGAGCGGTCATATCCAACACTTGCAGTCGACATCTTCATCACGCCTGGTACGTGGTTTGCCTGGGATGCCTCTGGCGTCTGGGATTCTGCACTTGGTACATGGGACGAACAACTAGAATGATAAGGAGGAACAATGGCTATTGGTGATGACGCAGCTGCAGCCGGATATCCTCTCGTCCCAAATACGGGCGAAGAAGGTAAAGTTAGATACGGCGCACGCGAAATCAATAGAACTCGTGATATTATCGCGCAGGTCAAGGCGCTTATTCTCGCGATCTGGCCTGTGTCTCGAGGTGGAACTGGTTCTGGGACCAAGGCCGGTGCTCGTACGAATCTTGGATTCACGTCGAGTACTTCGGTGCCTGCCAACACTGTTGGTGAAGACGGCGATATCCACTTTAAGACGCTGTAGGTGACCCGTGACTGATTATGTAGTCGGGATCAACAACAGCGTCGGTGGCGAGATGATGATTCGGGATACCGGCTGGTCAGTCGAATTCTGGATCAAATCGGGTAACTCAGACTCGTGGGACGGTAACCTTGGATGGGACGGTATCGTTAATGGCGTTTACGTTAGCGGTTCGTTTTACTATGGCCTTCCGGGTGGCGTATGGCGCCAAATCGGTGGGTGGAATGTAAGTACATCGCAAGAAGTGCACTTCAATAAGACTACAAACTCTGGATCAAACGGTCTTGGTTATAGTAGTCGTACGGAGATGAAAGTCTGGATTCAACGTTCGACCGTTCCACCTGCGCCGTCACAAGTTCAGTTCTCATTGATCACTCACGATACTGTTCGTACGGCATTCAACGGCCAGGGAGACGGTGGTTCTGCCATTCTTGAGTGGCAGCTTGCTTTCGGAACCAATGGCGGCGCACAAACAGGTGCTGGTAACAGTCTATATAGCTCCGGTGGAACTAATAACCTAACAGGGCTCAAGCCCGGCCAGTATTATGCTGCTTGGGCCAGAGGTCGTAACGCAAACGGATGGGGAGCTTGGTCTCCCGGAAACTCGTTCTACACACTCGGTGGCGCATTCGTAAAGGTCGCTGGCGTTCAGAAGAATGCTATACCTTACGTAAAGGTCGGTGGTATTTGGGTGCGAGCAATACCATACGTCAAAGTCGCTGGCGTGTGGAAGACAACAAGAACATAATAAGGAGAAAAATGCCTGATGCAAACGGTAAGCCGCTGCGTGCGGACCTGAACACCCCGAACCCGGTTCTCAGCAACCGTACGTACGACATCGTCAAGGACGGTGTGACGATCGCCTTCCCGGCAGCTGTCACCCTGTACGCCGGCCTCGCGGTCCTCTGGGGATGGCCTAACTCGACCGAGATCGTCGCTTCTGCTGGTCTGTTCGGCACCTTCGCCGGCGTCCTGCTCAAGATCGCCTCCAAGCGGTACGAGAAGCTTCCGGTCCAGTACGATGGACAGCTGATCGCCAACGACCCCGATCCGGAGAACGAGACCTACCGTCTCTCATTCGACACTGGTCTGGCCGAGATGGCCGAGCAGAACGAGGTCCGCCTCAAGGTGGTCGACCTCCTCCCTCCCGAGCTCCGCCACTAAGTCGCAACAAAAACAAGGCTTATAGTGAGAACTCTTGAAAGGAGACCCCATGCTTAAGAAAGCCCAGGACGACAACCCCCGCCTCGACAAGGCCATTGAAGAACTCGAAAACGCCATCATCGCTGGCGATCCCGAAACCGAACGATACACCAAGATGGTGTCCAGTCTCGATCTGCTCTACAAGCTTCGTAGCGGCCACAAGCCCTCGAAGACGGAGCTGAAAGACTGGATCCCCGTCATTGGTAGTATCGGAGGAATCCTCGTGATCGTCATCTTTGAGGCATTCGGGTACGCTTTGGTCTCGAAGAGCGTCGGGTTCGTGTCCAAGCTGAAGAGCTGAACGAAACCTCACTAGAACCTTCAAAATAGGAGTGGCCTGTATTGACTTAACCGTCGTACAGGCCATTCCTGTTTTTTTCAAAGGTTTTGTTTTTCGCGAGGCAAAAAATCCCCCGGCGGAGTTGTTCGGAATAAGTTCGCACAAAGAACACACCTTATGATGAGAACCATCTCTTGAAAGGAGATCATCATGGATGACAACCGCATCAAAGGATTGATTACGATCATCGGAGTCGGCATCATCGCTTACACAATCGGCTACCACAACGGAACACGTTCGGTAGTACGAGAGTGGTCAGCGAATGTCGGACCCGACTTCGCAACATACCTCGCAGCGAAAGATACCATCCAAAAGATCATCAAGCCAGACGACGACTCACCCAAATGAAGATTGGGCCTACGGGCCCTTTCTTTTTTCGCACGAAAAACCGACCTTATAGTGAAACCCTCTTGAAAGGAGAACTATCATGGATAAGTTCAAGCAACGCTTCAAGGAAGACCCCGCCTTCGCTCTCGCAGTGATCGTCATCGGTACCACAGTCGGTACTGCTGCGCTCAACGCGATCGCGAAGAACGTGACTGCCGCTGCGTACGCGTATCGTGCATCCAAGATCTAACCAACAAGACCCACAAAAGGGATTGGACCTAAACAGGCCCTTTCTCTTTTGTCCTTTCGCGTAATTTACAGGGCATATGATGAGAACCCCTCTTACTGAAAGGAACACCGCAATGTTCAAGAATCGCAAGCTCGAAGTCCGCCTCGTTAAGGACAACGACAACACGAACACCACTGCGGCGACCGAAGAAGAGCCCAAGCTCGACGCACTTGACTACGCCCTCATCGCTGAGGAAGCAGCCACGCGCCTCGGGAAGAAGCTCCTCATCGCCGCCGTCGTGACCGTCGTGACCGTCGCTGTCGTTAGCGTGCTGGCCAATGCTGCTGACACCGCACTGCAGAACTCCATCAACCACGAGTAACTACAAGTTTATAGCCCCTAACACGGGCTATATTCTTTGCCGATTGGGGCGCCATGAACCCAGTTCACGAGTTTCGATACGAGTCAGCTACGTGTAAGTTGACGATATCTCCGGGCAACAATGCTGACCTTACCCACGTCTATTCGAAAATACGTGGTCAGGGGCATGCTACGGCACTTCTAACGCAAGTAATGGAGTTCGTTGACAAAAATGACCTCCAGGTGTATTTGACTGTTAGAAGCTACGGTAGCCCGATTCAGACCATATTGTCAAACGAACAATTGGTTCGATTTTACTCGAAATTCGGTTTTGTCGACCAAGGATATGGGCCAGCCATCAATGCTTTGATGATTCGACCTCGCACAAAAAACACACCTTATAGTGAAAGGGAAGACTAGAAATAGCCTTCACCGCTGCCAGCTCGCAGCGCCTTTCCTTTAATGCCTCGAGACCATTTCCCGCAAGGGATTCTGGAACTAGGCATTCAATTTATGTCCTCTTGAAAGGAGAACACATGAAGCACCTCAAACCTCGCGATATTCTCGAGACGATCCTCTTCCTCCTCTGCTTCATCGCAATCTTCGGCCTCGCCGGCCACCTTGAGACGGCACCAATGGCTGTCGTCATGTGGATGGGCGGCGGCATGGGCATCGTTCTCTGGGTCGCATATTTCATCATCGTCGCACAGCAGCGCAAGGCAGAAGTCAACCGTCAGACCCTCTGGATGGCGGTCAATGGGTACTGGGTCGCACAGGACGGCAGTGGTCGTAAGTTCCCCATGCAGAAGACCACGCAACCCCTATTCGATCAGGACCAGAAAGAAGCATCATGAGCATCGAAGCATTCATCAACCGCACTCAGGAGACCATCAAAGACAACGCTCCTACCATCCTTGCCGGCCTCGCAGTTGGGGGTGTGGTTGGCACGGGTCTTCTCGCACACAAGGCGGGACGTGTCTACCAGCAGGACCTCATTGAGGCTACGCATATCATCGATCCGAACGACCGAGTCCTCACGGGTAAGGAGAAGTTCGAGCTTGGATGGAAGCGCCACGTTCCCGTCCTCATTCTCGGTGGCGTCACAGTCACATGCATCATCGCCAGCACAGCTATCGGAAACCGTCGCAACACGGCTCTCATGAGCATGATCGCGGTCGGCGAGACGGCGTTCCGTGAGTACCGCGACAAGGTCGAGACGGTTGTTGGTAAGCCCAAGGCTTCGAAGGTCGTGGAAGAGCTCGCCAAGGACAAGGTCGAGGCGACCCCCATCGGCGAAGGCAACGAGATCGTGTTCCTTGGAGATGACAAGGTCATTTTCTTCGACACGCTGACTTCTCGTTATTTCTCGAGCACTCGTTTGGACGTCGAGCGCGCTGAGATCGAGATCAACCGTCAGATCCTCGGGGATATGTACGTGTCAGAGAACGAGTGGTACGACAAGCTCGGTCTCGATCGTGTGGCCCAGGGAGACGACATCGGATGGAACATCGATCGCCCTCTCGAGGTCGAGTTCTCCGCCACAGTCAAGAACGACAAGCCGGTCTTCGCACTGTCGTACCGGCACGCCCCGATGCCTGGATTTCACAAGTTCCGCTAAGGTCAGTAAGTGTAAATGCGGGTGTTGGGACCGTCCCGATGCCACCCCAATGGCCCTCCTGAGTGACGATATTCAGGAGGGCTATGAAGGGGATCCCTGTATGTAAAGAAAGGTAAGACAATGCTACTCGCAATCCCGGACGAAACAGCTGAAGAACGAAGCGCCCGCATCGACGATATTCTCAAGAAGAATTCGTTCCGGGGAGTATGCATCTCTTGCAACGAAGATATTCGTGGCGACGAGCCGATGCTGGAGACGATCCACGGTCTCTATCACGATTCACCCAAGACTTGCGTCGAGGGTCGCCCCGGATACGAGTAACACACGCATAAAAAACAGGCCCTATAGTGACACCCGTCACACACTCTTGAAAGGAAACCATCATGGCCAACAAGCTCATCACCGCCCTCAAGGAGAACAAGAACGACGTTCGCAAGAAGGTCATCATCGCAACAGCCGTCACGGTTGGCGTCATCGCCACCGCCGTCGTGCTGTCCAAGATGAAGGACCAGACCGAGAACGTTCTCCTGATCACCACCGAGGCCGGCGAAGCAATCGCCGATGCCACCATCGAGTAATCGGATCAACTGAAGGAAGCTTCTGTACACTAACACGTGCAGAGGCTTCCTTCTTTTTCTTTGAGGACGTCATGGCTCTTACTGATGAACAACTTCGAGAAGCTGCCGATATCTTCGAGAAGACAATGAACGAGAAAGCTGACCCCGAAGCCGAAACTTGGGACCCGCGATTTGTCGGATACGACATTCCGTTCACAATGCAAGAACTGGCCGAAGCCATAATCACTGAAAGGTGAATCTGATGAGCAAGCGCCATGGAGGTGGCATTTTTCTTCTAGATGCCATCCTTCTAGTACTCACCTTCGGTCTGTGGTTTTTCGTGATCCTTATTCGAGATTCACGCCACTAATTCTCTTGAAAGGAGAAACTACCATGCTTACCAAGATCCTCTCGCACCGCTCCACGGCATTCACCCCGATGCTCATCCTCGCCGTTCTCTTCATGCTCGCCTTCCTCCTCTCGGGATGCGCTGTCACTCCGAAGGCCGAGGCAGTCGACCCCCAGGCTTCCCAGGCAGCTGCTCCGGCGCCGGCCCCCGACACGCTCGAGCCGCCCGCTGAGGAAGATAACGGCGTCCTTGCATTCGGCGAGACCGTCACCTGGGACAACAACGTCAGTCTCTCGGTCTCTGTGCCTGCTCCCTACACGCCGACTGAGTACGCTGCCGGCACTGTCGAAGGCCAGTCGGTCGTCGCGTTCGAGTTCGTTCTGACCAACAACTCCGGTGAGAACTACGAGCCCTTCGTCTACGGTACCGCAACTTCGGGTGGCGTCGAGGCTCCCGGCGTGTTCGACACTTCCAACGGCATGAGCCTCCCTCCGACGACCGTTCTTCTCGACGGCCAGACGATCAAGTGGACTCAGGCGTTCTCCGTTGCCGACCCCGCCAACATCACCATGCAGGTCTCGGCCGGCTTCGAGTATGACGACGCCATCTACACCAACGCCCAGTAAGGCAATTGCCGAGGACGACTTCGCCATCGTTCTCGACAGGGAGCGTCGGTTCATCGTGGATTCCGGAACATATTCGGACATGGTGAGCCGCGCTTCCACCTACAACGAAATCTATCAATCAACCGCCTATACAGCACAGCGCTGGATCACAGGCCGAATCTGGTAAGGGATATTCACATGGCAACTGCAGCACGTAAGGCCCGTAAGCGCGCCGGTATCAAGTTCGAGAAGCCGGCCAAGGTCGGTACGCCCATCATGGAGCGCGCTGAGTTCTGGGCTCCCGTTCCCGGTGCTCCCAGCACGAAGTTCGCCGGCAGCCATCGTCCCCGTTCGGAGAAGAAGCGCGAGAAGATGCTCAAGCTCCGTTTCGCCATCTCCTGACCTCATATTCCACTAACAATCAACAAGGAGAGCTAAATGCTCAAGCAGACCATCTCGTACACCGACTTCAACGGAACCGACCGCACCGAAGACCTCTACTTCAACCTCACGGAGTTCGAACTCGTCGAGATCCAGACCGAATCGGTCAACGGAATCCAGGAGGACATGAAGCAGGCCGTGGCCGACAAGGACCTTCGCCGGTTGCTCGACTTCATCAAGATGCTCGTTCACAAGTCGTACGGCATCAAGTCGGCCGATGGACGGCACTTCGAGAAGTCGCCTGAGATCCTTCAGAAGTTCGTCAACTCGGCTCTCTACAGCGATCTCCTGCTTCACCTCTTCCAGGAGGAAGGTGCTCGTGCCGAGAAGTTCATCACGGGCCTCATGCCCAAGGACCTTCTCGCTCGTGCCATCGCTCAGTCGCAGGGTGACGGCAGCGTTCCCTCGACCTACAAGCCGGACGCTCGAGAGATGAACGCGCGGTTCCTCGCCGAGCAGAACATCCCGTCGCCGACCTTCGAGGGTACCTTCAATGAGGGTGCTCCCATCGGTTCAGCTCCTGCGGTGGAGTTCCAGGCGCCGCCTCCCGCTCCGGAGCAGCCTCCTGTGGCTGTCGCCCCGCAGTACACGGAGCAGGTCGAGGAAGCTCGCTCGCAGCCTCACCAGGGCTACACGGTTCCCGCACAGCCCTTCCGGGTCAAGGAGACGCCTCTGGATCAGACTGCCGATGAGCGTGCGGAGTTCGAAGCTTGGAAGCTGTCTCAGCAGGCCAAGCTCCAGGAATAGGAAGGTACTTCATCCAAGGTTGTACCTTCTGAAACAACTGTAAGCACAAGCAACGGCCCTGTCACGGCCGGATTGACTTGCAGCCGTAGGGGATCAAGTGGAATGATCCGAGTCGGCACATAATTTAATAGCGCAGGGGGCGGCGACGTCCTTTATTTGTAGGGGTGGAATTCGCGAGCCACTTAAAGACCCCGCACCTGAAAACACCTACACCCTTAAGGATCCAGAGTTCGAGTCTCTGGCTGCGCACCAAATCGATATTCTCTTGAAAGGGGAACAACAACATGCTTTTGATCGCAGTGGTATGTGTCATAGCAATAATGGTGATATTCGTGTTTGCTCGACCCGCGACGATCCATGACGCGCATCGTAGCAGCGGTCGGTATGTCGTTGTCAATCAGTACACTGGAAATCCCGCAATGCATGGGAGACACTTTCGAACTGAAAAAGCGGCGATTCGAGCGCTTCGGAGATATTTCTGGCTCGATCGACTGTTCCATCGGAATTCATTCCTGTTCTGGGATTCCGACGCATTCGTGGTGTGTAAACTCCTATAACCACATAATTTCTCTTGAAAGGGAAACCTGATGACTGTTTCAAATACGGATTTGGACAAGGCGCAGACCTTCGGTCGTCTGGTGGCCCAGAAAGATGACCGAGAAGCCTTCGAGTCGGCAGCCGAGTACATGGCTGTGTGTTATTTGGAGGAGGGCAACTTCATGCGGCTGTGGATGTGGTTCGAAGAAGGAGCACGCAACTACGCCGATGGGATGTACCATCTGGAATCAATTCAGAGGCGCTTGCGAGAGCGTGTCAAGGAATTGATCGCCTAAGACGCGCCTACTATTAGTAGGTAGCAACCCGCAAGATTGTTTGGTCCTCGTATCGGCGAACTGCAGCGAGCCCCGAATGGACCTGAGCGGGTATTTCCTGAGTACAATAGCACAATACCTCAGGGGTAAGACATGTAGCTCAGTTTGGCAGAGCGCGTATGATCGACGAGGTCGTGGGTTCAAATCCCACCATGTCTACTAGGCCCACCATCCGTGTCCGTAAGGCGCGAGAAATAAGCGGTTACGACTGCCGACGCGGTGCGTGTAATCCCGTGAATAGATGGTGGGTCCTAAGTTGGGGCAGCTAGGTAAGCCCAAATCCTGACCGCTAAACACGGAGGGATAGAAATAAACTAGCACCGAGCCGGAGGTAATGTAGTAGCCAGTCCCGGACAAAACGACTGGTGACGAAAAATAATGTCCCGGGCAAGGACGCGAAAAGGCCCAACATATGATACACCCCTGACGATCGTGGGAAGACTCCTCGAAGCGGTACAACACGATCAGACGGAACCCGGGGAGGGTGGATAGCCCCCGCAAAGTGCACTCTCCCCGGGTCACACAAAGGAGAAAAACTGATGAACGAACTTCTCCAGCGTTATTTGGACAGAGCCGCCAAGTTCAACAAGAACCTGCACGTCGCCACAATCCAGATGCCGCGAGAGCCCACGGTCACTCCCTTCGAGAAGATCATCGATGTTCCGTCGACAGTCTGGGACAACCCTCAGTATGGTGATATCGAGCAACTAATCGAATATCTTCGTACTGCGAATCGAATTCCGGACTCGGCAACGATCGAGGTCGCCTTCGAAGGAAACTCCAGAGAATTCCGGATGCGATTCAATTGGTGGGAGGTGGTTATTCTCACAGGTCGACACGGTCCGCAGTACGCATAAAAAACGGGCCTTATAGTGAGAACCAAACCATCTCTCTTGAAAGGAACAACCATGCTCATCGCACTCGTCCCGACCATCGCTTCGATCGTCGTCTCGACCTCCGCCGGTGTTGCCATCGACTCTGCTGTCAAGATGATCGTCCCCCTCGGTATCAAGGCCCTTCCGGCCTTCGGTATCAAGGTGGGTACGGCCATCGCTGGCGGCCTGATCGGTGCCAAGATCGCGTCCATCGTCGAGAAGAACATCACCGAAGTGATTGCCATCACGCAGTCCGTCGACGCACAGGAAGACTCCCCCGAAAAGGAAGACAACTGATGCTCTAGGGAGGCCACTTAACCGTGGCTTTCCTTTTTTGCCCCCTCAGTACAAAGGAATAAGGTAATGGCCGAAGAAGACAAGAAGCCGAAGACCGACTACGGAAGCAACAGTTCGAAGTCGAAGAACGAGTCCTCGGGAACCCCCGAACGACCCAAGATCCAGCAGATCGCATCCGGTAAGGCCCGGAAGAAGTCCGTTGGTAGCAAGTTCAAGGAGACCTTCGTGGGCGACAGTGCCGAATCCGTTGGTCAGTACGTACTCTTCGACATCGTTATTCCCCGCGTAAAGGATCTTCTCTTCGAAACCTTTGTGGGTGGATTCGAGCGAACGCTCTTCGGTACGTCAGCACGCAGTTCAAGGGCCCGAGGCAGCCAGCTCACGGGTAAAACGAACTACAAGGGCATTTCCGAGAGGGCGGTTGAACGGAATGAGCGCGAGATCAGTGCTCGTGGCCGTGCCAATCACGACTTCGGAGAGATCCTTATCCCGACTCGTGGCGAAGCTGAGCAGGTACTCGATACGCTTCTCGCTCTCGTCGATGAGTACGAGTCGGCAACCGTCGCAGACCTTTACGGCGCCGTGGGCATTACAGCTGAGCACACGGACCTGAAGTTCGGATGGACCGATCTCTCAGCAGCACGAATCAGTCCTGCGCGGGGCGGTGGATATCTCCTCGAGATGCCCCGTTCGGAAGCGCTCTAGAAACTACAGAAATAAGGAGAAAACTGATGAACATCAGCCCCAGTACACAGCAAGCGTTCAGTAAGGCCCTTCTTCAGGTCCAGAAGCACGCTCCGACGATCCTCACCACTCTCGGTGTGGCAAGCGTCGTCACGGCCGGCGTTCTCGCAGCCAAGAACACCCTCAAGCTCGAGGAGACCCTTGACGAAGGTCAGGACCGTCTTCGCTGGACCAACGAGCAGATCGCAGAAGGTGAAGCTCCCGAGCGGGCTCGAACGGCTGTCTATATCCGCAATGCGGTCGAGGTCAGCAAGCTCTACATCCTTCCGGCGACCCTCATGGCAGGTGGAGTGCTCTGCATCCTGAGCTCGCAGAACATCCTCAACAAGCGGAATGCGGCTCTCGCAGCGGCATACAACGGTCTGGCAGCCTCGTATGAGGCATACCGCGACCGTGTCCGTGAGGAGTATGGCGAGGAGAAGGAGCGCGATATCTACCTCGGAGAGCGCACGGAGACCATCGAGAACGGCGAAGGCAAGAAGATCAAGCGGAAGGTTCCCGTCGAAGGGGAGCACGTCGGAAGCCCTTACCGCTTCGTGTACAACAGCGAGAACGAGAACTGGACTGGGTTCCATGACGAGAACCTCTTCCGTCTTCAGGTCGCTCAGAACATGTACAACGACACCCTTCGCCGGAACGGTCACGTCTTCCTGCGAGACGTCCTCAACACGCTCGGCATCAAGGACACGCCGGCATCGGTGGTCACTGGGTGGATCTACGACCCGGAGAACCCCAAGCACAAGGGGGACAACTTCATCGAGTTCAACATCCGTGACTACCAGGCGGAGTACGGCTATATCCTGCTGGACTTCAACGTCGACGGAACCATCTTCGACAAGATCTAATCACACCCGGCCGGCCTGCGATATCCGAACGTAGGCCGGCCCCAATGGGAGAACCATGACCGCCAAGAGTCGTGTCCGCAAAATCCAGAAGAAACTAAGGAGAACCGCTGATGTCAATCCCCAACCCGGCAGCCCTCGCGAAGCGTCTGACCGAGCAGAAGAAGCTCGAGATGCAGAAGGCCGAGCTGTCGCAATCGCTCTCGATGGAACAGCGCGTCTTCAATCCGTCTCGCTCGTCCGTGAAGGGGAAGGGACGGGATACATCATCGAAGTCGGAGAGAACTACGAGCGAGCCCTCGAATTCAAGCACGGCACAGCCCACCTCTTCGAAGAAGCCCTTCGAAAGGAAGCCACACCTGACGCAGCGCCTCTCTCAGAACGAGGAGCTTCGGAACCTTCGAGCGAGCCTTCCTTCTTCGAGCAGCTCCACGAAGTCGAAGCGATCGTAGCGGACGCAAACAGAACTGCCCACCTCGTCTACTTTGAAGAGGAAGTAAACGGGCAACCGACTCACATCGGATCAAAGGACTGCTACTGCGGTCAGGAACTCCATCACTGGAAGGATCTAGGAGAAAACTGATGAACAAGAACATTGTGGTTACGGCTGTCGTCTCGGCAGTCACAGGGAGTGTCCTCGGTGGCGTACTGACCTATGCGACCGTGAATCGTGCCCTTCGCACTCGCTACGAGGACTGGGCCAACTCGGAGATCGACGACGTCAAGCGACGTTATGCGCTTCTTCGCAAGGATGACGGTGACCTGTCCATCCTCGAGATGGCAAAGAACCCGTCCCCCGAGGTGCAGGCAGCTGTCGACAAGGGCAAGCGGATCATCGAGCAGATGGGATATTCCCCCGAGGAGAACGCCCCGACGAAGGGCGAAGGGCTCAGCATCTTCGATCGCGAGGACGTCATCGATCTCAACCCGTCACAGGACGAGGAAGAGGATGAGGACGAGTCGGACGACGAAGATATTCACGATGGTTATAAGGTCATCGAGGGGCAGCCCTACAAGATCACCGAAGCTGCATACTTCGAGAATGAGCCGGAGTACACTCTGGACACACTCACGTACTACGAGATCGACGACACGCTGTGTGACGAGTCCAACTCGCAGATCGAACGAGTCGAAGAGACCATCGGTGAACGACACCTGCACATGTTCCACAAGGACGTGCAGGGCAAGGGCAAGACGTCCCTCTACATCAGGAACGACGACCACCAGACTCTGTATGAGGTTATCCTGGTGAACAGTTCCTTCGCTGCCGTCGTCTTGGGCATGGACGAGGAAACCTTGGGGCTCAGGGCACCTAAGGAACGACCGCGACGGATGCGAGATGGCGACTAATGTCGGCACTCTGGATGACGCATACTTCGAATGGCTTTACAGCCAAGTTGCGCCGCTAAAGAACCGAAACCCGGAACGTAGCTACTGGAAACTACTCAGGAAGCTATACACAACGGAGTTTTACTGGTTCGTACCAAATGACGATAACCGATTGGAGGACGGGAAAGAGCTTCGGCTTGAGTTCCTGTCCTCCTCTCGGCGTCACTTTGCTGACCCGTATGGACTATGGCGTGATCTTGAGTGCAGTATGCTTGAGATGCTCATCGCGCTTGCTAGGATGGCGGAGTTTGAATCTTCACGGTCTTCCATCGAATGGTTCTGGCGGTTCTTGCACAATCTAGAGCTGGACAAGTACTCAGACCTCATCTACGAAATCTCCATTGAAGAGGAGGTGGAAGAGGTGTGCGACCGAGTTTGCAGTAGACGATATTCGTATGACGGAGAAGGAGGCCTCTTCCCTCTTCAGCATGCGACGTGTGATCAGAGAGAAGTCGAGTTGTGGTACCAGTTGTCATCGTACCTTCTCGAAGGGCACTACGTAGATACAAAACCACGTTGGTAATGGAAAGGGGGTGTAATGGAGCAGCTGAAGGACGTACCAGATACTTTTAAGAGTCAGAAGACTCTTGATTTCTTTAAGATCAAGGAGAGGGAATCCGCACAAAAGAAGAATGTTCTGGAGGTATATCCAGACTTCCATGTCGGCAGGTCTAAGGACCTAATGGTTCGTGCGAAGAACTTCTACGCGATCTGGGATGAAGACAAGGGTCTTTGGTCGTCTGACGAGTTTGATGTACAAAGGCTCGTCGATGAGGCGATTCGAAACTATCAGGTTCAAACGCCTGGTATCTTCGATATTCGAAAGAAGTATCTAGCAGACTTCTCCAGTAACAGTTGGCTCCAGTTCCGTAACTACGTGGGTCACTTGTCCGACAATTATCATCAGTTGGACAGTCGCTTGACCTTCAAAAACACGGAGGTCAAGAAGGAGGATTACGTTAGTCGTCGTCTTCCTTATGACCTTGCCGAGGGCGATATTTCGGCATGGGATGAGCTTGTCGGTACCTTGTACAACGTGGAGAATCGGGCGAAACTCGAATGGGCTATTGGGGCGATCGTTGCCGGTGATAGCAAATCCATCCAGAAGTTCCTGGTTCTTTATGGTTCGCAGGGTACCGGCAAGTCCACCATCCTGAACGTTATTCAGTGGATGTTCGAAGAATACTGGACTGCGTTCATCGCTAAGGAACTGACGAGCGCGAACAATGCGTTTGCTCTCGAAGCATTTAAGACGAATCCGCTTATCGCTATCGATCATGATGGTGACTTGAGCAAGATCGCGGATAACTCTAAGCTGAACGCTCTGGTGGCTCACGAGCCTATGGAGATCAACGAGAAGAACAAGCCGAAGTATATGATGCGCTTCATCGCCATGATGTTCATCGGTTCTAACTCCCCCGTCAAGATCACGGACAGTCGTTCGGGTCTTATTCGTCGTCTGATCGACGTCCATCCGACTGGTGACACTCTCCCCCCGAGGAAGTACCAGGCGCTGATGAGTCAGATCAAGTTCGAGCTCGGAGCGATCGCGTGGCACTGTCACGAGGTATATCTCGCAATGGGTAAGGACTATTACTCGGGTTACAAGCCCGTAGAGATGATGCTTCAGACGGACGTGTTCTTTAACTTCATCGAGGCGCACTACGACCTCTTCGAGGATCAGGGTGGTGTAACACTCAACCAAGCCTTTGAACTGTACAAGCGGTTCATTGAGGACACTGGCGTGGAGTACAAGATGCCGAGGCACAAGCTTCGGGATGAGTTGGCGAACTACTTCGAACACTTTGAGGATCGAGCTGTTATCGGCGACACACGAGTGCGAAGCTGGTATTCGGGCTTCAAGGCAGACAAGTTCAAGACTACGACGGGTAAGAAGACTGAGCAGCACATGTTCAGCCTTGTGATGGAAGAGACCGAGTCGATATTTGACAAGGAATTCGCCAAGCACCCAGCCCAGTACGCCGTGGAAGACAAGGACACAGGCAACACCAAACCCCGATATTTCTGGGACGATTCAGTTCGTCTCGACAAGAATGGTAAGGAGTTCACCCCAAAGCCCTCCCAGATTGTGTCCACGAAGCTCTCGGAGATCGACACCTCGAAAGAGCACTACGTAAAGGTTCCCGTTAACCATATCGTGATCGACTTCGACCTGAAGGATGCAAATGGAGAAAAGTCAGTCGAGCGTAACCTTGAGGTCGCTTCTTCATGGCCGTCGACTTACGCCGAATTTAGCAAGTCCGGTGGAGGGATCCATCTTCACTACAACTACAAGGGAGACGTTGACGAGCTCGCCCGAGTCTTCGATGACGGAATCGAAGTCAAGGTCTACACAGGAAATAGTGCACTTCGCCGAAGACTCTCTCGGTGTAACGCTGTTGCCGTGGCAGATCTCGTGCCTGGACAACTACCTCTCAGGGAGAAAACTATGATGAATGAGCAGGTGATCAACGACGAGAAGCATCTCCGTGCGTTGATCAATAAGGCCCTTCGAAAGGAGGTGCACCCGGGCACCAAGTCGAATGTGGACTATATTCACCACGTTCTCGAAGAGGCATACAAGTCAGGACAGAGTTATAACGTCACTGATCTGCGTCAGCGAATTCTCAACTTCGCGGCCAAGAGTTCGAACCAGTCGTTGACTGCTATCAAGCAGGTTCAGACGATGAAATTCGCTTCTGAGGACGTGCTGGATTCGATCAAGACGGGCGAAATCCCTGAGTCGTTCAAGACCCAGAAGTCTCTGGATGCCGATCGCGAGGTCATATTCGACGTTGAGGTGTTCCCGAACCTCTTCGTAGTCTGCTGGAAGTACAAGGGTGCTCCTGAGGAATCGATCGTTTCGATGGTCAACCCGTCGGCGCAGGAGATTGAGAAGCTGATGGGCATGAAGCTCGTTGGGTTCTTCAATCGCCAGTACGACAACCATATCCTCTATGGTGCCTACATCGGGTACAACAACAAGCAGTTGTACGATCTCAGTCAGAAGTTGGTTACCGGCGTTGTTGGTGCGAAGTTCGGCCATGCATACAACATCTCGTACACCGATATTTACGACTTCGCGGCAACCAAGATGTCGCTCAAGAAGTGGGAGATCGAACTGGGTATCCATCACATGGAGCTCGGTATCCCCTGGGATGAGGAAGTTCCTCCGGAGCTCGTGGCCAAGGTCGTGGAGTACTGTAAGAATGATGTGCAGGCTACCGACGTGGTGCGTAACCATCTTGAAGCCGACTTCATCGCTCGTCAGATTCTGGCGGACCTCTCCGGTCTGTCCATGAACGCGACAACTCAGCAGCATACCGCGAAGATCGTATTTGGCGATGACCGCAACCCGCAGGCATCGTTCAAGTACACGCCGTTGGCAGACGAGTTCGATGGGTACGAGTTCAAGTACAATCCTGACAAGAAGGCGATGGAGAGTACTTATCGTGGCGAGATCACCGGTGAAGGTGGTTACGTTCACGCCGAACCGGGATATTACGAGGATGTTGTGGTGCTTGACGTGGAATCCATGCACCCGACGTCAATCGAGGTCCTCAATCTCTTCGGAGACTACACGGGGAACTTCTCGGATATCAAGGCCGTGCGTGTCGCGATCAAGAACAAGAGGTTCGACGAAGCGAAGCAGATGTTGGGTGGAAAGCTCGCCAAGTATCTGAACGATCCTGCTCAGGCAAAGGCACTGTCCTACGCACTCAAGATCGTGATTAACATCGTCTATGGTCTGACCTCTGCGAAGTTCGATAACGCATTCCGCGATCCGAAGAACATCGACAACATTGTGGCGAAGCGCGGAGCTTTGTTCATGATCGAGTTGAAGCACGCGGTTCAGGAGAAGGGCTTCACGGTTGTCCACATCAAGACGGACTCGATCAAGATCCCGGGGGCAACTCAGGAGATCATCGATTTCGTCAAGTGGTTCGGGCAGCAGTACGGCTATAACTTCGTTCACGAGGAGACGTTCTCCAAGTTCTGTCTGGTCAATGACGCGGTCTATATTGCGCAGATCGGGTGGCACGCAGAGGACGAGGACAAGGTCGGGACCTGGGAGGCTACTGGCGCTCAGTTCCAACACCCCTACGTCTACAAGAAGCTGTTCTCGAAGGAGAAGATTACCTTCAAGGATAAGTGCGAGACGAAGACGGTCCAGAAGGGCGCGATGTACATCGACTATGAGGGTCTTGACGACACTCCGATGGCGCTTATTTCTCAGCTCGACCTGAACGAGAACTTCAAGAGGTTCGTCGGTAAGGCCGGGCAGTTCTGTCCGATCCCCGCGGCTGATGGTGGTGGTGCTCTCGTCCGCAAGGTCGATGACAAGTATCACCTGGTTCAGGGAACGAAGGGATATACCTGGCTTGAGTCTGAGATGGTTCAGACGCTGGGTAAGGAGCGAGAGATCGACAACACGTACTTCAACAAGTTGTGTGATGAAGCCATCGTGAAGATCTCACAGTACGTCGACTTCGATCAGTTCGTGGGCGAAGAAGCACTTCAACTAGCAGCATAGAGACACTGCCGACCAAACCTTGATATTTGTCAAGTAGTGGTTGGTAAGACTCTCTAACACAAAGGAAATCATGGCAAAGCGTCGCGACATCAAGCCTGATCAGGTCTACATCCCCATCTTCATCCCGACGGAGGATGGTGTGAACGGCGACCTCGTACTGGGGAAGGCGTCCATTCGCAGTGGTACTCTCATCGTCGAGTTCAACAACAAGCTGCCGGCGGTCGCTATCCAGCATCGCATCGAGCGTGGAGGAATCGTTGGTCTGACCTTCGTAATCCCCGAGGAAGAGGCGGCAGAAGCTCGAGCAGCCGAGGAAGAGCGCAAGAACGCCGAGATGACCCCTCTCGACAAGGATATTCGAGACATCGAGATCCTTCGCGACGGGGAAATCACTCCCGAAGACATCATCGAGTAAGGAGAAGTACATGGCAGAACAGTACGAAGCACCAAAGCCGGCCAACGAGCGAGAGTCGGTATATCTGTACCGTGTCGACCCGGAGTCTCATCTCCCGGTAGTTATCGGTAAGGTCTTCATCGACACCAAGGGTGATGCCTGGGTACGCATCAACGCTGAAGATCTGGCAGCAGGCATTGGTGTTGAGAACATCGATGGGGTCGCTCTCATGACAAGGGCTGACTTCCAAGCACAAGAACCTCGATGAGCGATACGGCGTTCACGCCCGAGCAAATCGAACGCATATCCAAGTCACTCGACGAATTCCAAGCAGCACTGACTAAGTTCGCGAAAGACGTGACCGAAGTCGTAATCGAAGTATCAGCCCAGTTGGCTGATCTGAACAAGGAGAAAATCTGATGGCACAGCAGGACAAGCTTCCCGTAGTCACCCTTCGCAACGCGGAGATCCTTCCCGGCGCATGGCGTGACTTCTCCGGCGAGGGACGCTACGGAGAGAACGGCAAGAAGCGCACGTTCAACATCAAGCTTCCGACAGACGTCGCTCTGGCGATGATTGCGGATGGCTTCAACGTCAAGGAGCTCCAGCCTCTCGAGGAGGGAGACGAGACCTCCTACCGAATCACGGTGGCAGTTTCGTACGCGATCCGTCCTCCGCAGGTCTGGCTCGTCGCCGGCGGTCAGCGCACGCTCCTGGATGAGGGCTCGATCAACATCCTCGACTATGCCACCATCGAGAAGGCATCCATCGCGATCAACCCGTCGCGTTGGGAGTCGGCAACCGGCTCGGGCATCAAGGCATATCTCCACAAGGCCGTCATCTACCTGGTGGAGGACGAGCTGGACGAGGACCTGCGCGATATCCCGATCGCCGGTGGTGGCGGAGCTCACGTCGCTCAGGATGCGGACCTCGACTGATGGAGATCGCATATCTGCTCACGGGCGGTGGACTGGTCCTCATCGGGATGATCTTCGGCGCTGCCGTATCGTCGCACGGAACGAAGGAGAAGGCAACAGATGAGTAGTGTTACCGTAGAAGTTAACGGGGTTTGGAAGGAAGCAATTCCAATTCCGTTGTACTCATATAGCGGCCTTGTTTGTCCTGACTGTCAGAAGTTCTTCTTGACCAAGAAGGGCTACGAGAACCATTACGAAAAGAAGCATATCGAAGAAGAGTCCAACCTCGTTGCACACGCACGACGTGAGCTCGAGGCACTCGGCAATGGTCCAGAGATCGACGATCATGTCATCGCGATGGTGAAGATCTTCGCTTCGGCGGGTCACTCGGGAAGTTCGGCTTTCTACACCATCGAGCTGCTACAGAAGTTGCTGTCCTTCCAGAACCTCACTCCTCTGACGGACGATCCGGAAGACTGGATATTCGTCGCGGAAGAGGTCTGGGGATCACCGGGAGGCATTTGGCAGAACCGTCGTAACGGCGAGGCTTTCTCCAACGACGGCGGCAAGACATACTATCTTCTGTCCGAGGGTGGTAACGACAAGCACCGCGAACCGCTCCACACGAGCGTCGAACACAAGAAGGAGCAGTAATGGCAATTCGTACGAAGAAATACACGTTCACCGACGGTCACGGCTACAAGCGAGTCGTTCGTGGCGTACGAATCACCGAGAAGAACATCGTCGACATCGTCAACTACATCACTCGTCGAGGTGGTGCGGCTACGGGACACTTGACGATTCCCGGAAAGAACAAGAAGAACCGTCCTGGCCGTATCCGTCTTCGTCAGCTGAACTTCGGTGAGAACTGGGGAAAGCGCGACTGGCGAGTGGCAAATGTTGGTGACGCGATCATCGTGCATGACGCCAACAAGGAATTCTCGCAGATCGGCTTCGACGTCGAGTTCGAACGCGTCAAGGCGGTCGACTTTGAGCGAGACTTCGCCGAGGTCAAGTAACACAGCAGTGGAGCCACCGGCAGGTATAAGGGCATATTCCCTAAACGTGCTGCCGAACAGCAAGGCGGGTGACGTTGAAGACGTGACTATAGACAGTACTGCGAACGGTTGAGCAAGTGAACTAGGCAGAAATTCTATGGGTGAGTTGAATACTGAGGACTGTAGCTTGTTGGTGTTTAAGAACGAGGCGACGCTACGCGCCTACTCCACAGTGCCAGAGTCCTAGCTTAGATGGCGTGTAACCAGCGCAGGGAGGATTAGCTAGGGACCTTAGGGATGGTCTGGTGCCGAAAGGCACAGTGGTTCGTATCCACCACGGCACACTTCCCAGCTATACATCATTTCCTTTCAGATGGGTTCTCAAACTTGATGTATGGCTGGCGTCGACCGAGCGACGTTAAATAGAGCTTAGGCTCGGTGCGGATAGAAGAGAGTTTTGCAAAGGCGGCTTACTCTTCAACGACCAGTGCCATGAATGGGCGTCTTCTATCATGAGCGGTGTGGTAATCACCGAACGGCTATTACCTTTAGCGGGGTAATCAGTTAGGGAGTTAAAAATTACCATCAGGTATATATATGCGCATTATGCGTGATAAGGACTCTTACCGGAGTCACGAAGTCAAAGAGTGCGGTAACACTCCCCAGTCTATTGCAAGGCTGGCACCTGATTACGGAGGGACTCTCGCTAATCGTTGCGGGAGTCCCTCCACCTTTTTATTTCTGCCACTCATTTGTCCAAGGAGCACCATGGGAAACAAAGAAATCAACACGACCAAGCGATGGACCAACTTCTGTCGCGCAAAGGCCAAGGACGGTCGAGTGTGTAAGCTCTATTCGCCTCACCCGGATGGTCACATGGCGAAGAACGACCTCGAGAAGGATCGGTGGCAGGATGGTGAGTAGTGATGAGATTCCGGCAATCGAACGTATTGCTTGGGTCGTATCCGACAACTTCAAGGAAGATATAGGCGGGTTCGCCTTCGGAAGATCAGACTATGAGGAAATGATGCCGTTGTTCGGTATCGAGGACTTCAAATCTGACTTCGAGAACTACGCCAAAGAACTCGGTAAAGATCTCACCATCACTGTTGAGGTTGGCGCATTGAATGTGTGGGTCAGCTGGAAACCGAAGGACGCAGATGGACGATGAAGTATGGGCTGGGATTGAGGACTTCCCCGACTATGCCGTGAGCACCTACGGCAAAGTGATGAACGTGCACACCAATGCACTTCTTCGTCCTCGAAACAACAGCTATGGATATACCCGTGTGGCGCTGCGTAAGGATGGTAAGACGCACGATATTTATGTGCATCATCTTGTCGCAAAAGCATTCATCACTGGGTATCACGAAGGTGTACAGATTCGGCATGTACACGACAACAGCAATAACCACGTTACGAATCTTCGTTTCAGACGTGGCGTAAGGCTCGGTACTCTAGCCCGTAACCCCCGAAAGGCCAGAACAAGACGCGTAAAAATTGTAGAGACGAACATGGTATTTCTTTCAGTAGAAAGCTGTGCTCGTTACATCAGCGGAGACATTAGCTCGATCTATCGAGTATTGCGGGGTGAGCGCATATCCCACAAAGGTTTTACTTTCGAGTACCACTATGAGGAGCAGTAATGGAGTTGGAAGAGGTTTGGGTCACGGTTGATGGCCTGGAGCGCTATGCGGTTAGTAGTTTCGGACGAGTAATCAATCAAGAACGTGGCAACGAACTGACTCCGTCTCCCGACGCAAACGGATATATGCGTGTGGGTTTGTCTCGGATGGGTAAGACCCACAACGTTTACGTCCATCGTCTCGTAGCATTTGCATTTTTCCTGAACTACAAACCAGGGATCGAGGTGAAGCACAGGAACGAGAACAAGAACGACAACAGCGTCCTGAATTTGACGCTCGGAGGATGCTGTAGGAGAGGGGCTGATGAACGACTGTGAGTGGTGGGGAAAGAAGCATAAGTTCAAGTTCGACTATGCTACGGATCATTTTCTTCTAGGAAACCTGTATTTTCACTGTGAACACTGCGCCACAAGAGTGATCGTAGATCGGCTATATTTCTATCTCACGTTAAGGCCCGAAAATGTGAGGCGACGTAATGGCTATTAGTCTGTATCCACACCAGACGGATGCAATACAGAAGATGCACAACGGTTCCATTCTGACTGGTGATGTTGGTACAGGTAAGTCGATCACGGCTCTGGCATATTTCTACATCAAGGTGTGTGGGGGTATTCCGAAGCTCAAGGAATCAGAGTATCGACGGATGAAGAATCCGATGGATCTCTATATTATCACCACGGCCAAGAAGCGGAATGAGAAGGAATGGGAAGCGGATGCCATACACTTTAACCTCGGTCCGATCCCAGATCCTAACGGAGTTACAGTCCATGTCGACTCCTGGAACAACCTCGCAAAGTACGAAGATGTGGAGAACGCTTTCTTCATATTCGACGAGCAACGCTTGGTTGGGTCTGGCGCATGGAGTAAGGGCTTTCTCAAGATCGCGAAGAAGAACCAATGGATCATCCTGTCTGCCACGCCCGGGGATATTTGGATGGACTACGTTCCCGTTTTCATTGGTAATGGGTTCTACAAGAATCGTACCGAGTTCATCAAGCGACATGTGGTCTACTCAAGGTTTTCCAAGTTTCCTAAGGTGGAAAGGTACCTTGAGATTCCACAGCTCGAGGGGCTACGGAAAAAGATTCTTGTCGACATGCCTTACGAGCGCCATACAATCCGCAAGACAGAAACGATCAACGTAGAGTTCAATCAAGAGCTCTTCGACAAGGCGTTTGTAGATCGATGGCACGTCTATGAGGATCGACCAGTCAAGGATATTGCCGAGCTGTACCAACTCCTCCGCAAGATTGTAAACTCAGATCCCGCTCGTTTGGGTGCGATCATGATGCTGCTCGAAAAGCATCCTCGACTGATTGTGTACTACAGCTTCAACTATGAGCTGGATATTCTCAGGACCCTTGGCGAC
>Ga0307414_10000154_pt1 | contig 46312 bp, 53 predicted proteins | sample DK1Ometagenome_FD_203804 | JGI IMG/M metagenome (GOLD analysis project Ga0307414, IMG submission 203804) | Maize rhizosphere microbial communities from greenhouse at UC Davis, California, United States - DK15-O-3 | ecosystem: Host-associated > Plants > Roots > Rhizosphere > Soil | place: USA... | reverse complement strand
CACGCAGATTTTATTGCCGAGCACGGTGTCATCCGGAGCCTGCAGGGTCTCGCATCCGCCAGCCTGCGGGTTGCCTGCAGCGTTGCAGTGGAACTCGACGCCGATGGGGTGCTTGCGCGCCTTCGCCGCAGCGTCACGCAGCGGCAGGTTCTGCGTGGACTTGCCGTCCAACTCGTGCGGCACGCCGTACTGCGTCAGGTAGAACGACACCATGTTGCGGAACTCTACCGCTATGTCCGCCTCGCGCACGCCGTTGGCCACTGCGCCAGGATCGACATCGCTGTGGCCTGCCGAAACGAATATGCTTTTCATGCTCACCTCTTGAACGGCTGAGTGCGGTCGCCCGCAAGGTAAATCTCGACGCGATCCTGACGTTCGTCGAGCTTGCTGGTCTTGTCTTCCATTCGCTGCGAAACATCCTTGACGCGGCCGTCGAATATCTCCTGGTCGCGGATGTAAAGGAAGCATATCAGCACGATGAGCAGGCCGATTACTGTTCCGGCACCGGCTCCCATCCATAGGATCCGGTTGCTCCTGTCGGAAGCCGACTTGATCTCGGTGCGTCGATCCTTGTCGGCGTTCCACAGGCGCGCAAGGGACTCTGCGTGCGCAGCCGTGTCGTATCTCACCTGGCTGAAGCCATGCAGCGCGTCGGATACGGATCCGATCTTCGCATCCAGCTGCGCTATCGCAATGCGATTGGCTTCAGCTTGAACCCCCTGGTCTCGCTGCATGGACTGCATTGTAGTACTCAGGGTCGCAAGGTGCATAGCAACCTGCATCGGATCGGTGACATCAATCTTGTTTTGCGATCCAGGCATGGCGATGTCCATCATGGATTGAGGTTTATGGTCGCGGTGAATGCGGCCCAGGTCGACGGATAAACGTCCATGAACACGTTGCCGTCAGCCTTCAGTCGCATCTGCGAGAACGCGCCATTGCCACAAGCGGAGAAGAAGCGCTCTTTTGCAGGCCTGAACGGGACCGGGATCTGGAACACGTTGGTCGCCGCTATTCCTCCTGAGCATACGCCTTCAAGCGTGAGGATGCCGTCTCCAGTCACCTTCCAGCGCGCGTTCCCGTAAACCGGAACGTTGTGGTTGATCCAGGAGTTGACCAGCGCCGCATCCTTCTCCAGGTGGCCGACACAGGTCACGCTCCACGAAGCGGTTCCAGGCGTCGGGGTGAATATGAAGCGGCCAGAAGTGGCGCGCAGCGTGGCGACGGTGCCAACGACAGTGGCCAACGGAGTCTGGCTGATGAACACGGTGCCAGGCGGCGACTGGATCAGCACGCCGGTATCCTCGGCGGCGGTGATCGCCACCTCGAACGGCATGCCTTGCAGGTAGTTGGCCACCTTGATCGTGTTGACGTAGGTCTGGTTGGCCTGAACCAGGCGGTGACGCCCGTCGAGCTTGTAGTCGGCAGCGACCAGGCTTGTCAGGTTCGCGCTCGGAGACAGCGGCTTTGATTTCACGTCGAACAGGTAGTGTGGAAACGCGCTCGCGTTCTCGATCAGGTCGACCACGGTGTTGCCGTTGCCGCCGACATTGCACAGGTCGATGGTGGTGTTGCGGTTGTCGGTGAAAGATCCGATGCCTTCGCAGCGGTAGTACCTGACCAGGTTTACAGCAGAGCTGTCGATCTGATCGCAGAATCGAGAGTCGGCCAAGCCGTCATATCCGACGTTATAGTCGGAGTTCATGAAGGTGTTGGCGTACGAGTTGATGCGGCGGCAGCTGCGCATGAAAAGACCGAACGACTTGCCGTAGGTAAGGAATGCCTGCGCGCTGTCGACCGCCCACACCTGGTTCCCGACAAGCGTGGTCGCAACGCTTACGCCGTCCAAGTAGATGCCAACCTTGCGGCAGTGGTTCACCGTGTTGAATCCGATAATCGAGTGGTCCGGGTTAGCCAGTACGCCACCGTTCCCATTCCCGATAACGCATATGCCTTTGTCGCAGGCAATGACCTGGTTCCCGATCAGTGGGCTGTTGCCAGCCTCGCTGTAAATTCCCCAGTCGGTACAGGCGAAAGCATAGTTCGATTCGACCTGGATGTATTCCGCATTGTTTTCGAGCTGTATTGCTCGGCCGACATTGATCGCGCGGTTGTTGCGGATGAATGACGGAACGAAGTTGATGCCGCCGAACCACGCCATGCGCTGCTTCGCTGGCGCAAGGATGAAGGTCTGGATCAGCCGTCCGCTATTGCTGTGGATCGAAGAATTGTCCAGGTTTGCGGCACGGATTCCGATCTTCCCATCGGACTCGTTGACGCCTTGGATGCTGAACCCGTAGAACTCGGAGTTCGATGCGCTCAGGATGTCGACGCCAACCGCACCGGTAACCACCAGCTTTGCCTTTCCTGACGCATAGACGTGCTGATTCGCCAGGCTGATCGACACGTTGGCTATGTTGTAATCGCCGTCAGGAAAGTAAACGTCCTTGCCATTCGCCACGGCGGCGGCGAATGCAGCGCTGTAGTCGTTTCCAACAACCAGCTGGCTGTAGTCGGATATGGAAACGCCCTCTCGATTGCGGACCCTGGCGAGCTTGTAATCCACAGACGCAGGATCAGCAGAGGCATTTATCCCCAACTTCCGCTCGATGGCCTCGATGGCCGCATTAACGTCGCTATGCTGCTCGCTATGCTTGATCGCGGTCTGGCTGCTGCTCGGTGACGGATCGACAAAGTCGTCCAAGGAAGTCGGAAAGGCGGTTGGCATGGTCGTATCTCATGAAACGGGATAGGGCACGGCCGCCGTAGCCGTGGGTGGAATGTACCAGGGGATCACGACAGGCGCACCGCTGTAATCCTGGCCCTTGGCACGGTGAGCGTCCCGGCCGCAAGAGCGGAGCTAAGGCCGGCGAACAGGGCGATGGCGTCGTTGGTATTGAACGTGGTGTAGATGGCCGGAGGCAGCTGCCATACGCCTACCGTGTGGGTCAGGGCGGTCTGCGCCGGCAAGTCAACAATCACCTGGCACAGGTCGGCCGCCGTGTTGTTGGTGCGGCGCACACGGAGGTCGAGGTTTTGGGTGGTGCCTATGGTGGCGGCTACCGAGTCGACCTGGATCCAGCCAAGGACGAGCCACACCCCGGCCTCGGGAATGACGATGGCTGGGTCATTCGTGCCGAAGTCAACGGCCTGAACGACGGTGGTTATCGTGTAGACGGAGCCGCTGGCAATGCCCTCCTGGTAAGCCCCTATCCCAAGGGTCGCCCGAGCAGCAGCGGAAGTTAGGTCGTCGAGCAGGGTCTTGGCGTAAGCGCTTACCGTGAACGAAAGCGCCAGGCCGATGTTGCCAGCAATGCCATCGCCGTTCGACACACTGAAGTCCGCGCTCGCGGCCAGCAGGCGGTTGCCGAAGGTTCCTGGACCCGTCCGCACCACGATGCCGGTGCCGGCCAACGCAGCGATGCCGTCGACGTTGGCAGGGATGTCGACCAGCGAGGACCAGCGCGTGCGCGATGATCCCTCGGCCGGATCAGGGTTGATAATCATCGCGGCGGTCACGACGGTGCCGTCAGGCAGGATCAAGTTCTGCCCAACGATAGCGCCAGGAGTAGCCGCGTCGTCGACATCGTAGAAGCCTGGCCCCCTGAACTGCTGTACGCGGCGCGTGGTCATTTCATCCGCCTGTCGATTTTTTTCTGCCAGTCCGCCTCGCGTTCTTCCGGCGTCATGTTCTCGCTGCGGAAGTCCTCGCGCATGCCGCCGAGTTTCCGTAGCAGCTTACGCTGGTTGACCATGCGGGCCTGCTGCAGAAGCTTGATCGCGCGGGTGCGAACGCGGGTCGGAGCGACCGCATCTTTCTTGTAGGTCTCCGGCAAGTCGATGTCCACCAGGGTGTAGGAGGTATCGGTTTCGTCAGGGCCATAGGCGCGAACGATGGTGACCACCTCCTCGTTGGTAACGTCCTCGGCACGGATAGCGCGCACGCCACGGCTGATCGCCTTGTTGACCTTCTCGGATGACTTCAGCGTGGTGTAGACCGAATCAGCGCCCTCCTTCAGCTGGACGTTGCCGCCCTGGGTGCGCTTGATGTCGCCCTTCTTCTGACCGGACTTGCCCTTCGACTTGTAGCGGTCCACGTCCAGGTCGCGGTACACAGGATCGCTCTCTGCCATCTTGTCGATGATCGCGTCCTTGTCGTCGGTCTTCTTGCTAAGCACGTCGTCGAGCACGTCCTTCTTGCGCGCAAGTTCCCCACGCTCGCCGTAGTAGCGCTCGGAGATCGCTCGATCCTGCTTCGCGCTGCCAACCATGCGACTGGCGATAGGCGTTGCAGCGATGACATCCATCGCGCTGTCCAGGTTGTTGGCGTCCAGCTGCTCGTACCAGCGGATAGACTTGTTGGTCAGCGCAGCAAGGCCGCCGCCCAGGTAGTTCACCACCGACTCGATCTGCTCTGGCGCAATGTCAAGGTAGCCGATTGGCGGCTTGCGCTGCGACAGGTCGCCGCCGCCGATCTTGGCCAGCAGCTGCGCAGTGACATGGTACGGACGCGGTGTGTCGACCTTGCCCAGCAGCGCGCGCGGCACATCGTATTGCTCGTACTGATCGACGTTTACCAGCGGCGAACCGAAGTCGTCCTTGTTGGCAGCCAGGTTCATAGCGAATCCGATCTGGTCGCCGAACAGCGAGCCGTAGCCCTCGGCCACTGGCACCGGGCTGAATGCCTCGGTCGTCGACTTCAGCACGTCAGCCAGGAAGGACGGATCGGTGTCGCGCTTGCCATAGCGGTACGCCTGCATGGCGCGGCCGCCGCTGTAGGTGAACAGGTTGAATCCGTACGGCATCGGCAGTGCGAAGTAGTCGCGCTTGTTGCCGGTGATAGCGCCCAGCGGGATCACGAAGCTGGTGCGCTTGACGTAGTCGGGAATCTCGTCCCACACCGTCACGCCGTCACCTTCCTCGTCCTCCATCATCTGGTCGGACAGCGCAGCCTGCATCGCCATCAGCGCGGCCAGGTACGCGAGCACCTTCGGATTGCGCAGCAAGCGCTGCACCGCGTGCGTGCCCTGGATGCTCGCGTTGTAGAACAGGTAGACCGCGTTCAACGCCGGACCCAGCTGGCCCTTGCGGTTGAAGTTGATCGTCAGGTTCTTGGCGTACTCGGCAGCCTTGGCCGGCGACGATCCCTTCTTGCGCTCGGCGATGTAGGTGGCCAGGCGCAGCGCGTTCTCGGTCGCGTCGTTCACGCGGCTGATCGTGTCGGTGATCGGCTTCATGGTGCGGACGATGGATTCTCCGGTCAGGCGGAAAACGCGGCCCTGTGCAGCCAGGTTCATCAGCGAGGTGCTGGCCACGGACATGCGGCGCTGCAGATCGGTGACGTCATCGACCTGGGTCAGGCCCGTCTTCATGCCGGCCTCGGCAGCCTCGCGCGCCCAGTCAACGTAGCGCTTCTGCGCGTTCGGCACGTTCGGGTTGCCAGGCTTCGTGTCTCCCGCATCGAGCCACATGGCACGCATGGCGGGCAGGTAGTCCCAGGCCGCACGCGCAGCCGCGCCCACGCCCTTCTCCGCAGCCAGGGCGACCATGCCGAACTGGAGATCGCGCAGAACGTTGATCGGGGTGAACGCCGGGTTGTACTGGGTCAGCACCTTGGAGCGCCAGCGGTTCAGCGCGCCGACCAGCTTGACGAAAGTGCCCAGGTCGTCGACACCCATGTTCATCATGGCGTCGCGCAGCTGCTTGTCGTGGAAGCGGATGCGGACAGGATCTCCGTCGTGGCGGGCGATGATGCTCACCTCCTTGTCTTCGGCCGCCGTCTTGACGCCCAGGTACGCTTCGCCGGTAGCCTCGCTGAACTTCCACTCCAGGTCGACCGGCTCCACCTCGAACAGATCGGGCATCGGGTTGTTGAGCGCGAACTTCAGGAATCCGCGCACCACGCGCGCCTTCTCCTTGGCCACGATGCTGCGCTGCAGATCGCCAACGATCTCGCCCAGGATGTTGATCGGCAGGTTGCCCTTGCCGCGACCGAGCGCGCGCTTGATCGGAGCCTTCGGCACCGTCAGTCCACGGCCGGTTCCATGGCCGCCGAAGTCGCCCGCGAAATCGTCGTCCTTGCCGCGCAGCGGGACGTAGTCCTTGTAGCTCGCGCGCAGCGTCGCAGCCTCACGCTTCGTGATCTGGCCAGCCTCGACCATGTTCTCGATGGTGCGCTCGCGCATTTCGCGGAACTTGACCCATACCTGCTTCGCCTTGCGGATGTCCTCGGGCGTCAGCTTCTTGCCGCTGTACGGGCCTTCAGCGGTGCCGGCGAGGATGTCCCTGGCTTCCTGCGTCGTGATGCCCGCAGCGCCATCGGCCATGCCATTGATGCTGGCGACCTTCCTGTTTCGCTCCTCGGCGTGCGTGGCGAGCATCACGTCCATGACGGTCTCTGGCAGCACGCCCAGGTTCTTCATCATCCGCTGCGCCGGCTGGATCAGCTCGGCGTCCGCGCGGTCGACTTGGTCCTTCGCGCGGCCGTGCATCAGGTTCTCCATGCGATAGGCGTTCATCGCATCATCGAGCGTGATGCTGGTGACGGCCGGACCATTGGCCGCGCCCGTGCGTTCCTGCGCGCGCAGGATCGGCAGCATCTTGTCCTGCAGCTTCACGCGCAGCGCATCGGCCGCCTTCTGGATCGGCTCGAAGCGGCCGCCAGGTACGGGCTGCGACGCAGTGCCTTGGGTGTAGCCCAGGTTGCCGAGCGCGGTCAGCTTCGCCTGGCGGTCAGCGCGCGCCTGTGCGGGCGTGCGGCGACTGGCAATGATGCTGTCGTTGTCTGGATCGAACGCGCCGCTGTTGCCGGTGGTGGATTTGATTTGGTTTGGATTGAAGGCGACGTATTCAACTACGCCGCCACCAAAATCATACGCCACGCCGTCATACCCTGCTTGCTCTATAAGCAGCCTTACGTCAGCAGCCACATCCCCGTCGCCATCAAGCTCTGACTGCTCGAAAAACTGTAGCGCCCAATCGGAAGACTCGCTCTTATCAAACACTTCCGGGTGCTTCTTCCCGAGCGCATTAAGCAGCACTGCCATTTTTGCTGGGTAGGTGGTAGAGCCAAGCTGTTCTTCAAGGAACTCGTCCTTCGCCAGTAGTTTCTCAACTCCATCCTTTACCTTTAGCGGATTCTTCATCGTCAGGTATGCGCTAATGGTTTCCCCGCCATTTGCGTACACCTCGGCGTCATCTTTTGAGGTGGTGAAGTAAAACCCGCGCCCAAGCGCTCCAGGATCATTTGCGCGCTCAACTGAATCGCTGAACGTGTCAAATGACGCATTCGTTCCGTGATAAACCACCAGCGGCTCGCCACCCGCATCGACCACCTTGGAATCACCGAACCAGCGCTTGAATGCGGGGGTCTCGGTCTGCGGATCGGCTTTCTTTTTCTTGCCACGGCTGGCGAGCACGCCATCCTCAACCTGCTCCACCGGGATCGTTCCGTCGATGTCGAACACAACGGCGGTCGGCACGTCCAGGCCAGACTGCGCGCTCGTGGTGAAGCCGTCGTAGCCAGCCTCGCTGATCGCTTCCTCGGTCTCGTCGACGTTGCCGGTCACCAGGCCTTGCGGATCGGCGTCCAGGTCGTAGAGGTTGTCCAGCTGCACGCGGTACAGGCTGCGGCCCTGGGTGAGCACCTGGGACTCGCCAGCGGGCACAGGAGCGCCACGCTCGCGGACGTAGAAGCCCATGCGCGCACTGGTGCCGCCACGTTTGCCGAAGCGGCCAGTGCCGAAGCGCTTGCGCTCGCGGCCAGCTGCGCCGCTGCCTGCCTGCGTCGGGTCCAGCTCGTCCAGGCCGTCTTCGCGGCTGTAGTGGTAGGCGTCGACCGACACAGCGTCGGGCTGGCGCGGCTTTGCGCTGAAGCCACGGCTAGCGATGATGCTGTCGTTGTCTGGATCGAACGCGCCGCTGTTGCCGGTGGCGGATTTGATTTGGGCGGGCTTGAAGGCGACATATTCGACTGAAACCGAACCATCGTTCCATCCGTGGCGGTAGATGATGCCGTCGTATCCGCGCCGCTCTAGCTGCTTGCGCGTTGGCACCTTCTCCGTGCCATTGACCTCATAGGGTCGCTGCAGGCTCAGGTACGCCGGAACAACACTAGCTCCGTCGTTGCCGTTGCGCGCGGCATAGTTAGAGGCAGCGCGCGGGTCAGGCGAGAAATACGCTCCCTGCCCTACAGCGCCTGGAGTGTCTGTGCGAAAGGAGTCGAAATCGCGAGCCGTCCCGTGATAAACCACCAGCGGCCGACCCTCAGAATCTACCACCTTGCTGTCTCCGAACCAGCGCTTGAACGCTGCAGTCTTGGTCTGGCCTTCGACTTCATCGCCGCGACCTTCCTCGCTAACCCACTCCGGCAGCAGGCCGGTCTTCTGGTCGGCGTACACGGTGTCGGATGCGGAAGCAGTCTGGTTCGCTTCGCCGGCAGGGCCGTAGTTCACCCAGCTGTTCTGGCCACGGGTCTCGCTGGTCATCGCGCGGCGCGCGAGCGGGGAGTACATCGCGCTGTGCTCGCGCCAGGCGTTCTCCTCGCCATCTGCGCGGAAGCCGACACCGTTGGCGATATGGCCGAAGTAGTCATGCACCACGCGGAACACGTCGTTCGCCAGCATCGTCTTGTCGCCGACCTTGAACTCGGTCTCGGCCAGGAGCGGGTTGTCGCTGACGTCCAACTCGCTGGAGCCGAAGCCGCTGTCGGTCGGGAACACCCACAGGTGGTTGTTGTCGACCACGTCAAGGATCGCCAGGCGCGGGCTGGCCGCGTATGGGTCGTCACCAGTGATGAACTCCACCTTCAGGCCGGTCTTCAGGATGTCGCGGTACTGCGCCACGGTCTCGTTAATCATGGCCTTGTAAGCGCGCTGCACCTCCGGGTCTTGCGGGGCGTGCTCCATGTCCTCGTAGGCCTGCGCAATGCGCTTCGCACGAGCCTCGTCGACCTTGGCGTAGGTGGTGGGCAGGGACTGATCGTGGCGCGCGGCATATCGCTGCGCGATGTCCTGCGCAGGCTTGTACCCGTGGAACTGGATCTTGCCCCGGCCAGGGATCGTGACGAGCGACGGAGCGCCCTTCAGATCGCGGCCCTGGTCTTCGCCGTACACCTGTTTCGCCTGCTTGCGCGAGAACGGGATGTAGTCGTCGTCGACAGGCTCTACTGCTTGGTCGGCGGCGCGGCGGTCGGCGAGGAGCTGGTCGATGCGCTTGGCGCTGCGCTGCTCGAACCGCTGCTGATCTTTTGCAGCAAACGGGCCTGCTTTGCCGCCAGCTGCGGGTTCTTCTTCGATAGCTGCCCCTGCATCACTTCGGCCAGTACCGATGCGCTTGAGTTCTTCGGCATAACCACTCTCCTCCAGGATGGAACGGTACTCAGGTGAGGTGAACAGCGTGCCGAAGTCCGGCGTCGCCGCGATCAACTCGTCGGTCACGGCACGATCTTGCACCAGCTCGGTCGCACTGCGTGATTCGGTGGCGCTGTCGGCAAGCTCGGTCAGGGTCTTGGCCCACGACCAGACGGTCTCCTGCACCTCGGCCGGCGTCCAGGTCTCGCCAGTCAGATTGGTCAGGCGGCGAGCAGCATCGCGCACCACGGCGTTCATGGCCAGGTAGCCGGCCCCCTTGCCCGCGTCCTTGCCGGACTTCAGCATGTTGCCCTTGAACAGGGTCTGCGACACCAGCGCCCAGTTCGCCATCCAGGCGTCGTTGGTCACTTCCTGAACATCGCCCAGCAGGTTCTTCATGAAGCTGTCGACCTTCGGGCCAGACAGCATTCCCTGGTTCTGCAGCGCGCGCACGCTGTTGTTCATCCACGCATCGAGCGGCGTGCCGAACGTCTTGCGCAGCGTCGACTGCACAACCTCGCGGATCGCGTCGCTATCGGTCGGGCGGCCAGCATCTACCCAGCCCTTCCACACGTTGAGAGCATTCTTCAGGTTGCCCTCGACGCTGATCTGAGGCGACAGCGCAGCCAGCAGGCCAGCGAACTGCGGTGCCTCATGGCCGAAGATGCCACTGATGGCCTGCGCGCTCTGTGCGTACCAGCCACGCTTCGCACGACCGGCGTAGGCGATGGCTGCCATTTCGTCGCGCGGCGGCAGCTTCTCGATGATCGCGGTGACCTTGGCCGCCACCTTCTCGGTGACCTTCTTCTGCTCGGCCGGCGTGAGGTTGCGTAGCAGGCCGCTGGTGGTGCGCGATGCGATCAGGCCTTCAGGTGCGCCGATGGTGTCCTGGTTCCAGATCACATAGTTGTAGGTCGGATCGGAACCGTCGCGGCGGGACATGCCGTCGCGGTAGCGTAGCCCAGGAATGCCAGCTTCGCGCAGGATTTCGCTCGCATCCTGGTCCGATCCGAAGTCATCCATCAGCGCGCGGTAGATCGCATTGCCGGTGCTGTCCTCGAACTCCTGCATGCTCTCGCGGAACATTTCTCCGCCACGCAACTTGCGCAGCGCGGCGCGAACCGCAGGCGGCTGCTCGGAAAGCGGAGCGTCGTAGTCCAGCAGTTCGCTGTCCTCCGGAATCTCCTGCTGGTACAGCTGGCCACGATTGCCATCGGCGCGCACGAACTTCTCCGCACCTTCGAGCTGGCGCTGCAGCGAGCCTTCGCTGCCGAACGTCAGGCCGGTCATGCGCTCGGCCGCAGCCACGTCGGCCACCTTCAGGCGAGCGATGTCCTGCATGGTGCGCGCGCGGTCGCCGCCGTTCTTCTGCAGAAGCGCGTCAGCGACGATGCCGCCATTGGTCTTGCCCACGGCAGACAGACCCTTTCGGTAGCTGTCAGCGACCTTCTGGCGGCCGGCGAAGTACATGCCCCAGCCGTAGGCCTGGTTGCCTTCGCCTGTGTTCACCTTGTTGAGGTCGAACTTCTCGATGCCCTTGGTCGGCGTGCCGTGGAACGCGCGCTGCGCAACTAGCTCTCCAGTCGCCTTCTTGCTGGTGCCGCGCGCACGCGGGTTCTCGACGGCGTAGCGGTACGCGCCCTCTATCAGCTTGTAGATTTCGACGTCGGGCACAGAGTCGCCCAGGCGCAGCACCTTCTTGATCTGCTGCACAACGCGGTCGATGTAGCCGCGCACGGTGTTGCGCTGCGCCTCCGGCACCTTGACGCCGTAGCGCTTCTCGATCTCGCCATAGTTGCCGGTGCGGACAGCGGCCGCCAGCTCGGCGATGGATTCCTCCACAGCGAAGCGCGCATCGGCAGGCCGCTGGGTACGCATGGCGGTGGCCAGCGCGGACACGGTCGGGTTCTGCTCGGCGCGATCCAGGGTCGAGACCAGGGCCTTCGTGCCCTCAATGGCGCTGCCGCCCGCCTCGTCGACGAACATGCCGCGCAAGCCTGCGTGGCCGGCGCGCTCGTGCGCAGCGACCCACACGCGGCGCTCAGGCGCGGTCATGGTCTTGGTGTCGAGGTTGCCCTCAATGACGTACGACACGCCGCTGTCGGGATCGTAGAACCCTTCGATCTCGCCGTTCGCTTCGCTGTTCGGGCTGTCGCCTTCGATCTTGCTGCGCAGGGCCTCGGGGAGGTCGCGCGTCGACTGAACGATGGTTACCGCTTTCGACGCCTCGCCCAGGGCTTGTCGCACTTCCAGATCGGTGTCGCCGGTTCGTGAAGCGGCTCCAGCACCTCCATCTTCGGAAGCGCCTGGATCACCGGCTCCATCGGGGAGAACGTCGGGTCGAACACCACTGTCACGCCTCTGTACTGCAGCGAGTCGACCAGCTGCTCGGCTACGCTCATCAGGCGTCCGTGCTGCAGATACATCACGTCGGGCGTCATCAGCACTGAAGTCATCGGGGATCGCCTCCTCGGGCGGCATGCGTGGAGCCAAAGGAGAAGCCGGTGCCTGGGGAGAGACACCGGCTTCTTGCACGACTGGCGTTGCACCAGTGGTGGTTACCGCTTCAGGTGCTACTTGCGCTTCGACTTGCCCGTTACCGGAACCTGTGCCGGCTTGGCGTTCTTCGCCACCTTCTTGGCGGGGCCTTTCTTCGTCTTTTGCTTGGACATCGCGGGTCTCCTGCGTCAGCGGAATTGCGGACGGCTCCATTTGTACACGCGGCTGTGCGCTCGTGTCAATAGGTGCGCCCCTGCCCATGACTTCAGTCAGGATGTTTCCGATCTCCAGCGACAGCGGGTTTGGGTTGAGGTTCGGCTCTGGCGGCGGCGCGAACTGGCGCATCGCTTCCGGATCGTTGAGTGGTGCCGGCTCGCTGTTGCCGTTGCCAGCCGATAGGCCGCCACCCAGGAACGCGGCCATCAGCGCATCGCGCGCGCCGTACTCCTGGTCCAGGCCCAGGTAGTCGGGCAGCGCGGCGTTCTCGCCAGCGTTCTGCATCTGGTCGGTCGACAGCTCGGCACCAGCACCGAGCACGGCGCGCTTGGCAACGTTGCCGACAGCTGCCTCCGGTGCCAGGTATGACAGCGACGTGCCGGCCGCGCCAGCGCCACCAGCGACCGCCGCTTCGCCCACGGTGCCGCCTGCCTCGAGTACGTCGGTCGACAGCTGTGCGCCACGGCTCACGGCCGGAACGGTCGACATGCGAACGCCAGTGCCCACCACACCCTCCAGCTCGCGCAGGACGGCCTGCTTCACGGTCTGCTGGATGGTCGGCTGCAGCGCGGCCTTGATCGCGGCGCTGTCGCCGCCCGTGGCGAACGCGGCCGCCAGATCGGGGAGTACCTGGCCAGCGGCGCTGAGCACCTGGTTCTCCGGGTTCGCAGCGCGCGGATCGTTGGCGACGTAGTCGTTGGCGTCCTGGAAATACTGCTCGGTGATCCGACCAACGTCGTCGACGAAGCCGGTCTGCTGCCCACCCATTTCCGCGACCAGGTCGAGGCCCTTGGCGATGGGCATGCCACCTACCAGGGTAGCCATGCCGCCGATGTTGCTCAGGCCCGCCGCGATGCCGCGCCCGCCGCTGTTGGCCAGGCTGCTCGCCAGAGTCAGATCGTCGGGGCGCTGTAACGGTGCCTGTCCGTCGACGAAGGTCTCGCGCAGGCGGCGGCCTATCGAATCGAAGAAGCCTTCCTCTGGCGCGGCCTGAGCCTGCGCATACGGCTTGCCGGTTACCGGGTCGAGCACGCGGCCAAGGGTGTCGTGGATTTCGACAGTGCCGCGCGTCGGCGTCGGCTGCTGCAGCATGATCTCGTACAGGTCGCCGGTCGTTCCGTCTACCTGGATGCCAGGCGAGTTCCCTACCGTGCGCGGATCGGCCGCCATGCGCTGGGCAGTGGCGGCTTCCTCTGCAGCAAAGTCGTACGGAGCTTCGTACAGCGACGGATCGCTGAAGTCATCGGCGGGCTTCTTGGCCTTCGCAGGTTTCGGAGCAGTCGAGCCTGCAGGCTGGTACAGGCTCGGATCGTCGAACTCGTTGGCCATTTCATTTCCGCTTGATGGTGCCGTTGGGGAACTGCAGACCCTGTCCGGGTTGCAGCTTCTCCCATGCGGCTTTTGCCTCGACTGCGCTGTTGACCTTGATTAAGGCCGAACCGCCCTCGCCAACCTGGCGGGGACTGCGCGTTGCTGGGGTGTCGACGACGAGCGGCGGCTTGGTGCCGTCACGGGTCTGATCGACGCGCTTCTTCTCTCGCACCGCCTGTTCCTTTGCAGGGGTCGGCGGCGCACCACCATCATCCCTCGGGTCCATCGCATCCGCAAGGTCCGGTATCGCCGGCCGGCCGCCAGTCAGGTCTTCGTAGACGTTGGTCATGCCGATCCCATCAGGGTGCGCCCAGCCGCCTTCAGTCTTCATGGCGTACTCGATGTCCGCCATCGTGATGCCCTTCATGTCGCTGCCGCTGGCCTTGGCCTGCAGGTAAGCGTCGCGTGCGGCGGCCTTCAGGTCATGCGACGCACTGCCCGCAGCGGCGCGCTCACGGCCCGCCGCTATCTTGCCGTTGGCCGTGGTCATGGCGATGCGCTCGCGACTCTGGCTTTCTGCGGCCTGGCCAGGCGCGACAATCATGCTGTCCTGCGACGGCGAAACCATCGGGTTGTACGCGGTTCCGCCCATGACCTTGGTCAGATCGACCGGCTTGCCTTCGGCGACCATCAGGTTGGCGTTGGCGTTCTCCAGGTCGCCCGCGTCCACGGCAGCTCCTGCCCTTGCGCGGTACTGCTGCTGCTGCAGGTTGCCCAGGCCCTGGGTTGACTGATCGAAGTTTCCGAAACCAGCGCGCATGACCGTTCCCAGCATCGCGCCAGTGGATGCAGCTTCCTCTGCAGGCATGCCGCTGGCGGCGAGTTGCTGCGTTATCTTGGCCTCCGCATTGTCTCGGGCCAGGTTCTCGTCGCGCGCAAGCATGGCCTCCTGCATCTTTTTCTGCAGGTCATGCTGTCGGCCCATCGCCTGGTCGTAGACCAGACCGGAGCTTCCGGATGCGCTGCCGAGCGTTTTGCCCATGCGCTCCCATCCGCTGCCGATACCGCTCGCGCCCATCGCTGCCAGCATTTCGTCCATCAGATTCCACCCCAACCCAGGTAGCCGGTGCCGCTGCCGCCAATGCCGCCGTTCGCCGGCATCCCGGATCCGCCGCCAGTATAGCTGCCGCCATAGGCGCTGGCCGCTGCCGCAATCGCATCGAGCCACGGGTTGTTGCGGATGCCCTTGATCTTCGTGTTACTGACGAAAGTGTCGCCCTGATCCTGGCGAGCGATCTGGCCGATCTCCGTTCCGACATTGGCTCGATCCAGCCCTTCGCCCTGTCGCTGCATGGCGGCCGCGTCCATCGTCGACAGCAGATCCGCGCGGCGCGCGCCGAACTTCTCGACACCCATTGCAGCCTTCGCCGCGTCATCGCGGTAGGCTTGGGATTGGTTCGCTCCGCCGACCTGGATGCCGCCAGCAGCGGATGGCTGCGCAGCCTTCAGTTGGCTCAGGTACTGCTTCAGGATTCCGCCCTTCTCGTCGGCCGCATCAGAAGCTCCGGTTTCAGAGATAAGGTCGTTGACCTTTTTGTCGGCCAGCTCTTGCTTCTTGCTGCGCGACTTGATCTGTTCCGCCAGCTCGCGGTCCTGCTTCTTGGCGGTCCTGCGATTGTTGACATAGGTCGTCCCGCCAGCAACGGCAGCCATGACGAGCGGAACCCAAACAGCTTCAGTACCCATTACGGTCCACCCCCTCCCCAGCCAGACACGTTCGGACTAAAAATCCCGAAGGTTGGTGAGGTGTTATAGATTGATTGAGCGTCGCTGCGTGCGCGCCTCTCCGCGTCGCGATCACGACTGCGCTTGTACATATCGGCGAAGCCGGCCCCAAGCGTGCCGACCGCAGAGACATCCATTCCGGCGCGCGCCGCTTCCAGGTTTTGGGCGAGCGACGCGCTGCTGCGCTGGCCGGCCGTGGTGGCATCCAGTCCCGACATCACCATCGCCTGAAGGTTGCGCCTCGCTTCCTCGTCGGCCATGCGAATGTTGTTCGCCGCACCCTGTGCGCCGCGCTCGGCATTGAGCACGCCCTTGCTGTAGTCCTCGCCGGTCTGGATCCCGGTGTCGATTGCCTGGCGCGAACCGACCATGCCGTCGCGCGCAAGCGAGAACTTGTTCTGCCTGTCTACGTCGGCCTTCTGCTTGTTAAGCTCGTCGAAGTACATTTCGCGCGTGGCGCGCAATACATCCTGGACTTGCGCCTCGCGCTTCGGGTCGTCGAAGACCTTGTTCGTGGCGGCAATGCCCTGGGTAATCATCGCCTGTCGCTGTTGCTCCTGGCGCTCTGCCGCCTGCGATGCGCTGTTCGATCCGCCGCCCATTACAGCGTCTCCTCGTCTGCAGTCTTCGGCTTTTGGGTGATGGCGTACATGGCGACATCCTCCCCTTTCTGGCCGAAGTGCTTCATGGTTCCCTCGAATTTCATGCCGAGCTTTTCGTACCAGGCAAGCGCAGCAGTGCGCGACGACAGGCCATTGGTCTGCAGCCTGCGTACGCCGTGATCCATCAGTTGCTGTATGCCATAGCGCGTGGCGCGATGGATAACCTGCCAGTCCTCATCCCAGCCCTTCTGCGTTCCTACCATCCATGACTGGTAGACGCCAGGCGTCAGTGGCTCGTACCCGCCAGCGCATATCGGACGGAAGTCCTTGTCGCACACAGCCCACTTGATTTCGCCAGCTCCATAGAACTCCGCTGCCGCTCGATGCGGGTCGTATTCGCTGCGCCCGGTGAGCGCCAGGTATTGCATCACCTCGTCTTCTCGCATCCTCTCGCACAGGTACACCAGCACCGTCAACGAACAGGTAATCATGCGATCTGCGGGCGGGCGGATGTTGGTGGTCACGGCGTCCCGTCCTCCAGGTATAGGTTCATGGCATTGAATTGCCAGTCTTGGCCTCCACGATACACCAGCCGAACGCTGAATGATGGGGCTGTAAGCGGCATCGGAATCGGCGTTCCTGGCAGGGTGTCGGCAGGGCACAGGTACGGAACGCTGAACTGGTTTACGTCCTTCTGGTTGTAGCCGAACGAAACCTCGACCGCGCCATAGCCGACGATGTCGAAACAGTCGATGCTCTTGTCGATGCCGGGGCTTTCCATGTCCAGCCATCCCCACTGGATCACGCCATCGAAAACCTGCTGTCGCGAATCCTGGAAGAAGTCGTAGGTGCCAATGCTGTAGCTCAGCTCGAACACCTCGTCGCCGCTTCGCACCAGCACCTCGGTCCCGCGCTGCTGCGCTTGGGTTATCTGGAACGGGTACAGATACCGCGACCAAGCGCCGACCTGGCCGACCTGGTTAAGGGTGAACACGAATATCTGGCTGGCTCCGTACGGAACGCCATCGCCTGGCGGCTCGCTGAAGATCAGCCAGTATTGGCCGGCACCAGGAAAGAACAGGCTGATCGGGTGCGCCTCGTAATAGTCGAGCGCAGCGCGCACCAGGGGGTCCACGGGCATGCCGATGTCGCCGGCCTGCAGGTTGTTCGTGGCTGCGGACATGCCGATGCTGCGAACGCCTGACGAGGTGCAGTAGAAGTAGTCGTTCACCACGCTCTGGCCAGACCAGTGCTCCTCGCTGCCGATGCCTTCAAGGCCATCGATCTCGCCCATCAGCGCCGGGTCCGGATCGATCTGGTACTGCTTGAAGCTGGTGCTCGACATTGCGATCAGGTTCTTACGGTACAGCCCCAGCAGCTGTACGTGGTTCGCGCCGCCAGAGTTGAGTCCGAAGTCGAAATATCCAGCATCCTTCGGCGACGACCAGTCGAGCGGCGCAATGGTCGCGCAGTACCGAATCAGGTCGCCATCGACCTTGAATATCTTCGACGCGCCGATCACGGCACGGTTGGTGTGCGGCAGCTTGGAATCGGTCACTTCCAGCGTGATCGCCTCCCATGCCAGAGTGCCGTCTCCCACGAGCTGGCCAGGGCGAGTCGGCCACGCGGGCGGGACAGCGCCCGACTTCAGCACGTACTCCGCTTCCCAGGTGACGCGCGAAGTGGAAATTGCTGTCCACGTAACTCCACCATCGACCACGGTGCCGGCGAGCACGACTGGCCACAGCGGCTCGGTTCCCGAGCTGGTCGCGGCCCCTGGCTGCGTTGCTTGGTAAACGATACCCAGCGGGAACGCGCGCTCGGCGTAGTCCCACACGAAGTTGTCGAACCACATGGGCGCAGCGTCCAGCGCCTCGGCAAGGCCAACCAAGCGCACGTACGCGGTGCCGTTCGGGGCCTCGGCCTCCAGCTCGCTGCGATCCCACCCAGGAACGCCGGACAGGACGATCTCGCCCTTCACGAGCTTCAGCTCGACCATGCCCGCATCCAGGAACGAGATCGCCACGCAGGCTTTGTTGACGCCCGACAGCGCGCCGCCCGCGTTTACGATGGCGCTGGCCTTGATTACCTTGCCCGCGTCGCATGGCGCGATCTGCGCGTTGCTGACGCGGCTTGTGCCGATGCCGGCGTGGCGCGCGCTGTTGAGGCCAGAGAACGAAGTGCCGACGTCGATCACGAAGCCAGCGCCCAGGGTCCAAGCGCCGCCGCCCAGCTGGAAGTCAGGGTCCACCAATGGGGTTGGCGTGGGTGCAGGCGTACGCACAGGCGCGACGATGTCGCTCGGCGCGTACAGGTGCGACGGCTGCCACTTTGCGACGGTCATCGTTCGCTACTCGGGATGCGGTCGTAGCGGTCGCCAACGCTCGGGGGCGTGACGATTCCGCCAGTTCCAGGAACGGTCTGCGTCGGCGGCGCGCTGTTCTCGACCGGGGCCAGGTCGCTGTCTTCGTAAACCCGCCCGCCCTCGGCGGTCGGCCAGGTCGGCTCGGTGCTGCCGCTCTTGGGCGCGGTTCCGGTGACGGCCACGGCCTTGTACTTGAAGCCATTGAAAGTGGTCGGCTCCACGTATTCGTTCAGCGTGCGCGGAGTGTCGCCTACCCACACTTTGTCGGCGGGGTTGCGGCGCACGGCACGGAAGTACAGGCCGCTCGCGCCTGGCGGGCTGACAACATCGCCAAGCTGGTAACCGGTGCTCGGCTTCCAGTCCTCGTTGTCCACGAGCCAGTAGTCGCGATAGTAGCCAGCCGGGTCAACATCCCAGCGCGCGATCACGTACAGAGCACCCATGAATGGCTCGGCGAACTCGATGCTCTCCAGCCTCGCGGCCGGGTTCGTGAGGTGCGTCAGGATGTTGAGCTTGTAGCCAGCAGGCACCGCGACCGGAGTATCGGCGAATACCTGGAGAACACCTTTCAGCAGGGACAGGCCAAGCGTGCCGGGGATGGAAGCCACGCTCTTGCTGCCCGGGCGCGGGCGCACCTTGCGCGCGGCCGTAACGAACCCGTCGACCAGGTCGTACAACGCAACAGGGGACGCGCCGCCCTTGTCGGCCAGCCTGGTGATACCGGCCTGGATCGCCGAAAGGGAGTAGGGCCGGGGCATTACTGGAACACGTCCATGCGCGGCTGCACCGCGTTCGTGCGGATGTCAGCACCGGGGATGTAGCGCTTGTTGACGTGCGTGCCGGCCGCCAGGCCTCCGAGCATGCGCTCGCACTGCTTGGCGATAGCGCCCGCGTCAGGCTGCTTGTAGTGGTTCTTCGCGTTGGCCAGGGCCAGCAAGAAGATCACGCGGCTGTCCAGCGTGCAGAAGTCCGTGTCGGCCACGAAGTTCTTTACGCCCATGTGGCCCTTCAGGCGCAGCAGGTACGGTGCGTCCGGGATCGGCCAGACCTGGATGAACTGGTTGATCTCGTAGCGATACGGGCGGCCTTCCACCGGGCCGCTGTACAGCGTCGGGTTGATGCCGTAACTGATCGGCCACCACTGCTCGGAACCGGACGGCGACCCGTCGATGTCGCTGCAGCCGGACCAGGTGATCTTGCGCGCTTCCAGGTACTTCGTGCAGTCCACCGGGATGTCGTAGAAGTTCTGGCCGGCGACCAGCTCCCACGTCCACCAGCGCTCGGTGCGCAGCACTTCGTAGTCCCAGTACAGCTGCTCCTGGGCGCTCTGCAGCAGGCTGGTCAGGTTCTCGATCAGGCCAGGTGGGTAGCGCTTCTCCAGCTCCTGGAGCGTGCGCTCAACCTTGCTCGCGAACGCCTGGGCGTTGGGCATGTTGATCGCAGTCATCAGCTCGGCCAGGACGTACTGCTCAACCAGCGGCCAGTCGACCACCACCAGCGTGGCGTCGTCGACGTACGGCGGGATGGTGACCGGGCCATAGGCCTCGTAGGCGTAGCGCCGGTAGATTTCCAGCTGCGCTGCCTCGATGGCATTGCGGATGCGCTCCTTCAGGCCCACGGGCGAGCGCTGGATCAGTTCGCCGATGTAGGTCTCGTAGCGCTTCTCTGCCATCTGCGCCCACGGGCGGTTGTACTGCGCGCCAAGGTTGGCGGCGGCCAGCAGCTCGACAGCGTGGCCATGCACGACGGTGTTGTCCGTGTCGCTGTCGATCAGGTTCAGCGTCGCGTCCGGGTACAGCTGCTGCGCGTAGCGCTCGTAGATGGTCTCCTGGGCATCGTTGATCGCCATCAGGATCAGGGAGTTCATGCCGTCAGGAGGTGTTGCCGCTTGCGCGCTGAAGCCCAGCTTGCGCAGCAGGTTGACGCGGATGTCGCCCGCGTTCTTCACGATCTGGTCGCGCAGCTCGATTCCGCCGATGCGGACATAGATGCGCTGGATCAGCTCGCCGTAGGTCTTGCTCGCGGCTGCTATTGGGGCAATGAAGCCCAGGCGCGCGCGCAGCTCATTCTTCAGGTCGCCAAGCGTGCGCTCGGTCGGTGGCGCGAACTCGCCCGTATCGTAGGCCACGGGGGAGTCGTAGCAGACGGTGCGGTCGTAGATATTTGCGCCGCCATTGAGTTCTGCGGGGCCATTCAAGTTCGGCATGCGTTACTCCTCAAAAAGACGGCCAGGTCTCGGCAAGGCCTGGCCGTCTGCACTACACGAGGTGGAGAGAGGTCACCCCGTAATTGCCCTTACTTGCCAGCCTTCGGCGCGCTGACTTCCTTGGCGGCCTTCGGCGATGCAATGCTGTGGTCGATCTCGCTCGATCCCTGGGTCTGCGCCTTGTAGTTGGCACCACGACGGGTCTTGCGGCTGATCTCCACACCGACTTCATCGGCCAGGTCGCGCAGGGCCGGGTAGACCTTGCGGACGGCGGCTTCGCCATCGGTGCCGTACTTGCGCAGCAGCTGGTCGTAGACGCGCTCGACCGAGAAGTCCTCGACTTCCTGCTCGCGGAAGCTGCCCTGGTTCACTTCGATGGCGTCCTGGCCATGCAGGGTGAACAGCACGGCCAGCTCGTAGGTGAACACGGTGACCGGGATCTTGGCCATCGCATCACGCACGATCTGCACCTGGACGCTCTCCAGGGTCACGGTTTCGCCGTCGCCCTCGACGGACGGACCATCGAACTCGCGCTCGCTCTGTGCGGCACGGAGGGCCTGGCGGGCGTATTCGCGCGGATCGACCGGAGGCTGGACGATGACGTTGCCATCTTCATCGCGCGGCCGATGATCGGCATCCTCGGCCCCCGCGATCCGCACCAGCGATGCGTCGGCACCGTGGTTGATCTCGGAGGTCGGAACGGTGCGCGGGGTCTTGGTCTTGGCCTGGTCCTGCGCCTTGTCGGCAGCGGTCTTCGGCTTTGCTTGGGTCTTGCTCATGGGTGCGGTCTCCGGTGGCGTTGGCCACCTTCAGGTACAGCGTCCGATTACTGGACGCCGTAGAGGTTGATGGTGACCGTGCCGGTGCCGATGACGCTGACGTTGGTACGGATGAAGTTGGGCAGCTCGATCTCCTGCACCAGCGGCGCAGCAGCATTGAGCGTGGCGATGGTGTACCAGCCGGCATCGCCGGAAGCGGGCACGGAACCGCCGACCTGGTCGTGGCCCTGGATCAGGACTACGCCAGCGCCGCCGACCGGTGCCTGGTTTTCCAGGGATGCTGACCAGCCCTGGCCACCCAGGAGCGGGGTCTTGTTGAGCTTGATGCCGGCCTGGATCGCGGTCGCGGTGATCGACAGCGCGCTGGCCAGAGCAATGAGGTTGACTTTGGACATGGAAGTGCTCCGAAGGCGGGGCCGTCTTAGACCCCGCCTTCAAGTGGCCGTTAGGCGATGGAGAGGACGGCGTTCGCGTTGCGCTTGTTGATCGTAAGCCGGTACTTGGAGGTGGTGCCCCAGTAGTGGACGTAACGGTCGTACATGCGGCTCGGCTTGCGGTTCACCATCCAGTGGCCGGTCAACGGGCGCAGCTTGATGGTGGTGCTGTTGAGGAAGTAGCAGCGCTTCGTCCACGGCACGGTGAACGGGCCATACAGGGTGTCCAGGGTCTCGAAGGTCGGATCCCATTCCACAAGAACATTCTTGTAGTACAGGTCTTCGGTCGAGCCTTCGATGCTCGGCATGCCAGGCTTGCCCGCCGTCTTGTTGATCTGGATGATCCTGGCGTTGGTCAGGTTCACGTCCTTCTTGTACGCATCGTAGAAAGCCGCGCCCACGAAAATCTTGTTCGGGGTCAGCTTGCCGTACGTCAAGCAGGCACGCCAGGTGACATCCATGTTGAGGATCAGGACGCCAGGCGAAACGGTCGGGATGTTGAGGTTGACGTTGTTGCGCCAGTACAGCGCGGTCGCACCGTCGATACCGCCAACGACACCGACAGCCGGCGTGGTCGACACCAGGAAGTCCAGGCCCTGCGCAGCTTTCGAGGACTGGGCACCGTTCAAGTGCATTTCTTCGTCGAACTTCTCCTGCACGCCGAGCTTCAGCACCTCGAAGTTCTCGGTCATCAGGTTGTAAATCTGGATCTTCTCGGCGTCGGAAACGACCGAGCCGGTGTCGTTGTCGTCGACCAGGGTGATGCCGTTGGCCGCCAGCTCGTCCTCGTTCAGGCCGAAGCCGTCGTGGAAGTTGGCCCACGGGAACTTCGCCAGGCGAACGGTGTCGCGGCGGTTGTAGGTGACCTGGTCGTCGCCGTAGTAGTTCTGGTAGTTCGAGTCGTTGCTGATACGAACCTTCTCGTTGAAATACTGGTTACCACCGGGCGCAACTTTCTTGTTGCTGATCAGCCACTGCAGGAACGGACGTTCCTTGTTGACCTGATCGATGGGGGAACCTTCGGCATAGACTTCCAGCTGGCGGTTTGCACCGGCATTGAACTGGGCTTGGGTCATGGGCATGGGAGTGATCTCGAAAGCGTTGAAAAGATGGGTTTGTTCACCATCCGCTTCGAGGGGCATGACGCCTCAACCTATGCCTACCGGGCGCGAAACCGGCTTACTGCTGAGCGGGTCGCTGACCCAGGCGGCACGGGGTGGGTAGCACCCCTCCCTCGTGTTGTCCCGCCTGGGCCAACGCGGTCAGCCTGCTGGCTTCCCGTTGAACGCCGAAGATACACAGGATTCCACCTGTGTCAACACCATTCCACTATCGGCCTTGCTCCCTCATTTCGGCCACGCCCAGGTCGAAGGCGTCCAGCGGGTCGATGGGCTGCCGTTCGACCTGGCTGCCCACTGCAGCGTCGACGCGCAGCGCCGTGGTGCGATGGCCAACGCGCGGCTTCTGCGCTGGCGCTGGCGCTTCCACCGGGGCAGGGATGCGCAGGTACGCGGCCTCGGCCTTCGCCGGCCATAGTGCTGGCGGGAACTTCTGCTTGATCTCCTCCAGCTTCGGACCCATGCGCTGCATGCGGTAGGCGAACAGCTTCTCGCCATCCAAAGCCTTCATTTCCGCGCCAACCTTGCCGATTCCCTTCACGGCCTCGTTGATCTCGGTCTGCTCGGCCTGCGTGCGCTGCGTGGTCTGCTGCTGGCGCTCGCCGGCTGCGGTGCGCTCGCGCTCGATCACGCGCAGCCTGATTAGCTCCTGGGCGTCCTTGATCGACAGGTCGCCCGATTCGACGCGCTCCTTCAGATCCTTGTTCGCCGCGTCCTTCAGCGGATCGTAGCCGCCCGCCTGGCGGCCGATGATCTGCGCAGCGTTGTCGACTTCCTTTTGCAGGTTGGCGATGTACTGCTCCAGGATCGACGTGTCGCCGTTGGCCTGGAACGCAGCCAAGCCACGGTTGAATCCAGCGATGGCCCCGAACGCCTGGCCAACCTGCTCCGGCAGCGCGCCGACTTCGGACAGCTGCCTGTCCCAGTCGCGCGCTGACTGGCCATCGAACACCAGGTTTTCGAGGTCTTGCTTCGAGCTGATGCCAATCTCGGTCAGGTACTCCATGCCGCCCAGCGACTCGATCACGGGCGCGGTGTTGCGCTTGTAGTCGACCAGCTCGCGGAAGCGCTCGGCTGTCTTGCCCTTCAGGCCCAGCTCGGCGATCTCGGTGTCGGTCTCCAGCTTGGCCTTCGCAGCGATCTGCTCCGGGGTCTCGGCGACTTCCTCCTCGCCTGGCACCTTGTCCTTCGACACGGCCGGCACAGCGTCAGGCTTGGCGGCCTTCCCCTTCGGTGCCTTGGCGGGCTTACCGGTTTCCTTCGACTTGCCGGCTTCGATGTCGGCAGCGGCCTGCTCGGCGCGTTCGCGCTCCTCCTTTTCCTCCGGCGTTTCTTCGCCGGCCTCAATCGGGTTGCCTTCGTCGTCGAGTTCCTGCGCGCCTGCATCGTCGACCTGTTCGGTCCTGATCGGCACAGGTGCGTCAGGGTTCTCTACGCCGAAGTCGAACGCAGCGAGCGCTGCATCGCGGACGGTGTCGCTCTCGTTGCCGAGTGAGTTCTTGGTGTTGGACATGGTGGTCTCTCGTTACTGTGGGTACAACGAACGGATGGTGGCCACGAACAGAAGGTGCGCGGTCCTGGTGATGGGGAACGTGTCATCCCACTTCGGGATTGGGTTCAGCTCCTTGACGCGATCACGGTACGCATCCCACAGCTCACCAGCGGTGGCCTTCGGGTTGGCGAGCGCATCGGCGACGGTCTGTGTCGCGTGCTCGCGCTGCACTGCGCTGTCCTGGTCGCGGTCGTGGCCTACCAGCACGATCTGCAGGTAGGCCTCACGAACGTCGTTGGCAACGCGGGCGATCTCTGCGATCACGCGCAGGCGGTCCAGCTCTTGTGGTTTGGGCATGTGCTCTCTCAGGCTATGGTTTCGGGACGCTCGACGGGAGCGATCTCTTGTACACCGGAATCTACGCCACCAGGTGCCGGAGCGCCACCACCCTCACCGCCAGCGCCAGGCGCTGGCTGCGGCTGCATTTCAGGCGGTGCTGGATAGGCCATGACCTGTGCGCCAGTGATCGGATCCACGAGCAGCATCGGCTCGCCAGGCTGCGGTATGAACCTGGCCAGGTCGATGTTCTGGTCGCCCGCGCGGGCGAAGGTCTCCTCCATGAGATTCTCGATGCACTGCGCCTGATCCAGCGGGTTCGACATGCGCAGCGCCGCAATGCGCTCCAGTCCTGCCATGACGACGTCCAGGGTTGCTGCCCAGGCCTCGCGCTGCTGCGTGGTGTTGGGTTTGCCGGTGCTGCCTGCGCGGATCGTGACGCCCACCAGGAGGTCGAGGTCTTCGTGCGTGATGCCTTCCGGCCACACAGCCTCCGGCCCAGCGATTTCGACTACGTCGTCGCGGGTCATCTTCTGCACCGCGATCTGCGCGGTAGCCTCGGCGATCTCGGTCAGCTTGTCCTCGATCCTGTCGCGCATCGAGCCGGTGCGGGCGTTGGTGCCGCTCTGCTGGATTTCGGCCTCGGTCGCGGTCTTGGCCACCTGGATAGAGCCGGTCAGCGCTTCCTGGATCCCCCACAGCTGCTCCAGCTCGGTCTTGATCGGCAGAACGTCGAACAGCGCGTAGTCGATCTTCGGGTACGGCAGCTCGAACACGGACTGCTCCAGCGGTGCATCGCCCACAGGCTTCAGCGGGACGAACTCGGCATAGGTGCCGTTGGTCATCTTCTCCACTTCGCCCTTGGTCAGGCGGCGCGCGTCGAAGCCCATGCGCGGCTTGATGCGGCGGCGCAGCTCGGCGTAGCCAGAACGGGTACGTTGGTACTCGTCCATCAGGCGATAGCTGCGCGTCACCAGCGATTGCGGGTGGCGCTCGCCCTCTACTTCGTGCAGCGCCAGCGGGAACAGGTTGTAGAACCGCGTGGTGGCCACAGCGGGCGGCTCAGGCGGCTTGGCATAGCCAGGCAGGCCTTCGATCAGGGTGTAGATCAGGTTCTCGTCCGCACGCCACATTTCCCAGCCCATGACGAAGCTGTTGCCCTGGGCTGCCTCTCCACCCTTGGTGAAGGCGTCGGCACTCGATGCGTCCAGCCGGCCATCGCCTGCAGCGGTCCTGCCCACGTCGCATTGCGCGGTCGGCTTCTTGGCCTTGTAGCGGCCGGTCGACTTCCACGCTTCGCTCGGCACCAGCGGGAACTTGGCCTTCGCCTCATCGCTGGGGATGTAGAAGCGCTTGGCTATCCAGGTGGCCACGTCGCAGTCGATGATGTTCTGGACGTTCATCGATACCTGCACGTCCTCGGCAGGCACGAAGTCGATGAACAGGCCGCGATAGACCAGCTTCTCGATGTTCGCTTCCAGACCCTTGATCTGCGCGGCCAGGTCGGCCTTCTGGTCTTCGATGTCGTCCATGCCTGCGGCGATTTCCGCCTCCAGGTTCTCGATGCGCGCCAGGTTCTCCTGCACGTCGCGCTTGCGGGCGAGCATCACCTGGTCGGTCTGGTAGGTCTCCTGCCAGCCAACCTGCAGCCAGCCCACGGCACAGGTCAGCGAGGAGCGCAGCCAGCGCTCGGCCTGGCGCTTCATCTTCGCCTGCTTCCACAGGCGGCTGATTACGATCTCCAGGGTCTTGGCAAACAGCCTCGTATCCTTCTTGCGCGACGGACCAACGCAGTCGGCCACCAGCACGTCGACATCGGGGTTCCGTGCGTACAGGAACGCGACCAGGATGTCGATGTAGGTGCCGATCAGGTTGACGTTCACCTCGAACGTGCTGTCGCCGCGTGCGTATCGACGGCAGAATGCGTACTGCTTGCGAGCATCGGCGTCGAAGTTGCGCGTGTGCTCGATCTGTTTGAGCAGCTTGTCTGCCCGCTTCATGTCCTCCGGTGAGGCAGGGGCCACGCCACTGGTCGTAGCGCCCGTGGGCGTGTCCGCGTCCAGGTTCTCGTCGATCAGGCTCGCGTCGGTGTTCATGGCTCGTGGTATCTCCGGACGGCCGCGTCGTCTATCTCGCTGTCGTCGTGCATAAAGTGGGCTTCGGTGAATGGAACGATGTTCTTGGTGACCGGCTCTGGTTCCTGCACCTTGGCGTGCATCATGTCAAGGCCTTGGGCGAGCTTACTGCATGTGTCGACCATGTCGTCTACCTTGCCGTCCTGGCCGGTGAAGCCGCACAGCTGCTCCACCAGGCGGTCGACCCACTCGGCTGTGCCACTGGCGGGGAATTTAACAGCGCCGGCCGCCACGCGCGCGGCGAAGCCCTGGGCGCGGTCTGCCTTGGACCCGGTGCTGGGCAGCGGGGTGCGGGTGAAGAAGGCTTTGAGCTGGCGCATCTTCTGGTTGATCGCGCCCTTGGTCGAGCGGTAGATCACGCCCGACTCCTCGAAGTGGCGGTCGATGTCGTAAAGCTTGCCTTGCTTCACCATCGTGGTTATCCACTTATTCGGGTCTTCCTGCATGGACTTCCAGTCCACGATCCAGATGATCTCCTCCCCGTTGGGCAGCTTCTGCAGGCCGAAGATGCCCAGCTCTGTCCAGTCAGGCTCACGGCTCTGGCCCTCCTCCTCCAGGTCTTCCAGGTCGGTGCTGGCGTAGTCGCTGGACTGGTAGAACTCAAGGTCGTCTGGCAGCTCGTCCGGATCGTAGCGGTTGGCGTCGATCCAGGCGCGCTTGAACAGCAGGCCAGCCAGGGTGCGTGGCTTGCCCTCCCATACGTGCTGGTACAGGTCGTCGTTCAGGGCCTTCAGGCGCAGGCGCTCGTCCTGCAGCACCTCGGGGAACCACGGGTTGTCCCGCCAGTTGATCTCGATGTCGATCATCTTCTCTGGCGGCAGCCAGGGCGTGGTGATCGTGCGGACGTAGGTCTCGTCCGTCTCCAGGTCAGGGTTCCAGGTGGCGATGATCTCCGACCCGCTCTTGCGGATCGTGGGCGTCAGCAGCGTCCAGCTGCGTTTCGACAGGCGCTGTGCCTCCTCGATCCAGACGATGGTGACGCCCTCGAACGACTTCAGGTTCTCGCTGGTCTTGTCGGCCATGCCGGAGAATAGGAACTCGCTGCCGGTGCGCAGGCACTTGATGCCGGTCTTGGTGCTGTAGAAATACTTGCCCCAGCCGTACTCGGCGATCACGTCGTCGAGCAGGCGCTTCACTGAGTCGGCGATGGACTTCTGCACCTCGCGGCCGCACAGGATGCGGTGCTTGGCGCTCATGGAGCGGCAGATCAGGTAGCGGGCCACGGTGTGCGACTTCGCACTGCCTCGGCCGCCTCGGAAGCTCTTGTAGCGCAGAGGCTGCAGGATCGGCAGCATCGAGACAGGAATCTCGGCGATGAATGCGTTCTGCACCATGCCGGGAAGCAGGGTCTTCCTGCTGTTGCTGCGCCCACGGCGATGGTCACGCGGTGCGTGGATCGTGCCCAGCCCGCCCGAGTGCTTAAACCCGATCACGGTTCTTCGCCACCACGCCGACCATCCGAATCTCCTCCGGCGCTTCCTCGTCCAGGTCAGCCTGGGCCAGCTCCTGCTCGTGCTCGATCTGCCCCTTGACGGTGGCCATGTCGTAGAGCCTGGGCAGCATCACCCGGGCGTATTCCAGCCGGCCCCATACCCGCAGCTTGGCCCGGGCGATCCTGGTCATGCTGTCCTTGGGCTTCATCACCCTGCCGTCAGGCAGCAGCACAGCCTCGTCATTGCCGTCGACGATGTCGGGCACCTCGTCGACCAGGCTGTGGACGTATTGCGTGCGCGCGTGTGCGAGGGATGCGGAAAAACTCTCATGCTTTTCAACCCATTCAGCAACGGTGCGATAGGCCGGCATGTCGGCATCCTCACACACCTGGGTGATCGGACGCCTTGTCGCTCGGGACAAGAGCTGCCCCACCACCCACTCGTTCATGAGAGTGGGACGGCCTCTCTTGCGCTTGGGGATAGGCACCAGCGCCATGCTGTCGGGAATTGCGACGAAGCCCGCGTCCTGTTCGGGAGCGGGCTTCTGTTCGGCTTTCCTGCCTTTGCGGGGCTTCGGCGCTGGTGCTGCTGCGGGCTTCTTGCGTGGCATGGTGCTCAGTGGGCGCTGGGTCGGGCTTCCTCACGCAATGTGGAACTGCGTGGATATTGGTGGAACACGGTGGAACTGTGAAGGTGACCCTGGATGCAGGAGTTATACCAGGCGTGGTCGTCGCCCCTGGGCCTGTCCACCATCACCAGGGTATCGATGTAGCCCGTGATCGCTACCTGCGAGCCGTACGCCACAGCGCGCGTACCAGGCGGCAGGATGCCCAGGTCGTTGAGGCTGTGGGCCAGGAACGGGTGCTGGACGAGGATCACGGTCTGGCCGTGCTGCGGCGGCGCGCTCACGATGCGGCCGGTGTCGATCCCCTCGGCGAGCGTCGCCAGGGCAGCCGCGTGCATGCCGTGCCCGCCCTCATCCAGCAAGCCGACGATCTCCCGTATCCACCAGGTGCGGTTCTCGGACGTGGTCTCGGGACCAGCAGCGCACGGGCCTGGGTGGCCGTCGACGCGCTGGCAGGTCCAGCCCTTGGGTGGTTTGTTGCACTGCGTCATGACCGGCCACCAAGTTCCCAGCCGCTGTGGTACTTCGGCACGTTGACATCGAACCGGCTCAGCGCCTGCTCGACGATATGGCTCACCTCCTTGGGCGTTGCAGCGCGCGGCTCGGCGCTCACCCACTCGGTGCCCCAGGGCCAGAACACCCGCGCTTCATCGGTGTTGGTCGGCGACTTGCGCATGATCGTAACCGTGCCATTGATCGGCCGGCTCTCGTGGATCTCGTCCGGCTCCTGGGTGTAGGTCATGCCAGGCAGCAGGATCTCCGGCGGATTGCGATACAGCCAGGTCCGTTCCGTTACAGATTCCTTCGTCGGCCCACCGCCGGCGCCGGCGAGGATGGTGAACTTGTTGTATCGCTCCGACATTGGCGCGCACACGTCGCCATCGCGGTATTCGGTGAACCGGTAGTTGTGCAGCTCGCCGGACAGGATCGTGGACTGCAGCGCCCACTGCTTGTGGTCGTGGATCACGCTGACGTTCGGGACCGCGAAACGTCTGTCCCACACATGCAGGCGGAAGTCGCCCATGTGTAGGCGCAGCATGCCGAAGCCCTGAAGCGTCCAGTCGAACTGCCTGGCGTTCTGCAGGATCGACAGCGCCAGCGCGCGGAGGGTCGGAACGTGATTGATGGTGCTCATGTGGAATCTCGTGGAAGTGAGTGGAATTGTGTGGAACTCCTCGCGGTTGCCAATACGGTCGAACGTGGCGTCAGGCTCGGTGTCGAAGTCGTGACCCTCCTCGGCCACGCAGCGCTTGCAGGTTGCGTTGACGTCGCCGTTGGGGTCTCGATCCAGGTGCAGGAGCGGGGCGGTGCAGCCTATGCAGTATTCCTGAGCCATCAGCGTTTCCCCTTGCGGCGCGCGGCCTTCTTCTGGTTCTTGGTCGGTGCCAGCTTGGTCTGCAGCACCTCGCTGTTCTGCTGGGTGCTTGGTGCATGGGCGGCTAGGACGTTCGACAGCGCGGCCGCGATCAGGAGCTTGTTGATCCTCACTTCGACCCATCCGCGCCGAGCTTGGCGGTGAGGTTCATAGCGAAATCAATGGCTTCGCGTACCTCGCCCAAGGGATGCCCGCTGATCGACTCGCCGCGCTTGACGACATTCCACCAGATCGAATATTCCCCGGCTTCGTTCTCGCTCTCGCGGTGCGTGACCAGATCGGCCTCATTCGCTTCCAGCCAATCCAGCCGCGCCGCATCCCCCGCATCACCGCCAGCCGGGTGGGCGAATAGTTCGGTTCCACGGGTTGGCGTCTTTACTCCTGGTGCGAGATCGCCCCAAAACTCCCTTGTTCCTTCTGGCGTAGCACGCCGACCCATAAACGATCCGATAGAAACCTCCTCCCCGCCGCTGCCGGTGGCCGGGGTTGGGGCGTCAGGGTCAAGCGTTGTTGATTCGCCGTGATGCCACAAGAATGCGCAGTAAGCGGCCACGTCCCTGGGGTCGCCCTTATTAATGTGCTCGACCAGCTCGGAACGACATTCGTCCATCCAATCGGGCGACTTCCATTCATCGGCATAGCCGTATTTTTTCTCGTCCTTGGCCAGCTTAGCGGCCAGCGCCACGGAGAATCGCCGCACAAGATCAGCCGTTTCCGGGTGCAGGTCAGGCGCACCCTGCGCAACCGATTCGGCGGGGCGGGTGGAGAGGGCGGCTAGCTCGTCGGCCTTTGCTGCGCTTTCGTTCGGGTGTCCTGCCTTGCCCAACTGGTAATACAGATTGAGACTATCGAGTATCCGTTCGCGCAATTCACCCACCCCAGGCGCGGGCTGCGCGGCGAGGGCTTTGAGTTGTTCGCTGATTTCTTGGATCGCAACGCAATCGCTAACGCTATGCCCATTAATTCCGTACAGGCGGTCGGCGAGAATTGCCAGCTCATCCAGCCCACTCGCGGCGGGGGTGCTCAGTTGCTCCTTCTTGAACTTCATTCCTGCCTTGAAACCTGCCTCGTATTCCTTGCTATTTATGTCAGGGCCTCCATCGGCCTTGCTGGCGAGGGCGTCGATTTCGCTGCCGGGAATACGGAACTGGTCGGCCACTTGGTAGGCAAGCTCTCCGAACATTCGGGCCGCGTTGTCGTAGGCAAATCTCAGTCCTGCGTCGCGTTCGTTATAGCTTGGGTTTAATGCGTGGGCCAGGTATTCAAAATGGTTGCGCTTAGCCATTGCGCGATGAGCCATCTCTCTGGCTATGCGTTCCATGACCGCATCCGTCACCTCCCCGCCGCCCTGCTGGGCGATTGGGGGTGCGGCAAGCAACGGTTCGATTCGCTCGGCGAGGCTGCGCGACTCGTCGGGATAGTTTATCGCAGCGAGTGACACAAGCTGGCCGATCAGCGTCCAGAGAAGCGACGCATCGCTGGCTGCGGCGGGTGGGGTGGGTTGGGTCATGACAGCTCCTCGCAGTCCAGCGATGTCTCCAGGCGGTTCCGGTCGCGGTAGTACCGTATATCGGCCAGGTCTACGCCTTTCTGCGTGCCGCCGCCGTGGACATAGTTGTTGATGTAGAACGGCAGGTTCGCCGGCATTAAGCCGCCACCCTTGCTGTAGATGGCCCAGTGGATTTCGCTGTCGGTAAGCGAGTGCGACAGCGCGGCCATCGGGTTCTTGGCCTGCCACTGCGTGAACATGGCCAGGATCAGGTACTTGCCCACCCATTGATCGCGCGACGACTGATCCATGTCGTCCAGCGAAAGACCAACCTTCTCGGCTTCCTCCTCGGCCCACCTCGTGCCGATGAAGACGCCCAGGTTTTCCTTTCCGAACCAGGCAGGGTTGTACGGCTCTACGCCTTCGCGCCCCTCCGCATCCCAGGCATTCCACTTCGCCTGCAGGCGCAGCTCGCGCTTGTCGTCGTCTTCGAGGTGATCTTTACGGATCATACATTCCTCCCTTGGTGTAGTTGGCGTGCTTGTTTGGAATGAAGTCTTGGTACTCGTGCAGCTCAATCGAAGGAGGTTCGGGCACTGTCGGCACATCGCCAAGGTTGCGCGCAATCCAGTCACTCTCGTTGGCCAGGATGAAGGTGCGAATTTCGTCGATGTAGATGGCCTCGGAATGCATGAAGCCAGGCTCCACGCGCTCAATCTCTTCGTATTGCCGACGACTGCGCGTCAGGACGGACAGCGACAGACCATACGACGCGCGCCACGGCCTGCCAGGGCTCATGCCTCGACCTTCTCGGCGTTGCCGTCCTTGCCGCGCAGCAGGTTCCAGGCTTCGCGCGCGCGCTCGGCGACGGTCATCCTCGACGGCAGCGGCAGCTCGGCCAGCGCATCGGCATAGCCTTTCTCGTAGCCTTCCTGCCAGTTGCCCTGCTCGGTGATCGACTGCTGCGCCAGCTCCAGCATTTGGCCGTAAAAGGCCTTGCTGTCGTGTGGCACCAGCTCGGTTCCGGTTTCGTTCTGGATCAGCTTGTTGCCGATCTTGGCTATCAGCTTCTGGACACGAAGTGAGCGGTCTTCGAGCACGCGCTCCAGGCTGTCCATCCGGTCTTCAGGGGATGCGTGGTTGATCTGCATGCTTCCGCCGTCGACGCCAATCGTTTCTTCCATGCGGTTCAGGCGGTCGTGCGCAGCCAGCAGCGTTCCGCGCTGGTCGCCGTAGGTCTGCGTGCCGATGGACTGCTTGACCGGAGTGTGCGGCACCAGGTCGAGCGCAGGGTCGGCCGGTGGCGGCTGGTTTATGGGCGGCATGGTGACGCGGTGGATCGGCAAGTCTTCCTGCGAGTACAAGTCCCACAGGTCGCTTGCCTTCAGGCTGGGGAAGCGAGCCAGAACCAGCTCGTCGTTGGCCAGGATGCCGTTCAAGTACGGCCGCCCAGCGTTGTCCACGGACAGGCCGGGATAGAGTTTGGCGGCGTTGCTCACAGGACTTCTCCCTTTGCGGATTCGGTTCCCAGTTTCTCGGAAATCATGCCGCGCACTGCCAGCACGAGAGCTTCCTCGGCGGCGGTGATCTTCAGGGGTAGCGGACGCAGCGGAAGGCGCATGTCGACCGCCAGCCTCTGTGTCGGATGCGGACGCTGCGAAACGAACGGCACTTCGTCGCCTTCCAGCTCGAAATACACAGGCGCATCCTGCCGCTTGCTCGCCATGCCGGTCTGGCCTGCGTCGGGGTGCTGCTCCATCCAGTAGCTGGACTGGCTACCGAAGCGTAAGCGGGTCTGGTAATACTGCGCCCATTCCGGCGCATGGTCCCAATTGACCGAAGCGTGGCGGTGCTCGGCGCTGGCGATGCGGGCGCTGGTGGCGAGCGACGGAGTCGGCTCCACCACTGGGTTGATTTTTTCGCTCATGGTTCTCTCTCGAAGAAGCGCTCTCGCGCAGGTTGATGGTACGCCTCAGAAACGTGATTTTCTACACCTTGGGTTCCGCCTGTCGGAGGCCTCCGTTCCATCCAGGTTTCTTGGTATTCCAGCCTCGGACGAACTCCTGGTGGCATCCCGAATCTTCCGCGCGTGCTCGCTCGACTGCCTCTCCACCGACATGATCTTGCGCATGCGGTCGCGGCTTTTCTTGACGGACGCGGTGGAAGTGATCGACAGGTTTGCCCAGGTGCGGTTGCCACGGCCGAGCCTGGCCATCAGCAACCTCTCGCTGACGCCGGGGCAGCGCGCGAGGATCTCCTGCTTAGTCAGTAGTGCGCCCTCTATTTCGTAGGTGTGAATCCGTGCCACTACCTCATCCCCCGAAACGATGCTGGCTTGACGCGCTGCGGATCATGCGTCGGGGTGATTGCATGTTGCGTCGACGTTGTGGCAGGCCATGCCACGCGACCACCGAGAACGGGCCACCCACCACAATCACCGTCAGCAGCGGATGCACTGCCGCAGTTATCAGGATGAGTAGAACCCAAAACATCAGGCCTAGCGCCAAGCATGCGATCAAGCACACGGACAGCAGGATTGTCCTGGCGGCGGTCAAGGATTCTGCCGACCTGACATGCTTGCGAAACTTTTGGTTTTTTCTCATTCATGGATCATATCTCGTGCTGTTCGTTTTGTACACTGCGGCGCACCGCGAGGAACTCCAGATATTCGGGGTCCGACATGCCGAGCCGCTGCTGTTCGGTCCCGTCCTCACCCATCCCGCCAAGCGGCCTGCCCATAATCAGCCTCTCGATCACCTCCCGGCTATCCAGCCTATGGTGGCTGGAAAGCTCATCCAGGCGCTCTCCAGCGGCCTTGGATAGCCTTGCGCGGAACTCGCGCCCGCCCTCTGCCTTCAGCCGAGCTGCGAATGCCCTGGCGCTCCTTGCGCTCACTGACTGAACTTCCTGCGGGTCTCCTTCACCGCATCCTCGTAGGCGGACTTTCCAGCCATCCCGCTGCCATATGCTCCAAGGTTGTACTGGTGAGCCATGTGCGCCAGCTCGCGCTCCAGCGGGGTCTCGGACGGAGCCAGGGCCTCGGTCTTCGTCTTGCCGGCCGGAACGCTGCTCGCCTTGCTGACCGGCGCGCGACGTACCCAGGTCTTCCAGGTCAAGTCCCAATCGGTCTTCGTGGCTGCCTGGCCGGCCTTCGCGCACCAGTAGTCGCGGAAGTTCTCAGCCTCGGCCTTGCCGTCGACGCCCCTGGCCCGCGCGTACTCCAGTTGCTCGGGCGTTGGCACCCAATCCCTTGGCAGGCGAGTGCCGCGCACCGCAACAGCTTTTTCTTTTGATTTAGGCTTTTCTGGAAGCTGTATCTGACTCTGGTTCTGCATCTGCTTGGGTCCACCACGGTCCACTGTGGAATCTGTGGAATCTTTATTTCCACTTTCTGCTCGCACCCGACGCATGTAGTCGCGCTTCGATTCCCGGATGCTCTCCTGGTCCCTGATCTCCCGGTACTTCTGGTGGTTGATCAGCTGCCAGCCGCCGTCGATCTCGGTGATGCGCCGGCCCTCGTCGTCCTTGGTTCGGCTGTGCGGGTCGGGAGCCAGGAAGGTCTCAATGGCGATCTGCGCCTCCTCCAGCGTCACGCGCGACAGGTGGGCCAGCCCAGGCACGCTGGCGAACACGCGGCCGTTGCGGTCGCAGTTGGCCAGCATGGCGATCCAGGTGAGCCTGGTGCCTGCAGGCTCCATCCAGACGGTGCTGGAGGTGATGCTGCTGAACAGCTTGGTGAAGGTGTAGCTCATGATCAGGACACTCGGGTGATGATGACGGCTTCGCCGCCGTTAGGCTTGACACTGAACTCACGTCCAGATTCGGCCGTGTAGGCCTTCAGGCCCTTCACAAAAAGACCGCGCCAGAGCATGCAGTCACCGACCTCCAGGTCGAGCAGCCGATCCTCCTGGTTCGGGATCGGCTGCGGCATGACGGGGAGGTGGTCGCGGCCGCGCTTCACTTCACACCTCCGCAGCGGGCGAGGGCGGCGGGATGGATCGCCCAGTACAGTTCACGCTCTTGGGCGGCGCTCTTGTTCCAAGCGGTGCAATGCTGCGCACCAGTCCCGCAGGCGATCACGTCCCCAGCCTTCTCTGCCTTCAAGAGCGCCCTACGCACGGCTGCGGTGCTATGGGGGCGCAAGTGGCTGGCAATGGTGCCGGTGCTCCGAGCCTTGTTCCACGCCGGGATGATTCGGCGCTCTTCAATGGTTCCACCGTGAGAGCAAAGCGTGACCATCACCGCCAGCACATCGACAGGGGCGGTCATGCCTTGCTCCAGGAGTTTTCGGGACGGCCGTACGGACCCTGCATCATGATGCCGGTCTTCTTCAGCTTGCCTGCCTTCTCCAGGTTGCTGATGCTGCGGCGTACGCTCGTCAGCAGCCAGTTCCGGCCCAGGCTCTTGCCGTAGTTCCAGACCTGGCTCGGGGACCAGGTGCCGATGGCCATCAGAACCATGACGGCATCGTCCTGGTGCTTGGCGGTCTTCACTGCGCTGGCCAGCTGCTCGCCGGTCAGGTTGGTGGTGTTGAAATACTCAGCCATTGCAGTAGCCCTCGTTGATCAGGTGCATGGCCATGCGGCCGTAGCTGCCCTGGAGCTTGAATGCGGTGCCGTCGTCGATCAGGTGCTGGAAGCCGACGATGATCTCGTCCTCGTCCAGCTCGCCGCCTTCGTAGGCCATGATGAAACTAACAGTGTCGAAGTTGCTCATTGCGGCCTTCCTCAGTGGGTTGGGACGCCGACAGTGTACACGCAGAATGTGGAATCATCGTTCCACGAGTGGAAAGGTGTGTCTTGACTTCTGTACACGCAGCGTGCTATACTGTGTACAGTCGATGAACTCTCATCGGCACTGGAGGGCTTCATGGCAATAGCAATAAAACTGACGGAGCTGCAGCGCGAGGAGCTTCTGCACAAGCTCAACATCATCGAGCATGAAGACGATCTGCTTGAGAGCTACGAGATCACTTCGACGCAGGCTGCCGACATTGCTCGTAGAGTTGGTGAGCAAGTAACTGTCCTTACGAAAGATGAGGCCGACATTCTGGTTGGCGAAACCGAGAACCTGATCGAAATCGCTCAAGGGAACATGGAATGGGCGCAGCCGGCGGAGCGCACTCAGATGGCGGCCTATATAGGCTCTTTGCGTAAGCTGATCAAGAAGCTGGAAGGGGAACAACATGCGTGACCCGCACATCATCATCGGCGCGTTCATCGAGAAGAAGCGCCGCGAGACCAAGGCCGGCCTGATAATGACCGCGCACCAGTACGACAACGGCACCTGGCGCGCAGCGGTGGTCGGTCACGGTAGCGATACCCTGGTCGAAGCTCGTGGCGTGAGCCTGGACGCCGCTATGTGCGCCCTGGCTGTGGCTGTCGACAGCGCCGAACACATCCTGATCAGCGACCCGCAGCCGGATTACTCGTTGCGAGTTGCGGCGCGCCGCGTCGTGACGCAGATGGGTGGTGACGGCACCGCGTGGTACGAGGAACTTCAGGACAGCGATCCGCTAATGCTGTCGGCGCTGGTCGGGCTTCGCAACGCGCTGGAGCAGTCATGAGCCGCCGCGAGCTGTTCCACAACATCCGCAGCGCCACGCGTCAGGCCGAGAGCCACCCGCTGCCGTTCAACCTGATGGACATCGGCACCGGCCTGTTCGACGCCACCCACGACGCAGGACCGCCGAAGCGCTACAGCGCCAGGAAGGACTGGTTCTGTGCCGGGTTGGTGCTCGGCGTCGCTGCGGCCGCTGTGGTCTTCCTGGCCCTCACCTGATGGCGTACGTCAGGTGTAGCTACTGTGGCGGCCGGCGCACCACGTCGATGCCACTGCAGGAGTACTACCGGCTACCGATCTGCCGAACGCCAGGATGCAACGGCAAGCGTAAGCGCCTGGGCAAGCCTGTTTCATACCGCGTCGACAAGTACAGGACCAATGTCGAGCGGTCAGGAAAAATCAAGCCATGCCACCCCGGCATGGGTGGGTGCGACGGATACCCGTTCCCGCATCGCAAAGGATCCAAGCAGTGTATCCACAACCCAAACTACGAGAACGTCATGAAAGAAATAAATGAGGAGAGTCCAGCATGGAACGATTGAACCTTACCCCCGGCAAGCTTTTGGTCGTTCTCCTGGATGGCGAGAAGCACGTCCTGGAAGTCCGTGGTCTGCAGATTTTGATGGAGGATGAACTCGGCAACGAGTTCGTCGTCAGCCCGGAGGACGTTACCAGCGACGAACTCGTTTTCCAGCACCACGCCGAGTACTGGAAAGCAAAGGCAGATAGCCTGCAGGCAACGCTGGATGACCTGGCGCGGCCGGCCAATCAGGAAGTCCTCAGTCAGGTGTGCGAGCGTGCTCGCGAATCCTTCGGCGTCGACTCCGCTCCGCTCAGTTCCATACCCGACAACGCCGCGCGCTCCAGCAGTCGTGGCGAAGCTGCCGCGATCCAGCGCAAGGTGAATGACTCCTTCGCGTCGGCGCGAGCGCCGGAGGTCGGACCGGCCTGCATCCGGGTGGAAGGAACCCTGGGCAGCGTCTACCTGAAGACTCCTGGCTACCCCGGCATCCAGCACCTGCCGCCCGGTGACTACATCCTGCAGTCGAAGTCGGAAGGTGACTCGTGACCTTCTTCCGCAACCTCACGTTCTTCCAGTTCCCAGCAGCCCTTGCCGCGTCGATCAGGCGCGGGCTTGACCAGGGCACCGCCGAGTGCGCGCTGAAGCCGTGCGGCGCGCTGGAGCTGTCCAGTCGTGGGTTCGTGCCTTCGTTCCCGGCCGACACCGATGGCGACGCGCTGCCGTACTACCTCAATAGCGACGTGATCGTGCTGACGGTAGGCGGCGAGGACAAGATCCTACCCTCGTCGGTAGTCAACAAGGTGCTCGGCGAACGCCTGGCCGAGATCGAGCGCAAGGAAGGCAGGAAGCCTGGCGGCCGCGAGCGCAAGCGAATCAAGGAAGACATCGTCCACGAGCTGCTGCCGAAGGCGCTGGTGAAGCCGTACCGGCTGACCGGCTATCTCGATCTGCAGCGCGGCCTGGTGGTGGTCGACACTGTGAGCCGTAAGCAGGCAGAGGAGTTCGTCAGCCAGGTGCGCGCGGCGCTCGGATCGTTCCCGGCGCTTCCGATCAATGCCGAGGTGGGTCCGCGCAGCGTGCTAACCAGCTACATATCCGGCAATGTCGTCGACGATCTTTCGGTCGGCGATGACTTCACTCTGAAGGATAACGCGGACGCGAAGATAACATCGCACAACGCCAACCCGTTCGGAGAGGAGGTGACATCCTACCTTGGTGATGGATTCCAGGTGTCTAGGTTGTCGCTGGTGCTTAATGAGCGCGTCGAGTTCGACATGGACGAGGATCTGGTCGTGCGCAAGTTCAAGCTTCTGGATCAGGCCCTGGAAAAGCTGGATGGCGAGGAGCATGAAGACATCGTCGCGGACATCAACGCGCGACTGTGGCTGCAGCACGCCGAGGTTGGCGCGCTGTTCGAGGTGCTGGTCAGGGAGTTCAAGCTGTCGCCTGTGATTTAAGCTTGTCCGCGTGAGCATTGGCCGCCGCACGACACTTGTCTGCGGCGGCCTCTTGCCGTATGCGACTATCGTATGGGAACCTTTCGGTCAATATTCCATAGCCTATTCCATTATCGGAATAGCACAGCGTCATCACTCTCTGGTCTGGATGCTCTCCACCAAATACAGCTATGGTGTAAAGCCCGCAGTCGCTCTGCTTGAAAGGGATGCCGGTCTTGGGGTCTCGCTTAGTTTCGCGCCAGGTCAGCGACATGCGTTCACCACTGCTGCGATGGCCTCGTCGACAGTCTTCACCACAGCGTACTGCCCGCGCCATTCAGCCTGGAATATCACCTGGTCTTCGGTCTGCTTGCGTGCGCTCGGTGGCTTGTTGCCGTCCTTCACTTCCAGGAGGATGTTCCGCCCGCGATACCCGACCAGAAGATCGCACGGGACGTGCATGACCTTGACGGTGCAGCCGATGGCCTCCAGGGCCTTCACGATGTCACCCTGGTTCGCGTCCTTCCTGCCGGTCGCCCTCACCAGCCGTTCTCCAGCACGTCGTTCTGCAGCGCGATCAGCTCGTCGTCGGTGCCGTAGGCTGCAGCGAAGGTCTTGCCGCCATCCATCAGGGATGGCCCGTAGACGCCGCGCATGGTCTTGTGCGACCAGCCGTCCTCTACCCTGCCACGGTGGTGCCACAGGCAGCCGGCGTAGCCCTTCAGGTGGCCCCTGCGCATGTTTCCGCTCTTGGTGTGGTTGTAGTCCGACACCCTGGCAACCTGCTCGTGCTCGATGTTGCCCTTCCGATACCAGACCAGGCACGCCATGCAGCACGTTGCGTCAGGCACGTCAGACATTTTCGCTTCGCCCATCCTTGCTCGTTCGCCCTTGGTTGGCGCTGCTGCCTTCGACCACATCACCAAATCTCCTTGGCCTTCTCCGACCATTCGACTTCGTGCTCGGCACCGAACTGGAAAATCAGCTCGATCAACTGCGTCATGTCGCGCTTCAGCATCTTCGAGGTGCGCAGGCCCACGGCCACGATGCCGCCGCCGTCGATGCTGCCGAACAGGCGCGGTCGCTTCAGCGCCGCAGTTATTACGTCCTTGAACTCCTCCGGCGACAGCCTGGCTGCGGTCGGGTGCTCGTCGACGCGGATGTACCGGCCATCCTCCAGGCAGCGGTCGTTGCGCCACCTGGCGCGCTTCCAGCCCACCTGGTCGGCCACGTCGGTGAGCATCGCCCACATGCGGTCGTTCTGCGGCAGCGTGCGCTTCGGAGCGTCGATCTCTATCACCATTTCCTCGCCGGCCTCGGCCTGGTCGAGGATATGCTCGGCAGCGCGCGCGGCTACCTCCCTGCGGCGCGGGTTGTCGCGCTTAATCAGGAATACTTTTTTCATGCGCCGATGGTCTCGATGAAGGCGTTCGCCTTGGCCTGGTCGCTGTCGCTGAAATTGCGACGGCCCAGTGCCACGCTCTGCACCAGGTGGATCGAGCGGCCCATGAAGATGGCCAGCTGGTTGGCTGTGTCGCCATCGCGGCCGAGGTGGCCGTCGTGCTTCCTCAGGAAGCGGGCCAGGGCGAGCTGGTTCTTGTTTCGCTTGGGCTTGTTGGGCATGGAAATAATCTCGATGAAGGGGTTGCATGAGTGTACAGCAGGGTGTACAGTTCTACCCGATCTGAAGATTCATTACAACCTGGAGAGAGAAATGAGCGAACCCAAAGTACCGGCCGTATTCGCGGCCATCAACGAAGTGCAGGATGCGATCTGGAAGGTCGGCATCAGCAAGAACAGCCTCGCCCAGGGCGGAGGCATCAAGTTCTACTTCCGTGGCATCGACGCGGTGCAGGAAGCGTTTTCTGGCCCGATGTCCAAGGCCAAGCTGATCATGATGCCGAGCTACGGCGAGCTGATCGTCACCGAGCGCAAGACCAACAACGGCGTCACGCACAACGTGCGCGTGCTCGGCAGCTACACGCTGGTCAGCCTGGTAGATGGCAGCACGCAGTTCGTGGGCAGCTTCTACGGCGAAGCGAACGACACCCAGGACAAGGCGACCGCCAAGGCCCAGTCCATCGCGCTGCGCCAGGCGTACCTGCAGACCTTCAACGTACCGCTCGGTCCTGGCTACGATCCGGAGGAAAGCGGCGGCGACGACACGGGCGGCGAGCAGCCAGCACGCCAGGATGCGCAGCCGCAGCCTGCCTCCAAGTCGCAACAGGAGAAGCCGCGCCAGCGCGTAGCGTCCGGTGGCGAAGTGGCCGAGCCGATTGCGGAAGCCCAGCAGCGCATCCTGACCGCGCGCCTCAACAGCAAGGGCCTGGCGATGTCTGACCTGGTCGATCCGGGCGGCTTCGCTACGGTCAACAAGGCGAACTTCAATGAAGTCCTGGAATGGATCAAGGGCCAGGGATGATCGAGCCGCAGCTCACGATGCCGGAGTGGGTGCATTACGACGATGCGTCCCACACCTACACCGTCGACGGCGTGGTGCAGCCCAGCGTCAGCACGATCCTGTCGGTCATCGACCCCGACAAGTACGCGGGCATCCGCGAGGACGTGCTGGCCAGGGCTGCAGCGCGCGGCTCGGCCACCCACGGCATGATTGCCCTGGACGTGCGCGATGACCTGGATGTCGGCAGCCTGGAAGGCAACCTGGTCGAAGACTACCTGTCGTGGCAGAAGTTCTGCGATGACCTGGGTTTCGAGTGCGAGTACAGCGAGCGCGTGGTGGCGTCGAAGAAGGACGCCTATTGCGGCACGCTCGACCTGGTGGGAAAGCTCACTAAGCACAAGAAAAAGAAGGGGCGCTGGATGGTCGACATCAAGCGCACCGCAGCAAGGCCGGACATGGTCGACATCCAGACTGCAGGCTACAACGTCGCAGCTGCTGAGAGCCTGCCGGATTACGATCCCGCTACACCTCGTGGATGCCTGTGGATTAGGGGCGACCGATACGAGTTCTTTGAACTGACCAGCCCGTCCGACTTCGCAATGTTTCGCTCGGGTCTCAACATCTACAACTACCGCCACCGGAGAAAGTAATGAACGATTCCACCCAGCTTGTCACCCTCGACACCGCCCGCAAGATCGCGCAGAAGGGCGTCGCCGAAGCGTTGACGTACGTAGAGATTGCCACCGGATTCACCGTCGAGACCGCCGAAGATGCGGCCATCGCATCGGAGCAGCTGAAGGGCCTCAATCAGTTCAACAAGTCCTACGATGCCAAGCGCAAGGAGATCACCGATCCGTACCGTCAGATCGGCGCGGACATCAAGGCCGAGTTCGACGTGGCGCTGAACAAGGGCGCTGAAGCCGAGAATCTGCTGCGCTCGGCCCTGGCCGCCTACGTCAAGCGCGAGGAGGAGAAGGCTCGCGTTGCGCGTGAGGCTGCCGAGAAGCAGGCCCGCATCGAGCGCGAGGAAGCGGCCGAAAAGCTGGCCAGGGAGCAGGCCCGCGCCGCCACGCTGAAGACCCCGGAAGCGCAGGAAAAGGCGCGCGACAGGATCGAGGCTGCGGAAGCGGAAGTCGAAAACGCGGCGGTCGCAGCCGTCGTGGTGCAGGCTCCGGCCAAGGTCGCCGGCTTCTCGGTGCGCGACAACTGGCAGCCGGAATATGGCAACATCAACGACCTTATCAAGGCGGCTGCTGCCGATCCGAAGCTGGCCGCGTACCTGACCTGGAACACCAAGGAATGCAGCGCCACGGTCAAGGCGTTGAAGGCCCGCACCGACATCCCCGGCATCCGTGCCGTCAACAACACCACTACCGCCGTTCGATAGGAGAACAGCATGGCACGCGGCATCAACAAAGTGATCCTCGTCGGGAACCTCGGAAACGATCCCGACACCAAGTACACCCAGGGCGGGATGGCCATCACGCGCATCAGTCTGGCCACCACCAGCGTCCGCAAGGACAAGGACGGCAACCAGCAGGAGCGAACCGAATGGCACCGCGTGGTGTTCTTCGGCAAGCTCGGCGAGATTGCTGGCGAATACCTGCGCAAGGGTGGCCAGTGCTATGTCGAGGGCAGCCTGCGTTACGACAAGTACACCGGCAGCGACGGCGTCGAGAAGTACAGCACCGACATCATCGCCGACGAGCTGCAGCTGCTGGGCGGACGTGGCGATGGCGGCGGCGAGAGCCAGGCCCCGGCGCGCAGGCAGCAGTCGCAGGCACCGTCGCGCGGCCAGGGACGGCAGACGCAGCGGCAGGACGAGCCGATGGATGACTTCGCCGACGACGAAATTCCGTTCTGACCATGTGGCCTTTCCGCCGAAAACGTGTACACTCACCAGCACCGGTAGGCGGAATCGACAGCGGTCCTTCCGCCCTCTGGAAAAACAACTTCACTCAACCCGAGAGACCTCGCATGAACCAGTCCACCGAAGCCCGCACCATCCCCGCCAAGCTCCACGTCGTCTACGATCCGCAAGGCAACCTCCACTACGTCTACGCCAGCACCAAGGCCGGCGCGATCAAGGCGGTGAAGGACAACCTGCCGAAGGCCGATGAAAACTGGAGCGCCGAAGTGGCCACCGTCGCCCAGGCCACCGTCGCCGGCCGCATCGGCGCGACGATCCTCAACGATCCGAACCCGCCTGCCGATACCACAGCGCCGAATGGTGTGGGTGGCGAGCCGCTGGTGGTTGACCACGACAACGAATAACCCGGAAGGGAGCCGGCCCAGGCATTAAACGGGTGGTCGTCGCAGGAACTCTGGCCGGGTCGTCATTCCCATAAGAGCCTGCAGCAGCAGCCGGTGCTACAGCCGCGTTGCGGCCGGGTGAGAACAATTTCGCAGGAGCGCGCGTAGGTTCGCGCGCCGCCTCGACATCCGCCTCCGCGCTGGTGATGCTGCAATCCTATTCCCTATCGAGAGAGAACCATGCCCATCCAGAAAATGCAGTCCGTTGCGTCCAGCCAGATCGACGCCATCGGCCACGACCCCGAGACAAATACGCTGAAGGTCGTGTTCAAGGGCGGAAACGCCTACGAGTACGCCAACGTGACCGCCGAGCAGTTCGATGATTTCCTGAACGCCGACTCGATTGGCAAGCACTTCGGCGCGCACTTCAAGAACAACGGCAGCCACCCGTACACCAAGGTTGCCTAAGCAATATCGGGATGCTGGTCTCGCTCAGGGATCAAGCGCCGGTAATCCTTGATGGCCACGGCCTCTGGTGCTAACGCCCAAGCCGAGAGGCGCAAGTGCGGTCGGTAGTCGATGTGAGCAGTCGACGGTCGTGGATTGCAGAGGTGGATTAAATACCCACTGCGCCGGAGGATTCCCGGCACCATTGATCCTTTAGCTCAGCGGTAGAGCACGTCCCTGTTAAGGACGCTGTCCCAGGTTCGATCCCTGGAAGGATCGCCACTTCACCCACCACTCCAATGGAGACCACCATGCACTTCGGAGAAGCGCTGCAACAGATCAAGCAGGGACGGCGCGTTGCGCGTCGAAACTGGAACGGCAAGGGGATGTTCCTGTTCCTTGTGCCAGGCTCTCGATTCACCGTCAACCGGCCGCCGCTGCTGGGCATCTACCCGGAAGGCACCGAGATCAACTACCGCCCGCACATCGACATGAAGACGGCCGATGGCCAGGTCGTTCCGTGGGTTGCTTCGCAGTCGGACCTGATCGAAGAAGACTGGGTGATCGTCGACTGATCCAATCGCTTGATCGTAGAAAGCAGAAGGCCCGCATTGCGCGGGCCTTCTTTATTCGCGGTGCTGGTTAGAAAGTCCCCCGACTATCGCCACTTGCCGTAAGAGCTGGTCCTATGCGGAGGGCTTTCGCCGTCGCTGTCGTCCAGGCGCGCAGCTTACCGGATGTCGCCCTTCTTCTTCAAGCCGTCGATGCACTCGTGCTCCAGCCTTCGGTCGCCGCGCTCGATCCCGATGATCGAATAGAGCTTCGCCAGCACCAGGCTCCACTGCAACGGGTCGTTCGTGGCGGGGGCGTCTGGCAGCGTCGGATCGCGCGGCGGCTGCTCGCAGTCAACGACTGGCGGCTTCGGCGGATCGGCGGGCCTTACGAAGTTCGTCTTGCACGCGGTCTGGCAAAGGAGCAGGGCGGCCATCAGTAGCGCATGGTGCGGCCGTATCAGGTTTCGATTGGTATTCACGCTGGATCGCCTCGCTGGTTTTGGTGGCGGCCGTGCTGGCTGCCTGTCGTTGATCGGCACCCTTGTCGCGGGATGCCTCGCCTGCGGCCCTGGCGGCCGCCTCCTGCGCGTCCTGGCGGGCGAGCTGTTCGCGGGCAGCCTTCTCCTGCGCGGTCACCCAGGCAGCGCGCTCGTCGGCTACGCCCTGGTCGTACGGGATGTGGTAGAGCTTCCAGCCCGCCAGTGCCACCAGGGCGGCCGCAATGGCCCATAGAACGAGCTTACCCGTCAGGGTGGCGGCCCATGCAGCGGCTCGTGCCTGTCCAGGGATCATGGCGCTTCTCCTTCGGCGGGTGTTTCACGGGGAACATCGGCGGCCGGGGCCTGCGCCGCCTGGCCAGGTTCCAGCTGGATCGTGTTGTCAGGCACGGGGGCGGGCGGCACGGCGGCCGCGACAGCCTTGGCGGTCTCGGCCTGCACGCCGATAATCCGGTTCTTCTCCGCGCTGTCCTGGTTCGAGCTGTAGTGGTAGGCGGTAATGCCAGCCAGGAAGCCGATGATGTTGCCGATCATCATCGACACCAGTTCCCGATTCTCATTCGGGACCGGGAAGAACAGCAGGAACGCCAGTGTGGCGTAGATGCCAACCATGTGGCCGATGGCCATGAAGACCATCAGCTTGGCGAACTGGCGCGGCGGCGTGGGCGTGCTCACCGAGCAGCCTCGGCCAGGACGCCAGCAACCGCGCGCGCAGCGACCCATCGCTTTGCCTCGTAATTGGCCAGGTCGAACTGGTTGGTAAGGAAGAACAGCTCGACGATGATGCCGCCAGCCCGCACGAACGCGAGCTTGCTGTGGTGGCCGGACCCTTCCGGCTTCGCGCCACGATTCTTGATACCAAGCGAGCCAGCGAGCGCCACGCAGATTTTATTGCCGAGCACGGTGTCATCCGGAGCCTGCAGGGTCTCGCATCCGCCAGCCTGCGGGTTGCCTGCAGCGTTGCAGTGGAACTCGACGCCGATGGGGTGCTTGCGCGCCTTCGCCTCAGCGTCACGCAGCGGCAGGTTCTGCGTGGACTTGCCGTCCAACTCGTGCGGCACGCCGTACTGCGTCAGGTAGAACGACACC
>Ga0307414_10000153_pt1 | contig 46402 bp, 38 predicted proteins | sample DK1Ometagenome_FD_203804 | JGI IMG/M metagenome (GOLD analysis project Ga0307414, IMG submission 203804) | Maize rhizosphere microbial communities from greenhouse at UC Davis, California, United States - DK15-O-3 | ecosystem: Host-associated > Plants > Roots > Rhizosphere > Soil | place: USA... | reverse complement strand
CGTAGGCATGACCGATATTAGTGAGATTGTCGCGGATATAGGAAGTAGATAAAGATGGCCGAAGAAGAAGAAAACAATAAAAAAGTGTCAACATAAATCAGGACGTGACAGGGTGTTGGATGTGGGATGAGAGATGAAGAGTCAAGAAACAAGTATGCAGTGTTCAGTCGAACCTTGCTGGCAGGGTATTCAGTGGGCACGATCAGCGTTGCCAGCGGGGCATAGCCCTGACCTCTTCGTAGAAAAAAGGCTTAAAACGGAAAAATCAACAATGCATGCTGACTTACGGTATTGAAATCCCGCCAGACTCTGTTCAGTTCGGTATGGGTTTTGGCTGCTTCCAAGCCTGCAAAAGGGTATAGGAGTCCATTGATTTCCCTGCATTTCTGCGTGAGTTTACGGCTGATCTTGCTGATTTTTCGGAGACTTTTTGGTGAGATTTGTCCATTTTCAACCAGTTCTTTCCAAGCCACTTCAATTGTTGAATAGAACTTGGTTCTCAATTTTTCCAGTTTCTCACGTTTTTCCTGATGAAGCTTCTTGAAGTATTGTAGATGTACTTCATCATATTTCCTGTATTCATGCCGCTTCCAAAATGACTTTTCAATTAAATCGGTCATATGAGCGGAAATGCCCAGAATATTTACTGCAAGCGTCGCTTCTGCAAACTGAAGAAAGGGAATCTTGTACACAGGATTTTCAAGTTGCGTCTGATCTGGCTTTACCTCGAAGCATCTATTGCTATTTACGCTTAGATTCTGTGTGCGAAAAGCATGACTGCCAGTTGCCACCATTCCCATGTAGTTCCAACCATCCAGAATCTCAACATCCTTTTCATCTAAAATAAAAGCCTTGATTATAGGATTTCCAGCTGCATCAAGTACTGGCTTACCACCCTCCAGTATCTCACAATTGGCGGTAAAATGAGTAGCATGTAATGCACCAGAGGCATACGTCCAACTACCTGAAATGACATATCGGTCACCCACTCTGTTTGCCCTCCCCCCTACAAATCCACTTCCGGCCAGACATAGCGTATCATGTGGAAAGACTTCATTGCGCAGTGACTCCTCCATAAATCCTACAAACCAGCCTGCTCCGGAACAGAGGGTTACCGTCCATCCAAGACTGCCATCGAGACTGGCTAATTTCTCTTCTACTAACAGCGCTTCTGGGAACGATGCTTCCAATCCTCCAAATTCTTGGGGTACGAACAGTTTAAACCATTTTTGATGGTATATCTCCTGAAGCCATTCTTCCGGTAATTGCCCCAATTGCTCTGCCTTTTGAGCAAGCGTATCGTTAAACAGTTTCAAGTTCTCCATGAGAGTTATCCAATATTTTTTTCCAATCAAAATATCCAAAAATGGCTACTACAAAGAGGAAAAGGGTGAGCATAGAAAATAAAATGAGTTGCTTGTGGAACAGTAATGGAATAGCCACCAGGTTGGAGATGTTCAGCCAGATCCAGTTCTCGATCTTTCTTTTGGCCAATAGCCACATTCCCGCCCAAGCGGTGGAAGAGACAAAAGCATCCAATACTGGTACATCCGAATCTGTAAATCGAGTCAACATGAAATAGAGGAACATATATCCTCCTACTGCAATCGCCCAAGTGATTTTTTGGTCTTGGACGCTACTACGCGAAATCTGCGAAGCCCCTGATTGAGACCTGTTTTTCCACATCGCCCAGCCATAAATGCTCATGACTAAGTAGTACCCATGAAGCAATGTCTCTGCATAAAGCTTAGCGTCAACCAATAAAAACGAGGAGCATAATATTCCTATAATTCCTGCAGGATAAAGCAGAACATTATTTTTTTTGGCCAATAAAACTTCCGAGACACCAAAGCTCACAGCAATCCATTCGAGCAAGCTCGTTGCTTTGATCTGCTCGATGAACAGATCAATTCCAGTTGAAATTTCCATTTGAATAACATTAAATTTATTATTCAAAAAAGGGAGAACAGTAATCTAATCCCTACGCCGGCATTACCCGGATCAGGTGCTCAGCAATCGCTTGCTGATGGGTATGATCTCAGCCCGTATAGTTAGGGCACCCCTTAATTGATGCTGCGAATATAAGAAAATATATCAAGAGACAAGAGCCAAGAACTTAAACACAAGATTCAAAAAAACAAGAAACAAGTTTGAAATATAAAGTATGAAAGCTGAAATCAGTCGCACCTGCGAGGCTGTAGCAAGAGCCAAGAATCGAGAACTAAGAAATAGGGAAATCAGAAGACCGGAGACAGAAGAGGCCGGATCTTGAGTGATAGATGTAGAAAATGAGTGTGGCCTGTAAGCTGTTAGACCAGCGCTTCAAGGGGCGTAGCCCTGACCTCTCAGTAGAAAACAACGTAGTAATCTGCAAACAGAGGGGCGTAGCCCTGAAATCTCGGGATTTTAGAACCTAGAGCCAAGAACCAAAAGTCAAGTGACAAAGAGCATTGGTATTAAGATGCAAGTATCAAGAAGCGAAATAGAGTGGGCGGATCGAAATGATCTACTGGGAACTCATCCTACACCTTTAACACTTTCTCCCTTACAACTTATTCGTAACGTAGCGATTCGATAGGGTCCAAACGTGAAGCTTTATACGCAGGAAAATATCCGGAAAGTAATCCTACCACAATACATATAATGAATGCAACCATCATCCATAACCAAGGGATCAAAAACCCTCCTACTCCTATGACCAGTGAGATAAGATTGCCCACAGTAATCCCTAAAATTACACCGAATACTCCCCCGATCACACAGATCATAATGGCTTCCAATAGAAATTGCTGACGGATTCGCAGTGGTGTGGCTCCAAGAGCTTTGCGGATTCCGATTTCCCGGGTACGCTCTGTCACAGACACCAGCATAATATTCATCAACCCAATTGATGCTCCTAAAAGTGTTATAAATCCAATTCCAAAGCCTCCAATCCGAAGATATCCCGCCACTTCTTCCAAGCTTTCTGCTACAGATTCACTTTTTGTTAAGTCAAAAGAATCTTCCTGGGCAACCCGGTCTTGTCGTATCTCCCGCATCATTCCGATCGCCTGGCCCATTTCATAGTCAATACGCTCTGGTCCAGATGCTACTCCTGTAATATTATAGTTAAACGTCCCTTCGACATCTAACCTACTGGCATTTTCGATTGGGATCAAAATCTGTCTATCAGCACCTTGATCCTGTCCTACTCCCCCCTGCTCCTCTAGCACTCCAATGATCGTGTATGGTCTTCCCAGGAAGCTGATTTTTTGATTAACCGGATCTTCATTTGGTTCGAATAATGCATCTTGGACACCTTTCCCAATGATACAGACATTGTTGCCATTTTGCACATCCATATTGCTAAAGTTCCGGCCAGATGCCAATTTTATTGCCTTTATACGCATGTAATTTTCATCCGCTCCACGAATCCGAGTGTTGGGATTAGTAACCTTAGACCCTCTTTTTACTTCTGAAGCTCCAGAAACTGAAACAAAAACAGTTGAAATTCCGACACGGGAATACTCCTGCTTGAAATCCATCACTTCCCGAAAAGTTAATTTTGGATAGGTCTTTTCTTTTTCTCCATCCTGTATGGCCCGTCCTCCACTGAAGCCCTTATTTCGGATGTCAAATGAATTGGCTCCCAAGCCAGAGAAACTTTCAGCAATCTGCGTTTTAATTCCATCAATTGCAGTAAGCATGCCCACTAAAGACGATATGCCAATAGCTATGATCGCTCCAGTCAAAATGGTCCGGAGCAAATTAACTTTTACAGAACGAATCGCTTCGCGAATATTTTCGATCAAATTCATATGATGTCCGTATAGGAACAGTATTTTAAAAATCTTTGCAAAGTAAATTTAAGTATAGCAATTTCTCGCTGAATAGTTGGAATTGAAAGATTTAAAAATTGTAAAATTCGTAATTTTCAGCAATGATGCCAGTTGCCATATTTTCTTTGCCTGGATGGAAGACGGGAAACCGAAGACGGAAGAGGCCTCGACGCTAGGGTTTTCCGAATCCAATGATCCTGACCACTGCGCCTAATTTCTTTTGATTCTTTGCTCTAAATTCTTGTTGCTATTATATTTTGCTAACTGAACAGTGACTACACGCATTGATTCTCTGTCACGCGCTGATTTTTCCTGGCTACCGTCCGACTTGACAATCTTTTAATGCCTTCTCTCCCGAAAATAGGATAATATTAAACTGAATGCTCAAGCTGAGACTTGCCTATGCCGCTCAGGCAGGTTTCAGGGCTACGCCTCTTGGCTTTTTCTATCATTACTTGTTTTCTAAGAAGAGGACAGGGCTAGACCCCTAACTTAACTGGCCACTGCGACCGGCTACTATATCGAGCTTGAGAATTTAATAACCAGGCTTTTTACTTATTTGCGAATCTTGTGCCTGTGTCCTGATCCCTGCGACTGACTTCAGCTTTCATACTTTATACTACCTACTTGATACTTTATACTTGTATCAATGGATCCTATTGCCGCTTACCTCCAGATTAACCAGTATTTCAGCTTCATGGGTAAGCCATTCCTGCCACCTTTCATTTACAATATTGACTTGCTGATATTTCCTGGCCAGCTCGATAAATGTCACATAATGACCTGCCTCAGAAATCATTAATTCATAATAAAATGACTGCAGCTCTTGGTCTTTGAGTTGGGTGGACAGTAACTTAAACCGCTCACAACTTCTAGCCTCTATCAAAGCATTCATCAGCAATTGCTCAGTTAGCTGCTGGATACGGTTCCCTCCCTTCTTGACAAATTTAGCCAGTTCGACTACATATTCATCTTTTCTGGGAAATCCAAAAGAATAACCCCGCTTCCGTATTTGCATCATCACCCGTTCAAAATGCCCCCATTCCTCTGCCACAATTGGTGTGAGTGTATCCACTAGTTCGACAAGATCTGGATAACGAAGAATCAAACTAATGCACGAAGAGGCTGCTTTCTGCTCACAATATGCATGATCCACTAAAATATCCTCAATCTGCATTTCGGCTATTTTCACCCATCTTGGATCAGTAGGCAGTTTCAAATGCAGCATCTTCTGCTTTGTGCTTTCTTCCCAACTCATAGTTAATCAAATAGATACCAGGTAATCCCCAGATCGATGAACGATTTATATCCTGTATAATCGGGGGTGACGAAATAACCTTCCTGGTTCATGAAACCGCTGTTTAAGTGATTATACTTGAACAATACCCGGGTCCTGTTGATCCGAAAATCAAGAAAAAGGTCGGCCACAGGATAGGCATATACATTGAAATCATTCTGTAAGTAGAACTGCTGGTGTGATGGAAAATACCGCTCAGCATAATAATCTGAATGATATCGCACATCGATACCTAATTGTACATATACATTCTCGTTAAACATGGGGCTATCAAAGTAAAACCTCGTGTTCCCGTACCATTTGGGTATCCGGAAAGCATCACTTGCATCTCCTGAAATTTGGGTAAAAATAACTTCCGTATCCCATTGGAATTTCTTTCCAATCCGAATATTTGCTTTCAAACCCGGAATAAGCATAAATGCCTCACCACTTGCTTGAGCAACTTCCCGATTCTCATTAAAATACACATAATTATTGACCCTGGTGATCGTAAGCGATGGCCTCAACTTAATGTTGTTCAGGTCTACTTTAACTAAGCCCTTGACCTGGTCTACACCAACGTTTGAGAAGTCATTCTCCCATTGATAATGGTTTCCATAATAGATCTGCTGCATTGAAGTGGGTTTATACACGGCTTTAGTATAATCCACCTCAAGCCAGGGCGACACAAATAAACCATGTAATCTAAATGCACCTGGGATTAAGTATTCGCCATCTGCGCTGATCGCCCATTTCTCTGAGATTTTTCCCACTAACTCTCCTCCAATATAAACTTCATTAAATTTATCCTTACCGGAAGGGAAATACGGACTCTTCATTCTCCCAGCTCTGAATTTGGCATGAGCGTTATAATAGAAGCCCTTGAAGGTTCCCTTTAACCCGACTTCATTCCGCCATTCTTTGAAATCACTGTAATTTCGTGTAGTGTCCAACTGCTGATTGTAGCGCGTATCTGGATAAAACAGGGAATCACTGGAAGTAAGTGCTGCTGTAAATGTTACATCCTTATTCTTATTATCGAAAACATGATAAATCTGCAGCTCATCCTCAAGCTTATATTCATGGTAAAAATGGTATTCCTGTCTCAGATCATTAGCTTGGGAATTACTTAACCACACTTTTGCATCTTCATAGGTGAAATATACCGAAGTGCTGTCATACGAAGGGGGAATAATTCCTCCTATCTCATTAACCGTATGATTCATTCTCGAAAAGTTTCCCAAGAACCAGTACTTCCCATTTTCCGATCGATAGTTGGTATGCAGTGAATAAGAATTCTGAACTACCATGTTATCATCTCTGGCAGAAGGGTTAAGTACTTTTCTGGCCCTGATCGTATTAAAATTAAAACCAACGTTCCACCTGGGATTGATATTCCGTGCAAAGGCCAAATCCAACATATTTCGGTTACCTCCACCAAAAAAAGCGGACATATTCGTGAACGGAGATTTGGTGTCAAAATATTTGTTGTCTTCTGGAGCGTGGTAATAAAGATCATACGCACTGAAGCCTGTACGCGTACCGATTATGTCAGGAATCTCATACCAAATAGACTTGGTAGCAGATCCTATATCACCCAAATCCTGATACTTCCAGTTGCTCTTTGCCACTGGATCATAATTATGGAAATTAGTAAGGCTCGTGTCCTGTGGGTATAGCTTTAGATTATTTCGCTTGATATCCTTTTCATAGAAATACAAACTGGTATTTGGACCATAAACCATTCGCGTGCTGTCATCCAAGAGAGACCTGCGACCAGTGATTTCTTCTTCATTTTCAGGATCCTCCCCTTCTTGAAGTTGTCTTTGGTCCGGATTATTGGTCTGCCTCCTCTGCGGGGTAGTCTGCGCAAATGCAGCTTGCAGACAAGCAAGAGATAAGAAGAACAGAAAGCTGAATAACTTTTTTTTCACTTATAGATGTCTTTTTGGAAGACCTTTTTGAAGATTAATTTTTCCAATATTTCACGGTCTTCTGAAGCTATTTTCACTTCAATAGGAAGCACAAAAATCGGAATTTCTTTCAGAAAACCGTTGGGAGCGTTAGATTTAACTTTTACAGCATCTTTTTCAGTGGTTAAGATTACTGGTTTCTGTGATATAAACTGAGAATAGCAGTTTTTAATCCGGTCAAAATCTGGCAATGAATAATCATGATGATCAGGGTATTTTAAGATGTCCAGAACGGTATAGTTTTCCTTCACATAAGCTACCAATAATGCATCATTAGCCAGCCCGGATAAAAGTATGATGTTGGAAGAGAAGTGGTCCATAGTTTTATCTATCAAGCCATAAACTTTTCCATATCGAATAGATGAAAAAATCACCGGGCAATCCGGCTTGGAATAGAAAGAAGCTTTGGACCTGAACCCGTTCTTTTCAGCAGAAGTGATCCCCATTGGGCATTTTGTCACCACAAGCAGATCAGCACGCTTGGCCCCCTTTCTATTTTCTCTCAATCTTCCCGCTGGCAGTAAATAATCTTTAAAGAAAGGCATTTGGTACGTTGTCAATAAAATATTCAAGTCCCCTTGGATTGCCCGGTGCTGAAATGCGTCATCTAAGATCATCACCTCGGGTTGGGGGTTCTGCTGGATAATATTCCTCATGGCGGCTACCCTATCTTCTCCTACAAATACTGCTATTTGATCCTCATACTTTTGGTAAATCTGAAATGGCTCATCACCAATTTCCCCGGGAAGTGAGGTATGACTTGCCCTGAGGAATCCTTTGGTTTTTCTTCCATATCCCCGGCTCAGTGTTCCCACCATATATTTTTCGGTTAATAGCCTGATTAAGTACTCCACCATGGGGGTCTTGCCCGTCCCCCCTACACTTAAATTGCCAATAATGATGGTTGGGAGAGGTGATTTGGTGCTCTTCTTCCAGCCCACATTAAACAAATAATTGCGCACCGATGTGATCAAATCATAAAGAAGAGCAAAAGGATAGAGCAAAAAAGCGTACCAAGGCATTCTAGAATTACTATTTTTGATCAAATAAACATAAAAAATATGGGATACAAGATTCGGGAAGTCATTTCCTACCTTGAGCAAGTCGCCCCACCTTCTTATCAGGAAGCTTATGATAATGCCACATTGATCACGGGAGACCGGAATTCCGATGTCACAGGGATATTGTGCACATTAGATTGTACGGAAAGTATAGTGGATGAAGCGATAGCGCTTGGTGCCAACATGATTGTCGCACATCACCCGATTGTTTTTAAGGGCTTGAAGAGCATTACAGGTACTAATTATGTGGAACGGACAATCATTCGCGCCATTAAGAATGACATCGCAATCTATGCCATTCATACCAATCTTGATCATGTAGCCCATGGAGTAAACAAGCGGATCTGTGACAAATTGGGACTCACACAGACCAAAATCCTCCAGCCAAAGAAGCAATTGCTCAACAAACTTGTGTTTTTTGTTCCGCCCGCCCAAAAAGAGACGGTACTTCAGGCGGTATATTCTGCTGGGGCCGGCACTATTGGTGAATATTCCAATTGTTCTTTTCAGGTGCAGGGAACAGGCACTTTTACACCTTCCGAGAATTCAAATCCAACACTTGGAAATAAAGGAGTTGCTGAAGAAGTCGCTGAAATCCGAATTGAATTACTAGTTCCCAATCATTCTATTGGAGCTGTAATACAGGCTATGAAACAGCATCATCCGTATGAAGAGGTGGCTTATTACATTCATAGCATAGAAAATGAAAATCAAGAAGTAGGGGCAGGAATGTTTGGTGAATTACCTGAAGAGATGAGTGGCGAGGAATTTTTGGATTACCTCAAAGCTAAAATGGATCTTCAAGTTGTGAAACATACTAAAATTGTTTCAAGAGCGATCAAGAAAGTTGCTGTATGCGGGGGTGCAGGAATATTTCTTTTGAAGGCTGCCAAAAAAGCAAAAGCAGACGCATTTGTTACCTCTGACGTGAAATACCACGAGTTTTTCGATGCTGAGGACAATCTAATTCTCTGTGACATCGGGCATTATGAAAGTGAAATTTTCACAAAAGAATTATTAGGGGAGCTATTGTCACAAAATTTTCCTAATATTGCACTCTATTTGACAAAAGTAGTTACAAATCCCACATCCTACCGATAGTACATGGAAAGTACAGTAGCACAGAAACTCGAGGCTATTCACAACCTTCAACTTTTAGATTCAAGACTAGATGCAATCATTAAAGTCCGCGGAGCTCTTCCTGAAGAAGTTCAAGACTTAGAAGATGAAATTGCAGGCTATGAGACTCGTTTAGAAAAATTTCAAAGCGAAATTGATTCTTATGAAGGAGAGATTAAGTCCTTAAAGGAAAGCATCAAAGACTCTGAAAAACTGATCAAGAAGTATCAGGAGCAGCAGATGAATGTTCGTAATAACCGCGAATATGATGCGATCACTAAAGAACTTGAGCTTCAAGATCTAGAGATTCAAGTAGCTAAGAAAAAAATCGCTGAAGCTGGTTTGAGAATTGACCAGAAGAAAGTGGACTTGGAAGAACTTAGCGCTGTGAAGAAAGATCGTCAGAAGGATCTTGATCAGAAAAACAACGAATTGTCTACAATTGTAGCTGAAAGTGAAGCTGAAGAGGCAAAGTTGAATACAGATCGTGAAAAATCCACTAAGAAAGTAGAAGATAGACTTCTAAAATCTTACAATAAGATCAGAGCTAACGCTAAAAATGGTTTGGCTGTAGTATTGGTTAAAAGAGGTGCATGCGGAGGATGTTTTAATACTGTTCCGCCACAAAGACAAGCTGATATTCGTGAGAAGAAGAAGCTAATCGTTTGTGAGCATTGTGGTAGAATCCTTGCCGGAGTCGAAGATGAAGTTGTCGAAGAACCAGCAGTTAAGAAAAAAAGAACAACTAGAGCGACGTCTAAGAAAGACTAATCGCCTGTAACATAAAACTAAAGCTCCGAAATTATTTTCGGAGCTTTTTTTGGTTCAATGTCTTGCATTTAGCTACGTAAATTTCTTATCTTACTTGCTATGAAGCGTATTGGGTTGTTAGCAGTTGGACTATTTTTATCGGTTTCTGTTCTTGCAAAAGGAGCAGAACCAAAAACATTTTTGGTCTTATTCAAAGCCAAGGAATTAAAATCCTTAAACACCAGCTTAAAAGAGATAGAATCCCAATTTTCTTCTGCATACAAGATCAGGGCCTATTCCGGAAATTCGGAATTAGCACTTCTGATCAGCGTCCCTGCATGCGATTTTGATGCTTGCTTTTTAGGGCAGTTCTTAGTTTCCCTGAATGAAAACCAACACAAAACTCAATTAGAAGATATTGCTTTCCGGCTTATCGATATGACCGAAAAGCAAAAGTCACTAGACAATTTCTTGACTGCTTTTCAATCTTCCCAGAAAAAAGATAAAACGGCAAAACAAGAAAAAATCAGTCCTGCTCCTTAAGGTGAAGCGTACAATTTGATTTTGTAAGTTCAAAGCTCTCCTTCTCTTGCTGCTCAAGTATATATAAGCAAAGATTTTGATGCTCATAATTATCCATGTGGATCAGCTCAGTCTTTAAGATTTCGCTTAGAAACACCCGCATCGCCCTTCCATGCATGCATACCAAGATAGTCTCCCCGGGACCTTCCAATATCTGTCTGATTCCTTCACGCATTCGGACAGCTACCTGATTTGGGCTTTCGCCACCAGCAATCGCATAATCCAGATTCCCAAGTTTCCACTGATCAAGCATGTGCTGATAATAATGGCCTTCTTCTGGAGTCATCGGTGTCCCTTCATATTTGCCCCAAGAAATTTCATTCAGTTCTTTCAATGGTGTAGAAGGAATCCCCAGCTTCAAAAATTCTGCAATTGATTGCTTCGTTCTGATCAAACCTGTATAATAAATCTGGTCAAAAGGGACGTCTTTATACGCCTCGTAAAATGCAGCAGCTTGTTTTTTGCCAGTTTCATTTATCGGAGCATCGATTCCGCTTCCCTGCACTACACCTTTAAGGTTAAAATCTGTCTGACCGTGCCTAACTAAGTAAATTTTTTTTCGATTCAAGATTCTCTATTTTTGTCTACTCCCCAAAGAAAACCCATTTACTTTAAATTTTCATGGTATTCATCCAAAAGCCTTCCTTAGAACAGTTAAATAAGCAAAGTAAAAACACGATGGTTTCCTACCTGGGAATTACTTTTACGGAAATTACAGCCGATAGGATTTCTGCTACAATGCCTGTCGATGAGCGAACAAAACAACCCATGGGTTTGTTGCACGGTGGAGCAAACGTAGTGCTTGCTGAGACGCTGGGGAGTATTGCTGCATCACTTACGATAGATCTGTCAAAACAGGCTTGTGTAGGACTGGAAATCAACGCAAATCACCTGAAAGGTGTAAAATCTGGACTGGTCACGGGAACTGCCACCCCTATTCATGTAGGGAAAAGCACCCAGGTCTGGGAAATTAAAATCAAAAATGAGCAAGATCAGCTCTGCTGCATCAGCCGGATCACCCTTGCGATTTTAGACAAAAAGTAATGCATACTAACGTAGTTACAAATCCTACCAAAACAGAAATACTTCAACTGTTAATACAGCTTGGCCTGACTTCAGGCGGTTCTTTTGCAATCTGGAGAAAGCCAAAATCGAATACAGTAGAAATTGTGCTTGATGAAAATGCAATTCCTGTAAAATCTGAATTATCCATTGAAGCACTTGAACCAGGATTTATAGTTCATCCTTTCCAGGATCAAGCAGATAAAAAAGCCTACTTCATCAAAGCTAACAAGTACTTTTCGTTCGAACTCAATAAACCAGTAGCTCCGGACGACCTTCCTGAATGGGCAAAAATCCAATTGAGCAGCCAGGAAAAACTCACTGCAGAAGAAATTAGGAAATTGCTGCTTAATCAAACCCTGATCAGCAAAACACCCTCGACCAAACTAAGTGAAGATAAAGCTCATTTCACTGAACTGGTAAAAAAAGGAATTGAGGCCATCCAGCAAAATGTGATGGAGAAAGTGGTTCCTGCACGTACAAAAACTATTTCGATTCCTACTAACTTTAACCTAAGCTCCACACTGTTGAACTTGATGGAATCTTATCCAAATGCATTCATCAATTTCTTTCATTTGCCTAATGTGGGCACTTGGATCGGCGCTTCACCAGAAACTTTGATCGAAACGAATGGTGATATTTTCACCACCATGTCACTTGCAGGCACGCAAAAGGCAACAGGTGACAATCCTCTGAAGTCAGTCGCTTGGACGCAAAAGGAAATTGAGGAGCAAGCTTTGGTAAGCAGGTACATTGTTTCCTGCTTTAAGAAAATAAGGCTCCGTGAATATGAAGAGCATGGCCCCAAAACAGTTGTTGCGGGTAATCTTCTGCATCTTCGATCTGACTTCAGGATAAACATGCAAGAAACAGGATTCCCGGAGCTTGGCTCTATTATGCTGTGCCTTCTCCACCCTACTTCGGCTGTTTGTGGAATGCCAAGGCAAGAAGCACACGACTTTCTTCAGGAGCACGAAGGATTCGATCGTTCTTTTTTCTCAGGATTTCTGGGGCCAGTGAATATTCAGGGAAGTACTTCCATTTATGTGAATTTGCGTACAGCCAGCCTACAAGAAAACAAGGCAACACTGTATGCCGGAGCAGGAGTCACAGAAGATTCTGATCCCGAAAAAGAATGGGAAGAAACAGAGCTTAAGTGCGAAATTATCGGACAGTTCATTCAAAATCCAAGCGCTTGATCCTTCCACATATCACCGAACTTGTGTCAATTTGCGCCAAGAAGGGCATCCAAAACGCCATCCTTTCTCCCGGTTCCCGCTGCGCTCCTCTGACACTCGCTTTTGCAAGGCATCCGCAGGCTCATACCCGAACGATCTCTGATGAACGTTCAGCCGCATTTATAGCCTTAGGTATGGCTCAGCAACTGGAAGAACCTGTAGCTTTGATATGTACCAGTGGATCGGCTGCGCTGAACTATTTCCCAGCAGTGGCTGAGGCATTTTTTCAGCAAATTCCACTGCTGATCCTAACAGCAGATCGTCCACCAGAATGGATTGATCAGCATGACGGACAGACTATTTATCAACCTGAAGTGTACGGGAAGCATGTCAAAGGCAGCTTTCAATTACCTGACGTTGCTACAAATCACGATCAACTTTGGCATTCCGCACGGATTGTAAATGAAGCGATCAATCTAGCCAAGCAGTTTCCTGCAGGTCCTGTTCATATCAATATCCCGCTGCGCGAACCTTTTTACCCAGAACAAGGCGAACATTTTTCCTTTCCCGAAAAACCACGGGTATTTAATTTATTGAACAGCAATACACAACCAACCGATGAATCATTAATCATACTCAAAAATAGGTTGGAGATAGTACAACGGATAGTAATTATTACTGGACAGCAACGCCCCGATCCCTTGATCCAAAGCTTACTGGACCAACTTAGCACCAAGCAAAAAGCAGTAATAATCACTGATACCATTAGCAATCTCCAATCAGAGCAGACGATCACATTGCATGATCATTGGCTTGGAAATAAGGATATTTCAGAAAATTTATCCCCCGACTTGATCATAAGCTTTGGTAAATCCACCATCTCAAAGTCACTGAAGCTTTTCCTTAGGAACACACAGGCATCGCATTGGCATATCCAACCTGACGGAAAGGCAAAGGATACTTTTCAGCGATTAACAAGAACGATTGCAACTTTACCTGCATTTTTTCTTAATTGGCTGGTTCGTAATCTTAGCCAGCAAGATGCCCAATATTATCAGGCATGGCATTCTCTGGAGAAGCGTGTGGCCATTAATTTGCCTGGAATTTTAAAAAGCCAAGCCTTTGGTGAATATCCGGCTTTGGCACAAAGTCTTCAAAAAATACCTGCTCTTTCCAAAGTACATGTTGCCAATAGCATGGCCATACGCTATGTAAATATGCTTGGAAAAAGAAGCCAAGAAGTAGTCTGCAATCGTGGAACAAGTGGCATTGATGGATCAAACTCCACCGCAGTTGGATGCACATTTACCACCAAAGAAATCGTCACATTAATCACGGGTGATATGGCATTCTTCTACGACAGAAATGCTTTCTGGCATAATTATACCATCCCTAATCTTCGGATCATCTTGCTGAACAATCATGCAGGGGGAATTTTCAAGTTGATAGACGGACCAAAAGATCAACCTGAGCTGGAGGAATATTTTGAAACCAGGCAAAAATTATCAGCTCAGCATCTAGCCACGGAATTTGGATTTTTCTATTCAAAAGTCATAAATCAGGAAGAATTAGATGCCGCTCTTGTGGATTTCTATGAAGACTCGCTTCATCCAAAAATACTGGAAATCGAGAGTTCAAGTTCAAAAAATTCAGAGATTTTGAATTCGGTAAAAGAGAAGATCAAGGCAGTAACTCAGGCCTAAATGTAGAATCGGGAGAAGAAGTTCTCCCGATTTGATTTGCATACCAATACAAGAAATAGATCATGCCTATTTCAAAAACAACTTGAGTTAAAGCTCCTAAAATCGCTCCAATAACAGTTATAAATAAGAAACCAGTGACCATCCCCAAAACTCCTACAGGGACTACAACAGATTTCAATGAAGGTTTGGATTGAACCAAACTAAATCCAAAAAGCATAAAGACTACACCGAAACTGCCCACATAAAATATTGAAGAAAGTGTATTCATTTGGTCACCAGACTGTGCTAAAGAAATCTCCACTCCTACTCCAATTATATTACTTATTATCATTACCCAAGTGGCAACTTTTAAAAGCACATTGTTTGAATGATCGGCAATTTTCACAAAGCCTATCAAAAAGACAGTATAGAAAATTAATGAAGCAACCTTGATAATATAATAAAAGTCCATACTGAAATCCAGGTCCAAGACCCCTCCGATTAAAGTCATTTCCATTGGAAACTCCACCAATGACACGAAGAAATACAAGATTCCTGCGCCAAAGGAAATATAAATCCACCGCTGGAAGGTGCTTGGATATTCAACTTTGGGATCAAGTTTTTGTACTTCTTTTTCTTCTGCCCACTCCATGCCCAAGGCTTCAAAAATCGCCTTCATGGTGTAACTTCTGGGAGTCACTTCCCCTGCTTCGATGCGCTGGATGGTCCGCACATTCAGATTGCACAGTTCGACCAACTCCTCCTGAGTCAATCCTTTTGCCTTTCTCATTTCAGAGATTTTCTTGCCAAGTTCTGGTTGCTTCATTGTAAATAGTTTTTGATTAACCATGGCAATTTCTCGTATTGGTCGGTGACTTTAGGCGAAAGAAGCTCGGTTTTGACCCGACATTTACCCGACATATTGTTGTTAGGACATAACAGAAACTTTCATAGGTCATCACCTAGTATAAAGAACAGCAATTCCACTTAAAAAATCGAGCAGTTGAAAATAAGAAGTTACGATGACTTTCATACATTAAAGCTATTTCAACCCAATACTAACCATGAAATTTATCTTTATCCCAATTCATGGGGTTGTTAATGATATAGTTCGAAATTGTTCGTTGTGATTTTTCATTCCGGATAATGTGTTCATAATAATTCCGTTGCCATAATTTACCGTTAAACGGTTTCCATCCCAAGGTTTTTACACCACGGATATATTCGTTGGTTGACATCGTTTTGAACCATTGCACCACCGAACCTAGGGGCGAACCTATCTGTTGGAACAAACCTAGGTGTTGGGGCGAACCTAGGTGTTCGCCCAAATCTACGTGTTCGCCCGAATTATTATCATTCGTATTATTCATATGAATGCTGGTCGTATCATCCATTATATCGTGGTTTGAATTACCGGCTGTAATCTGGTTCGTATTATCCGGGACAACCGCACCCGGATTTCCCGGGACAACAACACCCGGATTACCTGGGACAACAACACCCTGATTACCGGCGGTAATGTTGGCCAGATTGGGGCAGACACGGAGGTCTGCCCCTACGTTTTGGATAATGCAATGAAAATGGTTGGGCATTACAATCATTTCATTACATTTTATGTCCGGAAATTTATTTTCTAATTCGTAATACCATTTTTCAATCATGGCCCCTGCATCATTCAATTTCATTTCACCATTTTCAACCCGGCCGAAACGACAAATTCTACCCTGACAACAAATGGTAATGAAATACAAACCTGCTTTCGCATAATCATACCCCTTTAATCGGATGGAACGCCTATGATGTATTCTGGGATTGTATTTGTTCATGTCTATTGTTATAATTGAATATACACTATTCTCTTATAGATAAGTAAAATGAGACATGTGTCCCTTCTCAAAGTTCTTTATTCTACAAGATTGTCTTTGCCGCGTGCATCAGTGTACTTTCAACTGTAGTCTGTCGTCACTTTTCAACCTTACAACTTTTCCACTTTTCGACTTTTCAACCTTTCTACTTTTTATCCTATCAAAGGCAACATTTTCTTCAATGCAGGATTACGGTTCTCTGCTTTCCAGATCGCAGAAAGCTCTGTGTGCTGATGAATATTTGGGATTTCCATGAACCGCACATTCAACTCATACCCTTCTTTTAGAGACGTTGGGACGATTGCAACGCCCATCCCATTTTCCACCAATTTGAAGATCGTCAATGCATGAACAGACTTGTGTCTGATCCTTGGGGAAAAGCCAGCATCTCTACAAATCCCTATGATCTGCTCGTAATACAAGTTGCTGTAATCGGAAGAAAAGAGCACAAATGGCTCATCCCTAAATTGATCGACTGAAGTGAAATCCCGTTCACAAACCGGATGATCTTTTGGCACTACCAAAGAAAAACTATCACGCAACACCACCTTCATCTCCAAATCACCAGGAACAGAGGCGAGTCTGACGAATCCTAAATCCAACTTATCTTTGGCAATCATTTCTACCTGGACAGTATTGCTCAACTCCTCCAAGCTGGTGCTGATCAATGGCTCATTCTCATTCAACTTTTCCAATAAATCAGGAAGGATCTGATTTGATGCTGACCCCAGGAACCCAATTCTCAACTCCCCAATTTTACCTTCAGCAATCAATTTCAACTGCCCTTTGGTCAACTCTAAATGATTGAGAACAAAATCGACCTCACTCTTCAGATAGGCTCCTGCCGCAGTTAATTCCACATGCTTTTGATCCCGCTCAAAAAGCGTCACTTCGAGAAGTTCTTCCAATTGCTTGATTTGTCTACTTAATCCTGGCTGTGAAATGTACAGCCGTTCTGCAGCTTTTCGAAAATTCAATTCTTCCGCCACTGCTTTGAAATAATTTAAATGTCTTAACTCCATGATACCTCAAAGGTATCACATCATGATAATATTGATATCAAAAAGTATCATTCTTACTTAATATATTTGTACAGACCCTGAATGCAAACCCAAGTATGATGAAAGCTTTCCATTACGGTCAAGACCACCTAACGGTAGGCACAACTTTGCAACTCGCCAGAAAAGAGCTGCAAGGAGCAATAAGCCCTGAAACCCGCAGTAAAGTGCGGGCTTCTGCTCTTGCCGTGGCCAATATAGCCAAGGGCGAGAAAGCAGTATATGGAATTAATACGGGCTTTGGACCGCTCTGCACCAGCAAAATCTCAGCAGACGACACGCGGACTTTACAGGAAAATCTGCTAAAAAGCCATGCCGTCGGTTTGGGAGAGTCCGTTCCTCTTGAGATCTCCAAGCTAATGCTGGTGCTGAAAATCCAGGCTTTGGCACAAGGGTTCTCGGGAATCAGACTGGAAACCCTTGATAGGATGGTTTGGATGCTGGACAACGAGGTAACCCCCGTAGTCCCTATCCAGGGATCTGTGGGTGCATCGGGCGATTTGGCCCCGCTATCGCATTTATTTCTGCCCCTGTTGGGTTTGGGGAAAGTGCATTTTGAAGGAGCTGTTCAAGCCACTTCTTCCGTCTATGAAAAGCTTGGAGTGAAAGCCCTTCCTCTGGGTCCAAAAGAAGGCTTGGCACTGATTAACGGTACGCAGTTTATGGCTGCTTACGGCGTAAAAATCGTGGATCGCTTACATAACCTGCTTGTCCATGCGGATATCACAGGAGCAATGATGATCGAGGGACTGATGGGATCGATCAAGCCTTTTTCGGCCGAGCTGCATGAATTAAGACCATTTGCTGGCAATAAACATGTGGCTCAGACGATTCTGAACTTACTGCATGAATCCGAGATCGTGAATTCACACTTGAATTGCGCCCGCGTTCAGGATCCCTATTCATTGCGCTGCATGCCACAGGTACATGGAGCTTCAAGAAACGCTTGGCTGCACCTAAAGGATGCCATTGAAACGGAGATAAACTCAGTAACGGACAACCCGATTGTATTTAGTGAAGATCATACTATCTCTGGCGGAAGCTTTCATGGGCAGCCCATTGCATTGCCACTGGATTATGCCTGCCTTGCCGCCTCCGAACTGGGCAATATAGCAGATCGGCGAATCTACTTGTCACTGTCCGGTGATACTCCGGGAGTACCGAAATTACTATTGAAAGAGACTGGACTGAACTCTGGTTTGATGATCCCGCAATACACCACTGCTGCTTTGGCGTCTGAAAACAAAGGACTTTGCTTTCCATCATCTGCTGACAGTATCCCAACCTCCCTTGGGCAGGAAGATCATGTAAGTATGGGGTCGATTGGTGCCAGAAAAGCACTTCAGGTCATCGGAAACGTGGAGAAAATCCTTGGAATCGAGCTATTGTATGCTGCCCAGGCAATGGATTTCCACGCCCCGCTCAAGTCAGGAAAGGTAATGACGGCCATTCATGAACATGTTCGGGGGAAAATTGATCCCATAGTAACCGACCGTGTAATGACCGGGGATATGGAAGCTGCAATTGAGATGATCCAAAGTGGTGAGCTGATCGGCATTGCAAATCAAGTAGCCAAAACGGAAGGTCTGCCTTACGGGACAGCATGGAGTGATATATTCGGTTTATAAAAAGAGAAACAATCATGGAAAGCCCCATCCTGATCGGTCCGATCACCCAAGCCATCACAATGGATAAACTTCCACTAAAAGGAAGCCTGAAAGATGAGCAACTTGAAATTGTAAAAGATGCAGGGATTTTAATGGTGGGTGGACAAATTTTGGAGATCGGGGATTTTGCCAGACTGACACTTAAAGCTATTTCTCTTCATGCAGAAATCATTGAGTTAAAAGGAAAGTATGTGGCGTTGCCCGGTTGGATCGATTGCCATACGCACATTTGTTTTGGAGGTAGCCGCGCCAAAGATTTTGCGATGCGCAATGCCGGAAAATCATACCTGGAAATCGCCCAGGCTGGTGGTGGTATATGGGATACCGTCATCCAAACGAGAAACTTGACCCAACAAGAACTGGCTGCACGGACAGCAATACATGCCAATCGGCACCTGCATGACGGTGTCACTACCATTGAGGTAAAGAGCGGGTACGGGCTGAATCCCGATGAAGAGCTGAAAATGCTTCGGGCAATCCAGGAAGCAAATAGTATGAGTGATGTGGATCTTATTCCCACTTGCCTTGCCGCCCATATGAAACCCCGGGACTTCAAAGGCAATAATGGCGACTATCTTCATGAGATAAGTGAACGGCTTTTTCCAATTCTCAAGGCTCAGAAACTTTCAAATCGGATTGATTCATTTATTGAGCAAAGTGCTTTTTCCCCAGGAGAAATAGAAAGCTATTATCAAAAAGCTACTGAATTGGGCTTTGAGCTCACGGTGCATGCGGATCAATTCGCCACCGGTGGATCCGAAGTGGCGGTAAAATTCAATGCTAAATCGGCGGATCACCTGGAAGCTTCAGGTGAGAAAGAAATCACACTTTTGGCCAAGTCCGATACAGTGGCAGTTGCCCTACCGGGTGCTTCCATTGGGTTGGGATGTGCATTCGCTCCCGCCAGAAAAATCTTGGACAAAGGCGGTGCATTGGCAATTGCCAGCGATTGGAACCCGGGGTCAGCCCCGATGGGGGACTTGGTTATGCAGGCATCTATTTTGGCAACCTTTGAGAAACTCAGCACAGCTGAAGTTTTCTCAGCACTTACCTTCCGGGCCGCAGCAGCCCTGGGATTAGCCGATCGGGGAAAGTTAGTATCAGGATCAGTAGCTGACTTCAATCTTTATCCAACAGCTGATTGTAGAGAAATTCTTTATCAGCAAGGAAAACTTAAACCAGAACAGGTATGGAAAAAGGGAAAGATTGTAAAAGGAGTATTAAGTAAATAGTATTCTGTATTAAGTATAAAATGGGAAATATGAAGTCTGAAACCCGTCTGCGACCAGGCAGGTATGAAATGAGAAATAAGTCTCAGGGATCAGTATTGATTAAGGGGCGTAGCCCTGTCTTCTTCTTAGAAAATAAGTGATCTTAGTAATAGCCGAGGGGCGTAGCCCTGACACCTAAAAGCGGCAGGCAGGTGATATCTGGACGTGATAGGATAATAATCGGTAGAAAATCTTTCCAACCTCCCTACTTTCCTACTTTACAACACTACCCTTCAAACCTTACCACATTCTCACTTTACCACCTTATTGAAGTACAGTTCAAACTCGTAAATCCCAAATCGTAATTCGTAAATCCCATGGTTTTTCAAGAGCAGATACAACAAGGCATCCCGACTATTCTTCCAGTGAAAAAGGAAAGAACACCTTCTACTAGCCATGCTCCCAAAAGGAAGGATATTCTTTCCATAGACGAGAAAAAACTAGCATTGAGAAATGCCCTGCGTTATTTTCCGAAGGAATGGCATGCGGAGCTGGCAAATGAATTCATGGCCGAACTCAAGGAATTCGGTAGGATCTATATGTACCGCTTCATGCCTGACTATGCCATGCATGCGAGACCTATCCATGAATATCCTGCAAAATGCCAACAAGCGGCAGCTATTATGTTGATGATTCAAAATAATTTGGATCCAGCCGTAGCCCAGCATCCTGAAGAACTGATCACTTATGGCGGGAATGGCGCTGTTTTTCAAAATTGGGCTCAATATCTTTTGGTGATGAAATATCTTTCAGAGATAACAGATGCGCAGACGCTACACCTATATTCTGGCCATCCGTTGGGTTTATTTCCCTCCTCAAAAGATGCTCCGCGCGTAGTGCTCACCAATGGCATGATGATCCCCAATTATTCCAAACCAGACGATTGGGAAAAATTCAATGCCCTGGGAGTAACGCAATATGGACAGATGACAGCAGGTTCGTTTATGTACATTGGCCCACAGGGAATTGTGCATGGGACCACCATCACCGTGATGAATGCTTTTCGCAAGAAATTTGGTACGGAAATCACCCCGGCTGGCAAGCTATTTTTGACCGCTGGGTTGGGCGGAATGAGCGGAGCACAGCCAAAAGCCGGGAATATTGCAGGTTGTATCACTATCTGTGCGGAAGTAAATCCTGCAGCTGCCAAAAAAAGACACGAGCAGGGCTGGGTGGATGAATTGATTGACAATTTGGATGAATTGGTAGCTCGGACTCAACTCGCCAAACGCAATAAGGAAGTCGTTTCTTTGGCCTTCATCGGGAATGTGGTAGATGTATGGGAGCGATTTGATGAAGCGGCTATTTTTGTGGAACTGGGTTCTGATCAGACCTCACTTCACAATCCATGGGCCGGGGGCTATTATCCTGTAGGACTTTCTTTTGAAGAGTCCAACCAACTAATGGCTGAAAATCCTGCAGCATTCAAAGCAAAAGCACAGGAAAGTCTACGGAGACATGCCGCGTCGGTTAATAAGCATACAGCAAAAGGGACTTACTTTTTCGATTATGGCAATGCTTTTTTATTGGAAGCGGCAAGGGCGGGAGCCGAGGTAATGGCAGAAAACGGCATTGATTTCCGATACCCGTCTTATGTGCAGGATATTCTGGGGCCCATGTGTTTTGATTATGGATTTGGTCCCTTTCGCTGGGTTTGTACGTCTGGTAAAGCCGAAGATCTACGCAAATCTGATCAGCTAGCCGCTGAAGTCCTGAAAGAAATTAGGCGGGATTCTCCGGATTCAATTCGGCAACAAATGCAGGACAACATCATTTGGATCGAAGAAGCAGAAAAAAACAAGTTGGTTGTAGGGTCCCAGGCCCGCATTCTTTATGCAGATGCAGAAGGACGTGCGAAGATCGCAAAGGCGTTTAACGATGCGGTCTCCACCAATGAAATCTCGGCACCCATTGTGCTGGGCCGGGACCATCACGATGTCAGTGGAACAGATTCTCCTTATCGTGAAACAAGTAATATTTATGATGGAAGTAAATTCACTGCGGACATGGCAATTCACAACGTGATCGGGGACAGTTTCCGTGGCGCCACGTGGGTTTCCATTCACAATGGCGGTGGGGTCGGCTGGGGGGAAGTGATAAATGGTGGCTTCGGAATGGTGCTTGATGGGAGCGCAGCCGCGGAAACAAAGCTGGAATCCATGCTTTTCTATGATGTCAACAATGGAATTGCACGACGTGCCTGGGCGCGGAATTCGGGTTCGCTGGAAGCTATTCAGCGGGAAATGGAGCGAAGTCCAGGCTTAACCGTGACCCTGCCAAATTTAGTGGATGAGGAGGTTTTGAATGGAATCAATTAATAAAAAATAGTAATAGTTTGACTGCATTTGAAGTACAACGACTGAATAAAACCCGATTGTATATTCCTCAATTATTGAAAACCATCTTTTAATCGAACTCGCAAACCTTCTGGCCGGATATCAGCCGGGTATTTCTCAAGCTTCCCGGTCCTTCAAATTGATACTGTACGCCCACAATTTCGTCTACCGGATCTTCAATGCTTGTTTCATAAGCCAAGCTCCCGTCGACAAAAAATCGAATAAGCCCATTTATACAACTCACCCGTACTTTTACCCACTCACTTAAGTTACATCCAAATCCACTTAAATCCTCCGCTTGGCTAGCAGCATTTGCCCCAAAAGCCGCCAAGAACAGATCTCCTACACACTCGGGTTTGGACAGCGGAATAAGCAAAAATCCATTCTTGGCATGAAGCAATATATTTACTTTTTGACAGGCACCCTTCCCTGCAGAGAAATTGGACTTTACCTCCGTTTCGAATTCAAAATTCGTTGTACTGAATCCACTGATATCCTTAAAATTGAAAAGTTGTACCCCCGGTAAATCAGGGAAAAGATCAAGCTCATACTTTTTCATTAAGCTTTCAGTTACCTCTATCCCATTTTCACTCACGGTTTCCGACTTAGTAAAATATAGCGGCTTTTCATTCGCGGGGCTGCTTACCAAGCCAAGCCAGCCATCAGTTGTTATTTGAACAGCATGTTCTTTCACAACCTGATCTCCCACCATCAATTTTGCCTGGTAATATCCTGGATAAAAATAAATAGAAGAGTGATGTTTATCGTTTTTGTCCACGCTGAACTTCCTACTGACATCCCAGCTTTGACTGATATATACAGTATCGGTATCTTCAGCCTTAGAAGCATCATAATCGAATATCACTGAATTTGGTACCCCTTTGGCCAGTACGGTTTTGGAAGAAAATCTAAAATCTTTTGGATCATATCCGGTTTTTGAGTCTGGCTCCTGAATGAAAAATGCCACTAAAGCCATAAGAGCCAATCCCCCCACAATCAGAAAAGGTTTAACATTCACAATTAAAGATCTCTTTGGATTTGGTAAAGACTCTCTAGGTTCCAATTCCCTTATCTCCTCTGTCGAGGCTTTAAAATCCCGCCAATCCTGAAAACCGATAAATGCAGACAGCGTATTTAATGTGGTGAGAGACGGTTGGCTATCATATTTTACCTTACCAAAAAAGCGCTTCAACGTGGACATGCTAAGGTTCACTCCCGTTGTCTTCTGTATTTCTTCGTTAAGCTTCTCAAAATCATAGTTTCCCCAGTCTTCAGAAATTCCCCAGTTCAGGTGTTTTTCAATTTTGGTTTTAAGCCTGTCTATCAAATTCTTTTTCATCAGAGGATTAGGTAATTATGACTGGAAATGAATGCAATTGAACCAACATGAACTCCATTTGAACAAAGCCCAAACGCTTTTCTGGGCCAATTTGCAAACATCATTCAAAAACAAATAGTAACAAATGAAAAAGACCATAAAGACTGTCTTATTTATGCTAGGCATAACTGCCTCCGCTTTCTCTCAATCGAGTAATATGCTGGAAATGAAAGCAGAAAATTTTGATTTCGAAAAAGGAACTGCTGACTTTTTAACCTATAAAGGGCGCAAAAGCATGAAAATCTCCAATTCCGGCCAAGTGGTCATCAAAGACCTGAACTTTAAAGACGGAACAATCGAATTCGATGCAGAAACCATCCTTCCAGGCTTTGCCCAAGGTGTTTATTTCCATCGAAAAGATAACAACGAACAAGAAATGGTCTATTTACGCGTCACCACTATTGGAGATACGCTTGCAAATGAGGCCATTCAATATACACCCTATTTAGATGGAGTGAACATGTGGGATATGTATCCGCAATATCAAGCTCCTGCTCCGATAAAAAAAGAGGACTGGAACCATGTCAAATTTGTGATTTCTGGCCACCAAATGAAAGTATTCGTGAACGAGGCCCAAGTACTACACATTCCCAAACTGGAAGGGCGTGAAACCCAAGGAAGTATTGCATTTGAGGGGGCTTCTTACATCAGCAATATTCAAATAAAACCGGGCGAAACTGAAGGTCTTTCTCCGTTAGAAGGATCAGATTTAACCCAACACGAATCGAACTACATACGTAATTGGACCGTGACAGTCCCCGCACTTTTACCGGAAGGGACAGAACCCACAACATTGCTAAACATTCCTAAAAATGACGCATTCATAGAAGAAATCCAGGCGGAGCGTTATGGACTAGTTAACCTCACCCGGCGTTTTGGACAAAATGAGCAGCGGAAAATAGTTTGGCTTAAGGCAACAATCACGGCCAAAGAACATGTAAAAACCAATTTACAATTAGGCTTTAGTGATGAAATATGGGTTTATCTAAATGACCAAATCACTTACACGGATAAAAATATTTTCAGACAGAACATGAAAAAATATCCTAAGGGCAGAATATCAGTACAAAACGGGGAGACGGAGCTTGATCTCAAGCAAGGTGTAAATGAATTAATGATCGGAATATCCAATGATTTTTATGGTTGGGGTTTAATGGCCCGATTGGAAGATATGGATGGAATTGCTGGCATTGCAGCCTATGACACACCAAAGAAAATGGCTATTGACAATATTGATCAATTTGTGGGTGAATATGTAGTGGAAGGCTATGATTCTTACAAGCTTACGTTTACACAGCAAGCCGGAGAACTAACGGTGCAGCTTCCCAACCGGCAAGAAGTTATTCCACTAAGCTATTTAGGCAATAATTCGTTTAATGTAGGGTTGGGTATTGAATTGGAATTTAGTTCGGACAGAAAAAAAGTTATAATCAAGGAAAATGGATTTGAAAATGAATTTGTGAAGATAAACTAAAGACAAAATACCTGATAGAGCATGTCTAAATTTTCATGATTAATCGGAAGCTTTGGCGTCATGAAAGCATTCGGGATGATGAATTTTTTAGACATGCTTTTACCATTTTTACTGGCTAAAAACCTCCTCCAGATCCAGCAAAAAACCTGGAAGCACCTCTGACCGAATCTGATCACCCGCCGTATACAGCCTACTGGGCCGGAATACTCCATTCACCAACGTATAGATCAAAACAGTACATTCAACTGGATGAACCACCCAATATTCACGCACACCAAATTCTTCGTACAGATCATACTTATTCTGAAGCTCCACCCGGCTATTGCCAGGTGAAAGAATTTCAACAACTAGATCCGGAGCACCCAAACACCCTTTATCGTCTAACTTGGATAAATCACAGATCACTGAGATATCCGGCTGAACGACTGACTTCACCTTATCATTTTCTGGATTTCTGGAAAAGCGTACATCAAATGGGGCAGCATATACTTTGCACGAGTGATTTTTTAAGAACAACCCAAATATTACAGTAAGATTTGTCGACACCTCCTGATGCCGGCGGTTGGGAGCAGCCGCTTTTGTAAATATTTTACCCTTGATCAGCTCAACAATTTCTTCATAATCCCACTTTAGATAATCCGCATAAGAATAGCCACCAAAGGTCTCGCTCGGCTCCTGAAAGGCATCCAAGTCAATTTTATCTTTCTGTGGTATTCTGTATTCTTTCATTGGAAGTTTATTTTAAACTGGCTCTCTTTTGAATTTTATCCAAAAACAGAATACATTGTTTTGGTTATATAAAACACCAATTAGTGATTTTTAATTTAGTACAAAATAACGATTATACTATATGCCTCACCAAAATCCCGATCCTTCTTTATGGACAGGAAGAAAATCTGACACAATCGAGTACTGGCATCAAGCCGCAATCACAATAAAAGACCTCAAACTGGACGAAAATCAAGATTTTCCAAAAGTCGGGATCCTAGGATATGCCGGTGAAGAGGGAGTTAAAAGAAACCAGGGTAGATTGGGAACGTCTGAAGGTCCTAAAGCTATACGAAAGAATCTCGGAACCTTGGCTTTCCATCTTCCTGAGAAAAGCGGAATTTTTGATTATGGCGATATTTCTACGGAAAATTCTGATTTAGAAGCAAGTCATGATCTAGTAACTGAAACAGTATTTAATCTTCTGGAAACTAAACATTTTCCAATACTTTTTGGTGGAGGACATGATCTTGCTCTAGCACATGGAAGAGGGATTTACAAGTATTTGACAACCAAAAATCAAAAGCTCGGCATCATTAATATGGATGCACATTTTGATTTACGCCCCACAATTGACGGCAAAGGTCATTCAGGTTCGCCATTTCTCCAACTAGCTCAAGAGAATCCAGATACATTTCAATATTTGTGTTTGGGAATCCAACGTTCCGTAACTCCAAAATCACTTTTTGAGACAGCAGAAAATGTTGGTGCCAAATGGATGGTCATGGAAGAATTCAGATTGAATAATTGGGAGGTAATTCAGGAAAAAATTCTCTGGTTCCTCGATTCTGTCGATAAAATATACTTGAGCGTGGACATGGACGGATTTTCTTCCGCTTTTGCTCCAGGAGTATCAGCTCCTTCACCAATGGGCTATAGACCTGAGTTTGCCTTCAAAGTATTTGAACTGCTTACTTCCAGCAAAAAGCTCATCTCCTTGGATGTAGTCGAATTAAATCCAACTTTCGATCAGGACGAGGCGACAGCCAGGCTGGCGGCGCGTTGTGCAGAATATATTGCACGAAAGGTCTTGGGGCCTTATGCATAATAATTTTATGATATGTACATCCGTATTTACTACCAGTATTTAAATGAATACATCATAAAGTTAGCATAACTCTAGATTAGGCCACTTCGGTCACCAGTCTTCGGTCTTCTGTCAAGTAGAGCAAAAGAATTTTGGCTACTGGCATCATTTCGGATAATCATATTTTATAACCTATCAATCTCTAAAAGAAGGCCTGTATGAAGATAACAAAAAGTGGACTCGTAGCTCTTCTTACAGGCCTCGTTTTAAGCTTCAGCTGTCAGCAACCCAAAGAAAAAGCTGCACTGGCCCCAATTGAAATTACCGATAATCATATTGTAGATTTTGACAAGGCAATAGTATCAATGGATTTTATTCCGCTCAGGAACCTAGCGGAATCTCCAGTCAACTTAAATTGCAGTGTGTGGGATCTTGAAGTCACCGCTCAGTACTTTATCTATTCGACTATTTGTAATCCTGAAGCCAAAATTCATTTCTTCGATCTTGAAGGCAACTATTTGAAATCCTTTGCAAAAAATGGAGATGGTCCCGAAGAATACCAAAATATACAGGGGATTGACTTTGATGGAAACATGATCAATATCTCTGTTGGAGGGGGAATGATCAAGCAATACAATCTGGATAATTTTGAGTTTGTCAATGCCATCACCATAGATGGTAATGCTTCCTTCATTTCTTCGATAACAAAAGTTCACGATACAAACTGGATTTATTCTACTTGGTATGATGGGAAATTAGATGAAAATGGAGAGTACAGCGTTTTTAGAATAGCACACACTTCTATAGATTCAAGCTCGCACTTGCCTATTCACGCCACTCCTTTGACCTCAGAAATCGGAGAAGGCTCTATTGCTAAATTGGGTCAATCTTTACTGCTCAACTTCGCTTTTTCAGACACCTTGTATCGCTATGAAAACGGCATTACATCCGCATACAATATATTGGATTTTGGAGAACGGGGTCTAAAACCAGAAGATTTGCAAATGGGTGAAGAAGGGTTTCAAATGGCAGTTACCAATCAATCGCTTGTTTTCAACATGGGTAAAATCTGGCATACCAATGACATATCAAGGATAACCACTTTCGCTTTGGCTAAAAATCCAAATTTTGACCTGGCTGACATGCAGACTTTTCCTGTTCATGAAGTTTTTATCAATCATGAAAACAGTAACGTAACTGCATTTGCCTCACTTGCAGGCTGGTCTAATGGAAATGGTGATGCTAAAGAAGGGTATTTCTATGAAGTACTAAGTCCCGATGAATGGATCTACGCATTAGAAAAAAACGCATTTGGAAAATATGGAGAGAAACTTCAAAGTCTACTGGATAAACTGGAAGATTTTGAAGATCCAATTGTAATAAAATACAAGGTGGCGATTCAAGACTGAGGTTATCGTAACGAATCCTTCGACGTCTTGCAGATCTTGAAAGTTCCTATCCTTTGGGGATTAGAAATTCACCGAAGGTCTTGTAAATCTTTCCTTCTAACTGGTTAAAACCTCGTAAGTTGCTGTCCTTTGGAGATTCAAAATTCTCCGAAGGTCTTGCTACTATAATTGACAGCTACCTATTAACTACGGCCTTTGCGGTAACCTCCGCGAGCTTTGTGGTAGAAATTTTATTTCCAAATAAAAACCTTCGAGGTATTGAATCTCAAAGGTTGAGTGCATCCCAGAGAATTTCTACGGGATGCTTAGCTTTTCTGCCAGTGCCATCAGCAATCTGATGACGACATGAGGTCCCTGGTGCGGCAATGACAGTTTCTGCATCTGCTTTGCGTACAGCTGGAAAAAGCACTAACTCCCCTACCTGCTGTGAAACTTCGTAATGCTCCGCCTCATACCCAAAGCTTCCCGCCATTCCACAACATCCACTTGGGATCATTTCAACCGAATAATTTACAGGAAGAGAAAGGATTTTTTGTGTCCAAGTCATGGAAGAAAGTGCCTTCTGGTGACAATGTCCATGAAGTTTGATTTTCTGGTATTTGGAGGTAAAAGCATCAGCTTTAATATTTCCAGCAGCTATTTCCTGGGCCAAAAACTCATCAATCAACTTCACATGAAATTTTAATTTCTTGGCAGCTTCCACCAATTCTTTCTTTACGATCCTTGGATATTCATCACGAAAACTCAAAATAGCTGAAGGTTCCAGCCCGATTAAAGGTGTATTTCCATCAACAATTTTAGAGAAAATGTCCACATTCGCTTCAGCATGTTTCTTAGCCTTTGGCAGCAATCCCTTGGAAAGTGCAGATCTTCCACTCTCCTCATGATCCACGACTTTTACATCATATCCCAATTTCTTGAGTAACGAGATCGCCTTAATCCCTATTTCAGTATCATTGTGATTAGTAAATTCATCCACAAAAAAGTAAACTGATTTAATTTGTTTAGAAGCATTTGGAAGCGAGGCATAGTTCTTTTTATACCACTTTCGCAAGCTGACTTTACTGATTTCTGGAAGATTCCGTTGTGGGGCTACGCCCAGCACTGACTTCATCATGCCGCCAGTCAGTTTATTTCCCAGCATGAAATTCGCCAACCCACCTGTTCTTGAACCTAATTCATTGAGTTCATTGATGTATGCAAACGCTTTCGAACGGAGTGGAATTCCATTTGTTTTTTGATATTGATATAGAAATTCAGCCTTCATGCTTGCCATATCCACGTTGGAAGGGCATTCAGCAGTGCAACCCTTGCAAGAAAGGCATAAATCCAACGCTTCCTTGATCTCGGGATGGTCGAAGGCATTCTCCTTCTTATCCATTGTCAGAAACTCACGAAGTGTATTGGCACGTCCCCGGGTCGTATCTTTCTCATTTCTCGTGGCCATATAACTTGGACACATGGTACCACCCGATCCTGGAAGTTTACGACAGTCCCCCGATCCATTACATTTCTCGGCAAGACGGAGAATCCCGCCTACATGTGAGAAATCAATCAATGTATCCTGAGTTGGAGTTTCCATATCAGGTTCGTAGCGCAGGAATTTATTCATCGGCGCAGCATCTACGATTTTACCGGGATTGAAAATGTTCTGTGGATCCCAGGTGAATTTTATTCTTCGGAAAAGTTCGTAATTCCGTTCTCCAACCATAAGCGGAATGAAGGCCGCACGAACCCGCCCATCTCCATGTTCTCCACTCAAGGAGCCCTGAAACTTTTTCACCAACTCGGCTGAGGCCTTCGAAATCTGATAGAACTCCTCTACATCTTTAGATTTTTTCAGATCCAAAATTGGACGAAGATGGATTTCCCCAGCACCTGCATGGGCATAATGGACTGGCTTCTGATTAAAACCTGCCATCATTTCATCCACCTCATCGATATAATCTGCCAAATCTGCAATGTCAACAGCCGTATCTTCAATACATGCCACTGCTTTGGGATCGCCGGGAATATTTGCCAGAAGCCCCAAGCCTGCAGATCGCAAAGCCCAAGCTGCAGAAACCATCGCCGGTTCAATTATAGGGTAAGCGTAGCCTATGCCAGTACGCTGAAAATCCTCCACTAAAAACCGGCCTTTTTCCATCGCCTCCTCCAGCGTTTTCCCCCGAAATTCCACCATCAGCAACGCTTCAGGATCACCTTCTACGAAGTACCTGTTTTTGCTGTATTCTATACTCTCTTTGGTACAGTCCAAAATAATTTTATCCATCAACTCCACCGCCGTGGCTGGATGCTTCATGGCAGTTTGAGCCGCCACCATACTTTCATGAATAGTGTAAAAATGTGCCGCCACAACAATTTCAATTGGGTCTGGCAGTGGATCCAAACTGATTTTTATCTCGGTTGTGAAAGCCAAAGTACCTTCAGAGCCACTAAGCAGCTTGCAGAAATTGAATTTTTCTTCTCCCTCAAAAACCTCAGACTTCAACAATTCGTCCACAGCATAACCCGTATTTCGACGGTGAATAGATTTCTTGGGGAATTGCGCATGAATTTCTTGCCGAGCCTCAGAATCACTTAATTCTTCATATAGCCTTCTATAAATATCTCCTTGCAAAGTTTTTAGGGAAAGCTTATCCTGAAACTCATCTTTTGAAAGTTCTTCAAACTTCACTGAATTCCCGTCGCTCAGAATAGTATCGAGAGAGATTACTTTATCTCTCGTGACACCGTGGACAATGGAAGTGGTACCTGAAGAATTGTTCCCAACCATACCTCCAATCATGGCACGATTGGCAGTAGAAGTGATTGGACTAAAGAAAAGCCCATGAGGTCTTAGATATCTATTGAGCTCGTCGCGAACTACACCTGGCTGCACCCTAACCCATCTTTCGGCAACGTTCAATTCCAATATTTTAGTAAAATGCTTGGAAACATCCACCACGATTCCATTTCCTACGCATTGTCCGGAGAGTGAAGTGCCAGCTGTTCTGGGAATCAGCGAAGTCTTATGCTGCGTAGCAAATTGAATCAGCTTTTGGATGTCAGATTCGTTTTTAGGAAAAGCCACTGCCAACGGCATTTCCCGATATACTGAGGCATCGGTCGCATAAAGGGTCTTTGTTAAGGAATCAACTTGCAATGTCCCTTCCAGTCTGGCGGACAAATCCTGAAGTAAAGGCAATAGGTTTGAACTCATGCCCAAAAATAAGCTGATGGAACGGATTTAAGGAAAGTAGTGCAAAAGAAATTTATAATTTGCAAATATTATTCTAAGCAGAATTTTTGAAAAAGCATTGCAAAATAAATAGCTAGATAATTCCGGCTGAGTAAAAGCTAAGCTTTCTGGTCATGGGAAATCCCTCCAAAATGATTTTCTTTGCTCCCTCCGATTCGCATTTTTATATGTTTTTCCAGCTGTCCCAGTTTCTAAGTTTTCTTGCACTTCCCCTCACTATCATATTAATTCTGATTGTTCTAGGTGCATATTTCATCAAAAGAAAGTGAGGAAAAAGCTGTCTTTGGACCGGAATAATTTTACTTTGGTTTTTCTCCAATCCTTTTATCTGCAACCAGGTTACGTTGATTTGGGAGCCAGAGTATAAGGATTTTGGCGAAATTAAAAACTATGAAATAGGAATAGTTTTAACAGGAGTGACCAATCTGAGCAAGACAGCCTTTGACCGAACTTTTTTCAATAAAGGAGCAGATCGAATTACTCATGCTTTGCAGCTTTATCGGATGGGGAAAATTAAAAAAATCCTCATTTCTGGGGGGCAAGGTCTCAATCCTACCAACCCTAACTCTGAAGCGCTGCTGCTCAAAAACTTTCTGCTAATGACCGGAGTACCAGAATCAGACGTGATGATCGAGGACCAATCCAAGAACACCGCGCAAAATGCACAGTTCAGCAAAGAATTTTTAATGAAAAGTGGAATTAGCTTAAATCAGGAATTCCTATTGATCACCTCTGCTTTTCATATGGTTCGCGCCACAAAATGCTTCACCAAAGCCGGTCTTCAAACAGCAGCATTTCCTACAGATTATTATAGTATTGACACCAAATATGATATTCCTACCCTATTTTATCCGGATCCATATTCCATATTTAAGTGGCATATCCTGTCAAAGGAATGGATTGGGCTTTCAGTCTATAAGCTAGTCGGGTATATTTGAGTTTCTAACTTTTAAAAAACAATCCCTATGAAATTTGGCAGCACTGACAATCCTGAAAATATTGACTTTACTTTACCGCCCGATCATCCTGATACATCCAAAACGCTTAAGGAGTATAAAAGCAACAATCCCTTTGAAGTGTATGTCGGCTGCGCCAAGTGGAATAAATCAGATCTCAAAGGTTTTTATCCCAGAGGTACCAAAGACGAATTAACTTACTATTCCAGGCAATTTAATTCAATTGAACTGAATGCTACTTTCTACAATGCACCTGATAAAGCTCAAGTGATTCAATGGAAAGAGAAAACTCCTGAAGACTTTAAGTTTTTCCCAAAAATCCCTCAGTCCGTCAGCCACTATCGCAGACTCAATGATGTGAAGAACTTAACAGAAGAATTTGCTAATTCTGTGAGCATGTTCGAAGAAAAGCTAGGCATGGTCTTTTTACAGATGATCGACAATTTCAAGCCCAAGTTCATTGACAGGGTGGAAAGCTTTGTTGAAGAGTTTCCAAAGGGCGTCCCACTTGCCATCGAAGTACGGAATGAGGATTGGTTTATAGGAGAAACTTTTGATGCTTTTTATGGGATTCTGAAGAAAAACAATATCGCCAACATCATTGTTGACACTGCAGGACGAAGAGATATGCTACATATGCGCTTATCAAATGATGTCGCCTTCGTTCGCTACGTGGGCGCTAACCATCAAACAGATTACACCAGATTAGCCGATTGGGTGGAACGAATAAAAGAATGGAGAGAGAAAGGGCTGAACAAACTTTACTTTTTCATCCATCAAAATGTAGAAAAAGAGTCTCCACTACTGGCAGAGCACTTCATTAAACTTCTTAATAAGGAACTTAACCTTTCGCTGAAGATCCCAAATTCTCCAGATTAATAGCTGGTTAATTATCAAGAGAATCTCATTGGATTTTTCTTTATTATTACATACTTTACGTAACGTAAAGTACGTTACGTAAAGCGCGTTACGTAAAGTACGTTACGCATTATAAACTAAAAGTATATAATAAATTTTTAAGCCAATGAAAGAGCCATTTAATCCATTCGTAATCAACACTTATCAAGGAAAGGACTACTTCTGTGACCGTGAAGATGATTTAAAGATGCTTTACTCACACATCCGAAATGATCGGAACGTAGTGCTTTATGCATGGCGAAGACTCGGCAAATCAGCATTAATTCATAGACTTTTCGATGAACTAGAAGAATCAAAAGACTATGAGACGCTTTACATAGACCTGCTAGCCACACAAAATATAGATGAAGCCATTCAAGCTATCTCTGTAGGTATTTACGAAAAGTTTGGAAATACTACTTCGGGAATTAGCGCAAGCATTCAAAAATTATTGGCCTCAATAGGAGCCACAATTAGTTTCAATCCAATTTCTGGCACACCCGAAATAATGCTTGGAATAAACAAATCGCAGCAACCAGAACAATCTTTGAAGGTTTTAGGTGAATTCCTCAGATCAAGAAAGACGCGGGTCGTGATCGCAATAGATGAATTTCAGCAGATTAACGATTATCCAGAAAGCAAAGCAGAAGCCACTTTTAGAAGTTGGGTACAACAAATTCCAGAAGTACGATTTATTTTCAGTGGAAGTCACAGGACATTAATGGAGGCAATGTTTACTGAAAAGAAGCGGCCTTTTTATCAAAGTTCACAGTTGGAGTCGCTTCAACCTATTGCGCTGGATCCCTACTCAAAATTCATTCATCATCATTTCCAGGCTGCAGAAAAGACGATCAGCCAAGAGTCAATTGAAAAGATTTATAAGTGGAGTCGTGGACAAACATATTCTGTTCAACTGGTATGTAATCACCTCTTTGCTAATTATAATAAAGTAACCGATCCGGCTGTGGACACTGTGTTCAACCAAATTCTAATTCAGCAACAAGCCATTTACGCTAACTTTCAAAAAATGCTTACACGTGCCCAATGGAATGTTTTCCGGGCTATTGCCAAGGAAGAACCACTTCAAAATCCATTGAGCAAAGAATTTATATCAAAGCATTCCCTAGGCGCTGCAAGTACAGTAAGCACAGCATTGAAAGCCTTGGAAAGACTGGAATTGGTAATTAAGGATGAAGGAAAGTATCTGGTCCATGAAGTTCAGTTAGCAAGATGGATGGCGAGGCTTTAGCCCACGTTTTCTGCTTAAACCAAAAGTGTCCTGGCAATTCCGTCCCGCAACTTGGAATCCACCCTAACCTGCTCGGCAAACTCCTTCCACCTTTTGACTGAAGAGATCACCGACTGGATTTTTTCCTCAGGTTTCTTAATATTCATTTTTCGGGCAACTTCCAGAAAATCGCTCTCCATAATATTATCTCTTTTCCCATTAACCATTAAAGATTGGACACTTACCCAAATGCTTCCCGGCCGATAGGCATAACAGACATCAAAAGCTGGCGATAATCGCCATTTTCCATCTTGATCCATCAGAAAAGCAAAATTCTTGGTGTGGTCATCGCAATTTCTAGCCAGCACATTAAACACCATCCGGATAAATAGCTGTTCAGCTTCCGGATAAGAAATACGGAGCATTCGCATCGTTTCAAAGACCTGTTCATAGCTATAAAAACCGACCTGATTGAAATCAAAATGCCGCAGACCACAGAGGCTTTGCATATGGATCTTCTGACCATTATCCTTTCTGTCAAAACGTTTGGTCATAAAATGGGCTCTGCCATTTTCCTCCAATAAGCTGCATTCGCTCATCTCTATTCCGGCAGATTTAGCCATTAAATAGTAAGCCATTTCCACCCGTCCATAGCCCATAGTAGCTCCGAACTGAGAATCATGCACTCCATCAAACTTGATAATCCAATAAGAAAACCCCGTCGATGCTTTCACCTGCCCACTTTTTACTTTGCCGGTTTTAGGATTGTAAGCAATTACCGCTTTAGCGCGGGCCCCGCCTGCAGAAGTACCAATTTTTAGAATATCTGAAAGAGCCGATTGCTCCTCACCCGTAAGACTAGAATGAAAATCTTCACGGGAATTTAGGATTTTGCCTGCGATGTTTACTAAGCTATCAATTTCAAGTGAACTGCTTTTTTGTTTCTCACTACGAAGGGTTGGCTTAATTTCCAAAGCTCCTACTCCCCGTTCGCCAATAAAACAGAGTTGTTCTACAGGATTGAGACTTTCAGCAGGCCTTCCATTTTGAATTAGCCAAGCATTGATAAGCTTGTTTCCATACATATCCGGGAGCATATCTGCTAAGAGGCCCGGCAAACCTTTGAAAGTATCAAATGGATCACCCTTTGCTTTTCTTAGCTCCGGAAAGGCGAACACCTTCCTACCTTGCGCCAGTGGCATCTTCACAGGAGAGATGTCCAGGCCATATTGCAAAAAGTCCCTGCTAAATTCAAAACTCCCTACCTGAGTGGACTCATCCCAGAGCACGGCCCCAGCAAGTGTTCCCCAAATCCAGATCTCAGCTGCAACTACCATTCAGAAGGAGGATTGTCAGCAGCTATATCAAAATTGCGGGCACGCTGGCGTTCATGCTTCTTTTGAAGCTTAATATAATCTATTGGACTTATGGTTTTCTTGATCTCAAAAGCTTCCAACCACTGTAACTGATCCAACACGCGAAGTACCTGAATCAGCGTAATTAAATTGACTTTTTCGCCCCGTTCTAAAAGACTCAGCGTAGATCTACTGATTCCCGCTTCCTTCGACAATTGATCTTGGGACTTATTTTGATCCAAACGATGATGTTTGATAAAATCGCCAAGTTTCTTGAGAATGGTAATATCGCTTAATTGATTGTAGTCCATGTATTATTTCTCATTCATAATGATCTAATTTACCATTTAATGCATGAAAAATCAAACAATATCCAACTTTTTAATAATATGAATGATATTTCATTCATTAATACCCATAATATGAGTTAATGAATGAAATATCATTCAAAAATATAGCTTCTACTCCATTTTAAATCAAATCTCCATCCCTTCTCTTCTAACAGAATCGGGTGATAAGCAATAGCAGCCTTAGCAGTCGGTGCATTAAAAAATCGCTGATCATCCGTCAATACAGCCACTTTTTCACCATTGGGTTCCTTAAAAACAAGATCCATAACCCCAGAAGGAATCTCTTCTGAAAAGGAATCTGAAGCTTCCATCAATTTCTTTCTCAAACTCCAATCTACTTCAAATCCCTTCATTGTAGCTACTGGAGGAGGAATGGACGCCTTCTTACTTTGAGTATTAGCAAAAGCTAGAAACTCATGGAAAAGCGCCAACCCAGGGTTCTTGAGGTGATTAGGACGGAAATCATCCGGATCAAGACTGCTTAGCACGTGCATTGCTTTCCGTGCGCGTGAAATTGCTACGTTAAGCCTGTTCTCTGCTCCGGTTTTTCCTAATAAACCAAAATTAGTAACGAGCTTACCAGCTACATTTGGTGCATATCCAAATGATAAAATTACCTGATCAAACTCATCTCCCTGAACGTTTTCGATATTTCGAACTTTTATTTCATTGTGCTGGACACCTGCTTCCCACAGTTTTTCCTGGATCAATTCCATCTGAAAAAAATTTCCTGTCACAATACCAATAGTATCCATGGGGTCAGTCTCATGAATCTCTTGAACTTTTAATACGACCGCGTCAGCTTCTGCTTTATTCACCTGATTCAGCCACAATCCTGCTACTTTATTCCAAGTAATTGCGGGGTTATTACTTATTGAAGCAATATAATCAGGCAAAGACTCCAACTGGCTTTCATAAAAATGAATATTTGAAAAGTATATCAAAGCAGGGTCAGCGGAACGGTAATGCCCTTTTAATTGATGCTTTTCAAAAAAATTTGATGCCAGTTCCAATAACGATTCTGCTTCATACTCCACCCCTTCTTCCTCAGAATCCCACTTCACTTGATAGAAATCTGAGGGTCTTAACTGTTTAGAATCTCCTGCCACCACCACTTGTTTCCCCCGTAGCATTGCAGGCAAACCGCGCTCAACCTGACATTGCGAAGCCTCATCAAAAATCACTAAATCAAAATTTTGTTCCATCTGAAATAAAGCCGACACCGTCTCAGGACTGGCCAACCAACAGGGCAATAGCCGAAAAACTTCCGCTCCCATCTCTTCGATTAACTTTCGAATGGTCCAGCGCTGTCTTTTTTTACTTACTTGATGTAACAGATCACGATAAGTCAGCCGATTACCAAGCCGGTTATATTCAAGTTGCTCTACTACTTGTTCACGAAGATTGGAAAGCGAAATGAAACGGGAAATTTTTCTTTTGGAAAGAATGGCTGCTTTAAGTTCTTCTAGCTCGTGCTGCATCTTCAGCGTACCGGCTTCCGCCAATACAGGGTGTCGCTGCTCCAGATTCGAAATCCAGCTCAAAAACCATGAATTCCAGAATATCTCAATTTGTTCCTCCATAGACGAGTCAGGAAATTGCGTTTCAAGACGGTTGAAAATGGATAAATGAATCGAAGGTACGTTTGTCAAAAACTTATCAAAAGCCACCAATTCCGCATAAACCTGGTTTAGCTTAAATTCCTCTCCAATCCCGCGTATTGCAAATCCTTTCTTCAGAATTGTTTGGATCTGATGATTACTGAGATAGGATTGCCAAAGTGGAAATAACCTGGAAAACTCATCTCCATATTTCGCCAAAAGTTTCAAGTCTTCCAGAAACCGTTCTTCACTCATGCTTTCCCATTCTGCCAGGAGATGGACATTATGCTCTTCATTCCACTTCTCTATCCAATGTTGAACAGGATAAATCTGCTTAAGCCCATCTTCAAGTGATTCTATCGAAAAAGCAAGTTTGTTCAGGTTCTTATTAAACGGGATGGTGTCAAATTCAAATCGAAGTCTTTTTACTTCTTCCAGCTCCGTTTTCAACTTTGAAATTAGGAATGAATCAATTTTCAAATCATTCGCTTCCAATAGCGAAAAAACCGCTGGATATTTCTTTGCATTCCACTTTATCTGAAGCTTGCCAAACCAACTTCCGACTTTCTCATTCAGCGCTTTCAGTTCTACTTCTAAATCTTCCAGCAAATCAGGTAAAAGGGGAAAATCAAATGAACGGGATTTTAAAACTTGCAAAGTGGAATTTATCCACTCTTGAGTAACCCCAAATCGCTCAAATTCTTCCTTGTTGAATAGAATTGAAATAGCTGCTCGTTTCGGTTCTAAATTGGCAAAATCATCAGCTAGCTCCTGCAATTCGCTTCCTATTAATTCTCCTGACAGAAAATTATCGATCAGGATATCTTGATCAAACACACGGTCCGGCCCCAAATATTCCTTCCTGAAATTGTTGATATCCCTTAATGTTTGAGAAATTCTTGAGAAGGCTGTGGGATCAATAAGAGCAAATGAATTTCTTATCTCCCAAAATGTCCCTTTAAATTTGCGTTGATAATTGTAGTATATGCTATACTCATTAACCAACTTCTGAGCAGCTTCATAATTAAGTTTCAATAATTCATCAGGTGAATCCATTATTGGCTTCTCCAAATTCGCTTTCAGGTACATTGCCTTAACTGGAATTCCTGCTGGATCTGTGTCTTTCAATCGCCTCCGAAACTCTTCAAATTGCTCAGAAAGTCTAGAAATGGTTTTAGAATATTGAGAAATATCCCGGTCCAATTGAATGGAATCTATTCCACGGTTTAGCTCTTGATACACCTCTATCGCTTCTATTTGAGCTTTAATTTGCTTAAAAAGTTGTTTTTGATCAGTACGAAAATCATGAACTAGACCCAAGAAATCCCCAAAACCGGCCTTTTTCAATCGTTCAAAAACTACATCAAGTGCAGCTCTCTTTTGTGAGACCACCAGTACTTTCTTCCCCCTTGAACAATAATCGGTCACCAGATTGGCAATCAACTGGGATTTACCAGTACCCGGTGGCCCCTCTACAACAAGGCTTTTTCCCTGCCTTACATTCAGCAGTACATTTTCTTGGGAGGCATCAAGCGGAAACACAGGGAAAAGCTGATCCTCACGGGGAACAGGTATGTTATTCCCATTTGCAAAATGCTTAACAAATAGCTCCTCAATGGAAATTCTTCCAAATCTTTCCTCTAGATGTTCGTACTCCCCAAATAAGAAACTTCCTTTCTGAGAATACTGTCCCAACAACGCATAAGTTTTGACAGCAATTTTTCCATCAGAAAATCGGTTTGAATCAAGACTGGCTTGCGAAACAGGAAAGGGAGTTATTTGATCCTCAAAAAGTGTAGCGCTTAATTGGACCGAAAAAAATTTGTTCAACAGAGTTGAAAACCCAGTACGGAATTCTGTTGGGTCTTTGGAAAGTGCCTCAAGTGATTCATTTAATTGTTCTTCTTCGAGCGACTGTCTGTATGCATAGTTGTAAGCCAAAATAAAAGAGGGGTTCCAGCGCCACGAATCATGAGGTTTAAGTTTCCATAAGCCATTTTCTAGCTTTAAGTCTGCTCCCAATACTAGCATTGGAGAACGTACAACCTGTCCATTTATTAATTTACCTTCTACAAAAGGCCATCCGATAAAGAGTGTATGGTCACCGGTTTCTTCTTTTGTAAGCTGATTACGGAAAGAAATTCTGGAAAGTGCCTTTGAAAGTTGATTGACAGAACCAATTCTTGGATCAACCTCAGGTAGTATTTCAATCTCTTTTTTGGAGGAAATAGCTTTCCTGATTATTTCAAAAGAATTTTCCCCATTCAAAAAATCAAATTCCTTCAGATCCAACAATCCTGAACCTTCCGTCTTTGCCAAATACAGCGATTTGTTTTTGGAAGATAAGTCAGTGAGTCGATTCTTGTAAGTCTGAAAGATCGATTCGGCCATTTAATGGAAAGGTGAGTCTTTCTCCTTGGCCATTTGTCGATACACTATACTGTCCATTAAGCCAGGAAACCATTTGTTTACAAACACCGCCATTTTGCCCTGAGTTGTCAAAATCAGATCTCGTTTGTGTTTTAAAGTAGCTTTCAATATCTCCTTTGCAACTTCCTCCGAAGACATCATTTTGGACTCATCACGGGGGGATTGTCCTTGCGTACTGCCATTTGCAGTCAGTGCAGAATTACGGATATTAGAAGCTGTAAATCCTGGGCTTGCCACCAATACATGGACTCCTTGGTTCATCACTTCTGTCCGAAGTGCATCAAAGAAGCCATTTATTGCAAATTTACTGGCGGTGTATGCTGTACGCGCCGGCGTTCCTCTAAATCCATTGATCGAAGAAATTCCTATAATAGTCCCATTATTCTTTAGGATTTGCGGCAAACAATATTTGGTCGCATAAATGGTTCCCCAGAAGTTGGTGTCCATCACTTTTTTAAACACTTCTAAATCCAAATCCTGAAAAAGTGCACGCATAGAAATGCCTGCGTTATTAATCAAAATATCAATCCTGCCAAATTTGGATAAAACGGCGTCAGCCATTTTTTCATTGTCCTGCTCGATACTTGCATCCGCAAGGATAGCCAGAACTTCTATTCCCTGTGCTTCAAGTTTTTGCCGACCGGTTTCTAACTTCGCTTCATTTCGACCTGTAATCACAATTCTGGCCCCTTCTTGACCAAACACACTTGCGCACGCCTCTCCTATTCCCGATGTGGCACCAGTGATGATTACAACTTTATTTTTAAGGCTTTCTTGTTTCATTGATCTTTACAAAGATACAGAATTTGATCTTTATCAATTTGATTTTCGATCCCAGTAGAAACTGTAATAATAATTCATTTTGGTAATCTGCCCTATAAAGACCATTTAGCTTTACCAAACCTTCTTTTAACCTAAAAAAAAACCACAAAGTTTATTTAAGCCATATTTTTTGCACCAAAAATTGAATTTAAATCCTTGTTTAGATTTAACATGATTAGGATCTTTATTTCAACTTTCATTCCAATTCCTGATTACAGGCAAATTTCCTTAATTTTGCGCCCATGTCGCGTAAAATGAAAAACAAAGTGATCACCAATTTGCTGATCGAACGAATCGCTTCGGAGGGTAAATGTTTGGGTCATCATGAAGAGAAGGTGGTTTTTGTCACTGGAGTAGCTCCAGGAGACGTAGTAGATGTGCGGATCACTAAAGGTAAAAGTTCATTCATGGAAGGAGAACCAGTAAAATTCCATGAATATTCAACGGAACGGATTGATCCTTTTTGTCCTCACTTTGGTACATGTGGCGGTTGCAAATGGCAACATATTAATTACGACCTACAGAAAACATATAAGCGTCAGCAGGTTTTGGATCAATTTCAACGCATTGCAAAAGTTGAAATCCCTGAAGTACGGCCAACACTTGGCTCTGAAAAGACCCAATACTATCGTAATAAACTGGACTTTACTTTTTCAAATAAAAAATGGCTGACGCTTGATCAGATCAGGTCAGAAGAAGATTTTGACAGAAACGCACTTGGATTTCATATTCCAAAGATGTTTGATAAAATCATTGACGTGGATCATTGCTATCTACAGGGGAATATATCCAATGAAGTCAGAAATGAACTTCGCGCTTTTGCGCTAGCAAATAAGCTGAGCTTTTACGACATTAGAAATCAAGTTGGGCTGTTGCGAAACCTGATCATTCGAACCACAAGTACCGATCAATCAATGGTAATCGTGCAGTTTGGTGAAGATGATCCCGCTGGAATAAAGATGGTAATGGAATTTTTGCATGATAGATTCCCTGCAATTACTTCGTTGCTTTATGTGGTCAACACCAAGGGAAATGAGACATTCCATGATTTGAAACTGATTACATTCGCCGGAAAGGATTTCATTGAGGAAGAAATGGAAGGATTAAAGTTCCGGATCGGTCCCAAATCCTTCTACCAGACCAACTCTGAACAGGCTTATGAATTATATAAAGTCGCCCGGGACTTTGCAGATCTTCAGGGCGATGAAGTGGTATATGACTTATATACAGGGACTGGAACAATTGCAAATTTCGTTGCAAAAAAAGCGAAACAAGTCATTGGGATAGAATATGTAGAAGCTGCCATCGCTGATGCAAAAATCAATTCCCACCTGAACCAAATTGACAATACACTGTTCTACGCAGGAGACATGAAGGATATGCTGGATGAGGAATTTATCCAAAATCACGCTGCCCCGGATGTGATCATTACAGATCCCCCACGAGCAGGGATGGATGAAAAGGTAGTGCAAATGCTCCTTCGCCTTGAAGCTCCAAAAGTCGTCTATGTATCTTGTAATCCTGCTACACAAGCAAGGGATGTAGCTTTAATGGCAGAAAAATATAAAGTGGAGAAAATTCAGCCTGTGGATATGTTTCCGCAGACATATCATGTAGAAAATGTCGTACTCTTAACCCTTAAAAAATGATCTCTGATTTCAACGATCCCGAACTTAGTGGTAAATATTTAGGGACAATTACGCAAGATTTCATCAAAATTTCGGATACACTGAAAGAAGCTTCCTATCAGATTCGGACCCGAAAATTTTCAGATTACCCTATTTTCCCAATTTCTAAAGAAATGCAGCCGATCGGAAAAATCTTTGTAGGAAAAGCTGAAAAAGATCTGGATTGGAATTATTTCATCACGTATGTGGATGAATTTGTCCAGCGAAAATTAATCGCTGAGGAAGCACTTCCTGACTTTCAAAAGGCTTATAAAGATCCTGATGAATTTTGCTGCCTTTTCGTAATGGACGGAGCATTTACAAGCTTTGTGTATATTCCTTATCCAAACGATTAACGTATTGGGGCAAGCCAACGTGAGTGGCGACACTCACGCTGGAATAGCCTGTATTGCGTAAAGTATCGATTAAAAGTGCTTCCAACCCTGTGCCTTAATTTGCACTGCTGTTCCGCTTTTGGTCACAAGATATTTACCTTCCGCAGCTTTGGTAATGTGTCCAATGAAGTGAATATCCGGATGCTTCTCCAGCTTTGAAAAGTCTTTCTGGTCAATAGTGAAAAGCAGTTCATAATCTTCGCCCCCATTCAGCATACAAGTGATCGGGTCTAGATTCAATTCGACTGCAGTATCAAAAGTTTGCTTATCGATGGGTAACTTATCCTCGTAGATTGTTGCACCTACGTTGGAGGCTTTACAGATATGAAATATCTCAGAGGCTAATCCATCTGATACGTCCATCATGCTTGTTGGTATTACATTCAATTCGCGAAGTTCATGAATAATATCCACCCGTGCATCAGGCTTCAACTGTCGTGCTGTTACCAGCGTGTATTTCCCTAAATCGGGCTTCATATCCGGATTGGCGAGAAAAACTTCCTTCTCCCGTTCCAAAACTTGTAAACCAACCAAGGCGCCTCCCAAATCTCCGGTAACACACAGTATATCATTTTCTTTGGCACCAGATCTATAGCTGATCTCTTCCTTCTTAGCTTCGCCAATAGCAGTCACTGATACTACCAGTCCACTTCTTGACGCTGTGGTGTCTCCCCCGACCAAATCGACTCCGTAATGATCACAAGCAGCATGAATTCCTTCATAAAGTGCGTCTACGGCTTCTACAGAAAACCGATTGGATAGGGCAATACTTACCGTAATTTGCTTTGGAATGGCATTCATAGCAGCTACATCAGAGATATTGACAGCAACAGCCTTAAATCCAAGATGTGGCAAAGGAGCATAAGCAAGATCAAAATGCACTCCTTCTAACAATAAATCAGTGGTCACTACTTTCACGTGGTCCCCAGCATCAATCACCGCAGCATCATCCCCGATGCCCCTAACTGTTGACGCATGCTTAATTTGTACTTTTTCATTGAGATGATCGATAAGACCAAACTCTCCCAAATCACTAATTTCTGTTCTCTTTTCTGACATATCTTTAAGTGCTCTCGTAGTGGAGCCGCTTTTTGGTTCAACTTTATTTATAGCACGAATATTTAGGTATGAAGGAGGAAATACAACTATTACTTACCATTACTTTCCAACTCTAAAACCAGAGTCCATTCCGATAAGTATTAAAGTGAGGATATCCACCCTCTAAACCGAAATTTGAAACATTTTTCAAGAAACATGATTCTTTTAAAGAGTCTCAACCTTTCAACTCCTATCATATAACCATACTTTATTTCGCAACTTCCCCTACTTCTCTTGACATAGCTCTACCAACAGCCCATTGGTGCTGCGAGGATGTAAAAATACAACTAATTTATTGTCGGCGCCCAGTTTAGGGATTTCATTGAGTATCTCAAATCCTTCCCCTTTCAGCCGCGCTACTTCTTTTTCGATATCTTCTACATCAAAGGCAATGTGATGTATCCCTTCCCCTCTTCGTTCAATAAACTTAGCAATCGCGCTGGATTCACTGCTAGCCTGCAGCAATTCAATCTTCAAATCCCCAACTTGAAAAAAGCTGGTTTCTACAGACTCTCCTTCCACTCTTTCTGTTTTGAAATGTTCCATTCCCAGAAGCTTAGCAAAAAGTTGGTTGGATTTATTTAAGTCTTCAACAGCTATCCCGATATGCTCGATTTTCCTCATCTTTAAATTTCTTATATTTGTGCTGAATCATTTCGCTTGGAAACCTGTTTTTCCCATACGTGAAAATTTGACATTGTAATTTATATAAAATATGATAATCGTTTCTGACAAAGCTAAAGCTCGGATCCTCGAATTGAAAAAAGAAGAGGGACGCACTGAAAATGAAAACATACGTGTTTCCGTAAAAGGCGGTGGATGCTCAGGATTGATGTATGACCTGGGGTTTGATGCTACCCAAGTGGAAACTGATCATGTTTTTGAAGACAAAGGCGTAAAAATCCTGGTGGACCGAAAAAGCTTGTTGTACCTAGCAGGAACAACATTGGAGTTTACAGATGGCTTAAATGGAAAAGGGTTTCAATTTGTAAACCCTAATGCAAGCAGGACTTGTGGTTGCGGAGAAAGTTTCTCGGTTTAATTACTTGGTTATCGCTCCTTAGCAGTGCATTTTGGTCCATTAGAATTAATAACATTTCCAGCCTGCCTTTCTATGAGGCAGGCTTTTCTATGTCATTCAAGTTGTTGTCACTCAGGTTTCAGGGCTACGCCCCTCTACTTTCCCAGTTAATACATTGTTTTCTATTAAGAGGCCAGGGCTAACGTCCCTTGATTACTGCTAACCTGCAAAACTAACAGCTGGTTTTCGTAAACTGAATACTCTGCCTGCTGACAGGCAGATGCGACTGATCACTGCCTACTTAATTGTTATACTTCCTACATCCTACTTCCTACTGGATATCTTTTTAAGATGATATACAGCAAAGCACTTTGATTACTGATCACTGCGACTGTGTCACGTCCTGATTTAGGTTGACACTTTTTTATTCCATTTCTTCTATCCTAGCCATCCGACCTGCTCGACAGGTGATCAAACTAATATCGGTCATGCCTACGGCATTCTTGTGACTTTTTTGAATTCCATTTACCAGACATTAAAATGTCCGGCTATATAATCGATCATGCCTACGGCATTTTAAGGCTACG
>Ga0307414_10000152_pt1 | contig 46454 bp, 33 predicted proteins | sample DK1Ometagenome_FD_203804 | JGI IMG/M metagenome (GOLD analysis project Ga0307414, IMG submission 203804) | Maize rhizosphere microbial communities from greenhouse at UC Davis, California, United States - DK15-O-3 | ecosystem: Host-associated > Plants > Roots > Rhizosphere > Soil | place: USA... | reverse complement strand
GGTTCATGGGATGTGGTGATTTCCTTAGGAAATAAGGATGAAGTTAAACTGGTATCCAAAGGATTTGATCTGGATAAAGTAATTACAGAAGTGGAGGATGGAAGATTGGAAATCAAATTGGAAGAGGGAAACCATCGGGATGTAAATTTCACTGCCTACGTAACTGTCAATGAGCTGGTGGCTGTAGGTCATGGAGGATCTGGAAATCTTACAGTGGAGTCGGATATAGAGTCCCGTTCTTTCTCGATTGGCAGCTCCGGATCGGGCAATATTACGATGCAAAACCTTGAAACAGGATCCTTGAATGTAGGAATGAGTGGGTCAGGAAAAGTTACGATTGCTGGAGGAGTCTGTGATACGGCCAATATTGGGCAATCAGGATCAGGTGGATTTGAGGCATTGGAAATGGTGGCTGGTGATGTGAAGATAGGTAAATCAGGGGCTGGGGACACTTCCATTGGGATCACTGGAGAGCTGAAAGTAGGATCTTCGGGATCGGGCAATGTCTATATTAAAGGAGAACCGATGAGCCAATCAATAGCAAGTTCTGGCTCAGGTAAAGTGATCAGGAAGTAAGCTTACTTACGTTTTAACGGCATTTAATTAAGAGTTATTTGTCGGAAAATGACCCATTTTAACCTCAACTACTGCTGTTATGTTCAAGAATTATTTCAAAATTGTTTTCAGAAATGCTAAGAAGAACCCGCTCTATGTCTTCATAAATATTTTGGGTTTATCCATTGGCATGGCAGTAAGTATTCTGATTTTTCTGTTTGTTCAGCATGAGCTCAGCTACGATTCTTACCATGCAAAATCAGAAAGGATCTATAGAATCTCCAGAAGTTGGAATAATGCAGATGGTGAGGTGAGTTTACATCTAGGTCACTTGGCACCACCATTTGGACCATTGATCGAATCTGACTTTGGCGATCAGGTAGAAGAAGTCGTCCGGTTTTTCAATGCTGGATTATTGATAAAATCCGGTGAAGATACTTTTGTGGAGGATGAATTTTTCTTTGCCGATCCGGAAGTGTTTGAATTGTTTTCCTGGAATATAGTAGCTGGTGATCCAAAAGCTGCGCTCAACGAATCAGATGGTGTTCTTCTCTCTGAAGAAATGGCCAAAAAGTATTTTGGAGATGAGAAAGCAGTCGGTCAGGAGCTTTTAGCAGAAGTAGATGGAATCAAAATGACTTTCCAGGTGAGAGGAGTCTTTGAAGATATTCCGGACAATTCACACATGCACCCGGATTTTATAGCGTCCATGCACCCTGTAGTAGAATTCTATGGCGGACTTGAACCGTTTATGAATAATTTTGGCTCCAATAATTTTTCCACCTATGTTTTATTACAGGAAGGGGTTGATTACAAGGCATTTGAATCTCAGCTGCCAGCCTTGATAGATCGTAATATGGGAGAAGCCCAAGCAGGGATTCCCATGTCAAAGACCACTGCTTTGTCCCTATGGCCACTGGAAGACATTCATTTGCATTCCAATCTGGATTCTGAGATAGAAGCGAATGGCAACATCGATTATGTGTTTGTCTATCTGGCAGTGGCCTTATTTATACTTTTAATTGCCTGCATCAATTTCATGAACTTGTCCACCGCGCGGTCATCCTTACGGTCTATGGAAGTAGGCCTTCGCAAAGTAATGGGAGCAGACCGTGCCCGGTTGGTAAAGCAGTTCATGGGTGAGTCTTTTGTCATGACTTTTGCATCACTACTTCTGGCAGTTATAATTGTCTACCTCTCCTTACCCATTTTTGCGAGTTTCACACAGAAGGAACTTGCCCTCAATTTCCTTCAAAACCCAGAATATTTGCTGGCAATAATAGGACTGGCCGCAGGAGTAGGATTATTGGCAGGAAGTTATCCAGCGCTGTTTTTATCTGGATTTTCACCGTCCAAAGTATTAAAAGGAGCATTCAAAGCAGGAAAGGGGCATGAAAATTTCAGATCAGTTTTGGTTGTTGGGCAGTTTGCTATTTCCGTCATGCTGATCGTGGCAGTGATCGTGGTCGTCCGTCAGCTGGACTACATGCAGTCAAAAGATCTGGGTTTTGATAAGGAAGATATCGTGGTGTTGCCTTCAAATGCGACAATCAATGAGAATTATCAGATGATCAAAGACCGGTTGCTGAATCATCCGGGCATAGCGGGTGTATCAATCTCCAGTCGGGTACCCTCAGGAAGATTGTTGGACTCTCAGGGAGGAAGTGCGGAAATCAACGGGGAAATGTCCCAGTTAAATGTACGGGTAGCAAATATTGAAGTAGATCATGAATTTTTAACTACTTATGGAATTCCAATTGTGGCCGGAAGAGATTTTAGCTTCCAGTTAGCCAGTGATTCTACGGAAGCTTTCATTTTGAACGAATCAGCGATACGTGACATCGGCTGGACCTCACCTGAAGAGGCGGTAGGACAGAAATTTAATTATGGTGGCAGAAACGGGTTTGTCACAGGGGTAATGAAAGATTTTCATTTCGAGTCGCTGCATCAGCCCATTGTACCGATTGTATTTATGGTCACAAAGGATAGATCAAACCGCGTCAGCCTGAAGATCGATAAAGCTGGAAAAGCCGAGACTATGGCTTATTTGGAATCCGAATGGAGCAAGTTGAATCCCGGTTTTCCTTTTGAGCCGCTCTTGATTGATGAAGGATTTAACCGGCAGTACGAGTCTGAGCAGCGGGTAAAAACTATTTTCACGTTCTTTTCTGCATTGGCGGTTATCATCTCTGTCCTGGGGCTTCTGGGTTTGACCACTTTTGCAACCGAACAGCGTACCCGCGAAATTGGTATCCGAAAAGTAATGGGTGCAGAGACACGAAATATATTGGTGTTACTGGGCAAGGATTTTATGCGGTTGGTGCTGATCGGTTTCTTGATTGCGATACCGCTTTCCTGGCTGGGAATGCATAGCTGGCTGGAAGATTTTGCTTATAAAATCGGAATAAGCTGGACCATCTTCCTTTATGCGGGATTAATAGCTGGAATAATAGCTGCCCTTACGGTGATGTCACAATCCTTGAAAGCAGCTTGGGCCAATCCGGTGAAAAGCATAAAAAGTGAGTAGAAAGAAGGATGAAATCTTAAAGCTGAAATCTGAAATCTGAAGTATGAAATCTAAAGTCTAAAGTGTCCATTGCAGGAGTTTTCAGAAGGCAGACCAGTGCTAATCAAGGTGTGCAGTCTGATCTCTTTGTTGAAAAGCAGGTAAACAAGAAAAGCAGAGGGGCGTAGCCCTGACCTCTTATATGGATGTTGGGGGATAGATGTAGGGCTTAAGATTGATTCAGAAGGCAGACCAGTGCTAATCAAGGTGTGCAGTCTGATCTCTTTGTTGAAAAGCAGGTAAACAAGAAAAGCAGAGGGGCGTAGCCCTGACCTCTTATTAGAAAACAAGGGTGTATATGGGAAAGCAAAGGGGCGTAGCCCTGAAACCTATTAACAATTTGATCAGCCTGAAAAGCAATAATAATGTAAATCGTAAAAACAGTCAAAAAAGTGTCAACTAAAATCAGGACGTGACAACAAAAGTAAGAAGATGGTTGAATGTGAGCCAAGTACTAAATATCAGGTATCAAGTAGAAAATTACCAGAGGTAATTAATATTGGTAGACTTGGGCGTAGCCCATGGTAAAGGTGAGTAAGATATCAGGCCTGCCATAGGTAGGCAAGATGGGTGCTTTGCCGACAAGGCAGGAAGTGAATTTCTCCGTCATTAAGAACGGTGAAAGAGTGAAGCCTGTCTACGCAGGTAGTCAATCTCATACATCTATTGATGTGAGTAGATATTAAGTATAAAGAGGGCCAAAAATAAAGTGGATAATAAGAAGTTCAAAAACTCCTGATGCATGCAACCTTTTCATTTAATACTGCATCTGTAAGATGGATAGTAAAATCTTTCTAAAAAGGTGCTGAGATCTGTCCTGCCATTTAACCATTGTTCATTTATCATATGCTACTATTACAAATCTTTCAATACGCCACGGCGGCGTACAGTATTAAAAATTTTACAATCTTTTAATTTTATAACCAATGAAAATCTATTCAAAAATTTTAGCAGTTGCATTCACTGTGATGGTGGCTTCTTCCGTCCAGGCTCAGGAAACGGAAACAAGGAAACTTGGACACTTCACTAAAGTACATTCAGGCGGTTCCTGGGAAGTTGTCCTGGAAGAGGGGGATGCAGAGGAAGTCAGAATTGAGGCGAAGGGAGTGGACTTAAGCAAAGTGAAGACGGAGATAGATGGCGATGAACTCGAACTGGGTCTGGTGAAGGGGAACTACAGGAACGTGGAGTTGAAATTTTATGTGACTTACACGGATTTGGAAGGAGTGGGATGTTCAGGTTCAGGAGATATGCTGGTTAAATCCGATGTAAAAGCCGGCGATTTTAGAATTGGTGTTTCTGGATCGGGGGGAATTACGATGCAAGATCTTCGGGCTGATGAGCTGGATGCATCTATATCCGGTTCTGCTAAAATTAAAATCGGTGGAGGAGTGGTTGGAGAAGCAGAGGTTAATCAATCTGGATCAGGAGATTTTGAGGCAGAAGACCTTGCAATAGACAAACTGGAAGTTTCCAAGTCAGGATCAGGGGACACACATGTTGGCGAATTGGGTGAAGTATCTCTTCGGGCTTCAGGTTCGGGTGATGTGATCTATTCCGGTTCCCCCCGTATGGGAAACATCCAGGTTTCTGGTTCCAGCAGTATCAGAAAGCGGTAGAAAGCTATGTAGTCCACAACCTTTCGGGGTCTTTTCTTGACCTCGAAGGTTTTTATTTGGAAATAAATTTTAACCACACGGAGGTTTTCGCACAGGCCGAAGCTAATTGGTAGCTTGTCCCTGGTCTGTGTCATCACAGACCAGGAATTACTATCAAAATGGATCAGGACTTAGTGTCCTGTGAAGACACAGGCCAAGGTTAGGGACAGCCAGACAGGATGTCAGAAACTATGAGACTAGAGCCAAGAAGGACGTCGCCAAGGATTAACAACCAAGTCTCCTGCTTAGTGGTCAGCTGTTAATTCAGGGGCGTAGCCCTGTTCTATTCTTAGAAAACAAGTAATTATAGAAAAAGCTAAGGCGTAAACGTTCTTGTCGGGAATAAAGCCATGTTGTCGAATACCATCTTCCAATTTTTTAATTTTCAAATCTTCCAATTCCAAATAGTGCGCGGTGGGTTGTCGCGGCAGTGGACCGACGTCTGGCCTGTGCGGTGGAAGCATTGCTGCGACTGGGCTTTTTGTTGCTTTTTTGCCAAGAAAAAAGCAAGAGAAAAATCCATCTTTAGCTAGCCAACCAATTTAACGGAGATTTCTATAGAACTAACTGATTACCCTTCATAGACCAGCCTTTGGTAGATTGAAGAAATGTTTAGTTTTTTGAAGAAGCCTCAATACGTACCTGCGGTCAGGTCTTCCAATTCTCTAATTCAATAAGCAGAGGCACAACGCTAAGTTATTGCGATAATTTTTTATATTGAAATCTTCCGATCTTCTCACCTTCTCCGTGTATTTTCGGCCATAAACGCTCCAGTTTGGGGAATATTGCGCCATGCCAATTGTTAAAATAAGGCAGAAAACCAACAACTTAGCATTTGGTTATCTCTTTGTACTTGGGAGCCGGCTACAAAATGGAAAGTGCGTTTAGTGCAATTTTATTAATATAAAGTTAATAAGAGAAAATAGAATGTTAATGAGTACAAAAACTACTCACTTTCCTATATTTGCTAGCTGAAATGCCCTAAAATGTTCTTCAAGATTTAATTTTTGACATTAAAACGGCACATTTATTAAAATTTCTGCAAATGCTACGTAGGAGCCTTTGTCGATATAAAACCAGCTAAGGCTGTCTTTGACTGATTTTTAGAAGATGGATTTTCTTCTAATTTTTCTAAGAAAGATGGGACTGAAAGGGCGAAGCTGTGGAATGAGGAAGTACAGCTATATTTAGGAATCTATTTTTACCTCAAACAAGCACAAAAAGCAACTAACAGGGAAATGTCTATTATAAACGTAATCCTTACCGGGGGAGTAGGTTCCAGACTCTGGCCGCTCTCCAGGAAGTCCCGCCCAAAGCAATATCTGCCTATTTTTGATGGTGAGACCCTGTTTCAAAAGACGGTATTAAGAAATGCGGGAATCTGTGAGAAGGTAATGGTAGTTGGGAATTGTGACAATTATGAACTCTCCCGAAAGGATCTTGCAGCTGCTGGAGTTGCTGATTATGTAGAAATCATAGAAGCAAGTCCCCGTAATACAGCTGCTGCCATTGCATTTGCTGCATTTGCCGCCCAACCCACGGATATTTTATTTGTTACTCCCTCCGATCATCTCATTTCCGCCACCAAGGATTACCAGCTTTCGGTAGCACGCGGAATCGAGCTTGCCCGGGAAGGATATATTGTGACTTTTGGTCTGAAACCTGCCCGCCCTGAAACTGGATTTGGGTACATAGAGGCCAATGGGGAAGAAGTGAAAGGGTTTCGCGAGAAGCCAAATATGGAGACCGCCGAAGAATTTTTGAAAAACGGGAATTTCTTCTGGAATTCAGGAATGTTCTGTTTTCAGGCCGGGGTGTATCTGGATGAACTCAACTCATTTGAGCCGACGCTTTATACGGCTTCCAAAACTGCCTTCCAAGCCGCAGAAGATGGAAAGCTTGGCTTGGAACTATCCATGAAGATTCCATCAATTTCAGTGGATTATGCGGTCATGGAAAAAACCAAGAAGATAAAGGTCGTACAATCACACTTTTCCTGGTCGGACATGGGTTCGTTTGAATCTATCTACAGCTACTTGAAGAAAAAGGGCCACCCTGTAGATCAAAATGGAAATATGGTCTATGGCCTGAACGTACATACGGAATTTGTCGGCCTCCGCAATACAATTTTTATCTACACAGACGATGCAGTATTGATTCTGAAAAAGAACAAGGCGCAGGATGTAAAGAAAGTTTTTGAAAAATTAGAACAAGTAAAATCAAGATTAATAGAATAGACTATCGTTTGTTGACACCATTGAATAATTCCAAGATTGCGATCATAGGCTTAGGTTATGTAGGACTTCCTCTGGCAGTTGCTTTTGCAGAGAAGTTTAAAACCGTAGGTTATGACATCAATGCTTCTAGAATAGACGAATTAAAAAAGGGACATGATCGGACACTTGAAATTACCGATGCAGACCTTCAGAAAGTTTTAGTGAAAACAGGGCTGGAACTGGATGAAAATGGGGCTGGACTTTTGATCACTGACGCTATTCTTCCGGTAACTTCTGCCAACATCTACGTTGTGACGGTACCCACTCCTACGGATAAGCATAACCGACCAGTGCTTACCCCGATGATCAAAGCATCTGAAATGATTGCGAAAGTGCTCAAGAAGGGGGATGTGGTGATCTATGAATCTACCGTATATCCCGGTGTGACAGAAGATGAATGTGTCCCTGTGCTGGAGAAGATTTCTGGATTAAAATATAACGAAGATTTTTTTGCGGGATATTCTCCTGAGCGGATCAATCCCGGAGACAAAGAACATACCGTCACCAAGATCCTTAAGGTTACCTCTGGAAGCACCCCTGAAGTGGCTGAATATGTGGATCAATTGTATAAATCTGTGATTACCGCAGGTACGCATAAGGCTTCTTGCATTAAGGTAGCAGAGGCAGCCAAAGTGATTGAGAATTCTCAGCGTGATATTAATATTGCTTTTGTCAATGAGCTTTCCAAGATATTCAATCTCATGGGAGTGGATACGCAAGAGGTGCTGGAAGCCGCTGGCACCAAGTGGAATTTTCTTCCCTTCAAGCCGGGACTGGTAGGCGGACACTGCATTGGCGTAGATCCTTTTTATCTGGCCCAGAAAGCACAGGAGTTAGGTTACCATCCGGAGATCATCTTGGCTGGCCGACGTCTCAATGACTCCATGGGCAAGTATGTGGCCACAGAGGTGATCAAGCACATGATGCGCAAGGATTTGAAGGTGATCGATTCCAAGGTTTTAATTTTGGGCTTTACCTTCAAAGAAGACTGTCCGGATGTACGGAATACACGGGTAATTGATATTTATAACGAATTGAGGTCATTTGATGTAGATGTTTGTGTGTATGATCCTTGGGCTGATTCGGCAGAGGTGAAGCATGAATATGGAATTGATGTGATTAATGGCGGGGTTAAGCCTAATCTGGAAGAGTATTCAGCGGTGGTTCTTGCGGTAGGACACCAAGAATTTAAGTCATGGCCTATAGAAGCTTCAAGTAATTGTGTGGTGTTTGATGTGAAGGGAGTGCTGCCTTTAAACCAGGTAGATGCACGTTTATAGTTAAAATAATAATTTATTAAATGAAAATTTTAGTAACTGGAGCAGCAGGTTTTATTGGCTATCATCTTGCCAACACCCTTTTGAAAAATGGATATCATGTTGTCGGTGTTGATAACTTAAATGATTATTATGATCCAAACCTGAAGCTTAATCGATTAAAGCAATTAGGGATTAATGAAGAGAGTTTGGAAGTCAACCGCATTTATACCAATCTTTCAGGCCAATTCGATTTTATAAAGGCAAACATTGAAGATGATCGGTTTTGGAATCTCCTTGAATCAGAATTTAAGATTGAAGCAATTATTCATCTGGCAGCTCAAGCTGGTGTGAGGTACAGCTTGGAAAACCCAAAATCCTATATAAAATCCAATGTAGAAGGGTTTTTAAATGTTTTGGAGTTTTGTAGAAATGCAAACATCACAAATTTAATCTACGCATCGAGTTCTTCTGTATATGGAATGGAATCTAAGCAACCTTTTTCAGAGGAAGAAGAATGTAACAAACCGGTAAGTCTTTATGCAGCTACCAAGCGTGCAAATGAATTAATGGCATTTACTTATCACCACTTATTTGGTATCAAGTCAATAGGATTGCGCTTTTTTACTGTATATGGTCCATGGGGCAGACCTGATATGGCGCCATTTTTATTTACAAAAGCAGCTTTTGAAGGAACTGAGATTAAAGTTTTTAATCAGGGAAATCAAAAAAGAGACTTTACCTACATCGAAGATATTGTTGCTGGTATACTAAATATTTTCGATAGACGGGATAAAATAGCCGGTGCTGAAGTGTGTAACATTGGACAGGGCAAACCTATGGAATTGGGTGATTTTATAAAAGAAATTGAAGCCGCCACAGAAAAACAATTAGCGAAAAAGTATGTAGAGGCGCAGCCTGGCGATGTACAAGTAACTTATGCTGATACAAATAAATTAAGTTCTACTTTTTCTTACCAACCAAAGGTTGATCTGAAAAGTGGCATTCAGGAATTTGTCAACTGGTATACCAATTATTATAAACTAAAGATTAAATGAAAATCGCAGTAGTAGGCACTGGCTATGTAGGCCTGGTGTCAGGAGCATGTTTTGCTGATGTAGGAATCGAAGTTACCTGTGTGGACATCGATCAAAAGAAAATCGACAACCTCAAGGATGGCATCATGCCGATCTATGAACCCGGATTGGAAGAAGTGGTTGTCCGTAACTATAAAAGTGGAAGGCTGAAGTTCAGCACCGATCTTGGCGAGGCCATTCAGGGAGCTTCCGTGGCTTTCATTGCGGTGGGCACCCCTCCGGGTGAGGACGGATCAGCTGACTTGAAATACGTGCTCGGAGTAGCTGATGAGATCGGAACCAAAATGACCGATTACATCGTAGTGGCCACCAAAAGTACCGTACCTGTCACCACGGGTGAGAAAGTGCGTGCAGCTATCAAAGGAGCGCTGGATAAAAGAGGAGCTGATTTGCCTTTTGCTGTGGCATCCAACCCTGAGTTCCTCAAAGAAGGGGCAGCAGTGGAAGACTTTTTGAAGCCGGACAGAATTGTGATCGGAGTGGATGATGAACGTGCAGAGGAGATCATGAAGCGGCTGTACAAGCCGTTCCAGCTCAGCGGGGAGCGGATCATCTACATGGATATTCCTTCTGCAGAGATGACCAAGTATGCTGCTAATGCGATGTTGGCCACCAAGATTTCCTTCATGAACGATATTGCCAACCTTTGTGAGCTGGTAGGGGCAGACGCCAACATGGTGCGGAGGGGAATCGGTACAGATCCGAGGATCGGGAATAAATTTATTTTCCCGGGAGTTGGGTACGGGGGCTCGTGCTTTCCCAAAGATGTAAAAGCGATCATCCGGACAGCCAGACAGTACAATTATGAGCTTCGGGTACTTCAGGCGGTAGAAGATGTGAATGATGACCAGAAGCATGTGCTGGCCAACAAAGTGAAGGCACATTTTGGGGAGGATCTGAGCGGGATGACCTTTGCGATGTGGGGCCTGAGCTTCAAGCCGAATACGGACGACATGCGTGAGGCTCCGGCTGGGGTGATCATTGACGAACTTCGGGCAGCGGGTGCTACGGTGAAAGCGTATGATCCTGTGGCCATGGAAGAGGCAAAAGAACATTACCTGTTTGACAAAGTGACTTATTGCAAAGATGCATATGAAGCGTTGGTGGATGCGGATGCGTTGCTTCTGGTAACCGAATGGTCCGAATTTAGAATTCCAAGTTGGGATGTGGTCGGAAGGCTGTTGAATAGCAAGGTAATCTTTGATGGTAGAAATATCTATGATCGGAAGTACTTGGAATCATTAGGTTTTTCTTTGTTTAGTATAGGAAATAAGTAAACTAAATGGTTTTCAGTATTTTCGTAATCAACAGTAGTAGGTTAGTTTTAACTTATTCGGATAGTGGAAAATCATATTCCAATTTATAAATCCACCTTAGGTTGGATTGGGACTGGAAATAGGCTTGGGACTAGTTGAGCAAACATTTGTGAAGTTAAGATTATATGTAGTCACAAAATAATATGAGGTTAAAAGGGGAAAAAGCATTGAAAGGTAGCTTCATGTGAAGGCTTTTTATAAGAAAGTTTATTCCTTGCGTTCTTTAATTATATATAGAAATTGAAAATGGAAATATCAAATACATTGTTTGTCAAGAAAAGCAGATTGGAAGGACAGGTTAGAGTAAGCGGTGCAAAAAACAGCTCACTTCGTCTATTAGCTGCTTCTTTGTTAACTGATGAAACTATCGAACTTTTTAATTTCCCCAATGGCCTTTCTGACGTTCAGGTACATTTGGAAATGCTAAAAGTTTTGGGTAAAGAATATAGTTCTGACGGTGATTCTGTTCGGGTTACCGAGGTAGATTCCAAAACGTCGACAGTTTTGAACTGGGAAGGCAGGTCTATCAGAAACACTCTGTTGATTCTAGGAGCATTGACTACCCGTTTTGGAGAAGGTCGGGTTCCATTACCTGGCGGCTGTAAACTGGGAGAGAGAAAATACGATTTGCATGTGATGCTATTAAAGAACCTTGGGGCAGAAGTATGGGAAGAAGGAGAGTTCCTTTGTGCCAGATCCAAATCGAAAAGATTAATAGGGAGTGAAATTCATTTACCCATGCGGTCGACAGGTGCCACAGAGAATTCAATTTTATGCGCAACTTTGGCGAAAGGTCAAACTACCGTTTGGAATCCACATATTCGGCCTGAAATCATAGACCTCATAGATATGTTAAACAAGATGGGAGCTAAAATTGAGGTGTTTGGCCAGAAATGTATTGTGATTAATGGAGTTGATAAATTGAATGGGGTAAGACATTCTGTGATTCCTGACAATATGGAAGCGTTAACTTGGGCCATTGGTTCTGTAATTACCAATGGTGACGTTGAGATATTGAATTTCCCAAAAGAACATCTAGATGTTCCTATGATTTTCCTAAAGGAAAGTGGTATGAGAATATATGATGGGAAAGAATCAATTATAGTAACAGGGGGATCTCCATATCCTTTAGAAATCAGTACTGGACCCTATCCTGGAATCAATTCGGATATGCAACCCTTAATAGCAGTTTATGGAGCTATGTCTAAGGGTACTTCAAAAATTATTGATTTAAGATTTCCTGGTAGATATGGTTATGCGGAAGAATTGGCTAAAATGGGTATGACTTATGCCGTGGAGGGGGATATGCTGGTGATAGAAGGTGGAAATTCATTAACAGGAGCTACAGTTAAAGCATTAGATCTAAGAGCGGGTATGGCCTTGTTATTAGCTGGCATGACAGCTGAAGGTGAAACCCTTATCGAAAATGCTTGGCAGATTGGAAGGGGTTATGAACTTCTTGATCAGAAGCTAGATGGATTAGGAGCCGTGATAGGGATACGATGAGATTTCCTGAATTAATTAAGGTCATTAAAGATGATTTCAGAAGTTATAAAGCAAATACAATATTAAAATCGTTGTTTGTTTATTATACCCAGCCTTCGTTTCGTCTTGTCCTGAATTATAGAATAGGAAGATATCTGACAGTAAATTCTAACTCGTTCTGTCGAAAATTGGCTTTTTGGTATAGATATAAACAAGTCACTAAACGTAACTGTCAAATTTCTTATAAAGCTGTGATAGGAAGAAATATTAGATTTCCTCACCCAATCGGGATAGTGATAGGAGATGGAGTTGAAATTCATGATGACGTTTTGATTTGGCAAAATGTAACATTGGGGAGCCACGGAAAAAAAAAGTTCGGCTCCGCTTATCCTATAATTGGTGGAAAAGTTCGAATTTACGAAGGTGCTACAATAATTGGAGGTGTAGTTGTCGGTGAGGATGCGATTATTGCTGCTAAGGCATTGGTGAATATAGATGTTCCATCAAACACTATTGCTATCGGTATACCTGCCCAAATAAAAAAGAGGAATGAAGAGCTTTCTGAGTGATTTATTGAGTGTAGGTCTCAGCAAAGTTGGAGTAATAGTATTTGGTTTAGGTTATGCAATTGTTACCGCTAGATATCTTGGACCAGAGCTTAATGGAACTATAGCAACTTTGTTAGTATACCCTTCATTATTTATGACGATTGGCTCTTTAGGGATCCGTCAATCGACAGCATATTATGTGGGTAAGGGAGTTTATAATGATCAAGTGATCAAGAGGGCCGTAGTCCAGCTGTGGTATTTAAGTTCGATCATCTCTGTAGTAGTATCATACTATCTTGTAAAGTACTTTTCAAATTCTGGACAGGATATTAGACTTACTTTACTTGCTGTAGCCCCTATCCCTTTTACTTTGTTTATTACTTATAATTCAGGTTTATTCTTAGGGAAGAACCAAATCCAAGTTTTCAACAAGATCAATTGGTTACCGCCCCTCTTTAAATTGATGACTGTAGTTGTATTGGTGGTGATATTAAATTACTCAATTGAGGGGGCACTATTTGCATCGGTTTTGGCACCTTTTCTGATGAGTATTATTTTAATTGGTCGAAATAGCTTTATTGAAGGATTTTCACTTAAATTTGAAGGGAAAGCTATAAAATCATTGCTATCCTTAGGTAGCGTATATGCTATAGCCCTTCTTATTATCAACTTAAATTATAAAATTGATGTAATACTTTTGGATAAATTATCCTCAGCTTATGAGACAGGAATATATTCAAAAGGAGCTTCATTAATAGAGTATTTGTGGCAGATTCCTATGCTTCTAAGCACCATAGTTTTTGCCAGAAGTGCTAGTAGTCAAGATAATTATGCCTTTTCTATGAAAGTTACTCAGCTATTGAGGATATCAATTGTAATAGTTGGTTTAGCTTGTATCGCTTTGGCCATATTGTCAGACTTTATTATCCAATTATTGTATGGAGATGCTTTTGCATCCAGTGCTTCAGTTTTAGTATATCTTCTTCCTGGCGTACTACTTCTTACTATCTTTAAGGTACTAAATATGGATATGGCAGGAAGAGGAAAGCCTTGGATATCTTTAAAAGCGATGATCCCGGCATTGTTTCTGAATATAGTGCTCAATTACTTTTTAATTCCTACCATGGGTGCCAATGGTGCGGCTATAGCATCAACAATAAGTTATTCACTAGCAGCCTTTTTATTTATAATTGTATATTCTCGAGAGGCGGGAATTGATGCACTTATTATCCTTAAGTATAGTAAATCCGATTTTGAACCATTGACTAACGGGGTAAAAAAGGTTTTAGCAAAATTTTAAATTGTTGTATAGTTATGAAGGTTATAGAAGATTTTGATCTCACCGAATATAATTCCTATAGAATTAGGACAAAGTGTAAAAGAGCTGTATTCTTGGAATCTGAACAAGATGTGTTAGAGTATTTCTCAAATAAAAGCGTAGAAAAAGTATTGTTAGGAAGTGGGCATAATGTGATTTTGTCTAAATCGTATTATGAGCAAGATTTTGTAATATTTAATGGAAATTACAATGCCTTTTCGGTGGATCAATCCACTGGGACTATTGAAGCGGAAAGTGGGATTACTATGACACGATTAAGTATGGTTGCCCAAGGACTTGGGCTTAGTGGCTTGGAGGTTTTCTATGATATTCCTAGCTCACTGGGAGGCGCGGTTATAATGAATGCTGGAGCCAGTGGCGAAGAGATCAAGGATGTGTTGATAAAAGTGAGATATTTGGATATGGTAGATATGGAGGTTAAAGAAATTGACAAGGAGAGTATCGGTTTTGAGTATAGGAATAGTTTCTTTCAAATTAACACAGATAAGATTGTGTTAAAGGCTTGGTTAAAGCTAATACCTAAGGATCCGATTTCTATCCAAGAGAAAATGAACATCATAAAAGCTGCTCGATGGGCCAAGCAACCACGGGATTTTCCAAATGCCGGTTCTGTCTTCAAGCGACCTAAAGGATATTATGTAGGTGCACTGATGGATGAGCTAAATTTAAAAGGCTATACTGTGGGAGGGGCTAAAATATCTGAGAAGCATGGAGGGTTTATTGTTAATTTTAATAATGCTTCGGGTAATGATATTTTGAGTATAATAAAAGAAGTTCAAAGTAAAGTTAATCAATTAACTGGTATTGAACTGGAAATTGAACAACGTATAATTTGATATTTAAATGTCTGGAGAGATAAATCCAAAGGTTTCAATCATTACTGTATATTATAATAGAGATTATTGTGTTGAAGAATCAATTAAAAGTATTTTAAATCAATCGTATCATGATTTTGAGCTCATTTTAGTAAATGATGGCTCTACAGATGGAACTCTTGAGGAATTTAGAAAAATTAATGATCCAAGAGTTCGAATTATAGACCATCAAAATATTGGATTTACAAAATCTATGATTGAAGCCATTAAAGAATCTAAAGGTGATTATATTGCACTACATGGCTCAGGAGATATTTCTCTTGCAAATCGAATTGCAATGCAATGTGAGGTCCTCGATGCGAACAAAAATGTAGGGTTAGTTGGGTGTCTAAGAACAGTTGAAAATAGGACGGAATATGAGAAAATCAATGAATATAAAGGGGGTAACTGGGTAGAAGGGGAATACTTTTATGGTGATGCATCTAAAGTTATTCTTCAGAAGAATCTATTTGCACATGGATCTGTAATGTTTAGACGGGCTGTGTATTCTAAAGTAGGCGGCTATAGGGATTTTTTTCATTACGCACAAGATAGAGATCTCTGGGTTAGAATGAGTAGAGAATGTGAGTTTTGTGTACTTGACGAAATTTTGTATGTCAGAGCTTTTTTAACCGATTCAGTAAGTATTGATCCGGACAAAAGATTGATACAAAGATATCTCTCTGAATTAATCATACAATGTGGGAGTGCTGTTTTGGAAGGGAAAAAGGATCTAGTCGATCAATATGGGGTATATTCGCTCTTCTTTTTAAAAAAGACGAAGAGGCTGTCAATTGATTTATCCAAACAAGCAATTAAATGGTTTCATCAAGGTGAATTTTCTGCTGCATATAGATATTCTGAAGAAGCAATTAATTGCAGTAAAAATTTGTTTTCACTAAGCATTTGGACCAACATTCATCTTTTACCGAGAAAATTTGGAAAAAGAGTAAGTAACGTTATTTATCACTTTTTGAGATTCAAAAAATGAAGACTTCTTATAATATTTTCCAAGATTCATATGCAAATAAAGGGAATTTGAAAGGCCAAATAGTAATGGTGCTATTCAGGATTGCTCATTTAGCTACCATCAGTAATACTGCGAAGATTTTTATGATCCCATATTTAATCTTTTATAGAATTTTTGTTGAATGGTTTTTGGGTATAGAAATTCAGTATCCGGTAAAGATTGGCCCCGGCCTTAAATTGTGGCATGGTCAAGCTACTGTTATTCATCAATCTACAACAATTGGTGCCAATTGTACTTTAAGACAATGCACTACAATTGGGAATAAAAGGAACGCAGATGGTTCAAAATCTTCAGGCGCCATAATTGGGAATAATGTTGATATAGGAGCAGGTGTGTATATTATTGGGAATATTAAAATTCAATCCAACTGTGTTATAGGAGCAGGTACGATTATAACTAAGGACTTCGATGAAGCGGCAATCATAGTGGGTAATCCTGGTAGAATTTTGCGGTCATTAGGTATTTAGGATTAAATAGTCTATCAGCCTTAAAGGTTTGTTACTTATATTGCACAATTCTTCTTAAGTTATATACTAACTTCGAGCAGAGCTGTTGAAATTGTAAGTCTAACTATTGGATTTTTTTCGAAAATTAAGTTATGAGGAATGAGTTATTTTAACAGTTTACTATTTATTCGATGTTTTATGATCTTAGTTCTTTTGCACCTATTTGTTAAAACAGCAGAGGCACAGGAGAATTTCAAGGGCTATTATTTGATAAATGAAGAAGTTCTATTGTTAAATCAAAAATTGATTGAGCGAAAAGATAAGAGTTTTAATGCTGAGATGGAGGAACTGAACGAAATGGCAGAAGAGATTATCAGTAAGAAAGAGAGATATTCTGTTGTTTTCAAGAAATATAAGGTTGCTCCTTCTGGTTATCCAAATGACTATTACAGTGAATCGCCGTATTTTTATCTAGACGAAAAGGGAAAGGTTTATAAAAAGGATGCTGAACGTAATCCATTAGTAGATAAGAACAAGGATAGGAGACAAATGCAAGATATGGTTAGAGATCTTAAAGTACTTTCTCTGGCGTATTTCTATAGTTCTGATACTCGTTTTTCCGATTGGGCCTGTGTTCTTTTGAAAACATGGTTTATAGATAAGACCACAAAAATGAATCCTAATTTATCCTATGCACAAATGAAGCCTTTGGATACTATTGGCAGTTCGTCTGGAATTATAGAGTCAAGAGATTTGGTTTTAATTCCAGATATACTTAAATTTTTTGAAAGGACAATGTGGCATGATCAAGTTAGAGGGGAAGTTATGTTATGGTATAAGGATTATTTGGAGTGGCTTGAGACAAGTGATCTAGCTAAGATAGCTGCCAATCAGCAAAATAATATTGGAAATTTTTATGATTTGCAATTGTATACTTACAATTTGTTTACGGGCTCTTCGAGGAAAGATGTAGTAAATTTGATTTCTAGCAGGACTGGTAGAAAAATCTGTTATCAGATAAATGAAATAGGTGAGCAGCCTGAAGAGCTAAGAAGGGCAAATCCTATATCATACAGTTTGCTTAATCTCAGAACTTTGATGCAGATTGGGCTGTTGTCAAAAAATATAGGAGCTATTGATTTTTGGGAATACAATTGTAAGGCTTCTAGTTTATCTAATGCGTTTAAATGGATTCAAAATATTGTTTTAAGCCAATCCTATCAGAGTAAGGGTAAAGTTAGGGCGGTTACATCTGATCAATTAGACCAGTTTAAAAAAATTAAGTTAGTATTTTATCCTGATGTTGATGCAGATAGAATTAATTACTATCTAGATCATGGAAATATTGTTGATTTAGTATACTCAATGTGATTGATGATGCCGGAACCGGTTTGTTTAGTAAAGATTATGGTAAATTTATTTAATTGGGATGGGTTCAACATTTAATAGTTTCAAATTTGATCTAGTTTCGATTATATTGATTTTCTTTTTGATATCGAGAGTTATTATTGATAGATCGGGTTTAGGCGGGATAATAGGGATAATGGTTGTAGGTGTATTTCTGTTATTTGTTATTTATAAACAAAAGATGCCAAAATTTTTAATTAGCATGGCTTTAATTTTTACATTATTAATTCTGTATGGTTTTCTGAATGCCTATTATTTGTATAATCAACCTTTGTATTCCATGAGAGGTGTAATTAGGTATTTTACTTATTTTGCGATATTCATTTTTGCTTATTATTCTAAACTAAGTTCTCGTTCTCTATATAATATATATACAGTTATTGTTGTTGCTCAAAGTGCGCTAGCTACATATCAGGTTTTATTTCTAGGAATGGAGAGGCCACCTGGTACTTTTATTAATTCAAATCATTTTAGTTATTTTCTTATTCCTTACTTCTCGTTGACTTTATTTGTATATAATAAATATTTTATTGCTGCTTTTGTATTTCTTCTTTCCGCCTTTTTAGGTGGTATGGGGGGTGTTATTTGTCTTTTGTTGATATTGCTAGTTTACTTCGCTCAATACTCGAGTAAAAAACAGAAGAAATGGGCGATTGTTTTATTTCCTTTGTTGTTGTTTGCATCAGCTTATTTAATGCAAGACAGACTTAAGGAATTGGAGGATATTACTACTGTTTCTGATAGGATTGATGCAGAGAGAGGCGGCGGGGGAAGTTCTCTCGTTTGGAGAATTGTTACTTGGAATCTCATGTTTGATGAATTAACAGATAAAAATGGTGTATATACTGGTCTTGGCCTTGAATATGCTTCACTTGCGAGTCCCTACTTTTTGCAAAGTAGTATTAGGGAACCTCATAATGACTATTTGAGAGTATTGTTAGAGCTAGGTGTATTTGGTTTGATTGTATTTGTATTCATAATTTATTATGTTCTCAGAAATTTTTTGAGGATTGCAAAAATGTTGAATTCAAAGCTATACTTTTCAATTTATGCCTCTATATTAGCTTTAAGTATTGGCTTGATTGTGGGCAATATAATAGTTTTAAGTACACTTTTTTGGTTTTTATTGACAATAATTGGAGTGGCTCGTAGAGAAGAGGTTGATTATAGGCATGTAATTGGTTGAAAATTTGCTTTCAATTAATTAATATAAATCGTTTATAAATTTTAATTGTAGAAGAGTTCTTGTTAATAACTTTTATATTAATTTCTACTAACTAAGACCTTGTTGACTAGAAGCGTTTCCCCCAGTATTACAATACTATTTTAATACAATCAACTCCCACTTATATAGTAAAATATATTTAATATGAATAGAAATTTAGCGATTGTTACTCCAGCTAAAAATGAAGAAGAAAACATTCCGAACCTAGTGGACGGAGTATTCAATCAATCCCAATTGCCAAAACTGTGGGTATTCGTAAATGATGCAAGTACTGATAATACAGTTGAAGTTTTTAATAAGGAAATTCAATCAAGATTATTAGTACATACTGATATTAAGATTGTTATTGTTAATTATGAAGACCATGAAAAAGGCTACGCATTAGGAGAAAAGTATAGTAGGATTATCAAATTTGCTCTATCTAATGTTTACAAGGAAGAAGTTGATTCAAAGTTTCAATATATCGGGATATTGGATTGTGATGTGATTCCTGAAAAGAATTATTATCGTGGTTTAATTAATAATTTTGAAAATGATTCGAATTTGGGTATTGCTTCTGCGGGCAAATTAAACGAAAATATTGATGGTGTATGGGTAACTACCTTTGTTAATAAATCTTTTGCGGCTGGCGGATTTAGAGTTTGGAAGAGGGATTGCCTTGAACAGACTGGTTATCATGTTTCTGTTTCTCAAGATTCTGTATCTGCAGCACGGGCTGTAATGATGGGTTGGAAGGTAAGATCATATAGAGATCTTAGTGTTAATATTCGGCAAAGAGGTGCTAAATACGGTTATGCGTATTATGGTAAGTCAGCATATATGCGACATGTCCCTTTTTTTTATTTATTAGCCGGTGCATTTAAACTATTTGCAAGTGGTAAAAGGAAAGACTCGTTTGAGTATATAAATGGTTATAGAAAAGCTTCAAAAGATAATGTCGTACGGATAAAAGATCCTTTGGCTATTAAATACTTTAAGTATCGTTTGTTTTATAAGATTCTAGGCAAATAATGAAGCGACCTGTATTTGTTTTAGTGTTTGGGGAAGGTGGCCATAAAGCGCAGATGGATCGCTTGGTTAGTAGAATGGAGAAATATATGGATATGCATGATATGAAATTTGTATGTATTTCTGAAAACGGAGCAGTGATAACGTCTAATTCCATATTGGAAATATATCAAGTTGATCCTATTAGAAGCAAATATTGGTCTTTCAAGAATTTCTTGTTTTTTCCAAATAAGTACTTTAAAATAGTTAAATGTTTTTTGTACTTAAGGAGGAAGTATGATTTGAAAGCTTTAATTTCAACGGGTCCTGGATTAGTTATTCCTTTTTCTTTTCTTTTCAAGCTTTCAAATATTAAAATAATTTACATTGAGACTTGGTCAAGATTTGAAACTAAATCTATAACTGGTAAAGTTCTTTATTACTTAGCAGATAGATTTTATATTCAAAATGAATCCTTGAAAAAGTTATATCCTAAATCTATATTCTCTGGTTTATTATGAATATTTTAGTCACGGTTGGAACCACAAGATTTGATAGTTTAGTGGAATATATTGATTCTCATTTTAAGAATTCTATTTTTTCAATAACATTCCAAATTGCAGACGGGAAGTATAAACCCAAGAATTTCCCCTACTTCGACTATTCTGAAAATATAGATCTTTATTACAACCAATCTGATTTTGTGGTCACTCATGCCGGTGCTGGTTCCATTTATAAATTATTAGAAAAACATAAGAAGATTATAATTGTTCCTAATCTTGATAGGAGAGACAATCATCAATTAGATATCGCTAATTTTATGTCTACTAATAATTATGCTATTTCAGTGGCCGACTTTGACCATCTTAACAAGGCTTTTGAATCCATTCAAGGATGTGAATTTTCACCTTTCGAAAAAGTTGATTTTAACAAGACGTTAGAGATCATAAATTATTGTTTACCTGAATAATTTATGTTTTTTTTTGATAAATTTAGAAAGAAATGCTAGAAATAATCGAACTCTTTAGTTGAAACTATGAAACTCTTCGATTTTATTGATTGTCTTGTTTTTCGATATTTTTGTATGAGAAAATTCAGATATTTATTCTTTTTTTACTTATTATTATTGATTCAGGATACTTATTCTCAAGAATTTCCAATTGGTTTTGGAAGTACTTCAGAGGTATCCCGTCGCAAACAATTGTTAGATTCTGCTTTTAATGATAAGTACCTTAGAGGTAGTAATTATTTAAGTAAGGATTCTTCTTCCTCTAATCTTCAATTTGAAATCCTTCCTATTTACGCTATTTCTAAATATACCTCAAAAAGACCTTATGGAATTAACGATTACCTTCTAATTCCTGGTGTTGGATTTCAACAATATTTAAGCAGCGGAATTTTTGCTAAATGGAATTTTATACACCTTCAAGTTCAACCTGAGATAGCTTTTTCTCAGAACAAAAGTTATAATGGTTTTCCTAATAGTTTTGACAGGAAAATAACTAAAGATATGTTTTACCACTGGAATAGTGGCGATTTTCCTGAATTATTTGGTGACGGAGCCTTCACTAAATTTTGGTGGGGTCAAACTAAATTAACTGCTCAGTTTGGAGCATTTGAAATTGGAGCGTCTACCCAAAATATTTGGTGGGGTCCTGGAAATTGGAATTCATTAACTTTCTCTAATAATGCTCAAGGTTTTGCCCATCTTACTTTTAATACTCTTAAACCTGCAAAAACCTTTTTAGGAAATTTTGAGACTCAGTTATTAATAGGGAAATTAAACAGCAGTGGCTATGCTCCTTCTCAATTTGAGAGATTAAATGAGCTGTATTTTCTACCTCTTCCTAAAGATTGGCGTTACCTGAATGCATTGATGATTTCCTATAATCCAAAGTGGATACCAAATCTATTTGTTGGATTTGCACGGACTTTTCAAGTTTATAATAAAAATCGGGGTAATGAATTCTCTGATTGGCTTCCAGTATTTGAAGCTTTTCAAAAGAGTAAGTTCTTTGAAGACGGAAACACTATAGATTTTGATGCTAATGGGCGGGATCAACAAGCGGTTATTTTCGGTCGTTATCTTTTACCCAAAGCTCGGGCGGAATTTTATTTTGAATTTGGGAAGCGTGATCATGCTTATAATTGGAGGGAATTTATTCTTAATCCGGAACATGCGCGTGCTTACATTTTAGGGTTTAGTAAATTATTTAGTTCTCATTTTCAAAGTAAATATTATCAAATTAGAGGTGAAATTACCCAGCAGCAGGAGTCAATCAATAGAATTATTAGGTATAATGGAATAGGTGGTCGGTATAGTTGGCACATGCATAAGCAGGCACGAGGTTTTACAAATTATGGACAAGCCCTTGGTGTGGGATCTGGCCAAGGAGCAAATGTTCAAACTTTAGAAATAGCATTAGTAGAGGATTTTAGCAAGATTGGGATTCTTTTGGAAAGACTTGAGAATAATCAGGGATTTTTTTATAGATCCTTAAATCAAGATTTAGAACACAAACCCTGGGTTGATCTCTCCATAGGTTTTCTCTTTGATAAGAAATGGGATAATTTATTGTTGAGCTCCAAGTTACAAATTATTAAAGCCCACAATTATCAATGGCAGCTAGCTGAAGACAGTACGCCGGATTTCCCGAAAGGGGAGAATCTAACTTCCTTTATGGCACAAACAAGCCTGATTTACTTTTGGAATAAGGGGAAGGAATAATCGCGGAGAATTAACCACAGCGGGAACTAAGGGTGGCGCAGAGCCCGCAGTTTTAGTCGCAGTGATCAGTCTCAGTGTGCCAATTCGCAGTAGCGTTTTGATGGAGTTCAGCGTCTTATTTCAAGAAGGTTGCAAAAAGCAGAAAAACAATAATAAAGTTTAAGATGGTAAAGTTAAAAAATGCCACTTAACGTTTGAGGTTTTGGGGGTTCTGAATGTTCAATGTGACTGGTTTTTTAACCGCTGAGAACACAGAGGGTCCAGTAGAGTCCGCAATTTTAAAGTGAATTACTAACTGGTGAATGTTTGATCTGATAAGTTCATTAGAATGATTTCCAAGATGTCACTTTTCTACTACTTCTTGTTTAAAACTGTAGAAATATCCTACAATTTTGCATGGACTACCTCCACAAATGAATCAGTTGTATAGGACCGCGCAGAAAATTTTCGTAATTACTACTGTCCATAGGATACTATTAAAATTGCGTATCTACGTAAACTAGAAGGATTTAGATGCAGTTTTGTCTAAATTTTACGAAAATATAACTAATTGAAGGTTTTTTTTAACCCTGTTTGGCAGTTCGTTTGAGCTAAAATTGTTTAAATTTACGCCTGTAAACCAACCTATTATGTTTTTTATTTTAGCCACTCTATCAGCATTTTCCGTGGGAGTTCTGGTTACACCAATGCTCATCCGGTTTCTTAAACGCATGAAGATCGGGGATACACCCGGCGGTCGAAAAATTCACAAATCATTTATTCCCTCCATGGGAGGAATTGCCTTCGTTTTTGCCACGGCTGTCGCTTTGGCAATTTGGGGCTGGCAATTTCCGCTTCCGGACATCCGATATTTACTTGGCGCGATCACGTTGATGTTTATAGTTGGATTCCGGGATGATATGGTGGAGCTCAAGGCCACTCACAAGCTTCTGGGCCAGTTGGTCTCAGTAATCCTTGTGGTAGCGGTAGCTGATATCCGGATCCGGGATCTTCATGGATTTATGGGGATCGAAGAACTGAACCTTTATGTAAGCTACGCTTTCAGTGCTTTTGTTTTGCTGGCCTTGACGAATGCCTTCAATCTGATTGACGGCCTGGATGGGCTCGCAGGTACTATGGCCACTATTATTTTTTCCTTCTTAGGGGGATGGTTCTGGTACCAAGGTCTGGATAGTTATGCTGTGCTGTGCTTTACCTTCTTGGGTGGTGTATTGGCTTTTTTGGTGTACAACTGGCATCCTGCAAAAATATTTATGGGAGATACCGGTTCTCTTACCTTAGGCTTCACGATGGGAGCAATGATCATTGCTTTCATGGAACGGAATGCCGCCTTGCCGGATAGCAATATGCTGAAATTCGTACCTACTTTCTCTGCGGGAGTAGCATTGATGATGTTTCCGTTATATGATATGGGCCGGGTGTTTGCCAGAAGGATTTCGCAAGGTAAAGGTCCCATGACTCCGGATAAATCACATGTTCATCATTTCCTGATGCGAATGGGATTGAAGCATAACCAGGTAGCTTTGCTATTGGGCGGCTTGCAGTTGCTGTTTATCGGCATTATCTTTTTTATGAAGGATTATTCAGATCATGTGGTATTGCCAGTTATCGCGCTATTTGCGATTATCCTGGGATATAGATTAGATCAGGTGACTGTGAAATATGTGAAGAAGAAGGTTGCATTTCAACCTAGAGTGTTAGAGGGGAGTACTGTTAATCAGATAAAGAAGAAGAAAATCAAATTGGATAAGAAGGGATTTAAGAAGTCCCCAATTAATCTAAATTAGAAGCTAATGCATTCAGTTAGTGAAGGCTCCAGATGGAGCCTTTTTTTTGTCATTTTTTGGTTAACCGCGAAGTGTGTGGAGAGATTTGATTAAACCGTGTCCTTTGCGTAATTTTTTACATCCTGTGTGTTTAAAAAAAAAATTGTTGTTGCCTTCATCCATTGTATTCTGTACCTAAAGGCACAGGGATATAAGATCAATCTATCTTATCTACCCGGATTCTGTCCCAAAGGGGACGATGGAGTCGACAAGCTTAATCCGTTCAATAGACCTGAAGTAGGCTTTGGTTGTTTTGCTAAGGTATTAACCGCTACATTGGTTACTGTGACCGTGGCTTGTTTCGCACAGGACACTTCCTCTAAGTCCTAATCTGCGATGATTCAGTCCAGTAACAGGTCACTATTTTAATTGTACCCTTCATCCTTGATACTTCTTTATTTTTCTCTTCCTTTTTTCTTGGCAAAAAAGGAACAAAAAGCCCAGTCGCAGCAATGCTTCCGCCGCACAGGCCACACGCCGGCCCGCTGCCGCGACACCCCACCCCGCATTACACGTTGGATGTTGGTGTACAGCCTTTGGCAGGACGAGGGTCGAGTTGCCCTACGGCAGGAATGCTTACGCAATATTGCTTTTATAAGAGGTTAAACTTGGAGATAAGGTTGAATTGGATTGATGCCCTTGAGAATAGGTGGTTTCTGGATTGAAGATGAAGCCGTAAAAAATTGGTTAGCCCGTGAGGAACGAGCGGGATCCACCGATTTTTAGGCGGAATCGAATTCCAGAAATCAAATCGGAACGTAAAGTTTAACAGCTCATTGTAAGTTTATCGATTTGAAACCTAGACTCGGACAGAGACCTTTGGTTCTTTTGGCCTTCAAAAGGAACGAAGAAAAAATAAAAGTAGGTTGAAGAGAATTGGAAGACCTGTACGCCATAACCGTGGCCTGTGTCGCACAGGACACTTCCTCTAAGTCCTAATCTGCGATGATTAAGTCCAGTGACGGTCACTATTTTAATTGTACCCTTCATCCTTGATACTTCTTTATTTTTCTCTTCCTTTTTTCTTGGCAAAAAAGCAACAAAAAGCCCAGTCGCAGCAATGCTTCCGCCGCACAGTCCAGACGCCGGTCCGCTGCTGCGACGGCCCACCGCGCACTATTTGGAATTGGAAGATTTCAAAATTAAAAAATTGGAAGATTGTATTCGACAACATGGCTGTATTATCGACAAGAACGTTTGGATCCAAAAGAAAACCCTGCGCCGCGAAAATCACGCCCATTATTTTTAACCATGAACTTCACCTTCGGCTTGTCCTGGCTACCGACCTTGCCTACCTACGTCAGGGTACGAACAGCAGCGTCATTACGAAGCTGAGGAACAAAGGTGAAGCAATCTTTTCTTTGTTTTAGGAATAATGATTTATGATTTACGGGAGTTAAGAAACGGGTGGTCTTTGGGTATTTTCTCTGTGCCCTATGTGGTTAAAACACGGTTGGATGTGGGAGATTGCCTGTCTGCGGTAGGCAGGCTTCGTCAAAATCAATTCCTCGGTGGTCATGGATTTTTTTCTCACAATGACGTGTGTATTTCTTTGTGTCCTTTGTGGTTTAAAAAAATGGTATTCTAAGAGTGGAATGCTGAAAATGAGATTTCAGGGCTACGCCCCTTGGCTTATTCTAAAATTACTTGTCTTCTAAGAGGACAGGGCTACGCCCCTTAATTAATAACTGACCACTATGACTGAAACTTGATTCTTGTTATTTGGCCAGGTCCTTCTTGGCTCCAGTCTCTTAGTTTCTGGTCATCCTGCCTGGCTGTCTACCGACAGAGACCACTGTGACTGATTTCATGCATGGCTGCTGGAGGCTGGTTTCACACTCTGGTCTCACCTGTACCACGACATCAACACCCCAACATCCCACATCAAGCATCCAACATCCAACATCCTACACCCCACATCAATTCAACCTGTCCAACACCTCAAACCTGGACGAGTTGGAAATGAACTCCGGAACTACCACCTTCAAGTGCGCCACGAGTTCATTTTCTGAATGCTTATTCACCAGATCCATAAATAGCTCCACTTGTCCATCTATTTTGTGATAAGAAGAAGGAAGAACTTGAGCAATTTTTATTTTTGGATGATGGGTAATCTTTACCGTCTCAAAATCATTCAAAAGTTCTTCATAGAGCTTCTCTCCCTCGCGAAGACCAGAAAAAACTATTTTTATATCATGATCTACTTTCTTGCCGGAGAGTTGGATCATTTTCTTGGCGAGATCCAGGATTTTCACCGGATCACCCATATCAAATATATAAATTTCGCCTCCTTCACCCATTATTCCAGCTTCCAGGACAAGTTGACAGGCTTCTGGTATAGTCATGAAATATCTGGTGATGTCAGGATGGGTCACCGTGATAGGACCTCCACGCATGATCTGCTTCTTGAACAATGGAATTACTGATCCATTAGAGCCCAGTACATTTCCAAACCGGGTGGTTATAAATTTGGTGTGGGAATTCTTGTGGTTACATTCCAAATACTCATTTAGCGCCTGCACATACATTTCTGCTGCACGCTTGCTGGCCCCCATGACGTTTGTCGGATTGACTGCTTTATCTGTAGAAACAAATACAAACTTGTCCACTTTATAAAGCACTGCTGTATCAGCCAATATTTTTGTCCCAAGGACATTGGAAAGTATAGCCTCCTCGGGATACGTTTCCATCATGGGTACATGCTTGTAAGCAGCCGCATGAAATACCACTTGAGGTTTATAAGCTTTAAAGATTTCTTTGATTTTCTTTTTATTTCTTACGTCTCCCAGAATTACCTTGATCTTGCAATACGGATTGTTCTCTTTAAATTCTTGTTCAATATCGTATAAAGCAGATTCGGCAATATCCAATAGCAACAACAGCTTAGGTTCATAATGACTGATCTGTCGGCAAATCTCAGAACCTATGGACCCAGCGGCTCCAGTGACCATTATGACCTTTCCCTGAAGATCTTCATGGATTCTCGGATTATCCAACTGTATTTGTTCCCGACTGAGAAGATCCTCAATCTTGACTTCCCTGATTGCTCCAGCAGTAAGCCCACCGTTGATCCATTGGTCCACCGGGGGAACGATAGAAACGGATATTTTCAATCGCAGACATTCATCAATGATTTCATTCTTACGCTGTACGGATAGGTCACGGACTGCAATTATTAGTTCGGTTATTTCAAACTGTGCAGCGAGACGCTCCAAATCCCTTATACCTTTATAAATTCTTTTCCCATCTATATTCTTACCTTCTTTTTTAGGATCATCATCTAAGAATGCGACGGTATTAAACAGGCTCTTGCTATCTCTTTTAATGGCTTCCTGGGCTATAATACCAGCTTCTCCTGCGCCGAAAATTACCCCGTTCTTTAGCTCCTTTACAAGGAATCCATTCTTTAGGTACACGAAAAGCTCTTTTACCAATAATCTGTAGAAGATCAACATGAAGAGCGAAGAAAGACTTGCAATTATCAGTACTGAATTAGGTAGTAAGAACCGGTCATTCAGAAAGTTGCCGTGAAAGAAATTCAGGAAAAGGAAAAGAATGAAATTGATTACGATTGTTTTAAAAATATTGGATCCATCACGGAAGCCTGTATGTCGTACAATTCCTTCATAACTGCGGGTATTCTGCATAATCAGCAGACCTCCGACCATAAATGTAAAGCTTCCTGCTACTGCATCATTTTGCTCTATTAGCGCTAATTCAAAATTGAAGCGAACCAAATAGCCAAAGAGTGCGCAGTGGAAAAGTATGATTGAATCCAACGTTGCTATAATCCATCTTGGAAGGATTTTTAACCGAGTCAAAAAATTCATAGTAGAAATATATTCAAATGGCTAAGGTTAAATTAAACTTCACTTTCAATGTCCTACAAATAGCCTTGCATAATAAAGAATTAATTAACGTCAAACAAATGAAAGAATCCAGGAATTATACTGATCTAATATTCGCTTGTACTTTTGCGTAGCTAATTTGACCTAAGAAATAAGAATTAGGCAATTCAGAAAACAAAACTAGAATACAAAGCTAACAAACTAAAATTTAGATACTTATTTTCTAATCGGAATATTTTCTGCGCTTCCTGTAAATCGGCTCATAGTCACATGCCCCTCCTGACTAATCCCAGTTCCAACTAATATTTTAGAAAAGGTTTTTAGAAGTATTTGAAGGTCAAGTAAAAAATTTAGATGGTCTACATACCAACTATCCAAGTCAAATTTCTGCTCCCAGGTAATGGAATTCCTTCCATTCACTTGCGCCCAGCCTGTTATTCCGGGACGTACTTCATGTCTTCGTCGTTGCGAATTAGTATACAACGGCAGATAATCAACCAGTAGTGGCCTAGGTCCAACTAAACTCATGTCGCCTTTTACAACATTGATAAGCTGTGGAATTTCATCCAGAGATGCTTTTCTGATTAAACTACCTATGGGTGTAATTCGCTTTTCGTCGCTTAAGAGATTCCCGTCCACATCGAATACATCTTTCATAGTCTTGAACTTCAGGATCTTAAAGCTGATGCCGTGTTTTCCCGGTCTTGTTTGGCAAAAAATCGGATTTCCCCGGAAATGAAAAGCTAAAATCACCATTAATAGTAAAAACAAAGGTAAGCCTATGATCAAAATCCCTGTCGAACAAAGGATATCAATTCCCCGTTTTATGAAATCTCTGTAAATCACCTAACTAAATGTTTTGGCTGCAATGGAATTAATGATTCCAACAATGTATTCTTGATCCTCCAGCGTAAGAGTTACGGAACTGGGCAAGCAAAGTCCTGAGGTATAAAGGCTTTCAGCGACATGCCCTCCGTAGAAAGGAACATTATTAAAGACAGGTTGTAAATGAAGGGGCTTCCAAAGAAACCTTGTTTCTATACTGTTTTTAAGAAGCACTTCTCTTACCTGCTTATTTGAAAATCCAGTGATCTTTGAATCAATCAAAATTGTCGATAACCAGAAGTTTGAGCGCGATTCTTCCTGTTCTATTTGAAAAGTAACACCGGGAAGCTGCTCCAGAAGCATTCTATATCGTTCATTGATCAGCCTTCGTTTTTCTATCCATTCCTCCAATTTCTCTAATTGGGCCACCCCTACAGCTGCGGCCATATTGTTCATTTTATAATTATATCCAATTTCCAGATGCTCATAATAGGGGAAATCTTCTCTGGCTTGTGTAGAAAGGTGGCGGGCCTTTATTAGGCAAGAACTATTATTGGAAATGATAGCGCCGCCGCCGCCTGCAGTAATTATTTTATTGCCATTGAAAGAAAAAACTCCCAGCTGGCCAAATGTCCCACAACTCTGCCCATTATATGTGCTTCCTACTGCTTCAGCTGCATCTTCGAGAACAGGAATTTGGTACTTTGATGCAATCTCCATTATCTCTGCAACTTTGGCTGGCATTCCAAATAGATGGACTAACACAATTGCCTTTGGCTTCTTCCCTTTGGAGATCCTGTCCAAAATTGTGTCCTCAAGAATTTCAGGATTAATGTTCCAGGTATCACTTTCACTATCCACAAATATTGGTTTCGCACCTACATAAACAATAGGATTGGCTGATGCACAAAAAGTAAATGATTGACAGATTACTTCATCCCCAGAACTGATTCCAAGCAATACCATTGCTAAGTGTAATGCCGAAGTACCAGAGTTAAGCGCAACCACTTCGTGGGTTTTCAATTTCGCCGACAGTCGTTGCTCAAATTCCTCTATGAATGAACCGTGCGTTGCCAAATTGCCAGAATTAATTGCCTGGTGCAAGTAAAGGTTTTCATTGCCATTACAAAGGTGATGAGAAAGGGGGATTTTATAGTTCATCTAAAGGGGTGTACTCAAGTCTACGCAAACTAGCAATTCACTTCTCAAATTCCAACCAAAATTAGTTATAAAGAAGTAAATACTAACTGATAAAGTACCTACAACTCTCTGAATATTAATAAATTCAAGGGTATTATAATAATTAGCTCCGTTTTATTTTAGCTTCTAGTAGCGACAGTTGAAGAAGTTATTTCCGCTTTAGAAGAAATTAAGTTTTCGTCATTCAATCAAAAACAAGTATTCCTTTCTGTGAGAGACCCTTTTTAAATCGCAAAGTAGCAACTTATTAGTTTGAAGAAATCTGTCAGGCCTGAAAAAAAAATGAAGTAATGTGGATCGATAAGGGAAATGTTGATCGAATGATAAAGCAAAGTCTTCTCATGGTTTCTAACTTACGCTGTGGTAATAGATTCTCATGTGAAGATATTAGATGAAGAGAAATTCATCATTGGAGGGCCGAATTTAAAATTAGATTTTGCCATTCGTGAAGACCTGTACAGGGAGGTTAAGACGACGGGCAAGCAGGATCGGGAGCCTGTTTTCCGAAACGGGAGTTGTGAAGAAAAATGTATGTAACCAATCTGCTATTATTCAATTTTGAAGTTTTCTCCATAAATAAAGGAAGGTCCCAGTTGGAACCTTCCCAGCAATGACGTAGTCAACTAAACTAAAAGAGAAAAGCCTTACTCTCCGTATGAGTAGCAAGACATATCCTTGTCATTGCATTTGATCTATCGAATTTCTGGGATTTAAGTTTCATATTAAACCGAAATTATTATATCGGAAAGAAAAGATAGTCCATTGGCAGATGAAGGCAATAGGGGGTAGATAACAGGAAATCGAACTTGCTTGTAAAGAGAGGCGGGGAATTCTCCCGAATCAGGCCTGTCTGAGGTAGACCATCCAGATTTTGTTCGGGTCAAGTCTTTCGAAATGAGATCAAATTAGAACCAAATGAAAGGAAGGAAGAAAAAATACCAAACAGTCCTTCCTCTAAAAATCGTGTCTCTTAAAAAGGAATAGCAAAAGTTGTTTATCACCCAAGACAAATCTAGTGAAAATATTTAAAAGAAAAACCTTCTTTAAACAATTCTTAATCAGCTAAATATTAATTTTTATTGATAAACATTTAATATTCGGGGAATATAGCGTTCCTCTCTTCGTTACACCTTTTACTTGGCGATTTTATCATAACTCGCGATCACTCCCCGTACCATTGCTGAACTGAAGCCTTGGTGTTCCATCTCATTTAATCCAACAATTGTACAGCCTTTAGGTGTGGTCACTTTGTCGATTGCAGCTTCTGGGTGAATGTTCTTCTGAATCATTAGTTCAGCTGCACCCTTGACAGTTTGGTTTACTATTTTACTGGCAGTCACAGAGTCAAACCCAATCTGAATTCCTCCCTGGATCATTGCTCTCATAAACCGTAGTACATAAGCTATACCACAAGCGCCCAGAACTGTGGCTGCTTCCATCAGATTTTCATCGATTGGAATGGTGAAACCGATTCCATCAAATAATTCCCTCACCATGTCTACCTGAGTTTGTGAGGCTTGCTCTGAACATATACAAGTAACAGATTCCTGAATGTCTGCTGCAATATTTGGCATTGCCCGGAAGGTTACTGTTTTTGGATCTATTACCTGATACATCTCCGAAAGCGTGATTCCTGTAGCAAGGGATATGATTATCTGTCTGGAAGGATCAAGAGCTGGTTTTATTTCGTTCAGGATTGGAAGTATATTAAAAGGCTTTACACCCAGGATTATGATGTCTGCATTAGAAGCAGCTCTCAAGTTGTCACTTAATAGGCTCACACCCTGGCCGGCAAATCCGTTTAGGCTTGCTGTGTTTCTTTTTGTCAGTGTAAGATTTTTAGGGTCAAAATCTCTCCGCTTCAAAAGCCCATTTGCAATAGAAGAACCTAAATTACCGCAGCCTATTATGGCTATTTTTACATTTGAAATCATATAAAATATAAATAATGAAAGGATTATTTGCTTAAAGTTAAACAAATAGGCTGCTTTAGTGTTCAATGAACAAATTTTATATGACGATTAGCTCCGGCAGCAATAGTATCTGGAAGGAGGTTATGGATAAGTTGAAATTCCGCTGAGCTTAAAGCTGAACAATGAGTTCGACCCACTTTGGGGTCGGGATTCTGACTGGCCTTTTTCTTTCTATTTATAGTTTAACGCCGTTGGCGTTATTCTTAAACTGCCTAGACATTTTTTGTCAGGTAGCCGATAGGATTCAGGACTACGCCCCTCTGCTTTTCCGGTTAATACGTTGTTTTCTATTAAGATGTCAGGGCTACGCCCCTTGATTATCGATGCTCTGCGCCGCCGTTCGTGCTCACGAACGGCTTCAATAAACGTGCGTGAGACACTCACGTTGGCCTGGCATTTGCAAGTATGATGAAAGAGATTGCCTGCGGTAGGCAGGTTTCGTTCCTACCGATGACATATTATGTATCAGGTTGATTTATAATAAGTTGATAGCCCGGATTTTTAGCTGTTTTTGAACGTCATCTCCATTTGTGCATTTTCTAAATTGTTAAGCCCCGCATATCGTACTTAATTCTGGACTCTAGCGCCTTCCTTCGGTCTTCCGTCTCCCAATGTCACGTCCTGATTTTAGTTGACGCTTTTTTGTTTTACTGATGCTGCCGTTCGTGCCAGGGTAGCCGATAGGTTTCAGGGCTATGCCCCTCGGGTTTAGAATTGAAGATAACAGTGCGGGCAGGTAACAAGATTGCTTCGTGCCTCTCAATGACGCACAGCTGAATACTGAATACACACAAACCTCCAACACCCAGCATCCCACATCCAACATCCACACCCCACACCCAACATCCCACACCCAACACCCAACACCCAACATCAAACATCACCCAATTTCACTTTTCGCCTTCCTTGGAGTTCTTTGTGGTTAAAAAAAACATGTCTTTTTGGAATACCATTTGCTTTTTTAGCGGGATAAAAAACTATAAAAGATTAACTTCGCACCTTTACGATCGATCTTCATGCCCAAACTTATACGTATTACAACTGTCCCCATTTCATTGAAACTTTTGCTTTCAGGGCAAATGAAGTTTATGAAAGAAAATGGATGGGATGTAAAGATGGTAAGTGCAGATGGAAGGGAGGTTCAGCAAATCGTAAAAGCCGAAGGGGTGGAGCATGTTGAAATTCCCTTTTCCAGAAAGATCACGCCTCTTCAAGATCTTAAATGCCTCTGGCAGTTATATCAATTGTTCAAGCAAGAACAACCTGACATCGTCCATACCCATACACCGAAAGCTGGATTGTTGGGGATGATTGCTGCAAAATTGGCCGGAGTGAAGATAAGAATACACACGTTGGCAGGAATGCCTTATATGTCAGCAGTAGGAGGTAAAAAAGGTTTATTGGAAAACATTGAGAAGTTAACCTTTAAATTTGCCACCGATATATGGCCCAATTCACAGGGCTTAAAGAGCTATGTACTTGACAATAATCTATGCCCTCCTGACAAGCTTAGTGTAATAGGAAGAGGCTCTACAAATGGGATAGATCTAGAGAAATTTAACCGCGCAGTTCTTAAAGAGAACCATCTCGTAGCCGCAACCATGCGAATTTTGCCGGGAGAAGATGATTTTATTATCCTGAGTGTGGGTAGATTGGTCAAAGATAAGGGTATAGAACAATTGGTTGATGCTTTTCTGAGTTCAAAAATAGTGAACAAATCCAAATTGGTGCTGCTTGGAAGTTACGAACAGGATCTTAATCCAATTTCACCGGAGACACTTAAAATTATTACAGATCATCCGCGGATCGTTCAGATTGACTGGTCTGATCATGTAGCGCATTACATGGCATTGGCTGATGTGCTGGTTCATCCATCCCACAGGGAAGGTTTTCCCAATGTATTGTTAGAAGCAGGTGCGATGGAGCTACCGGTGATCTGTTCAGATATTATAGGAAACACGGATCTTATTTCACAGCAAAAAACCGGGCTTATTTTTCCGGTAAAAAACGTAGAAATTCTTAAGGAGGCAATGGAATTTGCCTATGTGAAACGTGATAAAATGGCTGAACTGGCTGCCAATCTATTTAAAGAGGTTTGCCAGAATTATGAGCGCCGCAATGTCCAAAAGCAAATTTACCTCAAATATCAGGGATTAGTAAAGACTGCCAATAGCGAGGATTAGTTATATTTGGCGGTTAGCCAAATTTGAATTATTCTGTATGAAATCGAGCCTGCCTGTCGGCAGACAGGTGGGAGATTCTCCCGGATCAGTTCGGGACGGGCTATATGGCTAAATAAAATCAAAATAGATACACATGAAGTACCTGGTCACCGGAACCGCCGGATTTATTGGATTTCACGTTGCACAAAAATTATTGGACAGAGGGGATGAGGTAGTGGGATTGGATGTGATCAACGATTACTATGATGTCAACCTCAAATATGCCAGACTTGAGCACATGGGGATTTCCAAATCCTTGATTAAAAAGGGTGATTTGGTGCAATCAGAAACTTTTTCTGGGTATAGGTTTGTCCAACTTGATCTTGTTGACAAAGAACTTTTATTAAATCTTTTTGCTGCGGAACAATTTGACGTTGTCATTAATTTGGCAGCTCAGGCAGGAGTTAGGTATTCTATCACGAATCCAGAAGTATACATTCAAAGTAATATTATCGCTTTCTTGAATATATTGGAGTGCTGCCGTTATCATCCTGTAAAGCATTTGGTATACGCTTCTTCAAGCTCTGTATACGGTGCAAATGAAAAGATGCCTTTTTCTACCTCTGATTCCGTGGACCACCCGATCAGCTTGTATGCAGCATCCAAAAAGTCCAATGAGTTAATGGCGCATACCTACAGTCATTTGTTTGGGGTACCGACCACAGGTTTAAGGTTCTTCACGGTCTACGGTCCTTGGGGCAGACCAGATATGGCATTGTTTCTGTTTACCGATGCAATCATGAAGGATGAACCGATCCAAGTGTTCAATCACGGAAATATGCGACGTGACTTCACATACATTGATGATATTGTAAATGGCGTAATCAAAGTAGCGGATCGACCTGCAAGTCCCAATCCTGATTTTGACCCTCAACATCCTGACCCTGGAAGCAGTAAAGTTCCATACAAAGTGTATAACATTGGCAACTCATCTCCTGTGTTATTAATGGATTATATAAAAGCTGTGGAAAAGGGGCTTGGTAAGAAAGCAATCATGAATATGCTTCCACTTCAGCCTGGTGACGTGCCTGCTTCACATGCGGATGTGACAGATCTGGTACGGGATACAGGGTATAAACCTGAAACTTCCATCGAAGAGGGGGTGGGAGAATTTACTAAATGGTATTTGAATTACTATACTATATGATTTGATTATTCGCAATGATGCCAGTACCCAGAATTCCCTTGCTCTACTGGACAGAAGACCGAAGACTGGTGACCGAAGTGGCCTAAATCCAGAGTTAAGCTAACCTTATGATGTATTCATTTTCTTACTTGTAGAAAAGCGGATATACTTAATAAATAACTTGAAATCGAAGATGATGCAAGCGATAAATGGAAGATTATTTATCCATATGCGAGATTCCATATGACTGCTGAAAAAAGAAAATATAAACATATGAATAGAACTATTTTAATCACCGGGGGCGCTGGATTTATTGGAAGCCATGTGGTGAAGCTTTTTGTGGAGAAGTACCCGGAGTACACCATTGTCAATCTAGATGCATTGACTTATGCTGGAAATCTGGAGAATCTAACCGAAGTTGAGAATGCAGAAAACTATAGATTTGAAAAAGTGGACATTCAAGATGCAGCTGCTCTTGAGGCTGTTTTCAGCAAACATTCCATTACGGATGTCATCCATTTAGCAGCAGAATCACATGTGGATCGGTCTATAACGGATCCGCTTGCATTTGTAAAGACCAATGTATTCGGTACAGTCAATCTGCTGAATGCCGCCAAAAATGCCTGGAAAGAGGATCTCAGTAACCATTTGTTCTACCATGTGTCTACAGATGAAGTGTATGGATCATTACATGATGGAGGATTTTTCCTGGAAACCACTCCTTACGACCCCCAGTCTCCATATTCTGCTTCAAAAGCCTCTTCTGACCATTTTGTACGGGCTTATGCAAATACTTACAAAATGAGGACTGTGGTATCCAATTGTTCAAACAACTATGGGCCTAATCATTTTCCGGAGAAATTAATCCCGCTTTGTATTCACAACATCAAGAATAACAAACCGCTGCCGATCTATGGAAAAGGGGAAAATATCCGTGATTGGTTATTTGTAAAAGATCATGCCCGTGCCATTGATACTGTGTTTCACCAGGGTAAAGACGGAGAAACTTACAACATTGGTGGCTTCAATGAATGGAAGAATATAGATATCGTAAGATTACTATGCACTAAGATGGATGAGAAGCTTGGACGTGAGGCGGGTACTTCTGAGAAGTTGATCACATTTGTAAAGGACCGCGCCGGACATGACCTTCGATATGCAATCGACGCAACCAAAATTAAAGAAGAATTAGGCTGGGAGCCTAGCTTACAGTTCGAGGAAGGAATAGAAATCACAATTGACTGGTATCTTCAGAACCAAGATTGGCTGGATCATGTCACTTCCGGTGCTTATCAGAAGTATTATGATGAGCATTACGATTGAAGTACTAAGTAACAGGTATTTAGTATCAAGAAAATCACAGTGGCCAGTTTCCAGTACTCCGATTTTTTGGGGCGACTGCGACTGAACACTGCGACTGCCTACTCCAGATGCCTTTGTTTTTTATAGATGGTTTGCTGCTGTACCTTCATTTTATTTTATTTGAAACAAAAATTAACTTTATGTATAAAGTATGGAATAGTCCCATAGCTGGACTTTTTCTTTTTGTAGTCACTGGAGTTTCAAGCTTTGCCCAGACTGGCAGATTCCAGCAAGCTGCAGACTACAAAATGGAAGTGGATATGGATGTGGCTGCAAATCAATATAGTGGCACACAAGTATTGAAATACACTAATAATTCTCCTGATACACTAGACAGGGTGTTTTACCATCTTTATTTCAATGCATTCCAGCCGGGGAGTATGATGGATGAGCGATCCAGATCTATTTCAGATCCAGACCGAAGAGTAGGAGATAGGATCAGTAAGTTGAAGCCTGATGAAATTGGGTATTTACATGTGAAATCCCTGACAATGGATGGGGCAGAAGTAGAATATGCAGCCGTAGGAACAATTCTCGAAGTTAAATTACCTACACCTATTCTTCCCAATTCAGCGGTTTCATTTGAGATGTCATTTGAAGGACAGGTTCCGGTTCAAATTAGAAGATCTGGACGGGATAGTGAAGAAGGAGTCCGGTATTCAATGTCCCAATGGTATCCGAAAATGTCGGAATACGATGAGCAAGGTTGGCATGCTAACCCCTATATTGGCCGCGAATTCTATGGAATCTGGGGTGACTTTGATGTAAAAATCACCATTGATAAAACCTATGTACTTGGTGGGACTGGATATCTTCAGAATCCTAATGAAATCGGACATGGCTATGAAGAAGCCGGTGCAAAGGTAACTCCGCCAAAAGGTGATAAGTTGACTTGGCATTTTGTGGCACCTCAGGTACATGATTTCATGTGGGCAGCTGATCCAAAATATCGTCATGATAAACTAGAAATGGCAAATGGGGTAACAGTTCACCACCTATATATTCCTACAGACGAGACCACTGCCAACTGGGAGAAGCTGATGGAATATACTCCCAAAGCCATTGAATTCATGTCGGCCCACTTCGGGGAATATCCGTACAAGCAATATTCAGTGATTCAGGGTGGAGACGGTGGAATGGAATACCCGATGGCTACATTGGTCACTGGGGGTAGAAACCTTACGGGATTGGTAGGAGTGATGGCCCATGAATTAGCACATAGCTGGTTTCAGGGAGTACTTGCGACCAATGAAGCATTGTACCCTTGGATGGATGAAGGATTTACCAGCTATGCTTCAAGTCTTGCAATGGCTGAAATATTTAAGCCAAAAGAGAATCCAGTTGAAGGTTCATATATCGGTTATTTTAGATTGGTAAAATCTAATAAGGAGGAGCCAATGAGCACCCATGCTGATCACTATCATACTAACTCTGCGTATAGTACTGCAGCTTATTCTAAGGGTGCGGTATTTTTGGCACAATTGGGGTATGTCATTGGTGATGAAGCCAGAGATGCTGGAATGCTGCAATATTGGAATACGTGGAAGTTCAAGCATCCAAATGCAAATGATTTCATTCGGGTGATGGAGAAGCAAAGTGGGCTTGAGCTGGACTGGTACAAGGAGTATTTTGTGTATTCGACCAAGACAATTGATTATGGCGTCAAAGAGGTGAAGCCAGTAGGTGAAAATACGGAAATTGTATTGGAGCGCATTGGGCTAATGCCTATGCCTATTGATTTGGTGATTTCTTATACTGATGGGAGTAAGGAGATGGTTTATCTTCCTATGGAAATTATGCGGGGAGAAAAGCCAGTGGAAGCGGGAATGCCAAACCGGATCTTATCTGAAGACTGGCCTTGGACCAACCTATTCAAAACCATCACCATTCAAAAAAATATGAAGACGATTAAATCTGTCGAAATAGATCCGTCAAAGCGATTGGCTGATATTGAACGGGGAAATAATATAGTAGAATTTTAAAGTTCTTCAATAGTTAAAAAAGGCAGGAGTTATTTCTGCCTTTTTTTTGTTTAAAATGGCCTGTGCGGACACAGGCCATGGGTAGTTCAAGTGATTTGTGGTAGAAATTTAAATGGCCTGTGAGGACACAGGCCATGGTAGGGGACGGTTCCCGAGCTTAGGCAGAGGGATCAATATCCAGGGTTTTGATCGCTAGGGTCCATCGCTTCATTGAAGTTCAGCTCATCAAGCGGAATTGGCCATAAATAATGCTTCTCAGCAATCGTAATGCCTTTGTTTTTCATCACAAATTCTTCAGCCCGTCCTGTTCTTTTCAAGTCCAGCCAGCGCTTTCCTTCAAACTGAGTTTCGTAGGCTTTTTCCTGAAGAACCAAATCCAAGAATGCATCTATAGTTATATCCATGAGTGTGAAGTCTACTTCAGATACAGCCAAGGGATCTAATCCAAAAGCTCTTCGATGAACCTGATTTAGGGCTCCAAGATTTTCTTCAGTCACTCCATCCACTCTTGCGGAGGCTTCAGCATAGATTAGTAGCAGCTCGGCATAGCGATAGACCGGAATATCATTTCCTGCCCCCGTGTTGTCCACAGCCTGAGGTTCAGCGTACTTTCCATTTACAATGGTAGAATCACCAAGCCCGAAGTCAACTATTTGCCATAATCCTTTTCTAAGATCACCATCTGGCCATTCTTTATGAAACGGATTGCTGGCATCACCGTAATGTGCATAGGATCCTCCGAAATTATAAAGTCCTGTGCTTGGATGGTTTAAAATCCATGGAAGTCCACTGCCTTGACCGGTTTGTCTGGTAAACTTGAGAGAAAAAATCTCTTCCGATGAGGTGATCAGTGCAGGCCCAAAGATTTTTTGCTGTATATCCTGAACAGAAGCAATTTTGACCAGTTGAAATTCGCCGGAATCTATTACTTCCTGCGCTTTTGTTTTTGCCATGTCATATTCTGCTAGTTGAAGATATACGTCAGCAAGCAATGTTTTTGCAGCCCAAAGTGTGGGTCTCCCCGGTTCTTGCGGCTCACTTGGAAGATCGATTTCCGCAGCTTCAAGGTCAGCTAAGATCAGGGCATACACGTCGTCCGGGGTACTTTTCGGCACATCTTTTTCTTCGATATTTTGCTCTGTACGTAAAGGAACACCTCCCCAGTTTCTTACCAGATCAAAATAGGTGAGAGCTCTTAGGAATTTGGCTTCGGCCATGAAATGTTTTCGCTCGTCTTCTGTGAGCTCCTCACTTAATGGCGCTTTCCAGATCACTATATTTGCATTTCGGATACCTTGGTAGAAGCTGTTCCATCTGTCCGCAGTTGCGCTAATATTAGTAGGGTTGAAGCCTTCAAAATCATTGTACTGGGCCCGGCTTCCACGTCCATATCCCCAGTCTGTGTGGGCGCTGAGCACCGCAATCTGCTCAGACCGTACCATTCGTAGCGGGAAGTAAATGGCATTGGTAGCGGCCTCAAAGTCCGATCTGCTCTGATAGAAGTTTTCTGTGACGATTGTTTTTGGTTCTTCCTCAAGCAGATCGTCGCATGAACTTAAGATTCCTCCGAAAGCCAATAAACCTGCTGCCAGAACTTTGATAGGTAAGGATCTATATTTTTGTGTAGTTTTCATCGATTCGTTCGTTGGGGGTTAAAAAGTTGCATTTAAACCAATGGTGTAAGACTTTGGAATGGGATAACTGAAGTGGTCTATCCCCATTCTGCTATCGCCTCCTTTGCTGTTGACTTCCGGGTCCCACCAAGAGTAATTAGTGAAAGTGAGGAGATTTTGTCCACTGACGTAGACTCTTAGGCTCTTTAGGAACTTACCACTTGAATTTGCCATCGGAAAGTTGTAGGCCAGGAGGATGTTTTTCAACCTCAAATAAGATCCATCTTCTACGAATCTATCTGAAACGCGGGTAGTAGAACTTCTGCTGATTTTTGGATATTTCGCATCCGTGTTCTGTGGAGTCCAATGATCAAGCAAAACCTCTTCAGGCATATTTAATCCTTGTCCGTAATCCATAGTACTCGAGATCGCACTCACATTCATGATGTCATTTCCTTTACTTCCCTGGAAGAAAAGGTCCAATTGGAAGCCTTTGTAGGTCATGTTAGAGTTGAAACCATAGAAGAAATCCGGGTTGGGATCTCCGATGTAGGTTTTGTCTGCTTCGGATATTTCTCCATCATTATTCAGATCCCGATAGCTGATAGCGCCTGATTCGGTGTAGCCGTCTTCCTGATAACCCCAGAATTGACCCAATGGTCGCCCTTCTTCCATTACCGAAAAGTTGTCTGCGACTGTGACCACATTGATGAAGTTGGTCAGGATAGGCTGCCCATCATTGAGACTGATTACTTTGTTTCTATTAAATGATATATTTCCATCTAAACTCCAGCGGAAATCAGCGTTTAATACTTGAGCAAAGAGGCTTAATTCCACCCCTTTGTTTTCAATAGAGCCTACATTAGCGATTGTGGTGGTATATCCATAAGAGCTGGGCAATTGCACAGTGCTGAGAAGGTCTTCAGTGGTTTTGATATAATAATCTGCTCCAAGAACAATCCGGTCTTGCCAAAGACCAAAGTCCAGGCCCAAATCAAACTGCTCCGTTGTTTCCCATTTCAGGTCTCCAGGAAGTACTGTTCCGGGGGCGAGGAAGTTAAACAACTCATCTCCAAAAACTGTATAGCCAGGGAAAAGTTGGTTTAATGTAGCATAGGGATCAATGGCCTGTGATCCGGTTAATCCCCAACTTGTTCTGATTTTTAGGGTGGAAATTGTCTCCTGAGACTTCATGAAAGTCTCTTCTGACACCTTCCAAGCGATGGCTCCGGAAGGAAAGTAGCCCCATTTATTTCCCTCGCTATATCTGGACGAACCATCCGCTCTGAAAGATGCCGTAAAGAGATATTTGTTTGAAAAGCCATAGTTAACTCTTCCCAAGTAGGAAAGAAGTACTGAGTTTGAGTAGCCTGAAGTGGGGACACCCGGAGTTTCTGCTGCTCCGATGTTATCCGTTTCATAAAGATCAGAAAGAAATCCTGATCCGCCACCAGCGAGGTATTTGGTAGTAAAATCCTGATAGGTAAATCCCGCCAGTATATTTAAATTGTGTTTCTCGTTGAACGTGTCTTCATACGTAATGGTGTTTTCATTCAATCTGCTGATGTATTGACTGGTAGTAACATTTGCGACGCCATTACTATTGATGAAATTCTTGCTTCGATAGTTATCAGTCCGATCATCTCTGTTTTCTATACCCCCTGAAATCTTGATGGTCAGTTCAGGAATTGGATTATAACTGATTGCCGCATTGGCTAGGACCACATTTGCCGTGATCACGTTTGACTGTTCATTGATGAAATAGTGTGGGTTGATCAAATCAGGTGAGATAAAAGGGAAATCATCTGCGAGATTATTAATCGATCCATCAGGATTATATGGGGAAGAAAGGGGAGAGGCAACTATTGCCGCTCCAATCATGCTGTTTCCCCTGGCTCCTCCCTCACTATCACGGCGGGAAGTGACCAGTTTACTTAGTGTACTGTTGAAATCAACTTTAAATTTGTCGCTGATTTTGTGATTTATTGCTGACCGGATGGAATATCGGTCATAGTCTGATCCAGTGATGATGCCATCTTGTTGATAAACACTCCCTCCAATCAAAAACTGAGTGTTTTCTCCACCACCTGAAATGTTCAAAGAAGTGTTTTTAATAGGAGCCTGTTTAAAAATTTCGTCTTGCCAGTCTGTTCCTTCTCCAAATCCATTTATTTCTGCATCGGTAAAGTATGGTTCCAATCCATCGTTTTCTGCCTGAATATTCATGAGTTCCGCATATTGACGTCCATTCATGAGGTTGAGCTCTTTTCTCAGCGACTGCATGCTATAGGCTGCGTCAAACTCAACTATTGTGCCTTGTCCGCGACCGCTTTTGGTGGTGATCAGTACTACACCGTTTGCACCTCTTGAACCGTATATTGCGGTGGCTGAGGCGTCTTTCAAAATCTCAATACTTGCTATATCCGCATTGTTCAGGTTGGTAGGATTGCCTGAAAATGGAAATCCATCTATCACATATAATGGATCATTATCCCCTTGAATGGAGTTGGCACCCCGGATTCTGACCGATACCCCTCCGCCTGGTGCCCCGTTGTTTTGGATTACCTGTACTCCTGGAGCCCTTCCAGTTAGTGATTGAAGTACATTGGATGTTGGAAATGCATTTATTTCTTCCGTGTTGACCTGGGCTACAGATCCGGTTAGGTCTGCTCTGCGGGTGGATCCATATCCGATGACAATTACTTCTTCCAATTCTTGTTCTTCACTCACCAGTGTAACGTCAATGGTGGTTTGGTTTCCTACCTCCATTTCTTTTGATTGATAGCCCATAAATGAAAATACCAGCACGACATCTTCTTGGTCTGCTGGTATTTCAATGGTATACTTTCCGGCATCATCTGAAATATTCCCGGTTTCAGTCCCTTTTATTTGAACTGTAGCGCCTGGCAAAGGATTTCCATCCTGATCTTGTATCACCCCTGAAATAGCACCGGTGCTTTGTTCCTGAGCAGGTGGGGGAACAGTATCCCTTTGCGGTACAGTATCCTGGAGATATTCTGGGTAATTGTTTTCTGCTATGGTATCCAAGGAAATTCCTAAGAAAAAAATAGCTAGAAAAATTGAGGTTGAAAGCTTTTTCATAGTTGGTCAGTCATCGTTGAATCAATGGTGGTTTAAGTTTTCCGTACCAACTACTATTCCACTAGGCTGCTTTTCTTAATTCTGATCTTATTATTCAATTTGAAACCGTTATTGGGTAATAAAATCAAATACCGGAGGAGAAAAATCCTATTTTTAATTTTAATAATTCACCAGTATGTGGCAAATTGTGCTCATAATGCCCCTGGTTAGATGTGGGGTGTTGGATGTGGGATGTTGGGTGTTGGATGATGGGTGTGGGATGTTGGGTGATGGATGTGGGATGTCGGGTTGGGGTGTGGAAAGTAAAAAAGTGTCAAACCTGTCTTTTGGCCAAAGGCAGGTTTAACATTCGGTTAGCATACCCCCGAATTTTCCGAATGAATATGTTCAACACTAGCCACCGACTACTTCTCCTCCATTGACGTGAATGAACTGTCCGGTGACATAGGAACTGTCTTCACTTGCCAGGTAGACGTATGCGGGTGCCACTTCACTTGGTTGTCCGGCTCTTTTCAATGCGGTATCCTGTCCAAACTTAGTGACATCGTCGAAGGTAGCAGGAATCAAAGGTGTCCAAATTGGTCCCGGAGCTACACCATTTACGCGGATCTTATCCTTGGCCAGCATCAATGCAAGGGAACGCGTAAATCCTACAATTGCACCTTTGGTACTTGCATAGTCAACAAGATGTTCACTGCCGCGATAGGTGGTGACAGAACTGGTATTTATGATGGTATCACCTGCTTTTAAATGCGGAATTGCCAGTTTGGCCATATAGAAATAGGCAAAAATGTTGGTTTCAAAAGTAGTCAATAGCTGTTCTTTGGAGATAGCAGTTAGTTCTTTCTGCGGAAACTGGACAGCAGCGTTATTTACTAAGATGTTGATGCCGCCCAATTCTTGGATACATTTTTCCATAGCTTCTTTGCAGAAACTTTCGGACTTAAGATCTCCTGCTAGCAATAGGCACTTGCGACCTTCTTTTTCTACGAATTCCTTTGTGTCTTTTGCATCATTATCCTCACTGAGGTAGATAATGGCTATATCTGCTCCTTCACGTGCAAAATGTACAGCCACGCTTCTGCCGATTCCACTGTCTCCCCCCGTAATGAGGGCTACTTTATTCTTCAATTTATTATTTCCCTGATAGCCTTCCCTGATTATTTCAGGCTCAGGAATCATTTCACTTTGGTAACCGGGAAGGGACTGGCTTTGAGGTTGGAATTCCGTTGGTTTTTGCATGGTAGTTTGGTTTAAGTGGTTTAATAAAATATAATTTTCATCCGCATCGTTAATTGCATCGTAACTGGACTGACCATTTATATGAATTGATTACAGTCGACAGACCACACCTGTCTGCTGACAAAGGCAGGGCTGCTTCAACCTAAATTTTGGCTGATGCTATTCTGACTACTTGTATCCTTATGCCCAATTGTAATCAGGAATTTCTAAGTGCAGAGATCAGTTCTTTCTTAGTCATTTTACTTCTTCCTTCGATTCCGACTTCTTTGGCTTTATCGTATAACTCTTGCTTTGATCTTTCTTCATACTCTTTGGCGTTGCCACCTTTTTTTCCCGAATTGGGGTCATTTGCTATCCGTGCCGCCTTTGTTTTGCTCATGCCCTTTTCTCGCAGCGCTTCGTATTGTTCATCATTTTTGATGTTTGGGCCATGGTTCTTTGTCATGATTTTGTCTGTTTAAAGTTTTACAAATCAGTTTTTTACCATTCTGAGATGTTTTTTATAATTTTATTTTAGAATGCATCTATCAAAAGGATTATCGTTTTTGATCCATAAAAAATGCCGAAACCTTTCCTTGATTTGGGTTAATACACATAAATTCCAATTTTTTTTATTGAAGCTAGCTGCTAAATAGATCATGAATAATACCGGTGATTCTTTCGGATTGTCAGAAGGAGTTGAATTCATTACCATGCCAGATAACCGGATTTTGTTTTTCTCTTCCTTTAGGTTGTTTGGCAATCTGATTGATTAATAAATGATTTGGACTTAGGATAAAGTAGCTATGAAAATTAAATTGATTCAGGAATTCAAGGAGTTTGCCATTAAGGGGAATATGATCGATATCGCAATTGGTGTAATCATCGGTTCGGCATTCAATAAGGTAGTGGATGTATTGGTAAAGGAGATTTTTTTGCCGCCACTTTCCTTTTTGACGAACGGAATCAATTGGGAGAACAAGAAAATAGTCTTACGGGAAGCTGTAACTGTGGAAGGAGTGACTCATCCTCAAGAAATAGCCATTGGCTATGGAAAGTTGCTGGAGGCAGGAGTAGATTTCCTCATCATTGGATTCACCGTTTTTTTGGTAGTGAAATTAATGAACAGCATACGGAAGCGGGCAGAAGACCCTAAAAACAACACAGTGACAACTCCTAAGGATATTGAGTTACTCGATAAAATTTCTGATTTACTGGAAAAGCAGAATGAACTCCTTAGCAAAAAATAAGGCTTCATTATGGTTAAACCCGGATTATGCATTAGGTTTCGTTATAGCCCGTCCCGATTTATCGGGAAAGGTATTAATTGCAAGAAAATCAGGCTGTTTGGAAACTGAGGCATAGCACCGCTATGGTGAAG
>Ga0307414_10000151_pt1 | contig 46552 bp, 45 predicted proteins | sample DK1Ometagenome_FD_203804 | JGI IMG/M metagenome (GOLD analysis project Ga0307414, IMG submission 203804) | Maize rhizosphere microbial communities from greenhouse at UC Davis, California, United States - DK15-O-3 | ecosystem: Host-associated > Plants > Roots > Rhizosphere > Soil | place: USA... | reverse complement strand
TCTGCTGTAAATGGCAGTTGTTGGTCTGTAATTGTTATAAAAGGGTCTAGTATAGACGTAACGAACAGGGTTGTAGTATTGTCTATAAGGTCTATTGTAAACTACACAATAATCGTATGCAGGGATACTATAGTAACGGTGCCAAGGTCTATAAACATAATGTCTATTATAAACATTAATAAACCCTGAAAAATGTGTAAACACGTTAAAATTATTGTAGTAAACATGTAAACCACCAACGCGAGATACATAACCATTATTATTATAGTGAATATTCACATTTCCAGCTTGAGAAATACGTCCGTAATAATCATAATAAATAGGTGTGTTTTCTATTTGAATGATGGCACCAAATTCATCATATTGTACATAAGCATTATAATCATACCCAGAGTTAAAGCTGATGTTCACATTAGGCGTACCAACAGACACATTTAAATTTGAGTTACCACGCAAAATATTAAAGTCGAATTGTCCATCAGGGAATACCGAAAATTCAATACCATCTTCAACAAAAATGAAAGAGTTATTATAGCCATTATTAATAATAGTATTTTTGTTTTCATTATTTTCATTGTTGACTGTAGCGGCATTAACAGCAAATCCTGTAAGGATGAAACCTGCTAATAAGAATACATACTTTTTCATAATTGTTTGTTTAAATTGTGATACGATTGTCCAGATACAAACAGCGTGCCAAAAAAAAACATGTTTATATTAAGTAATTGAAAATCAATAAAAAGATTGTTATTATTTTGTTTCAGAAAAAAGTATAGAACTAAAATTAAAAAATAATTAACTTAGTTAAGTATAATCAATTGACAAAAATTATTAAGATAAAAAAATGAATTTAACCATTGAAAACATACTATTAGTTGGTTCAATATTGCTTTTTGTGAGCATCATTGTAGGCAAATCATCTTATAAATTTGGCGTACCCACCTTATTGCTTTTCTTGGCAATAGGGATGTTAGCAGGATCGGACGGTTTAGGAGGGATTCATTTCGATGATCCTAAAGCTGCCCAATTTATTGGTATTGTTGCGCTTAACTTTATTTTATTTTCTGGAGGGCTTGATACGAATTGGACATCTGTAAAACCCATTCTTAGGCAAGGAATTGTACTTTCTACATTAGGTGTTTTTTTAACTGCAATGTCCCTAGGTATTTTTGTCTATCTTATTACGGATTTCACCATTTATGAAAGTTTGTTATTAGGCTCGATAGTCTCTTCAACAGATGCCGCGGCCGTGTTTTCAATTTTGCGTTCAAAAAGCCTCGCCCTAAAATCAAATTTAAGGCCTACCTTGGAACTAGAAAGCGGAAGTAACGACCCCATGGCTTATGTGCTTACCATAGCCTTCTTGACTTTAGTAGTCAATCAGGATCAAAGCATTATTTCAATCATTCCTCTGTTTTTGCAACAGATGATTTTAGGTGGCATCTCAGGGTTTGCCTTTGGTAAGCTTAGCAAATTCATTATAAATAAAATTAAGCTCGATTTTGAAGGGCTTTATCCTGTATTGGTAATTGCCCTCATGTTCATTACATTTTCTGCAACCGATTCTTTAGGTGGAAATGGATTTCTTGCTATTTATATTTGTGCCGTTTATTTGGGAAATCAAGATTTGATTCATAAAAAAACCATTTTAAAAATGTACGATGGTTTGGCTTGGCTCATGCAAATCGTTCTGTTTCTTACCTTAGGCTTATTGGTTTATCCTTCACAAGTGTTTCCGTATATGGGCATTGGTTTGCTTATTTCATTATTTTTAATTCTTATAGCAAGACCAATAGGTGTTTTTTTAAGCTTGGTTTTCTTTAAAATGAAACTAAGAAGGCGTTTTTATATTTCTTGGGTTGGTTTACGTGGCGCTGTCCCCATTGTATTTGCAACGTATCCATTATTGGCGGGAATCGAAAAAGCCAATATTATATTCAATATTGTATTTTTCATTTCTGTTACATCGGTTCTAATTCAAGGCACAACCTTATCCATAGTTGCTAAATGGTTACATGTTGCCCTGCCAGAAAAAGTAAAGCCTATTTCAGAAATAGACAAATTTATATTAGACATTCCAAAATCTTCCATGATGGAATTTGAAATATTAAGTGATTATTTCGCCGTAAATAAAAGGATTATCGATTTAAACTTCCCAAAATCAGCTTTTATCATTATGATAAAAAGACATGGAGAATATATCCGACCTGGCGGCTCTACGGTAATCGAGGATAAGGACATATTAATAGTTCTCGCGGATAACCAAAAAGATTTTTTAAGTGTGGGTAATTCCTTAAAATTTAAACACTAAAATCTATTATTTTTCTTTTTCTATTTATGATCACATTATTATTATGTATGCATAATTTTATTTTAGTAAGAAATTATATATATAATTTCGTGCTTTAATAACCACTTTAAATTTTTTTTTAAAGTGAAAATCTTTAACAAATATAGATATGTCAAGACAAAACTCCATATCGAATCAGCTCTAGACGTTGAAACAAAACCTTGTGCAAATTTTTTTTAAATTTTATTGAAAAGTAAGAGATACTTTTATATTTGATAAAATCATATACTTTTTAATACATTTTTATTAATCACATTATTTATTAATCCTAAAATTACATTATTATGAAGAAAAAAGTGTTTTTAGCCGTCGGTGCAGTATGCTTGCTCGGGCTTTATTCATGTTCAAATGACAATTCGGTAGCAGAAGAGGAACTTCAATCTGAAGATTTGTATGCTAAACCAAAAAAAGAAAAGGGCGGAAATGAAACATCTAATATCTATGATCCCTTTAGACTTGTTTCATCAAGTGCACATGGAAGATTAGATACTATCCAAACAGGTTTTAGTTTTACTGAGGGACCAGCTGTGGATAAACATGGTGATGTGTTTTTTACAGATCAGCCTAACGACAAAATTTACAAGTGGTCTGCAAAATCAGGTAGGGTTTCATTGTTTTTACAAGGTACAGGTCGTTCCAATGGAATGGCTTTTGACAAACAAGGAAATCTTATTGCGTGTGCCGATTTACATGGGGAATTATGGAAAATATATCCTAACGGTAGCCACAAAGTTTTAGTAGACAATTACAATGGCAAAAAATTGAATGGTCCAAACGATGTATGGATTAATCCTAAAACGGGCGGCATTTATATTACAGATCCCATTTTTCCAAGAGATTATTGGGTGCCGGGAGATCCACGTATACAGCCGTGGGAGCCAACGCATTCTGAACAAGCAGCAACAGGAAAAGGTGGACATGTATATTATTTAGCGCCAGGTAGTAGTAAACTGACTAGGGTTACAACCATGCCAGAATGGAATGCCGATTCATGGCCAAACGGTATTGTGGGAAGTCCAGATGGAAAAAAATTGTATGTAAACCAATGGTCTTATAATGGTTCAGGCGGCATTTGGTCTTTTGATATTAACCATAATGGAACGCTTCGTAATATGAACACATTTGTACCGGGTCTTGATTTCTTAGACGGAATGTCTATGGATGAAAAAGGCAATGTTTATGTGAGTGGTGGTCCAGGAGTGAGAGCGTATGATAAAAATGGAAATAAAGTTTTAGAAATTCCTGTTGCTGGTCCAACTAATAATGTATTTGCTGGAGAAAACAATAAAGAGTTATTTATAACATCACAAAACTTTGTTACTTCTATAAAGATGAATGTAAAGGGCGTTGAAAAGTCTTCTAATTGACACAAATAAGAACCTATAAAGCCAACTGAATTAAAAATTCATTAAACATTCATTACCATCATTGAAAGCACTTCCTAAAAAGAAGTGCTTTTTAATTTTTGTTGTTAATAGTTTGAATGCTTATTCTGAGGAATCACTTTTTTACTAATTTTACATGGACTAATTCTATATTTATGTCCATAAAATATGTAATCTGTAAAAATTGCGAACGCACATTTAAAGATGAATATAATTTTTGCCCATATTGCGGACAAAATGATAAAGAAGAATTGACTCTGGGGGTGTTATTTTATAACACCATAAGTAACTATTTTTCGGTTGATGCGAGGTTTTTTAAAAGTTTCATCCCTTTAATTGCAAAACCAGGATATTTGGCTTCTAAATTTGTTGAAGGCAGACGGTTATTATATTTACATCCAGCACAGATGTATTTATTTATTACAGTCATATTTTTCTTTTTGTTTTCTTTTATTCAGCGCCAGCAAGTTCAGGATATAAATAGTGAGTTTGAAAAAACTTTTAAGCAGGAGAAAAAAACTAACTATGAACTGCAAACAAACGATTCACTTTTAATTGCTGAGCAACAAAAACAGCAAGCAGAAGATTCAATAGTTAAAGCAAAACTTAAAAAAGTTTTAACTGAAAATAAAAAATATACTCATTTTAGTGATTCAAAAATTGACTCAATAGTTAGTAAATCGAACACCAACAAGCAAGGTATTTTTAATTTTGATTTTAATCAATCTAAAATGGATTCCTTAATTGATAGTGGAGCCTCCAATGAATCCATTTATAAATTTATGGGTATGAAGGACGACGATGGATATTTCACAAAACGTATCTATTCACAAGCTTTAAAATTTTATAAATCTAGAGAGGGTGGAAGTATTCTAGGGGCTTTTTATGATACCATTCCTATAGCCATGTTTTTTCTATTGCCAATTTTTGCTCTGATTTTAATGCTATTGTATAGAAAGAAAGGTACTTATGCCTATCATTTGGTGTTTAGCTTTTACTTTTTTGCATTTTTATTTACCGTATTTAGCATCATCATCGTTGTTAATTTTATTGTAGATATTCCAGATAATATAGATTGGCTTATAGCTGTTTCTACCTTTATTTATTTCTGTTTAGCACTTAGCAGATTCTATAATCAGGGCAAGTTTAAAAGTTTTATCAAAGGCAGTATGGCAAGTTTTTTGTTTTTATCGTTTGTTGCACCAGTAACTGCATTGATATTAGGAATTTTTGCCTTTCTTTTCTATTGAAAATTTATAGTTTATCCTTTAAATATTTAGCAATTAAAGATTCTTTGGATTTCACTATATCTTCAGGAGTTCCAGAAGCCACCAAATGTCCACCTCTTTCTCCACCGTTGGGTCCTAAATCAATAATATAATCCGCACATTTAATTAAGTCGATATTATGTTCTACGACAATAATGGAATGTCCTATTTCAATTAAAGCATTAAATGATTTTAATAATTTTTGAATATCATGAAAATGTAATCCGGTGGTAGGTTCGTCAAAGATAAAAAGTGCTTTTTCTTTATTATTTCCTTTGCCTAAAAACGATGCTAATTTTATGCGTTGTGCTTCGCCACCAGAAAGGGTGGAAGAGCTTTGCCCTAAAGTCACATACCCTAATCCCACATCTTGTAATGGTTGCAATTTTGTTTTGATTTTAGTTTGTTTGTTTGCTTCAAAAAAAGCAATGGCATCATCAATAGTTAGGTTTAAAATATCATCAATGTTTTTATCTGCAAACGTGACTTCCAAAACTTCTTTCTTAAAACGTTTTCCTTTGCAAGTTTCACATTCCAGATGTACATCGGCCATAAATTGCATTTCAATAGTTACTTCACCTTCTCCTTTGCAAGTCTCACAACGTCCGCCATCTACGTTAAAAGAAAAATGTTTTGCTTGATAATTTCTGAGCGAGCTTAATTTCTGATTTGCAAATAAGGTTCTAATATCATCATATGCTTTAATATAAGTAACAGGGTTGGAACGAGACGACCTTCCAATCGGGTTTTGATCAACAAATTCTATGTGTTTTATGTTGCTAAAATTACCTTCTAAAGCCGAAAATTGTCCCGCTTTGTCACTGAAATCGGTTAATTTTTTTTGAAGTGCAGGATATAATATTTTTTTTACTAAAGTACTTTTACCGCTACCAGAAACACCTGTGATAACCGTTAGCATTTCCAAAGGAAAACGAACATCAATGTTTTTTAAGTTATTTTCTCTAGCTCCAATAACATCAATGTAATATTTTGAAGTCCGGCGTTTTTTTGGGACTTCAATTTTCATGGTTTCATTTAAATATTGAGCAGTTAATGAACTGGATGCCAGTATATCAGAATAAGTACCTTGTGCCACCACATGCCCGCCAAAAGTGCCTGCTTCAGGACCAATATCAATAATAAAATCGGCCGCCTTCATAATATCTTCATCATGTTCAACCACAATAACGGTATTTCCCAAATCACGAAGCGATTTTAATACCAAAATTAAACGTTCGGTATCTTTTGGATGCAAGCCAATACTGGGTTCGTCTAAAATATACATAGAACCTACCAAACTACTTCCTAAAGATGTTGCTAAATTAATACGTTGGCTTTCGCCACCTGAAAGGGAGTTCGATCGTCTGTTTAATGTTAAATAATCCAACCCTACATTAGCAAGAAAAGCTAATCGATTATTGATTTCTTTCAATAATCTATTTGCTATTTGGGTATCGTAATTGTTTAATTCCAATTGATTAAAAAACTGTGCTAATTTATCTAATGGCATTTCAACCAAATCGGTTATGGTAGAGCCGCCGACTTTAATATAATTGGCCTCCATTCTTAAGCGTTTGCCATTGCAAGCTTTGCATTTTGTTTTTCCGCGATAGCGCGATAACATCACGCGATTTTGAATTTTATATGCCTTCGCTTCCAATTCAGCGAAAAATGAATTTAAACCTTCAAAATATTTGTTGCCATCCCAAATAAGCTGTTTTTGCGCCTCGGTCAACTCAAAATAAGGTTTGTGTATAGGAAAATTAAATTTATGTGAATTATTAACCAATTGATCTCTATACCAACTCATGCTTTCACCACGCCAAGGAAAAATAGCATTTTCGTAAATGGAAAGTGCTGTATTTGGAATCACTAAATCGTCGTCAATGCCAATAATATCACCATAACCTTCACATTTAGGACACGCACCATACGGATTGTTAAAACTGAATAGATGGATGTTTGGTTCTAAAAAATTTATACCATCTAATTCAAACTTATTACTAAAATGACGTTGGTTATTATCAGATAAGGTTTCGATGATACATTCGCCTTTGCCTTCAAAAAAAGCAGTTTCAATAGCATCTGCCAATCTGTTGAGAAAATCATCTTCCGTTCTTAAAACTATTCTATCGACAACAACAAAAGTATGTTTCTTTAAATCTTTATCTATTTTAACTTCATCAATTCTTAAAACATCCTCGCCAACTTTTATTCTTGCGTAACCTTGTTGTTGCAAAGCTTTCAATTTATCGGTCATAGTTCGTCCTGCTTCCAAATGAATAGGAGCGAGCAGGAGTAATTTTTCACCTTCAGGGAACGATTTTAAATACTGTAAAACATCCGTAACAGTATCTTTTTTGACTTCATTCCCGGAAACTGGCGAATATGTTTTACCAATTCTGGCGAATAGTAATTTAAGATAATCATAAATTTCTGTACTGGTACCAACAGTAGAACGCGGATTCGTGGAATTCACTTTTTGCTCAATAGCAATCGCTGGTGCAATACCTTTAATGTAATCTACTTTAGGTTTGTCAAGTCTTCCTAAGAACTGTCTGGCGTAACTTGATAAACTTTCTACGTATCGTCTTTGTCCTTCAGCATACAAAGTATCAAAAGCCAAACTAGATTTGCCAGATCCAGATAATCCAGTGATAACCACTAATTTGTTTCTAGGAATAACAACATCAATATTTTTTAAATTATGCAATTTTGCACCCTTAATGATGATGTTTTCTTTTGGATTTACTTCCGAGATATTAATAGCCATATATTGATAAGAGAATAAGATTGTAAAGATAACATAAGTATTTCAACCTAAAAAGCGCATTTTATCTTAAAGAAATATTAAAAAAATATATTAAATTTTGTTTTTTAGGAATGATTGTTGTTATATTTGACTCGAATTGCATAATCTCATAAATACCAGCCTATAGCGCAACATTACTTTTAAACTATTAACCCCAAGCAACGAAGGCTACTTCGAGGCATTAAAAGTAATTATTATGCAATACGAACTTATAACAGATGCTACCTTAGTTAGTTGTTACATTAAAGGTGACGAAAGCGCTTTAGAAGTATTAATAAAGCGTCACAAACAAAAAATCTACAGTTTTATTTATTCAAAAGTTTATGACAAAGATGTTGCTGAAGATATTTTTCAGGACACTTTCATTAAAGTCATACGTACTCTCAAAAAAGGCAATTACAATGAAGAGGGTAAATTTTTACCTTGGGTCATGCGAATATCACATAATTTAGTAATCGATTTTTTTAGAAAAAGTAATAGAATGCCAAAGTTTGATAATGCTGGTGAGTTCAGTATTTTTTCGGTATTAAGCGATACGAGTTTAAATGCTGAAAATAGTATTATAAAAGAACAAGTAGAATTTGATGTAAGACGCTTGGTTGATGAACTTCCAGAAGATCAAAAAGATGTATTACTAATGCGGATTTATGATGATTTGAGCTTTAAGGAAATCTCAGATAAGACAGGTGTGAGCATTAATACAGCCTTAGGACGTATGCGTTATGCGTTAATTAATTTGAGAAAAATAATTGATAAACATAATATAGTTTTAACAAATTAATAAATATTAATAGTGTGATACAATAAAGTGTTTTTTGCTGCGTTATCAATATTATAACGTATAATTTATTAAAATGGCAAAAAATTACTCTAAAGCATCTATTGAAACACCAAAAGATTTAAAACCTAAAGAAGAAACCATCAATTTTCTTCTTAATTATTCTAAGGCTTTAAGTGTTATTAAGTCGGATAAGGTGAAGTTTGAATTCGTATTAAACTAAATCTTTGAAAAAGTCCTAACCGCTTATTTGTTAGGACTTTTTTATTTTTTTTTTATTTAATAAGGGTTGAAGATGAGAATCAATTACAGATTTTCTACCAATTGTTTTCGTTATAATATCTTTGTCTAAATCCCAGCCTCTTGCAGGGGAATATTCCCTGCCATACCAAATAATTTGTAAATGTAATTCGTTCCAGATTTTTTCGGGGAATAATCGCTTAGCATCCTTTTCGGTCTGAACCACATTTTTACCATTGCTTAAATTCCAGCGATACATCAATCTATGGATATGTGTATCAACGGGAAATGCTGGAACACCAAACGCTTGAGACATCACTACGCTTGCCGTTTTATGACCAACGGCAGGCAAGGCTTCCAAAGATTCAAAACTTTTCGGCACTTTTCCATCATGTTTTTCTATAAGAATCTGTGATAATCCGTGAATGCCTTTACTTTTCATGGGTGATAAACCAACTGGTTTAATAATATCTCTGATTTCTTCAACCGAAAGTTTTACCATATCATATGGGTTGTCTGCTATTTCAAATAATAATGGCGTTATTTTATTAACCCGAACATCCGTACTCTGAGCCGACAACAACACAGCAATGAGCAATGTGTATGGATCTTTATGATCTAACGGAATAGGGATTTGTGGGTAAAGTTTATTTAGAGTATTAATAATAAAGGTAACGCTTTCTTGTTTGGTCATTCGGTTGTATTTTAGCAATTACAAAGTTAAAAATATGAACACATTAAAAGTAGGAGATAAGACTCCAAATTTTACCGCCTTGGATGAAAAAGGAAATCCGATTTCCATGAACGATTTTATTGGAAAAAAATTAGTTGTTTTTTTCTATCCAAAAGCCAATACACCAACATGTACCGTTGAATCTTGTAATTTGAGTGATAATTATAAATTATTAACGGACGAAGGTTACGAAGTGATTGGAGTTAGTGCCGATAGTCAAAAAGCACAGGCTAATTTTAAAAAGAAATATAAATTTCCGTACCCATTAATTGCTGACGTAGATAAGGAAGTCATTAACGCTTTTGGTGTTTGGGGTTCCAAAAAATTTATGGGCAGAACATTCGATGGCATCCATCGCATGACATTTGTTATTGACGAAAAAGGGATTATAACAAAAGTAATTGATGATGTTAAAGCTAAAAATCACGCTTCTCAAATATTAGAGTAATATAAATGCCTCATTAAATGAGGCATTTTTTTATTTCCGTTTTTTAAGCGTTATGGGTTTCAAAGCCTTTAACGGCTTACGGGTAAAACCAAAAAGACGGTAATCTTTAATTAAATCCGCCGTTCCTTCCGGCACCATATCTTCCCAACCTCTATCTCCATCATCAATCATTTGTAAAATTTGACGGGAGAAAATGTTCATGATGCTTTCGTCATAATCTGTGATATCGATGACTTTTCCATTGTATTTGAAGAATTTGTATAATTCCTTCATACGTGGATATACTTTTAAATTTTCACTATTTATAAGTTCTCCGGTATCTGGATCAAGCATAGGGTATAAATACACTTTTAAATCTTTAAAGAATAATTTCCCAAAAGCTTCTAAAATACCACCACTTAAATGACGATAGTATTTTTCATCAAAAATATCTACTAAATTATTAACGCCCATGGCAAGTCCCATTCTAGCTTTAGTATAATTAGAGAAATATTCAACAACTTTGTAATATTCTTGAAAATTTGAAATCATTACAGATTGTCCTAAAGAGCATAACAAATCAGCCCTATCCATAAAATCCTGTTCATCAATTTCTCCTTCTGCACGTAAATTAGATAAGGTTATTTCAAAAACAACCTCAGTATTTTCTTTACTAACCTTATTTTCATTTATAAACATTTCATATGATTTCTCATACATCGCCATATTTACTTTGGTTACGGGTCTAAAACTACCACGTAATGCTAAAATATTTTTTTTGTATAAAATTTTAGCGGGTAAAATGTTTTTTCCATCTGGGCCAAACATAACAGCATCTGTCATACCATTTTTAACCAATTGCAAGCTCATAAGTCTGTTGTCAACATCTTTGAAAGCAGGGCCAGAAAAATTAATGGTATCAATTTCTAACTGATCTTTGTCTAAATGATCATAGAGGTAACGTAGCAATTTTCTAGGTTCATTATATTTATAAAAAGCGCCATAAATCAAATTTAAGCCCAAAACACCTAATGTTTCTTGTTGCAGCCTAGCGTCTGTTTCTTTAAAACGAACATGCAAAATGATTTCATTAAAATCTTTTCCAGCTTCAATTTGGTATTTGATACCTACCCAGCCATGTCCTTTAAATTGCTTAGCGAAATCAATAGTGGCAACCGTATTTGCATAAGCAAAAAATATTTTATTCGGATTTTTATCTCTAGTAAGTCGTTTTTCAATGAGATCCATTTCATGTGTAAGCATTTTTCTTAGGCGGGCTTCAGTTACGTAGCGGCCATCATCTTCAATACCATAAATGGCATCACTAAAATCTTTGTCATAAGCAGACATTGCCTTAGCAATAGTACCAGAAGCACCGCCAGCTCTAAAAAAATGCCTCGCGGTTTCTTGTCCGGCGCCTATTTCGGCAAATGTTCCGTAAATGTTTTCGTTTAGATTTATTCGAAGTGCTTTCGTCTTTAACGAGGGAATGTCATCAAACTCTTTATCTCCTTTGATGGTTATTTCCATATTATTTAGATTACTTTAGTGAATAAAACAAAGGTATCAAATAATGGGGGCAAATAAAAAATTAAGCCTAATTTTGTTGAACAAATACTTAGTTTTGGTTTAGAATAAGAATGAAAGTTAAATTTTTGTGATTTCCCTAAAAAAAGAGGTTAAAAATCATAAATTTAAATTTTGTCAATGATTTAAAATATTATTTTTTTTGAAAGTAACGTTTTTAGGTACCGGTACATCTCAGGGAATTCCAGTGATTGGAAGCAATCATCCTGTTTGCTTTAGTAAAGATGTAAAAGACAAAAGGTTAAGGGTTTCTATTTTAGTTGAACTAAACGGTTATACGTATTTAATTGATTGTGGTCCAGATTTTAGACAGCAAATGTTAGCTTGTGGATGTGAAAAAATAGATGCTATTTTATATACGCATGAGCACTCAGACCATGTTATGGGATTGGATGATATCCGTCCGTTTTACTATAAGCAAGGTGATATTTCTATCTATGCCCATAAACGTGTTTTAAAATCTTTAAAGAAGCGGTTTGATTATATCTTTAAAACAGGAATTAAATATCCAGGAGCACCCACTGTTTCCCCCAATCGTATTAAAAATGAACCTTTTTTTATTGGTATTCAAGAAATCATTCCAATTAATGTTAAACATCTTGATTTACAGGTTTTTGGATTCCGATTTAATGATTTTGCATACATAACAGATATGAAAACCATTAAAGAGAAAGAAGTTGAAAAATTAAAAAACCTTCAGGTTTTAGTGGTGAATGCATTGCGTATTGAACCACATTATTCGCATTTAAATCTTGAAGAAGCATTACAATTTATTGAAAGAGTAAATCCTGAAAAAGCCTATTTAACCCATATAAGCTATAATTTGGGATTTCATGAAGACGTTGAGAAAAAATTACCAAAAAATGTATTTTTGGCATATGATAATTTACAAATCACCATTTAAAAGTTTATTATGAAGCAGAAAATTTTCATGTATTTATTCATTTTTTCCATACTTCTTTGTCTATTTATGTACGTAAACTCTAAGCGTATTTTAGAAATTCAGAATAAAAAAGTAGAATCATATACAAATCAAGTAGAAAAATATAAAGATTCTCTTGCTGCACTTCAAAACGATGTAATGGATTTATCTCATTTTAATTTAGATAGAAACGAAGATGCTATTTCATACTTTGAAAATAAAGGCTATAACATTGATGAATTTATGCCTCTTATAAAAGACGAACTTTATAAATTGAATGAGGGAAAAGGAGAACATCCAATAATTCCTTATGCATCTAGCGAAGGTAGACGCATGATGATTAATACGGTTAAGTTATTGAACCACAAATGGATTATAGCCGATTTCTCGGATGGAGAATATTGGGGAGAACTATTTTTGACTTATGAAATAACAGAATCTAATGAATTGAAATTTAATCTAGTAGAATCTTTTTTATATCCGTTTAATTAATTTTTAGACATGTAAGCAATTCCTTTTTGCTTTTTTGTTTCCCCAACATATGAATACTCATAAGTATATGAAGAATCTGTTGTTGTTAGAATTTTTAAATGAATATCTTTTCTTTCAGCCATGTTTTTTGGATTGATGGTTTTATAGATGACTTCGCAATCGTTTATCCATCGTACTTCTGAAGAATCTTTTTTTCCGTCATAAGTTTCTATCTGTAAAATTTCAGTTCTTGAAAATGTAGATTTGTATAATCTGCCATCAATGGTTACTTCACTGTAATAATAACCAGTTTTAAAATCTTTGCAATTTCGTTCGCTATTATAACAACTAAAAAAACTAAGCAAGCAAATCAATATAAGCTTCTTCATGAATATTCATTTATTGCAAAATTACTAAACTAAGTTGATAATATTAGTTCTGGAAGTTTTTAAAAGTGCCATCAGAATAGAAAATAACAATTCGTTCAATTTCTTTTTCACCATTTTCATTAAGCTTCAATTTAGCTTGAATATCTAAAGGAGTAACCGAATTTTTTGATGCCTCTGTGGATAATGTATTTGAAGTAGGAAATGTGCCCTTACCATTTAGCAGCCAATACAATTCAACCTCTGGATAGGTTGACAGAATTTTTAAAACAAAATCTAGACTAGGTTTGTTACGTCCAGAAAGAATATGTGAAATACTAGAACGCTGCACGCCGATTTTTTCTGAAAAAGAAGATGCAGATTCCCCATAAAAGTCGATGACTTCCTGTAATCTTTTAGCAAAATCCTCGTTGTTTATCATTGTAAACTTTTTTAAAATGATTGTAGTTTTACAAATGTAAAAAATTAATATAAAAACTACTAAATAAACTCTAATAAATCATAACATGTATAAATAAAAACTTAATATAATAGTATTTAAATAACTGAAAATAAAATAATTAAAATAGTTATCATTTAAACTATACAATAACAAAAATTAGTTGCGTATCAAAATAAGATTTTTGTTGAATGATGTAAACAAACGAGGTTTATTTTGTTGTTTACAAATGTGAAATACTAATTGTTTACATTTGTACATTAATAAATTTTCATGAAAGTAGATACTATTCAATCACTGTTTTCTAAGTTTAAGGAAGGCAAATTATACCACAGATATATTACCAATAATCACATAGAGCCACTTCTAAAAAACTTTGATGATTTGGTTGAGGTTGACATTATCGGACAATCAGTTCTTAATAAAAACATCTATTCGATTAAAATTGGTAAAGGTTCTAAAAAACTATTTATGTGGTCTCAAATGCACGGTAATGAATCAACCACAACCAAAGCTATTTTTGATATTTTAAATACGCTCATTTCAGCAGATTCTTCAATTCAGCATATATTAAATAACTGTAACATTTGTATCATTCCAATTTTGAATCCCGACGGTGCTGAAGCATACACGCGAGTAAATGCCAATGAAGTTGATTTGAATAGGGATGCTCAATTAAGAACACAACCAGAGAGCAAGATTTTAAGAAGAATTTTTGAGGATTTCAATCCTGATTTTTGCTATAATCTACATGGTCAGCGTACTATTTTCAGTGCCGGAAAAACTAATAAACCAGCAACGGTTTCTTTTTTAGCACCTGCTCAAGATGAAGCTTGCACTTTGACGGCGAATAGAAAAATTGCCATGGAAGTTATTAGCAAAATGAATGTTATGCTTCAGCAAGTTATTCCGAATCAAGTAGGGGTTTATGATGATGCTTTTAATTTAAATTGTGTGGGTGATACGTTTCAAAGTGAAAATAAGCCGACGATGCTATTTGAAGCAGGACATTATTCTAATGATTATCAGAGAGAACAAACAAGAGAATATATTTATATGTCCTTATTAACGTCTTTAGATTATATATCTAAAACCCATGTTGATGGAAGTTTGTATAAGTCTTATTTTGAAATTCCAGAGAATGATAAATGTTTTTTGGATATCATCATTAGAAATGCAAAAATGGATTTAAATTTCCATGTAACGGATATAGGTATTCAATTTCAAGAACGATTAATTAATAGTGAAGTTAAGTTCATTCCCAAAATTGAAAAAATCGAAAATTTAGATTCATATTATGGTCATAAAGAGATTGATGCAAAGGGTAATTTAGTACTTGACGGCGATTTTTTACCACTGAAAATAAATTACGAAAACGATTTCGTTATGATAAATAAAGAAAAAACATCAATATTATCGAAATAAAATGATGTAATTATGCATATTTATTGATGAAAATGTAGTAATTTTGGTTTTTATTTAAGAATAAATTAATTATGGGGAAAATTAAATTAGACGAAATCGATCACCAAATTCTTGACATGTTAATTGACAATACAAGAATTCCATTTACAGACATAGCCAAAAAACTTTTAATATCTGCAGGAACAGTTCACGTACGTGTAAAAAAGATGGAGGAGTCTGGTATCATCAAAGGATCTTCTTTAACATTAGACTATAAAAAGTTAGGATATTCATTCATTGCCTATGTAGGTATATTTTTAAACAACACTTCGCAAACCAAATTTGTGTTAGAACGAGTTAATGAAATTCCTTTTGTTACAGTAGCGCATATTACTACAGGTAAATTTAATATTTTTTGTAAAATAAGGGCTAGAAGCACAGAGCATGCTAAAGAAATTATTTTTAAATTAGATGATATTGAAGGTGTTTACAGAACAGAAACCATGATTTCCCTTGAAGAAAGCATAAATGATAAAAAGCGTTTAATGCATTCCATATTTAATGAGATGTAACAAACCTTTTACGATAGAAGTATAATAAAGCCCTTTAATCTAGAGGGTTTTTTTATGCTTTAAAATATTATAATCTTCCATTAACTTTTTGTTTAAGGAATCCTTTAACATCATATAAAACACTATTTGCGTTTAATAAAGATTTTAGATCAATCTTAAGAAATTCACTATGAGCGACACTTAATATGATAGCATCAAAAGTTTTGTTAGGCAATGATCTCGTAGTTTTAAGATTATATTCTTTTTTTACTTCTTTGGGATTTGCCCAAGGGTCATAAATGGTTAATTTGGTTCCAAAACCCTGCATTTCATTAATGACATTAACAACTTTTGTATTTCTAACATCTGGGCAATCTTCTTTAAACGTTACACCCATTATTAAAATATTTGAGCCTTTTACTTTTATGTTTTTTTGTAACATAAGTTTTATGACTTCCATTGCTATATATTTACCCATGCTATCATTTACGCGACGACCTGCCAGGATAATTTCAGGGTGATAGCCTACCTCTTGAGCTTTTTGGGCTAAATAATAAGGATCTACTCCAATACAGTGACCGCCAACAAGACCTGGTTTATAATGTAAAAAGTTCCATTTTGTACTAGCTGCCTCTAACACATCATGTGTATCAATATTCAGTAAATTGAAAATTTTGGCTAACTCGTTAACAAAAGCAATGTTTATATCTCGTTGTGAATTTTCAATCACTTTGGCGGCTTCGGCTACTTTAATACTAGGAGCAAGATGTGTTCCTGCTGTAATAACACTAGCATAAAGATTATCAACTTTTAATGCAATTTCTGGAGTTGAACCAGAAGTTACCTTAAGAATTTTATCAACTGTGTGTAACTTGTCTCCTGGATTAATGCGCTCTGGAGAATATCCAGCAAAAAAATCTTGGTTATACGTAAGCTTACTTTCTTTTTCAAGTATGGGAATGCATTCTTCTTCCGTAGCTCCGGGATAAACAGTAGATTCGTAAATAACGATATCATTTTTTTTAAGAACTTTCCCAACCGTTTCGCTAGATTTATGTAGTGCACTTAAATTTGGTCTGTTGTTTTTATCTACTGGAGTGGGAACGGTTACTATATAATAATTGCAATCTTTGATATGATCTGCATTATTTGTGCAAAATAATCCAATATTGTTATTCAATTCAGACTTTAAAACCGATTTAAGTAAATCAGTTTCAATTTCTAGAGTGATATCTTTTCCTTTGATTAATTCTTTGATTCTTTTTTTATTAATATCAAAACCCACTACATCATATTTTGTAGCGAATAAGCGTGCTAATGGCAAACCAACATAACCTAAACCTACAATAGCAATTTTAAATTTTTCCATTTTATTCTCTTAAATTCTCCCAATACCAAGCAATAGCCTCTTTTAAGCCTGTGCTAATATCGTATTTAGGATTGTAATTTAGTAATTGTTTCGCTTTATTTACGGACGCTAATGAATGTGGGATGTCTCCAATTCTATTTTTTGTATGTTTTATTTTAATATTTTTAATTTCAGGGTCAAAGTCAGATAGATAGGTTTTTAATAAGTTAGCCAAATCTAAAAGAGTAGAGCGTTCTCCATAAGCTACATTATAGACGTTATTTAGTGCCTGTTGATTTTCTGTTGTTAAGGCATTTATGTTAATTTGCACAACATTATCAATATAAGTGAAATCTCTAGAATAACTTCCATCACCATTTATAGTAGGAGATTCATGTTTAATAAGTTGTTGTATAAATCTCGGAATTACTGCAGCATACTCACCATTTGGGTCTTGTCCTTTTCCGAAGACATTAAAATATCTGAGACCAATTGTATTTAAGTGATAAGCTGTATGAAAAATATCTGCATATAACTCATTCACGTATTTTGTTATGGCATAAGGAGATAAAGGTTTTCCAATAATATTTTCAACTTTAGGTAGTGCTTCATGGTCGCCATAAGTTGAAGAACTAGCAGCATAAATAAATCTTTTTACACCAGCATCTCTTGAGGCGACAAGCATATTTAAAAATCCTGAAACATTCACATCATTGGTTGTAATAGGATCTGTAATAGATCTGGGAACAGAGCCCAAAGCGGCTTGATGCAAAACATAATCAGCATCTTTACAGGCCATTTGGCAATCTTCCAGCTTTCTTATATCACCTTCAATAAGTTTAAAATTAGGAGAAGACAAAAAAGGTTCGATGTTTTCTTTTTTACCAGTAGAGAAATTATCCAGACAAATTATTGAGCTGGTTTTTAATAAAATTTCACATAAATTAGAACCAATAAATCCGGCTCCTCCCGTGATTAAAATACGTTTTCCTTTTAATATTTCCAATTGACGGTTATTCATTAAATGTAAATTTTGTTTAATTATTTTTAATTAAATGAAATTTTTAACTTAACAAAGTTAAATAATTTAAATAGGCTTTTACGTTTGCAATATCCAACATAAACAATAATATTAAATTTGTGTTATTCTTAATTATTATGCCCATTAACCATTAAATTATTATCAATAGGTGAATATTATCTGAATAATCTTTAAAATTTTGTTTTGTATTCATAAAAAGGTAGTTAACCGATTTTAATTACTCTTTTAGCGAATTAACGTAAATGTTGTATTTAAACTCTAAAACAATTACTAAATTTACCCTGTTAAGCAAACAATTGAATTGATTAATAGCTAGAAATTAATTTAAAAATTTAATATATAGTATAATGATTTAAAAAGAAGTTCTGCATTTAAATTCTTCCCTCAAAACAATGGATGCACTTCTCAAAATTGTTGTAAATATTAAATGATAATGAATGTTATTAATGTAGAATTTAATTTTTGTTTATCCACTAAAGGGGATTTTCAAAAATATTTTAATAATTAGATTGTTATTGGATTTATATCCAACGTAAAACAATTTTTATGCAAATATAGAATGTTGACTAAAACAAAAATATATTTATCATCTCCGCACATGGGAGGCTCAGAACAAAAATTTGTTGATGCCGCCTTTCATACCAATTGGGTTTCTTCAGTAGGAGCTAATATTGTGGATTTTGAGAATGATATTCAACAATATTTAGGAAACAATGTATATGCAACAGCGCTGAACTCTGGAACTGCGGCAATACATGTAGCATTGCAATTATTGGAAGTTACCAAAGGAGATGAAGTTTTATGCCAAAGCTTTACTTTTTCCGCTTCGGCAAATCCTATTATTTATCAAGGAGCAACCCCAGTATTTATTGATAGTGAATCAGAAACATGGAATATGTCGCCAGATTTACTTGAAATCGCCATTAAAGATAGAATAGAAAATTATAAAAAACCCAAAGCAATTATAACAGTCTATTTATACGGAATGTCTTATAAAGCAAAGGAAATTAACGCAATAGCTGAAAAATATGAAATTCCTGTAGTTGAAGATAATGTTGAAGCTTTTGGAAGTCGCTATTTAAATCAACAATGTGACACGCTTTCTGATATTGGAATACTTTCCTTTAATGGAAATAAAATAATAACAACTTCAGGAGGAAGCGCATTGATTACAAAAAATAATATTTTAAAAGAAAAAGCGATTTTTTTATCTACACAAGCGAGAGACAAAGCGCCCCATTACGAGCATTCTTCAATAGGATTCAATTACAGAATGAGCAATATATTGGCTGGTATTGGTCGAGGACAAATGGAAGTTCTTGATAAACGAATAGAAGCAAGAAGACAAAATTTTAGTTTTTACAAAGACAACCTATCACAATATAAATCAATTTCATTTTTAGAAGTACCTAACGGAAGTTTTTCGAATAGATGGATGACTTGCATAAAAACAGATTCACATAAGCTAAGAGAACAAATAAGACTTGAATTACTTCATGATGACATTGAATCAAGGCCTTTATGGAAACCTATGCATATGCAACCAATATTTAAAGATTTTTTACATTTTACCGATGGCACTTCACAAACACTTTTTGAAAAAGGGCTTTGTTTACCTAGTAGTTCTAATTTAACAGAAAGTGATTTAAATAGAGTTCTTAGCATCATCACAAAAACCCCAAGTTTATGATAAAGAAATATTTTACCAACAATTCACAAAAATACGCACCTCTATGGATGGTATTTGCCATAGACACAATTATTGTAGCGTTGGCATTTTGCTTATCAAGTCTTATTGGGTTTAGTCTTAAATTAAATTTTGATTTTAATCAATTTTTATTACAACTCTTGGTGATTTTATTTCTAGCTTCAGTTAGTTTTTTGCTCATGGGGTCTTTTAAAAATATCATAAGGCATACAGGATTTACTGATATTGTTAATTTATTTAAGGCCGTTTCATTCATGACAATTTTAACTGGCTTATTTATGATTTTAAATAAAAAGCTACTTATAATTTCAGGCTTTAAAATCCCTCTTTCTATATTGATAATATATGCATTAACAAGTTTTATTTTACTTAGTTCTAGCAGATTGATGTTTAAAAATTATTACAATTATTTAAGATGTAAGCATTTACCATATAAAAGAGTTTTGATATATGGAATAGGAGATTCTGGAGTAATTACTTATAGCACAATAATTAATTATTTTGGAAAAAAATTTCAAGTAGTAGGATTTATTGAAGATAGCAATAAGGGAAATAGAAAAAACATAAATGGTGTGCCAATTTTTACGAAATCTATAATAAATGAAGAATTTATAAAAGTGCATAACATTAATGAAATTATAGTTTCTTCAGAAAATATAGATGAAACCAATTCTACAATCTTTAATAATTTAAAAGTTAAAATAACCAAAGTTCCTCCAATAAAATATTGGATTAATGGAGATTTGGCATTGAATAAATTAAAAGAAATTAAAACAGAGGATTTATTGGGAAGAATACCAATAAAAATTAATAATACAAATATTGTTAAAGAATTTATTGATCAAACGTTGTTAATAACAGGAGCAGCAAGTCCTGTTGGCAAAGAACTAGTAAATAAGTTAATTAATTTCAATATAAAAAAACTAATTTTACTAGATCAATCAGAATCTGATTTGTATGATTTACAACAAGAATTAAAGCAAAATGGAAAACATAATTTTATAGCTATAGTAGCCGATATAAGCGATAGTTTAAGGATTGATATGCTTTTTCAAGAATATAAGCCAACAGTAGTTTTTCATGCTGCGGAATACAAAAATGAACAATTAATGGAGAAATCTCCTTATGAAGCTATTAAAGTTAATATTAATGGAACTAAATTTTTAGCCGATACATCTTCTCGTTACAATGTGAAGAAATTTGTATTTGTTTCAACTGATAAAGCCATAAATCCGACAAGTTCTATAGGTGTTACAAAAAGACTTGCCGAATTATATTTAAATTGTTTACAGAAAGAAAGTAAAACTAAATTTATTATAACTCGATTTGGTGATATTCTGGGTACAAAATGTTCTGTAGTATCTAGTTTTGAAAAGCAAATTGAAAATGGAGGTCCTATAACCATATCCAATAAAGACAAAACTAGCTTTTTTATAACAATACCTGAAGTTGTTGAACTTATTTTAGAAGCTGGCACTATGGGTAAAGGCGGAGAAATATTTATTTTTGATACAGGACATCCTATTAAAATATATGATTTGGCCAAGAAGATGATAAATTTATCCGGACTACAATATCCTAAAGATATTGACATAAAAGTAACAGGTTTGAATTCTGGAGAAAAAATCCATCAAAAGTTTATTAGTAATATTGAAAATCCATTATATACATATCATAAAAAAGTAATGATTTTTAATTCAATAGAATTAAATTACGATAAAATTAAATCTGAAATAGAAGAATTATGTTTTACCAACCGTTTTCAACATAGTGATATAGTTTTAAAAATGAAGCAATTAATTCCCGAATGTCAGCCTAATACTTCTGATTATGAACACTTATATAAAAGAGTTCAGTCCTATAAAAATGAAAAAGGTATTTTGCCTAAAAAAAGGAATCAAGTAAATATAAATTAATTAAAATAAGATTTTTTTAGTATTTTTCCCCCAAATAATTTTAATATGAATATTACTCTCTTAAGAAAAGAATTTATTGTTTTATTGTGTGCTTGTTTATTTATTTCATCATGTGTCACAAAAAAGGAAATTGTATATTTTCAAAATGCTAAAGATTTTGAAACTAAGGTGGATACAGACACTTTTAAAACTAAGTTGAAAATTGGAGACATTATTAGCATTTATGTTTCTACTCTAGACCAAACGGTTACGCAGCCGTATAATATCGTTATGCAAACAGGTAGTAGTGGACAAATAATTGATTATTTAATTGATGTTGAAGGTAATATAGATTATCCTGTTTTAGGTAAAGTCAAATTAATGGGATTAACGGTTGAAGAGGCCAAAGAATTATTTAAACAGAAATTTACCGACGGGCAATTATTAAAAGACCCAGTAATAATTCTAAGGGTTTTGAATTTTAGGGTAACAGTTGCAGGAGAGGTAAGAAGTCCAGGTGTATATCCTGTTTCTGGTGAACGAGTAACAATACTTGAAGCCTTAGGTATGGCAGGAGACTTAACAATAAAAGGAAGACGCGATAATATATTAGTTGTTAGGGACTTTAACGGAACCAAGACATACACAAGAATTGATTTAACCAGTAAAGAGGTATTTAACTCTCCGGTTTACTATTTAACTCAAAACGATTATATTTATGTTGAGCCTAATAATTCCTCTGTTAGTGGGGCTTCTGGGGATTCACGTATTTCCACCATAATTTCAATATCTTCATTCGTTTTAACAACGGCTCTGATTTTTGTAACAAGGAATTAAGTTTAAATTATACTAAAATTATTTTTGGTATTTAAAATAATCTCGTGTATTGAAAGTTTTTGATTTTTGCTTAACGTTAAGTTAGAAATTAGTGCTATTTGATTTTCATTATGGGCATCGGTTGCTGTAAAATCGATAAGATTTTCATCTAATAAATAATTTGCGGTTTTCTCTACATTGATTCCATAATAATTACTTAATGATAAGAGATTTAACTGAAAAAAGCAGCCTAATTGCTTTAGTTTTTTATAATAATCTTTGTTATTATGGTAAAATGAATAACGTTCAGGATGGGCTAAAATAGGATAATAGCCATTTGTTTTTAATTTAAAAATAATGTCTTCTAAATTAATTGGAGGCTGGAAATATGACATTTCAACAAGAACAAAACTTCCTTTTATTGTGAATAGGTTTTTATCTTCTAGTAAATTTTCAAAATGATAATCCATCATATATTCTGCAGCTGGATTAATTCTAATGCTTGACAATAACTCTGGTTTTAATGCACCTAACAAGCTAAAATATGAATCACCAATAGTTTCATCTGTATTAGGATAATAATCCTGCATAACGTGAGGTGTTGGGATAAATTCTTTTATTCCAAGAGTCTTTAGTTTTTTGATTAAATTTATAGATTCCTTTATATTCTTAGCGCCATCATCAATACCAGGAAGTATATGATTATGGATATCTACAAAATCTTCAAGCAAATCTTTAAGAAATTGTTTTTTTGTAAATACTTGGAGCATTGTATATTTTTATTTAATACTTGAGTATCAATATAATAACTTAAAAAGGAAATTGTTTTATAAAGAATAATACTTAAATGAATCAATTATTATAGATTCATCAACTAAACAATCAATCCTTGGCTTGCCTATGGCTTCTAGCAAAACAAAATTTATATTGCCATGATTGTTTTTCTTGTCGTATTTAAGTAAATCAATTATTGGTGTATAATCGTTTTCTTGAATGTCTACCTTTCCGTAATAACTATTAAATAAATTCTTTATGTTATTTGTAGTTTCTTCCGGAAAACCAATTAATTGTGTTGATATATAACTTGCTAATACAATCCCTATAGCTATGGCTTCTCCATGTAAAAGAGATGTCTTATTGGGATTAGTCAAGAAATAAGACTCTATAGCATGACCCAAAGTATGACCATAGTTCAATGTTTTTCTTAGTCCGTTTTCAAAAGGATCTTGATCTACAACAACTTTTTTAATTAATACAGATTCGTAAATTAAATCATCTAAATCATTAATTTGTAGTTTAGATAAATCTTTAAATTTGTTCCAATAGTTTTCACTAATAATTAAACCATGTTTTAACATTTCTGCCAAGCCAGATCTCATTTGATTTTGTGGAAGTGTTTGCAAATATGAAGTATCTATTAATACCATATTTGGATTACTAATAACACCAATCTGATTTTTAAGGTTGCCTAAATCTACCCCCGTTTTTCCACCAACTGAAGCATCAACCATAGCTAACAGTGAAGTTGGCACATTAATATAAGCAATGCCGCGTTTAAAAGTAGAAGCCACAAAACCACCTAAATCGGTTACAACACCACCGCCAACGTTTATAAGTAAACTTTTTCTATCAGCCTCTAATTCAGAAAGCGAATTCCAAACTCCAACACAAGTATCTACATTCTTATTGATTTCGCCTTCTTCAATTTCAATGATTTCAATAATAGAATCAGTTTCCAGTTTCTCAAGAAAAAGTGGAAGACAATAGGTATGTGTATTTGTATCAACTAAAATAAATATTTTAGAAAAATTATTATTCTTAATATGTTCATTTAATGAAGTATAACATACCTCATTAAAATGAATGATACAATCATTTGCAGTAATGGAATCCATTTATAAAAACTATAAAGTATTATTAATATTAATATGATTTGTAATGAAATAAATCGGTCATATTATTGGGCGAAATTAAGGATTTTTAAATAAAATGATACTACAAATAATTACCTTTGTATAAATTTCCCAAAATGTCTTCTGAAAGAATTTTTGATAACACAGAAATCGCTTTTTCACTTAAAAGCGACACTGAATTAGAACGCGCTTATTTCCTTTTTAAAATGATATCTATCGAACCATTGGTTAGAATTGGAACAGCAGCTACAAATTTCGCATTGAAAGCCCATTTACCAATTGAAGGACTCATTCGCTCAACGGTTTTTGATCATTTTTGTGGCGGTATTAATGAGGAAGATTGCTTGCCTGTTATCAAAAGAATGTTTGAAAAAGGCGTGAGTTCGGTTTTAGATTATTCTGTTGAAGGCAAAGAAAATGAAGCAGAATTTGATTATGCCGCGCAAACCATCTTAAAAATAATTGATTTTGCAAAAGAAATTGATGCCATGCCAATTGCCGTTTTTAAGCCAACAGGTCTTGGTAGATTTTATTTATATGAAAAAATAGGTAGAGGAGAAACGCTTACTAAAAATGAACAAGAGGAGTGGGATAAGATTGTGGCCAGGTATGATTCTGTTTGTAAAAAAGCAAAAGAATATGATATTGCCGTTTTAATTGATGCCGAAGAAAGTTGGATGCAAGATGCTGCAGATGATTTAATTACTGAAATGATGCAAAAATACATACTGAAAAGCCCATTGTTTTTAACACCTTACAAATGTATAGACATGACAGGCTTGAATTTTTGAAAAGTCAGCATGAATTGGCAAAATCTAAAGGTTTTTTTCTTGGTTATAAATTGGTTCGTGGTGCTTACATGGAAAAAGAAAATGACAGAGCAAAGGATAATAATTATAAAACACCAATATGTGACAGTAAATTTGCAACCGATGAAAATTTTGATGACGGATTGGAATATATTATTAATAACATTGATACTATTTCACTTTTTGCTGGAACTCACAATGAAGAAAGCTCTTATTTTTTAATGGAATTAATGAAAAAATACCATTTAGAAAATAATGATGAACGGGTTTGGTTCGGACAATTATATGGGATGAGTGATAATATAAGTTTCAATCTTGCTAATTATGGTTACAATGTTGCCAAATATATGCCTTTTGGACCTGTAAAAGATGTTATGCCTTATTTAATAAGAAGAGCTGAAGAAAACACATCTGTAGCGGGGCAAACTGGTAGAGAATTAAACTTATTGAGCAAAGAGAAACAACGAAGAAAACTAAATATAACTAGTTAGAATAGCTTTAATTTCTGAAGCACTTTTATAAGCTGTGATTTCATTTAATACTGATAAATCAATAACATTCTTTGTTCTTTGTTCTTTTAAAATTACAAAAATATCTTCGTCACTTGTTGACTTTAAAATTTCATCTAAAGAAATTATAGATTCATGAATTTTTTCTCCGATTTTTAAATCTGTGATTTCCATTTTGTTTTTATAGCTATGGATTTCTGCCAGGGCATTTGCCAAATCCATAATTTTTATGGGTTCACCCATATTAAAAGTGATATTATTCCCTTCTAATTCTGACATATTAGCCACTTTTAATATTAAGCTACAAGCTTTATTTTTATCAATAAAATATCTAGTTGCTGCTTCATGCGTTATTGTTATTGGTTTGCCAGATTCAATTTGTTTAATGAATAGCGGAACAACTGAGCCATTTGATCCAAAAATATTGCCAAATCTAGTCGTTACAAAAACAGTACTGCTATTTGAATTTAAAGAAGCCAAGTATTTTTCGGCTATCAATTTAGTCATACCCATAACGCTTATTGGGTTTACGGCTTTGTCCGTTGAAATAAATACAAACTTTTTTGTTTTATGCTCAATAGCTAAATTGGCTAACAATTTTGTGGCAAACACGTTCATTTTTACTGCTTCATAAGGATTGTCTTCCATTAACGAAACATGTTTGTAAGCAGCGGTATGAAAAATCAATGTTGGCTTATACCTTTTAAAAAGCCATTCCATGGATTCTTTGTCCCTAACATCTAATATTGAATAATCTATGTGATAATTATGTTGAAGTTCAAATTCTCTAATTAAATAAAATAAAGAAGATTCAGCATTATCAATTAATATTAATTTTTTGAAAGAAGACTGCAATAGTTGATGCGCCAAACCGCTACCAATAGAACCTGCAGCGCCAGTAATTAAAATAGTTTCTTCAGAAAAATTATAGCCCGTAAAAGATGTTGTCTTCTTTTTATTTGAAGGAAGCAAACCAGAATCATTCAGCAATTGTTGAATACGGTCGGAAGTATTTTCAATCATGGTTCAACTCGTGATAGCATATATTTTAATGAAAAATAGTAATAATAAGATTTTATTCCAAATAGAATTATAATTAAAGTCGTGACGCTTATTTTATAAAATTTTATCATTGTCATCATTATAAGTTTTAAGTCCAATAAAATAGTTTGCGTTTTTATATATTCTTTATTGAGTTCTATTTTATCAGGAATTATGGTATTTATGTAAAAGCTTTCAGGGTTTTCTGAAATTTTTAATATCTCAACTTCATTTAGGTATTTTAATGAGGCAAGGCTTGTTAATCCTGGTCTAACAGAAAAAATGATGTAATCTTCATCTTTGTAAAAATTTACATAATATCTCAATTCCGGTCTTGGCCCAACAAAACTCATGTCTCCAACTAAAATATTTATCAGTTGTGGCCATTCATCAATTTTATAGAGTCGTAAAAAGTACCCAATTTTTGTAATCCTATAATCATCGTTTCCTAAAGTAAGTAAACCTTCAGTTTCCGACGCCAAACGCATGGTTCTGAATTTATAAATATTAAAATCTATATTATTTTTTCCAACACGACTTTGGATAAAAAAAACAGGTCCTTTGGAATTGATTTTAATTAAAACAGCAATTAATAATAGGAGAGGAGAAAGAATAATTAATCCGGTAATTGAGAAAACAACATCAAAGCTGCGTTTTATCATTCTTTGATTGATAAATTTAACAATTTTGCGATGCTGTCACAGTTTTCAATTGATAATATAAGTTCCTTTTCATTAAAATCGCCTTCTACACTATAAATACTACAAGGTTTTTTATGCGTATCACTTTTAGAAAAATTAATATCTCCTTTTTTAAGAACGTAGTTTATGTTGGAAGTATCAATATTGTGACTGCTCATAAGCAATAGAACACTATCACTATAAACCATTTTTTTAGATTTTATATTTTTAAGTACTCGGGCATCAGGACCATAACTGCATGATACTTTTTTTCCATTTAAAAAAAATGCTAAAATGACTAATCCTATAGAAAATCCACCTAGATAATATCCAAATCGTTGTAATAATGTCATTTAAAGTGTTTAAAATGGAGATGATTGGAAATTAAAATACAAGCAGGTTAATATCACTATATTTCAAATCAAACCATTCGCCAACAGATTTACTGGTTAATATACCGTGGTAAAAATACAACCCATTTTTTAAACCTTTATCAAATCGAAGAGAATTTTCTATACCACCATCTTCAGCAATTTTCAAAAGGTAAGGCGTAAAAATATTACTGATTGAAATAGAAGCTGTACGAGAATAGCGCGCGGGAATATTGGGTACACAATAATGGATGACACCATGTTTAATAAACGTTGGATTTTTATGAGTAGTCACTTCACTTGTTTCAAAACATCCACCCATATCAATGCTAACATCAATTATAATAGACCTTTTTTTCATAGATTGAACTAAAGCTTCAGAAACAATAATAGGAGAACGGTTACTTCCTCTTACTGCACCAATTACAACATCACAACGTTTTAAGGCTTTGGTTAAGTTTTTTGGTTGAATAGTAGAGGTATAAAGGGGTCTGCCTAAATGTGTTTGGATCCTACGTAATTTGGTAATGGAATTATCGAATATTTTTACGTTGGCTCCTAATCCTATAGCACTTCTAGCTGCAAATTCACCAACTGTTCCTGCTCCTAATATAACAACTTCTACAGGTGGTACACCGCTAATGTTCCCAAACATCAAACCATTTCCCTCAACATCGTTTGATAATAATTGTGCAGCGATCAAAACCGAAGCCGTTCCTGCAATTTCACTCAATGATCTTACAGCAGGGTAAGAGCCATCTGCATCACGAATAAATTCGAAAGCTAATGCTGTAATTCGTTTAGAAGCCAACGCTTCAAAGTATTTTTTAGTTTGGGTTTTAATTTGTAAAGCTGATATTAGAATGGCTTGCGGATTTAAAAGTTTAATTTGCTCTAGACTGGGTGGTTCAACCTTAAGCACCATAGGGCATGCAAAAACTTTAGCAGTATCATTGGTTATTTCTGCGCCGGCTTCACTATAATCCCTATCTGTAAAACTGGCACCATCACCTGCGCCAGATTCCATTAAAACCTTATGACCATTGCAAATAAGTGCATAAACAGCATCAGGTGTTAAACAAACTCTTTTCTCTTGAAAAGCGGTCTCTTTTGGGATACCAATAAATAATTCTCCTTTGCGTTTCAATATTTCAAGTTTTTCTTCTTGAGGCAATAATTGCTGTTTGGTAAAAGGAGATGGTAAATCGGACATTTTTTTTCTTTTAAGGAAAATGAAATTACGAATATTTTTTTTGTTAAATCAATACAATTCTAGAAATATTCTAACAAAATAATATTATAAGAAAAAGTTTCATTGTTGATGAGCAATAACATCATAACTTTTTGGATAAATTGTTATAAGTTTGTAATTACAAGCTTATATATGCACTTAAAATCAATCCTTTATTCCCTTTATATATTTTCTTTTTCTTTGGCCGCCCAAGATTTAACTTTAAGTGGAAAAATAATAGATGAAAATAATATTCCATTGGCATATACAAATGTTGTTGTGTTGATGGATGAAGGTGCGTCGGTATTAAATGGCACTATAACAGACGAATCAGGTTTTTTTAAAATAGAAAAGATCCAAAGTGGAAATTTTATTCTAAAGATTAGTTTTCTCGGTTATAGAAGTATCTCCAAACCTATATCAATCTTTTCAAATTTAGATATTGGAACCATTATTTTAGAAGAAAATAGTGAAGAATTGGATGATGTGGTGGTGGTTGCTAAAATTCCAACAATAAAGCGATTAGTTGATAGATTAGTGTTTAATGTTGAAAACTCAACTTTATCCAATAACAATATATTAGATGTGTTAAAACATACCCCAGGCGTAATAGTAAACAATGGAAAAATTACTGTTAAGCAATCTACACCTAGTGTGTATATAAATGATAGAAAAGTAAACTTATCTACTGATGAGATACAGCAACTTTTAGAAGGAACATCGGCTAACAATTTAAAATCGGTAGAGGTGATAACCAATCCCCCAGCTAAATATGAAGCTGAAGGAGGAGCTATTCTTAATATTGTTATGACTGAAAATTTAATAACAGGCTATAATGGTAGTATATTTGGTAATTATAAACAAGGAAGGCGGTTTCCCAAATATGCAATTGGTTCAAGTCATTTTTTTAAAGCTAAAAAACTAAATACTTATTTGAATTATAATATTAATCCAAAAAAAGAATATAGAGCGGTTGAGGAGTTTGTTAACTTTATGAATAGTAATAATCAAGTGTTTTCAAGTTGGTCTAATAATGAGACTAAAATACAAAAATCTGGTAATCATAATATTAACTCAAACATTGATTATGAAATTAATAATAATAACAGTTTAAGTTTATCTAGCAATATTTTGATATCTCCAAGAGAAAACTCAAAAACTAACGTATTATCCTCTACTGAAGTATTTAATTCAAACAAACAATTAGATTCAATTTTTAACACTTCTAACAATTCGGTTTTAGAAATTTTTAATATAGCTCTTTCATTGGATTATATACACAAATTCAAAACAGATGGTGAAATTTTATCAATTAATATACATCATACTGATTTTGATTCTTCAAATTTTCAAGATGTTAATACCGATTATTTTTTTTCTGATAATACACTAATTAGAAATAATAAATTTCAGGCTTTCTCAAGTCAGTCAATAAAGTTAAATACTGCCCAAATAGATTATGTTGTACCCATAAATAAATTTGGTGCATTTGAAACCGGTGCAAAAATTTCAAATATAGATTCAAACAATAAAATTAACCAATACATTTTTGAAAATGGACAGAAAGAAGAGGATTTTTTGAATTCGAATACGTTTTTATATGAAGAAAAAAACTACGCTGCCTACTCAAGCTATTCTACAGAAATTGGCAAATGGAAACTAGAGTTAGGGTTTCGATTAGAATATACTGATATTAAAGGCAATTCATTATCTAATAATCAAATTAATGAAAGTGATTATTTAAAGTTTTTCCCTTCTTTATATATTTTAAATAATTTAGAGAATAACAATGAATGGTATTTTAAATATAATAGGAGAATCCTTCGTCCTAGGTATAGTCAATTAAACCCTTTTAAGTTTTTTTATAATGACAATGTTTATACCGAAGGTGATCCTAATTTAAAACCTCAAATTGATGATGTTTTCACTTTAGGTTATACATTTAATGATAAGTTCACTTTTGAAGCATATTATAGAAATGAAAATAATACAGCTCTTGAAATTGTTTTTCAAGACAATGAAAACAATAAATTAGTTTACAAAAACACCAATATAGACAATAGTGTTTCCTATGGTTTAGATTTTTCAACATACACGAATGTTTTAGATAAATGGAATCTTTATGTGTTGTCTTCACTTTTTTATTATGATAATAAGTTTTTTTTATTTGATAATATTAATACCTATCATAATAATAACCAATGGTCTTTATACGCACAAATAGTAAATTACTTTACCTTTTTGAAGGATAGAAGTTTGCAAATAGATTTGTCATGGCTTTACCTATCACCAATAGCAGATGGCGCTTCTATTTATAGTGAAAGAATGGGGTTAGATATTGATATTAAGAAATCGCTTTGGAACAATAAAGCTTCTATCAATTTAAGCGTTAAAGATATTTTTAACACTCTTAATTTTTCTCAAAAGACTAAATATCTTAATCAAGACATATTCTTAAACTCCCGTTTAGAGAACAGACTTTTTGTTTTAGGTTTTAATTATAAATTTGGAAACTTTAGCCTGAAAGAAAACAAAAAAGAAATAAATTTAGATGAACGTGACAGATTGTAGATTCTAGAAATACTGTTTAATTTTATCCCAAAAATTCTTTGGTGATAGTTTAAATTCATCTTCTAATTCTTCCATCGTTTTATCTACCTCGTTGATTTTGTTAAACATTTTTGCCCTTAACAAATATATTGAAGGAACGATTATTGCCATCACAGGTATAATATAAATTAATTGGAATTCATCAACATACTTAAGGTCATCATTAAATATACTAATTATCTGATATATATACATCGTAATTGGTACTATCAGGGTATGGTACCACCAATGCCTACAAGTAAAAAACCATATTAGCAATAAAAGTAATGGAACAGCTTTACTAAAAATAAAGTACATAGCATTATTGGCGCTACCAAAGTAACCACTATTATAGGTAAATAAAAAAGTGTTCCAGACTTCTGTGTCTGGAACACTTTCCTGCAAATAATAAAGATAAGGAGTAGCAGCTATTATTGTAGCTATTACACTTCCTACAAACAAATTCTTTCTATCTATTCGTTGGTAGTTTTGCGTCTCTTTCGATTTTTGCTGTTGTTGCTCCATTTTGGCTAGCATTTACTGCTTGAGCTGTAAACAAAATGCCTCCGAAGATTGCGATTGCGATTAAATACTTTTTAGTTTTCATTTCTTTAAGGGATTAATTAATTAATACCTCAAAAATAGATAAAGAGCATTTCGTCGATAGTTCTAAAATGTTAAAATTATGTTAAAAACATTGTTTTTTAAAATTTTAGATGTGGATTTTCCGTAAAACACAAGATTCGAAACTGTTCAAATTGTTTATTCTTTAACGCTCTGCATATTTATTAAGTTAATTTCGTTTGTGCTTTCAATTTTAATGTTCTAGAATTATCAGAATTTAACTCTAAATCAATTCTGTCAAAATGTATTGGAACCATATTTTCTATTTTCTCTGGCCATTCAATAATTGACCAATTATCGGAAAATAAATAATCTTCAATTCCTAAATTATATAATTCTTCAACCTCTTTAATTCTGTATAAATCAAAATGATAGATTTTAATGTTGTTTGCTTCATATTCATTAACTATTGAAAACGTAGGGCTGCTAACATCATCATAACTGCCGAGTAATTTTGCAATAGCCTTTACCATTGTTGTTTTTCCAACGCCCATATTACCATAAATTAACAAAGTTTTGCTTGTTAAATTGTTTATGAGTCTTTTTGCTACATCATTAATATTTTCAATGTTATAATTTATTTCCAACTTCTATATAATTACACTACAATATTATGTATAAAATTTAAATAAAACTAGTAAAAAATGTATTTTATCGGTGTTTTTTGTATTACACGGATTATTTAGGATTAAAAACCGCAAATGGAATAACCATTTCTTCAAGAGAAATACCACCATGCTGATAGGTGTTTCTATAATAACTTACATAATGGTTATAATTATTTTGATAAGCTAAAAACATATCATTTTTAGCAAAAATGAATGAACTGCTCATTGTGATGGTAGGCAAATGAATGATTTTGGGATCTTTTACCACCAAAACGTCTTTTGACTCATAACTTAAGCTTCGGCCAGTTTTATAACGAAGATTTAAACTGGTGTCTCTGTCTCCAATTACTTTTGATGGGTTTTTGACATTAATTGTTCCATGATCTGTGGTCAAAATAAGTTTAAAACCTAATAAGTGAGCTTGATGAATCATTTCCAGTAATGGTGAATTTTTAAACCAACTCAGGGTTAAGGAGCGATAGGCTTTATCGTTAGCCGCTAATTCTTTTACAACATCCATTTCTGTTTTTGAATGTGAAAGCATATCAACAAAATTATAAACAATAACCGTTAAATCGTTGTTTTTTAATGATTTGAAATTCTCTAATAATTTCTTTCCAGATTTTAAATTGGTGATTTTATGATATTCATGATTTAAATGATTTAGTCCGAGACGCTTCATCTGTGTCTCTAAAAATTCGGCTTCAAATAGATTTTTACCTCCTTCATCTGTATCATTTTTCCAATATTTGGGAAATAATTTTTCCATATCACTCGGCATCAAGCCCGAAAAAATAGCATTTCTTGCATATTGGGTTGCAGTTGGTAAAATGCTAAAAAAAGCGTCTTCTTTTTCTTTTTTATAGTAGTTATTGATGATAGGTTCAAAAACTTTCCATTGGTCATATCGTAAATTATCTACGACAATCAAAAGTGTTGGCTGTTTTTTACTTAACTCGGGAACCACTTTTTCCTTAAAAAGTGTATGCGACATGACGGGTGCATCAACTTCTCCATTAAACCATTTGAAATAATTTTTCTCAATATATTTACCAAATTGTGCATTGGCTTCTGTTTTTTGGGATTCTAAAATTTCGGCCATGCCAATATCTTCAATATCTTCAAGCTGAATTTCCCAATAAATAAGTTTTTGGTACAAAATAACCCATTCTTCAAACGTGTTTACCATAGCCAGTTCCATGGCAATTTTTCTAAATTCCTGTTGGTAATTAGAAGTTGTTTTCTCAGAAACCAATCTGGAATGATCTAAATTCTTTTTTAAACTTAGAAGAATCTGATTTGGGTTTACGGGTTTTATAAGGTAATCCGCTATTTTGTTCCCAATTGCTTCTTCCATAATATACTCTTCTTCACTTTTTGTAATCATCACAACAGGCAGGTTATCCCTTCGCTCTTTAATTTCATTTAAAGTCTCAAGTCCTGTTAAACCCGGCATATTTTCATCTAAAAAAACGATATCAAAATTGGTGTCTTCAAGAATTTCAATAGCTTCTGTGCCACTTTTACAAGTAGTTACGTTATAGTTTTTTTTCTCAAGAAACAAAATGTGAGGTTTTAACAAATCAATTTCATCATCTACCCAAAGTATATTTATGTTATTCATGTATATTTGTTTATATAAATCATTAAAAATTACAGTTTGCCTACTAATAACAAACTCAAAATATTAAACGACCCAATTTACGGATTTATTACCATTCCAAATTCTTTAATTTTTGATTTAATACAACATAAATATTTTCAACGTTTACGACGAATTACGCAAATGGGTATGTCTTATTTGGTATATCCCGGCGCTCATCATACACGTTTTCACCATGCCATAGGTTGCGTTCATTTAATGCAGCAAGTGGTCAATGTGCTTCGCTTTAAAGAGGTTAGCATTACAAAAGAGGAAGAAGATGCTCTCTATGCCGCCATTTTATTGCATGATATTGGTCATGGTCCGTTTTCTCATGCCATGGAACACAGTATTGTAAATAATGTGTCGCATGAACGGATATCACTATTATTTATGGAGAAATTAAATACTGAATTTAACTCAAGTTTAACACTCGCAATCAAAATCTTTAAAGGAGAGTATCACAGACCGTTTATGTGTGAACTTATTTCTGGACAATTGGATATGGACAGGGCAGATTATTTAAAACGTGATAGTTTTTATACTGGTGTGGCAGAAGGAAATATTAATAGTGAGCGATTAATCACCATGTTAAATGTGGTAGAAGATAAATTGGTTATTGAAGAAAAAGGTATTTATAGTGTCGAAAAATTTATTAATGCCAGACGTTTTATGTATTGGCAAGTATATCTTCATAAAACAGGAATTGCCGCCGAACAACTGTTGATTAGAGCGTTGCAACGTGCAAAAGAATTAAATAAAATTGAAAAAATTAAAACAAGTAGAGCCTTTCAATATTTTTTAGATAACGAAATTTGTTTAGAAAATTTTAATGATGAAACATTGGAAATATTTTCTGGTTTAGATGATTATGATGTGATTTCTGCATTAAAGGAATGGCAACATCATAGCGATTTTGTTTTAAGCCATTTATCTGAAATGATACTCAATAGAAATTTATTAAAGATAAAACTCAAGGATAAAAAAATAAAAGAGGAAGATTTAAAAACGCACCTTCAACACCTTATAAATAAATACAAAATATCAGAAAGTGAAGCCAAATATTTTGTATTTACTGGAGAAATTTCCAATCAAGCATATCAACTTAACCATCACAAAATTAATATATTGCATAAATCTGGAAAGATAGAGGATATTGTAAAAGCATCCGATCAACTTAATGTGAAGGCTTTAGCAAAACCCATCACCAAATATTATATATGTTATCCTAAAGAAAAACTTTAGGACATTTTTCCTATTTTTGCGAGATTCATTAACAAAAAGAAATAAAGAATAAGCTTGTGAAATTTACAGCACAACAAATAGCGGGGATTTTAGAAGGTGATGTAGTAGGAAATCCAGATGTTGAAGTTTTTAAATTATCAAAAATTGAAGAAGGTATTGAAGGGTCTATTACTTTTTTATCCAATCCAAAATACAAACACTATATATATTCTACAAACGCTTCTATAACCATAGTAAATAAAACGTTCATTTCGGAAAACGACATTAAAACAACACTCATAAAAGTGGATGATGCTTATGTGGCATTTTCAAAGATTATGGAGTATTATAATTCAGTTAAGTTTAATAAAGTTGGAATTGAACAACCTTCATTTATATCAGATTCAAGCAAATACGGAGAGAATATTTATATAGGTGCTTTCTCTTATCTAGGAAATAATGTAGTTATTGGTGATAATGTTAGAATCTTTCCAAATACTTATATCGGTGATAATGTCACTATTGGAAATAATACCATGATTTTTTCTGGTGCTAAAATTTATGCTGATACCGTAATTGGAAACCATTGTGTGATTAATTCTGGAGTTATTATTGGTGCTGATGGTTTTGGTTTTGCCCCGAATGAAGATGGAAGTTATAGCAAGATTCCTCAAATAGGAAATGTTATTATTGAAGATTATGTAGATGTTGGCGCTACTACAACTATAGATAGAGCGACTATGGGTTCAACTATTATAAGAGTAGGTGTTAAATTGGATAACCAAATTCAAATTGCCCATAATGTTGAAATTGGAAAAAACACGGTAATAGCGGCTCAAACCGGTATAGCGGGTTCGGCTAAAATAGGGGAGAATTGCCAAATTGGCGGACAAGTTGGTATTGCTGGCCACATCACTATCGGAAATAATGTAAAAATTCAAGCCCAATCCGGTATTGGAAAAAGTATAAAGGATAACGAGATTATTCAGGGTAGCCCAGCGTTTTCTCTTAGCGATTATAATAAATCGTATGTGCATTTTAAAAACCTGCCCAAGATTGTTAAAAATATAGATGATTTAGAAAAAAAGATACATGGGAATAGTTAATACAGAAATAAAACAGAAAACAATATCTAAAGAAGTATCCTTGGCGGGTGTAGGCTTGCATACTGGAAAAAATGTAACCTTAACTTTTAAGCCCGCTGCGGCAAATTTCGGACTCGCTTTTAAACGAATTGACTTAGAAGGTACTCCAGTAATTGAAGCAGATGCCAATTATGTGACAAATACGCAGCGTGGTACATGTTTAGAAAAAGAAGGAGTAATAATTCAAACCTCAGAGCATGTGCTTGCTGCTTTAGTGGGTTTAGATATTGATAATGTTATTATTGAATTAGATGCTTCTGAACCACCTATTATGGATGGATCTTCTAAGTTTTTTGTAGAAGCTATTGAAAAAGCTGGTCTTGTTGAACTTGATGATTTTAGGGAAGAATACGTGGTTACTGAGGTCGTTTCTTTTACAGATGAAGAAACTGGAAGCGAAATTTTAGTTATGCCAGCTAAAGAATACCAAATCACTACCATGGTAGATTTCGGAACAAAAGTATTGGGAACTCAAAATGCGACGCTAAATCAGATTTCAGATTTTAAAAATGATATTTCAAATTCCAGAACTTTTAGCTTTTTGCATGAAATAGAAATGTTGCTCCAAAATGGTTTAATAAAAGGAGGAGATTTAAACAACGCAATTGTTTATGTAGATAAACCTTTATCTGCAGAGACCATGGAGAAGCTTAAAGTGGCTTTTAAAAAAGATTCTATAGCTGTTAAGCCCAATGGTATTTTAGATAATCTCACGTTACATTACCCAAATGAAGCAGCAAGACATAAATTACTAGATGTTTTAGGCGATTTAGCACTTATAGGAACTCGAATTAGAGGTAAAGTTATAGCAAACAAGCCAGGCCATTTTGTTAATACACAGTTTGCAAAAAAACTTTCAAAAATTATTAAAAACGAAAAACGTAATAATGTTCCAAACATAGATTTGAATCAACCTCCGCTAATGGATGTCATTCAAATTATGGCAATGTTGCCACATAGACAACCGTTTTTATTAATAGATAAAGTTTTTGAACTTAGTGATAGTCATGTCATAGCTCAAAAAAATGTAACTATGAACGAATCCTTTTTTGCAGGTCATTTTCCGGGAGCTCCTGTAATGCCAGGTGTTTTAATTGTTGAAGCTATGGCGCAAACTGGCGGTATTTTAGTTTTAAACACCGTTCCAGATCCAGAAAATTATCTAACTTTTTTCATGAAAATGGATAATGTGAAGTTCAAACAAAAAGTAGTTCCTGGCGATGTTTTAATATTTAAATGCAGTTTAATTACACCTATTCGCCGCGGTATTTGCCATATGCAAGGTTATGCCTATGCCAATGGAAAATTATGTGCTGAAGCGGAACTCATGGCACAAATTTCTAAAGTGAAATAATTATTATATGTTTGCGAACATTTCAAACCAAATAAAAAATAAGAAATGAATCAACCCTTAGCATATGTGCATCCAGGTGCAAAAATTGCAAAAAATGTTGTTATTGAGCCTTTTACAACCATTCATAATAATGTGAAAATTGGAGATGGCACATGGATTGGTAGTAACGTAACCATTATGGAAGGTGCTAGAATCGGAAAGAATTGCAATATTTTCCCAGGAGCCATCATTTCGGCAATTCCACAAGATTTAAAATATAATGATGAGGATACCACTGTTGAAATAGGTGATAATGTTACCATTCGTGAATGCGTAACCATAAATAGAGGTACTTCAGATAGAATGAAAACCGTAATTGGCGATAATTGTTTGATTATGGCATATTGTCACATTGCCCATGATTGTATTGTTGGCAATAATTGTATTTTTTCAAATAACACCACATTGGCAGGGCATATCACCATAGGTGATCATGTTGTTTTAGCGGGTATGGTAGCTGTACACCAATTCTGTTCTGTTGGAAATCATGCATTTGTAACAGGAGGTTCTTTGGTTAGAAAAGATGTGCCTCCTTTTGTAAAAGCGGCTCGAGAACCATTATCGTATGTTGGTATCAATTCCGTTGGATTAAGAAGACGAGGTTATAGTACAGAAAAAATAAGGGAAATTCAAAATATTTATAGAATTCTCTATCAAAAAAATTATAATAATACACAAGCTTCAGAAATTATTGAAGCTGAAATGGAGGCAACACCAGAACGTGATGAAATTCTACAGTTCATTAAAAATTCGCATCGTGGTATTATGAAAGGATATTTTAAATCAAATTAATAACGTTAAGTCGTTTGTTGTTAAGTTGTTTAGTCGTACCCAACTTAACGGTCAATGATTTGATAATAAACAACATAAAAATTAATAATAGAAACATAAATAAGTAAAATCGTTTGTTGTTTAGTTATTAATTCGAAAAGAACTAACAACTAAACAACATACAGCTAAACAACAAACAACAAATGGCAACTACAAGTGATATTAGAAACGGATTATGCATTCGCTACAATAATGATATATATAAAATAATTGAGTTTTTACACGTAAAGCCGGGTAAAGGACCAGCTTTTGTAAGAACAAAAATGAGAAGTGTTAGTAATGGAAAAGTATTGGACAACACCTTTTCTGCAGGACATAAATTAGAAGATGTGCGTGTTGAAACGCATAAATTCCAATTTTTATATAATGATGGTGAATACTATCATTTTATGAACACAGAAGATTTTAGTCAGATTCAATTACGTGAATCAGCGCTTGATAATCCACAGCTCATGAAAGAAGGAGAAGTGGTGACAGTAATTATTAACACAGAAGATAATGTGCCACTTTCAGTTGAAATGCCTGCAAGTGTTATTTTAGAAGTCACTGCAACTGAGCCTGGTGTTAAAGGGAATACGGCTACAAACGCCACAAAACCTGCTACTGTTGAAACCGGAGCTATTATAAATGTGCCTTTGTTCATAAATGAAGGTGATAAAATTAAAGTGGAGACAGAAAAAGGAACTTATAAAGAACGTGTAAAAGAGTAAAAGGTTAAGTCGTTAGTAGTGGAGTTGTTAAGTTGGGAGACGACTAAACGACAAACAACTAAACAACAACCAATCAAAATAAATGAAGTTTCCAAAAGTACACACCCTAAAACAAATAGCGCAGTTAATTGATTGTGAATTTATTGGTGATGAAAATTTTTCGGTTTTCGGCATGAACGAAATCCATATTGTCGAATCTGGGGATATTGTATTTGTTGATCATCCTAAATATTACGACAAAGCTTTAAATTCAAAAGCAACCATTATTTTAATTAATAAAGTGGTGGAATGTCCAAAAGGAAAGGCGCTTCTCATTAGCGATGACCCTTTTAGGGATTTCAATAAACTGACCAATCATTTTAAACCTTTTCAATCGGCTAACAAATCTATTTCAGAATCTGCCATCATTGGAAAAAATACCGTCATTCAACCTAATTGTTTCATAGGTCACCATGTTACTATTGGCGAAAATTGTATGATTCATTCAAACGTGAGTATTTATGACGGTGCCATTATTGGAAATAACGTCACAATTCATGCTGGAACTATTTTAGGAGCTAATGCTTTTTATTATAAGAAAAGACCCGAAGGGTTTGATAGATTATTATCTGGTGGAAGAGTTGTGATAGAAAATAATGTCGATATTGGTGCTTCTTGCACCATTGATAGAGGTGTTACGGGCGACACCATCATTGGTGAAGGTTCTAAATTAGATAATTTGATACAAATCGGACACGATACCGTTATTGGAAAAAAATGTTTAATAGCGTCTCAGGTTGGAATAGCTGGCTGTGTCATTGTTGAAGATGAAGTTACCATTTGGGGTCAAGTAGGCTGCACCAGTGGTATTACAATTGGAAAGAAAGCAATAGTTCATGCGCAATCTGGGATTAGCAAATCGTTGGAAGGTAATAAAACATATTGGGGTACGCCGGCACAAGAAGCTAGAACGGAATTAAAAGAAATGGCATACATCAAACAGATTCCTGATATTTTAAACGAAATCAAAAAAAATAACAAAATTTAACAGAAAACTAACCACAATAAAGTATTTTTGCCCTGCTTTATTAAAAAATAAATAATATAAAATGAGTGTTTTAGTAAATAAAAATTCAAAAATAATAGTTCAAGGATTTACGGGTAGTGAAGGCACATTTCATGCAAGTCAAATGATTGAGTATGGAACCAATGTTGTAGGTGGCGTTACTCCAGGAAAAGGTGGTCAAACACATTTAGACAGACCTGTTTTCGACACAGTTTTAGAAGCTGTTCAAAAAGCAGGTGCAGATACTACTATTATTTTTGTGCCACCAGCGTTTGCTGCAGATGCCATTATGGAAGCTGCCGATGCTGGAATTAAAGTTATTATTACTATTACAGAAGGTATTCCTGTAGCAGATATGATTACTGCCGCTGAATATATAAAAGGCAAAGATTGTCGTTTAATAGGTCCTAATTGTCCTGGTGTTATCACTCCAGGTGAAGCTAAAGTGGGTATCATGCCAGGTTTTGTATTCAAAAAAGGCAATGTAGGTATTGTTTCTAAATCGGGAACTTTAACCTATGAAGCGGCGGATCAAGTTGTAAAACAAGGACTTGGAATTACTACTGCTATTGGTATTGGTGGTGATCCAATTATTGGAACTACTACAAAACAAGCTGTTGAATTATTGATTAACGACCCAGAAACAAAAGCGGTGGTTATGATTGGTGAAATTGGAGGACAGTTGGAAGCCGATGCTGCATTTTGGTATAAAGCGAGTGGCAGCAAAAAACCGATTGTTGGTTTTATAGCTGGTGAAACAGCGCCTGCAGGACGTACCATGGGACATGCTGGCGCCATTGTTGGTGGTAGTGATGATACAGCACAAGCGAAGAAGAAAATCATGAGAGAATGTGGTATCCACGTTGTAGATTCTCCTGCTGAAATCGGTAAAAAAGTAGCTGAAGTTTTAGCATAATTATGCATATAAATTATAGGAACCTCGCAAGATTTTGTGAGGTTTTTTTATTTGATACAGTTTGTAATTACTATATTTGAAAATCAACTTTTTTATAAAATATTAAATGAAATTATTACAAGGAAAAACAGCCATTATAACGGGTGCTAGTAGAGGTATAGGAAGAGGAATCGCGCAAGTATTTGCTGAACAAGGAGCTAATGTTGCTTTTACATACAGTTCTTCTGTAGAAGCTGCTAATGAATTAGAAAAAGAATTAAACACCTTGGGTGTAAAAGCCAAAGGATATAAAAGTAACGCCGCTAGTTTTGACGAAGCTCAAAAATTAGCTGATGATGTGGCTGCCGAATTTGGAAGCATTGATATATTGGTCAATAATGCCGGTATAACCAAAGATAATTTATTGATGCGGATTAGTGAGGCGGATTTTGATACTGTTATTGAAGTCAATTTAAAATCCGTTTTCAATATGACCAAAGCTGTGCAAAAAACCATGTTGAAACAACGAAAAGGCTCTATCATTAATATGAGTTCGGTAGTTGGTGTTAAAGGAAATGCAGGACAGACCAATTATGCGGCATCAAAAGCAGGGATTATAGGATTTTCAAAATCCGTTGCATTAGAATTGGGCTCTAGAAATATAAGAAGCAACGTGATTGCGCCTGGTTTTATTGAAACGGAGATGACAGCTAAACTCGACGAAAATGTGGTTAAAGGATGGAGAGATGGGATTCCATTAAAGCGTGGTGGAACTCCTGAAGATGTAGCCAACGCCTGTGTGTTTTTAGCTAGCGACATGAGTGCTTACATTACAGGGCAAACACTGAATGTTGATGGTGGGATGTTAACCTAATTGTCATTCCTGCGAATGCAGGAATCTTTTTAAAGCAAACTTAAAATTTTAATGAGTTCTATAACTCTTATTTTAATCATACTTGCAGGATTATTAGCGCTATTTTTAGCGCTTTTTCAGTATTGGAACAAATCTAAAAGAAAATCAAAATTACAATGGGTATTTGTTTTTTTAAGATTTCTCACGATTTTTGCGATTTTGTTACTTATCATCAACCCAAAATTTGAGCATTTAGAAGTCTACACTGAAAAGCCTAATTTAGTGTTTGCCATTGATAATTCCAGCTCCATAAAGCACTTAAATCAAGATGGGAATGCTTTGAAAATGGTTGAATTTTTAACCAATAACTCTGATTTAAACAATAAATTTAATATTGAGATGTATGCTTTTGGAGATGATATAAATTCGGAAGATTCTTTAAATTTTACCAAACAACAAACCAATATCAGTAATGCCATCAATCAGTTATCGCAAATTTATAAAGAATCCATTTCCCCAACCGTCTTAATTTCAGATGGCAATCAAACTTATGGCAATGATTACGAGTTTAGTTCGAAATCATATAAACAACCCATATATCCAATCATTTTAGGTGATACGGTTAGTTATACGGATTTAAAAATTCAGCAGTTAAATGTCAATAAATATGCTTTCTTAAAAAATAGTTTCCCCATTGAAGCATTCTTGATTTATAATGGAAACAATACTGTTAATTCTCAATTTATTGTCACAAACGGAAATAACACAGTGTATTCTCAGTCTGTTACTTTTTCAAAAAGCAATAATTCTAAAGCTATTAATTTTACACTACCCGCAAATAATATCGGAGTAAGTGCATATAAAGCAACACTCATTCCCCTTGATAATGAAAAGAACATTATAAATAATACCAAAAACTTTGCTGTTGAAGTCATTGATCAGAAAACAAATGTGGCTGTTGTGAGCGACTTTTTGCATCCAGATTTGGGTGTTCTTAAAAAAAGTATTGAAAGTAATGAACAACGCGAAGTTACATTCATTAAACCAAACGATATAAATCAAATTAATGATTTTCAATTATTTATATTATATCAACCAAATAATAAGTTTAAACAATTATTTGACATTTTAAATAAAGAAAACAAGAATAAGCTTGTAGTTATTGGCACTAAAACGGATATACGATTTCTAAATACCATTAATAAAAATTACAACCAACAAATTACTAATCAGACCGAAGATTATCAAGCAGAATTGAATTTGAATTTCTCACCTTTCATTATAGATGAGATGGATTTTGAATCTTTTCCACCGTTAAAATCATATTATGGAGACGTGACTTTTTCAATTCCTTTTGAAACGATTCTTTTTAAAAAAATTAATAATATTTCAACCAAAGAGCCTCTATTGGCGACTTTTGAAGTTAACGGAAAAAGGGAAGCACTGTTGCTTGGAGAAAACATTTGGCAATGGCGTGCACAGAGCTACATCAATGCTAAATCGTTTAATGATTTTGATAATTTTATTGGGAAATTGGTTCAATATTTAGCTTCAAATAAAAAGAGAAGCCGACTTAATGTAGATTACGAATCTTTTTATAATGGGACTGGAAACATTATTATCAAAGCACAGTTCTTCGATAAAAATTTTGAATTTGATGCTCGAGAAACACTTACGATTTCCGTAAAAGACAAAATTTCAAATGAAGAAAAAAGTTTTCCTTTTGTGCTTAAGAATAATAATTACCAAGTCGATTTAAGTAATTTAACACCCTCAGAATACTCGTTCAAGGTGTATGCCAAAAATGAAAACATATCGCAATTAGGAAGTTTTCAAATCTTGGAATATGATGTTGAACAGCAATTTCTGAATGCCGATGTCACAAAACTACAACGTTTGGCCATTAACAGCGGTGGAAAAAGTTATTTTATTAACGACACCAATAACTTGGTAAATGATTTATTAAATGATGATCGTTTTGTGGCCATCCAAAAAAGCAATAAAAATACCATACCTTTGATAGATTGGAAATATCTACTCTTTTTAATAGCCTTGTCTTTGACTGCCGAATGGTTTTTAAGGAAATATAACGGATTAATCTAAACTAAATATCATGGAAAAATTACCAAAAATCACCATACCTGCAATCATATTAGTCATTATACTCATTATATTGTTAGCTAAATCTTCGGTTACTATAGGCTCTGGTGAAGCAGGTGTGCTTTATAAAACGTTTGATAATGGTGTGGTGACAGATCGACCACCTTTAGGCGAAGGATTTCATTTAGTGGCACCTTGGAATGATGTTATTGTTTACGAAGTGAGACAACAAGAATTGTTTGAAAAGATGAAAGTATTATCCTCTAACGGATTGGAAATTCAAATTGATGGTTCAGCTTGGTATCAACCTATTTATGAGGATTTAGGAAAATTGCATCAGAATTTAGGCGAAAATTATTTACAGCGTGTTATTCAGCCAGCCATTAGAAGCGCAGCCAGAAGTGTTGTGGGTAGATATACTCCAGAGCAATTATATTCTAGTAAACGGGATGCCATTCAAGATGAAATATTTGAAGAAACTAAAAAGATTCTAAAAAACCAATATGTACAACTTAATGAGTTTTTAGTACGTGATGTGACATTGCCTGGAACAATTAAAGATGCCATAGAACGCAAATTAAGACAAGAACAAGAATCTTTAGAATATGAATTTAGATTGGTTACAGCCGCAAAAGAAGCCGAAAAAGTCATTATTGAAGCCGAAGGAAAAGCTGAATCCAATAGAATATTAAGTGCTTCTTTAACCGATAAAATTTTACAGGACAAAGGTATTGACGCGACTATGAAACTAGCGGAATCTCCCAATAGTAAAGTTATTGTAATTGGTTCGGGCGATAGTGGATTGCCTATTATTTTAGGAAATCAATAAAAGCTTTTGTTTACACACCCTCAAAAACTGCCGAAATAATATCAAGTTCTTTTTGAGTGAGCGATGATGTTTCTCTAAGCTTTTTTATGAAAACGCTGACTTCTTCCTTGGTAGCTGGGCACCCTAGATTTTGACCTTTAGAATCAAACGAATCAGTTAGAAAGTTGCCATTTTTATCAAAAATCAACCAAAATGGAATTCCTGAATTTTCGCCATTATACTTTGTTAATAAAGCTTCTGCTCCAGGATTTTCTAAATGTTTTTTATCCGTAGCTTCGTTAACTACCAAATGTTCAACCACATAATTTTTATCAAAAAAAGTATTGCAGGCTTTGTTTTTCATGTTCAGGTCCATTTTTTTACACCAACCACACCACGAAGCATGAAACATTATAAACACATTTTTGTTTTCTATTTTAGCTTTTTCTATGGCTTTTCCTAAAATTGCAGCTGCGGATTCTTGTGAAAACATAGGCGTAATGCTCAAAACAACAAAAATGGCAACAATTATAAATAATTTGCGTTTCATAATTTTTAGTAATTTATTCCTATTATTAAAATAAAGCTATTTTTTTCTAAATTTAAGTAATAATAGATAATTTGATTAAAATTAAACCTAAATGTTTTGGAATTATAAGTTATAATTTCAGATATTTGCTCATCAAAATAATTTTAAATGACATTTATTCAAGCACATCACCATCATTTTCAAATTTGCACTCAAGCGAACTGAAGATGTATTGAATAAATTCAACATATTTTTTAAACCCGTTTGAGACAATCAAGCGGGTTTTTTAATTTTAATGCCAACTAGATTGTTTCAAACTCATAAAAACAAGACAATGAGTAAATTAAGAATTGCAGTTCAAAAAGCGGGTCGTTTACACGACGAATCCATGGAGATTTTAAATGATATCGGTGTGTATATCGATAATGGAAAAGACCAAT